>Ga0302319_10017470_pt1 | contig 13131 bp, 13 predicted proteins | sample Bog_T0_2_FD_203319 | JGI IMG/M metagenome (GOLD analysis project Ga0302319, IMG submission 203319) | Peat permafrost microbial communities from Stordalen Mire near Abisko, Sweden - Bog_T0_2 | ecosystem: Environmental > Terrestrial > Soil > Wetlands > Peat | place: Sweden: Abisko, Stordalen Mire...
TGTACATCAACTCGCCCGGCGGGGTGGTGACGGCGGGGCTGTCGATCTACGACACGATGCAGTTCATCCGCCCCAAGGTGACGACGATGTGCGTCGGCCAGGCGGCCTCGATGGGCTCGCTGTTGTTGTGCGCGGGCGAAAAAGGCATGCGCTATGCGCTGCCCAACGCGCGCGTGATGGTCCACCAGCCTTCGGGGGGCTTCCAGGGGCAGGCGTCGGACATCCAGCGCCACGCCGAGGACATCCTCAAGGTCAAGCGCCGGCTCAACGAGATCTACGGCGAGCACACCGGGCAGCCTTACGATATCATCGAGCGCACCCTGGATCGCGACCACTTCATGTCGGCGGAAGAAGCCAAGGCCTTCGGCCTGGTCGACGAGGTGATGGCGAAGCGGGCGACCGAGACGGAAGAGGCCAAGCCGAGCTGAACTCGGGCGACCGCCGGGCATTGAACAGGCCGCATACGGGCTTTGTGGACTGTCCGGGCTTGATTTCGCGCGCCGTTGCGTGGTTGCTTGTCGGGCGTGATGGGTGTCCGGCCGGGCCGGGAGCGTCCTGTGGGGCGCGTTTTCACGCGTCGGGCGTTAGGGGCGACGGAAGCCTCGGCGCTACGGTTTGTTAGGATGCTTTATCTAGGCTGACCCGTTGGGCGTCCGGTGACATGGCGCCGACCGTGGCGGCCGGAATGGAGACAGACAATGGCCAAGGCCGAAGGCGACGCCAAGAGCACGCTCTACTGCTCGTTCTGCGGCAAGAGCCAGCACGAGGTGCGCAAGCTCATCGCCGGCCCGACCGTGTTCATCTGCGACGAATGCGTCGAACTGTGCATGGACATCATCCGCGAGGAGTCGAAGACCGCCCTGGTCAAGAGCAAGGACGGCATCCCGACCCCGCGCGAGATCTGCAAGGTGCTCGACGACTACGTCATCGGCCAGCCGCAGGCGAAGCGCGTTCTCTCCGTCGCGGTGCACAACCACTACAAGCGGCTCAACCACGCCACCAAGCATAGCGACGTCGAGCTCGCCAAGTCGAACATCCTGCTGATCGGGCCGACCGGATCGGGCAAGACGCTGCTCGCCCAAACGCTCGCGCGCATTCTCGACGTGCCCTTCACCATGGCCGACGCGACGACGCTGACCGAGGCCGGCTACGTCGGCGAGGACGTCGAGAACATCATCCTCAAACTGCTGCAGGCCTCCGACTACAACGTCGAGCGGGCGCAGCGCGGCATCGTCTACATCGACGAGATCGACAAGATCAGCCGCAAGTCGGACAACCCGTCGATCACCCGCGACGTGTCGGGCGAGGGCGTCCAGCAGGCGCTGCTCAAGATCATGGAAGGCACGGTCGCCAGCGTGCCGCCGCAGGGCGGCCGCAAGCACCCGCAGCAGGAGTTCCTCCAGGTCGACACGACCAACATCCTGTTCATCTGCGGCGGCGCCTTCTCCGGACTGGAGAAGATCATCTCGGCGCGCGGCAAGGGCACCTCGATCGGCTTCGGCGCCAAGGTCCAGGCGCCCGACGACCGGCGCACCGGCGAGGTGTTCCGTCAGGTCGAGCCCGAGGACCTGCTGAAGTTCGGCCTCATCCCCGAGTTCGTCGGCCGCCTGCCGGTGATCGCCACGCTCGAGGACCTCGACGAGGATGCGCTGAAGAAGATCCTCACCGAGCCGAAGAACGCGCTGGTCAAGCAATACCAGCGGCTGTTCGAGATGGAGAATGTCGACCTCACGTTCCAGGACGAGGCGCTTACGGTCGTCTCCAAGAAGGCGATCGAGCGGCGCACCGGCGCGCGCGGACTGCGTTCGATCATGGAGGGAATCCTGCTCGACACGATGTTCGATCTGCCCGGCCTCGATGGGGTCGAGCAGGTGGTGATCGGGCCCGAGGTGGTCGAGGGCAAGGCGCGCCCGCTTTACATCTACGCCGAGCGCGCCGAGAAGGCCGGCTGAGGCGAGCCGGCCGACGACTCGCCGACGTCCTGGGGAGCGGCGGCGATTCGCCGCGCCGCCCGCTTGAAACCGAACTGGCGAGCCGCCATGTTGGCGTCAAACGGTTCATGCATCGTTCTTCGTTGCAGGCTCCGTGTCGTAGCGCCGGAGCGTAGGCGTGGGATTTGCATCCAGTGCGTGCGCGCAGGCGGCGAGCGCCGGAGCCCGAGCGATCGGGGCCGGGGCGCGTCGGCCGGTCGGCGTCTTCAAGCCCGAGGCGGCGCTACGCCGCGCCCGGGCCGATAAGAAACAGGACCGAGAATGACCAGCTCCCGCATGACTCCCGATCCCGGCGTCCTCGACGTCTATCCCGTCCTGCCGCTGCGAGACATTGTCGTGTTCCCGCACATGATCGTGCCGCTGTTCGTCGGCCGCGAGAAGTCGATTCGCGCGCTCGAGGAAGTGATGAAGGCCGACAAGCCGATTCTGCTGGCGACTCAGATGAACGCCGCCGACGACGACCCGGCCACCGACGCGATTTTCGCCACCGGCACGCTCGCCAAGGTCCTGCAACTGCTCAAGCTGCCCGACGGCACCGTCAAGGTGCTGGTCGAAGGCGAGTCGCGCGCGCGCATTCACGCCTATCAGCCGACCGAGGGTTATTACCGCGCCGAGGCGGAGGCGATCGCCGACGACCCGATCGATTCGATCGAGGCCGAGGCCTTGTCGCGCTCGGTGGTCTCGGAGTTCGAGAACTACGTCAAGCTGAACAAGAAGATCTCGCCCGAGGTGGTCGCCGCGGTCACCCAGATCGACGACTACGGCAAGCTCGCCGACACGGTCGCCTCGCATCTCGCGGTCAAGCTCGCCGACAAGCAGGCGATCCTCGAGATCCATTCGATCGCCAAGCGCTTCGAGAAGTGCCTCGCCCTGATGGAGAGCGAAATCTCCGTGCTGCAGGTCGAGAAGCACATCCGCACGCGCGTCAAGCGCCAGATGGAGAAGACGCAGCGCGAGTACTATCTCAACGAGCAGATGAAGGCGATCCAGAAGGAGCTCGGCGACGAGGAAGGTCGCGACGAGATGAGTGAGCTCGAGGAGCGCATCAAGAAGACCAAGCTGACCAAGGAAGCGCGCGACAAGGCGCTCGGCGAGCTGAAGAAGCTTCGCCAGATGTCGCCGATGTCGGCCGAAGCGACGGTGGTGCGCAACTACCTCGATTGGCTGCTGTCGATTCCGTGGCAGAAGAAGTCGAAGATCAAGAAGGACCTGCTGGCTGCGCAGACGCTTCTCGACGCCGACCACTTCGGCCTCGACAAGGTCAAGGACCGCATCGTCGAATATCTCGCCGTGCAGCAGCGCGCCAACAAGCTGACCGGTCCGATCCTCTGCCTGGTCGGCCCGCCCGGCGTCGGCAAGACTTCGCTGGGCAAGTCGATCGCCAAGGCGACGGGGCGCGAGTTCGTGCGCATGTCGCTGGGCGGCGTGCGCGACGAGGCGGAGATCCGCGGCCATCGCCGCACCTACATCGGCTCGATGCCCGGCAAGGTCATCCAGTCGATGCGCAAGGCGAAGAGCTCCAATCCGCTGTTCCTGCTCGACGAGATCGACAAGATGGGCATGGACTTCCGCGGCGATCCGTCGTCGGCGTTGCTCGAGGTGCTCGACCCCGAGCAGAACGCCACGTTCAACGACCACTACCTCGAGGTCGATTACGACCTGTCGGGCGTGATGTTCGTCACCACCGCCAACACGCTCAATATCCCGCCGGCGCTGATGGACCGCATGGAGATCATCCGCATCGCCGGCTACACCGAGGATGAGAAGGTCGAGATCGCCAAGCGGCACCTGCTGCCCAACGCGATGGTCAAGCATGGCCTCGACGCGAAGGAATGGGTGGTCGAGGACAGCGCCCTGATGGAGCTCGTGCGCCGCTACACGCGCGAGGCGGGGGTGCGCAATCTCGAGCGCGAGATCTCCAATCTCGCGCGCAAGGCGGTCAAGGACATCCTCACCAACAAGAAGAAGAAGATCGTCGTCAACGCCGCGACCGTCGCCGATTATCTCGGGCCGCCGAAGTTCCGCTTCGGCGAGATCGAGGCCGAGGACCAGGTCGGTCTTGTCACCGGGCTGGCATGGACGGAAGTCGGCGGCGAGCTTCTGACGATCGAGGGCGTGATGATGCCGGGCAAGGGCCGCATGACGGTCACCGGCAATCTCAAGGACGTGATGAAGGAGTCGATCTCCGCCGCCGCCTCCTACGTGCGCTCGCGCGCCGTCGACTTCGGCATCGAACCGCCGTCGTTCGACAAGCGCGACGTCCACGTCCACGTGCCGGAAGGCGCGACGCCGAAGGACGGTCCCTCCGCCGGCGTGGCGATGGCGACGGTCATCGTCTCTATGCTGACCGGCATTCCGGTGCGCCACGATGTAGCAATGACCGGCGAGGTCACGCTGCGCGGCCGCGTGCTGCCGATCGGCGGGTTGAAGGAGAAGCTGCTGGCGGCTTTGCGCGGCGGGATCAAGAAGGTCCTGATCCCTGAAGACAACGCCAAGGATCTCGTCGACTTGCCGAATTCAGTGAAGAGCGGACTGGAGATCGTGCCGGTCTCGCGGATGGAGGAGGTCCTCTCGCACGCGCTGGTGCGCCAGCCGCAACCGATCGTGTGGGAAGAGCGGACGGAGCCGGCCGCGCCGGCGCCGCTCGCCGGCGACGAGGACGGCGCCGGAATGGTTGCGCACTGAACCTTCGCGTCGCTGCGAAGATGGCGAGAAACGGCCGCGAATCCGGTGGGATTCGCGGCCGTTTTGCGTCCGGGCGCCCCGAATCGCCCGGAAGACCTACAATTTTGTGGGTTTGACGCCCGCTGAGCCTTGATTTTGCACGGCCGATTGGCGAGCAATGAAGCCACCTCGGGCGTCGATTCGCCGAGGCGGGCGAGTGCCGGCTTCGGACCGACGGCGGCGGAAACGCGCGCGGCGTCGCAAGTACGTCGAAACTGGCAAAGGAGAGGCCAAATGAACAAACTCGAACTCGTCGAGCACATCGCGAAAGAAGCCGACTTGACCAAAGTGGCGGCGGCGGCGGCGCTCGAGGCGGCGCTGGACGGCGTCGCCAAGTCGCTCAAGAAGGGCGAAGAGGTCCGTCTCGTCGGCTTCGGCACGTTCTCGGTTCGCGAGCGCGCCGCCGGCAAGGGCCGCAATCCGGCCACCGGCAAGGAGATCAAGATCGCCGCATCGAAGAATGCGCGTTTCAAAGCCGGCGCCGCGTTGAAGGCCGCGCTGAACAAGAAGGCGCCCGCCAAGAAGTGACGGCGTCGAACGGCGGCCGATCCGAGCCGCGACCCAGGAAATTCGAGGGCGGCCGATGGCCGCCCTTTTTGTCGCCGCCGCCCCGAACGGGCTTGGCCTCGCCGGCGCAAGTCATGTAGTTTCCCGTGGCGACGCCAGGGCGCCGCGGCAAAACAGGGCGGTTAGCTCAGTTGGTAGAGCATCTCGCTTACACCGAGAGGGTCGGCGGTTCGAGCCCGTCACCGCCCACCAACCCGCCCGGCGCGTTGCGTCTGGGCGCGCGGCGCGTTGCGCTCGGCCTGCTGGCGGCGCTCGCCTGGCTCGCGGCGGACCCGCTGGCGGCGGCGGAGCAGGCGCCGATGACCTTTCGCTCGGTCAATTTCGCTTCCGACAATTGCGTCGCCGACTGCCCGCAGGTGATCGTCGCCGACGGCGTGATCGAGGCCGACACGCCGCAGGCGTTCCTCGACTTCGCCAAGCAAGCCTCGCAGTCGAAGCGGTTGCGCAGCGTCATTTTCATCAATTCGCCGGGCGGCAACGTCGTTGCCTCGATGGAGTTGGGGACCGAGTTTCGCCGGCTGCGCGCCGCGGTGGTGGTCGCCGGATTCGCGACCGTCGGTACGCGATCGGGGCCGGTCGCCGGCCAGTGCTTTTCGGCTTGCGTCTATGCGCTGATGGGCGCGACGCAACGGGTGGCGCCGCCCGAGAGTCGTCTCGGCCTGCATCGGATGTCGCTCGAAGAGCCGGGCGAGACCGGCGGCGGACTTGCGGACAAGCGGCTGGTGGCGATCCTCGCCCGCTACGCGGCGCGGATGGGCGTCGATCCGGCGCTGGTCTGGCATGCTGAATCCCAGACGCCGGGCACGCTGCACATCCTGACGCCGGCCGAAATCGCGCGCTGGCGGCTGGCTTCGACCAAGTTCTGAAGCCGCCGTCGGCGCGCGGGAATCCCGCATTCCGCTTGACTTGGCGCCGGCCGTGGCTTATCCGCTCGGCGCCCATGCGGGGGAGTAGCTCAGTTGGTTAGAGCGCCGGCCTGTCACGCCGGAGGTCGCGGGTTCGAGTCCCGTCTCTCTCGCCATTTTCCTGCCCAGTGCGATGATTTCGGCGCTTGCGGCGGCGCCGATGGGTTGGACTAAGACAAACGACAATTTGCACGATTGGACACCGTCGAAGGCGGGTTTCGTCTTGCGCGTCTCGCTGCGCTGCGATACGCCTGCCGAAGCTCGTGTCGCGAGCTCGGCGGAGCCGCCCGCCGGGCGCGAGGCGACGGTGTGCGGCGAGGGGGTCGCTGTCGCCCGAGAACGTCCAGCGGAGGCTCCGTGCCCAGTCTGATCGCCGACTATCTGCCGCTCGTCGTCTTCGTCGTCATCAGCGCGCTGATCGGCGGCGCGCTGCTGGTCGCGCCGTTCATCGTCGCCTACAAGAATCCCGATCCGGAGAAGCTGTCGGCCTACGAATGCGGCTTCAATCCGTTCGACGACGCGCGGATGAAATTCGATGCGCGCTTCTATCTCGTCTCGCTGCTGTTCATCATCTTCGACCTCGAGGTCGCCTATCTCTTCCCCTGGGCGGTTGCATTCCACGACATCGGCGCCTTCGGCTTCTGGTCGATGATCCTGTTCCTCGCGGTGCTGACGATCGGCTTCGTCTACGAGTGGAGCAAGGGGGCCCTGGAATGGGATTGACCGCGGGCCCGATCGTCGCGCCGGCGCCGCGCGGCGTTCTCGATCCGGCGACCGGCAGGCCGATCGGCGCGAACGACCGCTTCTACGGCGAGGTCGACGCCGAACTTGCCGACAAGGGCTTTCTCGTCACCTCGACCGACGAACTCATCCAATGGGCGCGCGCCGGCTCGCTGATGTGGATGACCTTCGGCCTGGCGTGCTGCGCGGTCGAGATGATGCAGCTGTCGATGCCGCGCTACGACGTCGAGCGCTTTGGTTTTGCGCCGCGCGGCAGCCCGCGCCAGTCGGACGTGATGATCGTCGCCGGCACGCTGACCAACAAGATGGCCCCAGCGCTGCGCAAGGTCTACGATCAGATGCCGGAGCCGCGCTATGTCATCTCGATGGGCTCGTGCGCCAACGGCGGCGGCTATTATCATTATTCCTATTCGGTCGTGCGGGGCTGCGACCGGGTCGTGCCGGTCGACATCTACGTTCCCGGATGCCCGCCGACGGCGGAAGCGTTGCTTTACGGCGTGCTGATGCTGCAGAAGAAGATTCGCCGCACGGGAACGATCGAACGATAATAACGACGGCCCGCCGAACGCGGGGCGCAGGGGGCTTCTTCGACGCGGGCCGCTTTCCGCTGCGGACGGAGGCGCTCGACCGCTGAACCGGACGGGGTCAATGGACGAGGGGTTGAAAGCGATCGGCGACAAGGCGCTGGCGAAGCTGCCGGGCGCCGTGCTGGCGGTCCATGACGATTACGGCGAGTTGACGCTCGAAGTCGAAACGGCGCGCGTCGTCGAGGCGCTGACCTTCCTGCGCGACGACTCCGATTGCCAGTTCATCTGCTTCACCGATCTGAGCGGCGTCGACTATCCGCAGCGCGAGAAGCGCTTCGACGTCGTCTATTTGCTGCTGTCGCCGAAGCTCAATCGCCGCATCCGGGTCAAGATCGCGACCGACGAGGCGACGCCGGCGCCGTCGATCGTCTCGGTCTTCCCCGCCGCCGACTGGTACGAGCGCGAAGCCTACGACCTGTTCGGCATCCTGTTCGACGGCCACCCCGATCTGCGACGCATTCTCACCGACTACGGCTTCGACGGCCATCCGCTGCGCAAGGACTTCCCGATGACCGGCTTCGTCGAGGTGCGCTACGACGACGAAGAGAAGCGGGTGCGCTACGAGCCGGTCAAGCTCACCCAGGAATTCCGCCGGTTCGATTTCCTCAGTCCGTGGGAAGGCGCGCCGCTGCCGGGAGACGAGAAGGCGAAGTGACGAACGGCAGTCGGCATTCGGCAGTCGAGGCGGGCGATCCGTGACTGAGATCAGGTCGTACAGGGATCTCAGAGTGTGGCAGGAAGCGATGACGTTGGTCGAGGAAAGCTATCGGTTCTCGCAGAGCCTCCCCAGGGAGGAGCTGTTCGGGCTGACGTCGCAGCTGCGCCGGGCCGCCGTTTCGATTCCGGCGAACATCGCCGAGGGTTATGGGCGCGACAGCAAAGGTTCGTACGTGAGCTTCCTCAAGACGGCGCAAGGGTCGTTGAAAGAGCTGGGGACTCACGTGATCTTGTGCCAGCGCCTGAAATTCTCGCAGCCCGAGGCGACCGAGCCGCTTCTTGCGCGCTGCGCGGTCGTCGGCAAGATGTTGCTTGGCCTGATCCGAAACCTGCAGACGACGGCGGAGGTCTGAGATGCGCCTCGCTTCGCGTTCCGACTGCCGATTGCCGACTGCCGACTGCCGAAACCACACGGCCGAGCCGCGCCCATGACCGAGCATTCCCTCCGCAACTTCTCGATCAATTTCGGCCCGCAGCATCCGGCGGCGCACGGCGTGCTGCGCCTGGTGCTGGAGCTCGACGGCGAGGTGGTCGAGCGCGTCGACCCGCATATCGGTCTGCTGCATCGCGGCACCGAGAAGCTGATGGAGGCGCGCACCTATCTGCAGAACGTGCCCTATCTCGATCGGCTGGATTACGTCGCGCCGATGAACCAGGAGCACGCCTACGCGTTGGCGGTCGAGAAGCTGCTCGGCGTCGCCGTGCCGCGCCGCGCCCAGCTCATCCGCGTGCTCTACAGCGAGATCGGCCGGCTGCTGTCGCACCTGCTCAACGTCACCACTCAGGCGATGGACGTCGGCGCGCTGACCCCGCCTTTGTGGGGCTTCGAAGAGCGCGAGAAGCTGATGGTGTTCTACGAGCGGGCGAGCGGCGCGCGCATGCACTCGGCCTACTTCCGCCCCGGCGGCGTTCACCAGGACCTGCCGCCGCAGCTTATCGACGACATTTACGCCTTCTGCGATCCGTTCCTCAAAGTCTGCGACGACCTCGAGACGCTGCTGACCGGCAACCGCATCTTCAAGCAGCGCAACGTCGACATCGCCGTCGTCACGCTCGAGCAGGCGTGGGCCTGGGGCTTCTCGGGCGTGATGGTGCGCGGCTCGGGCGCGGCGTGGGATCTGCGCAAATCGCAGCCCTACGAATGCTACGAGGAGATGGAGTTCGACATCCCCGTCGGCAAGAACGGCGACTGCTACGACCGCTACCTCATCCGCATGGAGGAGATGCGCCAGTCGGTCAAGATCATGAGGCAGTGCTGCGAGAAGCTGCAGGCGCCGGCCGGGCAGGGGCCGGTCGTCATCGACGACGGCAAGATCGTCCCGCCGGCGCGCGGCGAGATGAAGCGCTCGATGGAAGCGCTGATCCACCACTTCAAGCTCTACACCGAGGGCTACAAGGTCCCCGCCGGCGAGGTCTACGCGGCGGTCGAGGCGCCGAAGGGCGAGTTCGGCGTCTATCTCGTTTCCGACGGGACCAACAGGCCCTACCGCGTCAAGCTGCGCGCGCCCGGCTTCGCCCACTTGCAGGCGATGGACTGGCTCTGCCGCAAGCACATGCTGGCCGACGTCAGCGCGATCCTCGGATCGATCGACATCGTTTTCGGCGACGTCGACCGATGACCTTGATCGAATCCTTCAAGCATCGCGCCCGCTTCCTCGTCGCGGGCTTCCTCTCCTTCGTCGTCGTGCTGGCGGCGATCCGCTGGTCGGGCGGCGAGCCGTTGCTGCAGCCGGCCAGCGATCTCGGCTTGATCTTGGGATTTGTGTTCGTCGCCGGTTTCTTCGTCTACACCGACACCTACCGTCGGCCGGGCGGAGGGGCGCCATGATCGCCGCCGCTCGTTCGCGACGCATAACGACACTTGGGGTTGAGTGAGAATGTCCGTTCGCCGTCTCGCCGAGATCCAGCCCGCGAGCTTCGATTTCACGCCCGAGAACCAGGCGTGGGCGGAGAAGGAGATCGCCAAATATCCGCCGGGGCGCCAGGCCTCGGCGATCATTTCGCTCCTGTGGCGCGCGCAGGGGCAGCATGACGGCTGGCTGCCCAAGCCGGCGATCGAGAAAGTCGCCGAAATCCTCGGCATGCCCTACATCCGCGCGCTCGAGGTGGCCACCTTCTACACGATGTTCAACCTCGCGCCGGTCGGCCGCCATCACGTCCAGGTGTGCGGCACCACCCCGTGCGTTCTGCGCGGGGCCGAGGACATCAAGCGCGTCTGCCGCAGTCGGATCGGCCCGGAAGGGGTCGTCAGCGGCGACGGCAAGCTGTCGTGGGTCGAGACCGAATGTCTCGGCGCCTGCTGCAACGCGCCGGCGGTGCAGATCAACGAGGACTATTACGAGGATCTGACGACGGCGAATTTCGCCAAGCTGATCGACGACCTCGCCGCCGACCGGCCGGTCACGACCGGCTCGCAGACGGGACGGGTCTCGTCCGAACCGCAAAGTGGGCCGCTGACGGCGCTGACGACGCTCTACGGCGCCGACGGCAAGAGCGGGCCGGCTTCGGTCAAAGGGTGAAGGCGGGAACATCCAGCGATGCTCGACGACAAGGATCGGATTTTCACCAATCTCTACGGCTTCGGCGACCGCGGCCTGAAGGGCGCGCGCGCGCGCGGCCAATGGGACAACACCAAGGCGCTGATCGACAAGGGCCGCGACGGCATCGTCGCAGAGATGAAGGCCTCCGGTCTGCGCGGCCGTGGCGGCGCCGGTTTCCCGACCGGCTTGAAATGGTCGTTCATGCCCAAGGTCGTCGATCCCAAGCGGCCGCATTACCTCGTCGTCAACGCCGACGAATCCGAGCCCGGCACCTGCAAGGATCGCGAGATCCTGCGCAACGACCCGCACACTTTGGTCGAAGGCTGTCTCATCGCCGGCTTCGCCATGGGCTGCAACGCCGCCTACATCTACGTGCGCGGCGAATACATCCTCGAGCGCAAGCGGCTGCAGGCGGCGATCGACGAGGCCTATGACGCGAAGCTGATCGGCAAGGACAACATCCACGGCTGGCCGTTCGACCTCTACGTCCACCACGGCGCCGGCGCCTACATCTGCGGCGAAGAGACCGCGATGCTCGAGTCGCTCGAGGGCAAGAAGGGCATGCCGCGGATGAAGCCGCCGTTCCCCGCCGCGATGGGGCTCTATGGCTGCCCGACCACGGTCAACAACGTCGAGTCGATCGCCGTCGCGCCGACCATTCTGCGGCGCGGCGCCTCGTGGTTCTCGGGCTTCGGCGCGCCCAACAACGCCGGCACCAAGGTCTTCTGCATCTCCGGCCACGTCAACAAGCCGTGCAACGTCGAAGAGGCGATGTCGATCCCGTTCCGCGAGCTGATCGACCGGCACGCCGGCGGCGTGCGCGGCGGCTGGGACAATCTGCTCGCCGTCATCCCCGGCGGCTCGTCGGTGCGGATGGTCCCCGCCGCCCAGATCATCGATACGCCGATGGACTTCGACTCGCTCGGCAAGCTCAAGTCCGGCCTCGGCACCGCGGCGGTGATCGTCATGGACAAGTCGACCGACCTGATCAAGGCGATCGCGCGGCTCGCCTATTTCTACAAGCACGAGAGCTGCGGCCAATGCACGCCGTGCCGCGAGGGCACCGGCTGGATGTGGCGGGTGATGACCCGCATGGCCGAGGGCAGGGCCGAGAAGCGCGAGATCGACATGCTGCTCGACGTGACCAAGCAGGTCGAGGGCCACACCATCTGCGCGCTCGGCGACGCGGCGGCGTGGCCGATCCAGGGCCTGATCGCCCATTTCCGCCCGGAGATCGAAAAGCGCATCGACGCGTACGCGGCCAATCCGCACGGCGAGCCCGTGCCCGCGGCGGCGGAGTAGGGCGATGCGCATCGAAAGTCAGAAGCATCGATTGGACGTCCACCACGCCGATCTCTCGGGGTCGCGCTTCGACGATGTCAACCTGTCGGGCCTCGACTTTCATAACGTGAACATGTCCGGCAGTTCGTTCGACGACGTGAACATGTCGGGCTGGCGGGTTCACAACGTGAACTTGGCCGGGTTGAAGATCGACAAGGCGAATCTCGCCGGCGCGACGATCGTCGACGCCCGGCTCGAAGGCGCAACGATCGAGGGGATTGCTGTCACCGACCTGCTCGCCTATTGGCGAGCCGGCCATGGGGCGAAGGACGCATGAGCAAGATCATCATCGACGGCAAAGAGCTCGACGTTCCGCCGGAATACACGCTGCTCCAGGCGTGCGAGACGGCCGGCGCCGAAGTGCCGCGCTTCTGCTTCCACGAGCGCCTGTCGGTCGCCGGCAACTGCCGCATGTGCCTGGTCGAGGTGAAGGGCGGCCCGCCCAAGCCGACCGCGTCCTGCGCCATGGCGGTCAAGGACCTGCGTCCCGGCCCCAACGGCGAGCCGCCGGTGGTCGAAACCAATTCCCCGATGGTTCGCAAGGCGCGCAAGGGCGTGCTCGAATTCCTGCTGATCAACCATCCGCTCGATTGTCCGATCTGCGACCAGGGCGGCGAGTGCGACCTGCAGGACCAGACGATGGGCTATGGCGCCGATTCGTCGCGCTTCGCCGAGAACAAGCGCGCGGTCGAGGACAAATATCTCGGCGCGCTGGTCAAGACGTCGATGAACCGTTGCATCCAATGCACGCGCTGCATCCGTTTCGTCACTGAAGTCGCCGGCGTTCCCGAACTCGGCGCGATCGGCCGCGGCGAGGACATGGAGATCACCAGCTATCTCGAGCAGGCGCTCACCTCCGAGCTGCAGGGCAACGTCGTCGATCTCTGCCCGGTCGGCGCGCTGACTTCGAAGCCGACCGCGTTCCATGCCCGGCCGTGGGAATATGTGAAGACCGAGTCGATCGACGTGATGGACGCGCTCGGGTCGGCGATCCGCATCGACTCGCGCGGCCGCGAAG
>Ga0302319_10017471_pt1 | contig 13131 bp, 9 predicted proteins | sample Bog_T0_2_FD_203319 | JGI IMG/M metagenome (GOLD analysis project Ga0302319, IMG submission 203319) | Peat permafrost microbial communities from Stordalen Mire near Abisko, Sweden - Bog_T0_2 | ecosystem: Environmental > Terrestrial > Soil > Wetlands > Peat | place: Sweden: Abisko, Stordalen Mire...
GGTGCTGTCGGCGCTGGAAGGCATCAATATGGCGACCGCCGCGCTGCAGCCCTACATCGTTCCCGCCGCCGTTGCGATCCTGCTGGCTTTGTTTGCGATCCAGTCCAGAGGAACGGCTGCGATCGGCCACTTCTTCGGCCCGGTGATGCTGGTCTGGTTTGTCGCCATGGCTGCGATGGGGATTTCTGGCATCATCCAGCATCCCTCTGTGTTCGCCGCGCTCAGTCCGCTTTATGGTCTGTCCTATCTGTTCTCGCATGGGGTCACGGGGTTTCTGGTGCTGGGCGCAGTGTTTCTGTGCGTCACCGGCGCCGAGGCGCTGTATGCCGATATGGGTCATTTCGGCAGGGGACCGATCAAATTGGCGTGGTTTTCGGTCGTGTTTCCGAGTCTGATCCTCAACTATGCCGGGCAGGCGGCGCTGGTGCTCGAGGGCGCCCCGACTGACGGCAATATCTTCTTTCGGCTCTGCCCTGCGATTCTGCTGGTGCCCTTGATTGTGCTGGCAACGATAGCGACCATCATTGCCAGTCAGTCGATCATCACCGGGGCCTTCTCGATGACGCGGCAGGCGATCCAGCTTGGCTGGTTGCCGAGACTGGCAATCAAGCAGACCTCGTCGGAGGGCTACGGGCAGATTTACGTCGGTGCCGTCAATTGGCTGCTGATGATGGTGACTGTCGGGCTGACCATCGGGTTCGGAAAATCGGATAATCTGGCGGCCGCCTACGGCATCGCCGTTTCGCTGACGATGCTGATGACGTCGGCGCTGCTGTTCATTGCGATGCGCGAAATCTGGGGCTGGAGTGTGCTGGCTGCCGGTTCAGTCGCCGCGTTCTTTCTCGTCGTCGACAGCGCCTTTTTCCTCGCCAACCTCACCAAGGTTGCCGAGGGCGGGTATGTCCCGCTGATCCTGGCCGTCTCCGTCTATGGCGTGATGTGGATCTGGCACCGCGGCTCCGCCGCCGTTGCAGCGCGGATGCATGAGGCGCTGATTCCGGTTCCCGAGTTCATGGCCGAGATCGCCGCCAAAAACATTCCGCGCGTTCCCGGCACGGCGGTGTTCCCGACCCGGACCGAGCGCGATACGCCGCCCGTGATGGTCTGGCACGTCAAGCATAACCGCGCCTTGCATGAGCACCTTTTCGTGCTGCGCGTGGAAATCCTGTCGGTGCCATGGGTCGCGTCGCACAACCGCCTCTCAATCGAGGAAGTCGCGCCGAATTACTGGCGTGCCGACGCCCGGTTTGGATTCATGGAACGGCCGCATATCCCGGAACTGCTCGCCACCAGCAAGGCACTGGGCTGTACGATTGATCTCGCCGACGTGACCTATTACGTCGGCCATGAGACCGTGATCGGCCGCGAGGACGGCAAGGGTCTGCCGGTCTGGCAGGAGCGGATGTTTGCCGTGATGGAGCGCAACGCCGTTCATGTCAGCGACTTCTTCAGCCTTCCCACCGATCAGGTCGTCGAGATCGGGCGGCAGATTGCGATCTAGGCGCGCAAATGAATTAAAGACGAGACGCTCCCGCAATCGGCCGGCTATGCCGACCGCATTCTCAAGGGTGCAGCCGGAAAAGCATCCGTTTGCTGGATGGAACTTAAGGGATAGCCCGGCGTTCATAGCCGATGATTGCCTTGAGACTTTCTGCGGCGGTGATTCTGGGTTCAGTGACGGCAACTTCATTGCGCGCTGAAACCGGAATTGCCTCGTTCTATGGCGGTGGCGCGACTGCGAGCGGCGAAGTTACCCGCCCAGCCGCCTTTACAGCCGCTCATCGCACCTTGCCATTCGGCACTCAGGTATTGGTGACGAACATCAGCAATGGAAAGACCGTGGTCGTGTGCATCACGGACCGTGGTCCTTTTGGCCGCCGCCGCATCATCGATGTAAGTCGTGCTGCTGCACGCGAACTCGATATGATCGACAGCGGAACGACCGAGGTCAGCGTGATCCTGATGGGGCCATACTGACGCCAAACCCGACGCCCGCGCGATCTTCGACGGCTTGAACCATCTATCCCGCCAGGAACGACCAAAACAACGCAACCACAGCGACAGCCATTAGCCCGGTGCCGATCCAGCCCAAAGCGATCAGCCGGGACTTCGCCTGGAACCGTCCCATCAGTTTCAAATTCGCTACGATCACCATCATCATCGCCATGATCGGAACAGCGACAATTCCGTTGAGCACGGCACTCCAGACCAGCATATGAATGGAGTCGATTCCGGTGAAGCCAAGCCCGAACCCGATCACCGTGGCCGCTGCGATAATGGTGTAAAATCCGACTGCGTCCTGCGCCGTTGCCTGAAGGCTGGCGTGCCATCCGAAGGTCTCAGCCACGCCATAGGCGGCGGAGCCGGCCAGCACCGGGATCGCCAGCAGGCCGGTGCCGATGATGCCCAGCGCGAAAAGCAAAAAGGTGAAATCCCCGGCCAGCGGCCTCAGCGCTTCGGCGGCCTGGGTCGCCGAATTGATGTTGGTTACGCCGTGCGCGTTCAGGACCGCGGCTGTGGTCAGAATGATGAAAAAAGCGATCACGTTGGAGAAAATCATTCCGACCGTGGTATCGATCTTGATGCGCTCGAGTTCGGGGTCGCCGCCGCGGGAAAGGTCTCGCAAGGGACGGCTGATCCGGCCCTGATTCATTTCCTCGACTTCCTGCGAAGCCTGCCAGAAAAACAGATAGGGGCTGATGGTGGTGCCGAGAACCGCCACCACCATCAGGAAATAGTCGGCGTTGATGGTCGACCTCGGCCAGATCGCCGCCAGCAGGGCGGTGCTCCACGGAATCTTGACGGTCAGTGCGGTTGCGACATAGGCAAACAGCGTGAGGGTCATGAATTTGAGGACCGGCGCATATCGGCGATATGGCACAAAAACCTGGAGCAGAACCGATGTCGACGCGAAAATCAGCGCATGTTCGTGGTTGAGGCCGCCGATCACCAGCGAGAGCGCTTCCCCCATCGCCATGATATCGGCCGCGATGTTGAACGTGTTGGCGGCGACCAGCAGAGAAATCAGCGTCAGCACCAGCCAGCGCGGCGCCAGCTGCATCACGTTGGCGGCGAGACCCTTGCCGGTCACCCTGCCGATCTGGCCGCTCACCAGCTGGATCGCGATCATGAATGGTGTTGTCAGAAACACCGTCCAGAGCAGGCCATAGCCGAACTGTGCCCCGGCCTGCGAATAGGTGGCGATGCCCGACGGATCGTCATCGGCCGCGCCCGTCACCAATCCCGGGCCGAGTGACCGGAGCAGCAATTTCCAGGTATTCTTGGGCTTTTGGCTTTTGGGCTTTTTTGCTTCCGATGGATTGGATTCAGCCATGAACGTTTTGGTGTTCGAGATCAATTGAATCGACAGGCGCCTGCATGACGACATTCGTGTTTTTTCGCGGTCAAGCAAGAAGAATTAAGGGGGCGCGCTGCAAGTTCCTTCGGATTTTCTGAGGTTCGGCGCGGTGAATGCGCCAAGGCTATGGTGGTCGTGCTTTCGAGGCTGAACACGCACGAGTATGTCGGTCGCCAAAAACTTCTTGCCCCGTCGGGCAAATCACTGGCATATTCTCATCGTCGCAACAACTGAGCCCGCGCCGGGAAACTGGTCGCGGGCTTTTCAAGCGGATGATACGGACTGAGCCGCCAAAAAAAACAATTTGCTCCGTCGGGCAAATCACCAGTATATCTTCATCGTCGCAAGAATTTTGCAACCCGCGCCGGGAAACCGGCCGCGGGCTTTTTCAATTGGGAAATCATGAATCGGACGGCAGCCGCAGGCGCATCATCTCCTCACGCAGCGCTAGTCGCCGGGCGTCGGAGCGAGCTGCCGTCCGAGCCCCTTCACAGTTGGGCGCGATTTGCGGGAAGCGCTTCGGAGTTATCTCGACCGAGGGCCGCGTCTAATTTCCGATCATGTCGGTTCTGCAGGCACGCACGAACGTGCCAGCGCGCGGAGTGAACAGGGTCCACGCTCGCACGCGGACTCTTTTACGGAGATAGGGTTCGCGCCTGAAATGATCAGCCGGGGCAATCATGCCGCATTTTATTTTTTGAAATTGCAGGATCGCGCCGAAGCGGCGGGTTAACAGCGAGGGAAGCATGACCGTTTATCTGATATCGCTTTCACTGGTTGGGCTGGTCGCTATCGCGGTGTGGGATGGATTTGCATGACCGCGAGCCAGGTCTGTATTGCATTTTCGCCCCGATGTTGCTGCGCTCCTTTTGGATTTGAGACTAGAGCTCCAGATGCCGAAAACGCTCACTGAGATCCGCTCGCTGGCGCGGAGCCATACCAGGACCGCACTCAATGTGCTGGTCGGCGTTATGCGCTCGAAGGATGCGACGGCGGCGGCGCGCGTCTCGGCGGCTAACGCCATTTTGGATCGCGGCTGGGGCAAGGCCCACCAGGCCAACGGCACGGGCGGCGACGGCGTCGTCGAAATCTTCCATACGATCGAGCGCACGATTGTCCACCCGGGAAATGCCGAACGATGAGGCATTCGAACCGTTTGCGCTCGGCCGCCTGCCGCAAGGGCGCGTGCGCTCGGCTTGGGAATATACGATACGTAACGGAGTGCGTTTGGCGCCCCTGCACAAAATATCCCGAAGATATCAACGTCAGGTGACGCGGAGTTACAAAAAAAAGGGCTACCGATCCGGAAGGATTGGCGTCGATGTCCAGCGCGATGGCGGTTCTTTGACTCTCGGCTGAGGAAAGCATGACGGAAGCTCCGATCTCGGTGGCGGGCCCGCATTCACGCGAACCGACCGGTCCACGGAATCAGGCAAGTTGACGATGTTCTTGTATTGTAACGTTATGCTTCGTGTAACCCAGCGCAGCCGATAAGGCCGCCGCGAACGCATGCTAGGCGCAACCCCTCGCGGCTCAGGAGCGTTCGTGTGCTTAGTACGATCGATCGGCGCTGCGCTCCTAGCGTCTTTTTTTCTATTTAGCGCCGGAGCATCCGCGGCCGATTATTCCGTCGCCTATGCGATCGATGCGAACGGCAAGAGTGACGTGGGTAAGATTGAAACCTGCAATTATGACAAGAGATGCGAGATAGAGTCTGCCAATTCGGGGCTGTCGATATCCCTGCTTTTTCCGCGCCCCGACCCAGATCATAGCTGGGCACATCGAGGGTAGAGGGGCCGTCCGGTTGTTGCTATTCCGCCGATGCGGCCAGCGTAATCTATCTGGATATCAAGCCAGGCTTGCTGCGGGTGCCGATCTATCAAGGCAGGGAGCGACGAGTGAACGAGTTCGTTCGGAACACGAGGTTCGGCGTGTTGTATCTGGAATTCTCGAATCTGAAATAGACGGGATTCATAGCAAGTCACCGGAGAGCTAGGGCGAGGAAGTTATGAGACATGGCTAATGGAAATGGTTTCGTGCAACGTGCGCCGCTACCGCCGTTGAACAGTCCAACAATCACCCAGGCGGATCGCGCCCGCGTCTATGGCTTGGCATCGCCCCGCAGAATCTGGACCAGCCAGCGCCGCCGGACGATGAGCGGGAGCAAGCCGATATGACAGCGCTCGACGCGAGGCTCGCAAGCTCTGGCAATATCAGGGACCCGGTGGCGCTGTACAACGCCCGCAAATCCAGCCGGCGCTAGCCGACCGGGCGAGATCCGCGACCGCTTGCCCGAGAGCACCGGCCGATTGCCCCGCAGCCCGGACGCGGCGGCCACATCGCGGCCGTGGCGAGGCCACCCAAACGATCGAGAACGCGACGGCGCCCTCGAACTCATCCATAGAATAGGGCGGATCATTGTCCATCCTGAAGATTCCGACCGCGAAGATATTTGAGCCGCTTCTTTCGGCAGCGCGCTACAGGTGCGCATTCGGGGGGCGTGGTTCTGGAAAATCTCATTTCTTCGGCGAGCTCTTGGTCGAAACCTGCCAGGCCGAACGCGGCACTTCGGCGGTGTGCATTCGTGAAGCGCAGCGGACGCTGGCGCAATCCTCAAAACGCCTGATCGAAAGCAAGATCGCCGCGTTGGGTGTCGGCAGTCACTTCAGAATCTTCAGCGACAAAATCGAAACGCCCGGGGACGGGGTCATTATCTTCCGCGGCATGCAAGATCACACGTCGGAATCAATCAAATCCCTGGAAGGATTCGGGATTGCCTGGATCGATGAAGCGCAGAACCTGAGCGCGCGCAGTCTTTCGTTGCTCCGGCCCACCATCCGCGCTGAAGGCTCCGAGCTGTGGGCGAGCTGGAATCCACGTCGAAAATCCGACGCAGTCGATGACTTTTTCCGGGCGAAGAAGCCCGCAGGCGCTGTCGTCGTAAACGCCAACTGGCGCGACAATCCCTGGTTTCCTGCCGTGCTGGAAGCCGAACGCCGGACGGATTTGTCGCTCTATCCGGATCGCTATGATCACATTTGGGAAGGCGGCTACGTCAGGGCGTTCGAGGGCGCCTATTTCGCCGGGATGCTGTCGCAGGCGAGGGCGCAGGGCCGCATCGGCAAGGTCGCCGCCGATCCGCTGCTGCCGCTGCGCGCCTTCATCGATATCGGCGGTTCCGGCGCGACTGCCGACGCCTTCACGATTTGGGTGGTTCAGTGGGTGGGCAACGAAATTCGTGTGCTGGATTATTACGAAGCCGCTGGCCAGGTACTGGCGTTTCACGTCAACTGGCTGCGCAGCAACGGCTACCGGCTGTATCAGCCGGCGGCTCCATGGGCGTGGCCGAATACGTTATATTGGCGCAAATGCATCCAATATAAACACCTCGACTGAAGGGACCTTTGAGTGGCAGAAAAAACAAATACCAGCGACTGCTGCGATTTCTTAAAGCCTTGCCCGCGTCCACCGTGGTGACTTGAAGATTTGAAAGGCCGCCGTTATTGGCGGCGGCGGCTTTGTGTGTAACATTTGCTAAGACTAACATGACTTGCCCGGTGGCCCGATGGCCACCGGGCTTTTTTTCGTTTTACGATGCCTATTTTCTCCGTTCGTGCGCTTGAGGGCGACGGGTTTACCGCCGTTTAGCTTGCAAAATTGGGTCCCCCTGCATCCGTTCGGTAGGCGACGAGAAGCCAGTGCATCAGGGAAGATCATTGCCAGGGTTTCAATTTACACCCTAGTCTGTTGTAATGGGCACTCACACCTGCAAGAGAGGAAAAAGCGTGGATCGCCGACGTTTTATGGGCGGGTGCGTTGGCTTGTCATTTTCCGGGACAGCGGCCGACGCATTAGGCCAATCCGGCCCGCTGACGAAGATAATCTTTCCCTTCTCCGCCGGAGGCGGCGGTGACACGCTTTGTCGGTTGATCGCTCAATATGCGGGCGAACTGATCGGTCGCACTGTCATCGTCGAAAATCGCACCGGCGGTGACGGGTTGATCGGGATCAAGTGGGTAAAAAATGCCAACCCTGACGGAACGACACTTCTCGTGACGACAGGTCCGACCATGTATTTATTGCCTATGGTCGAGACCGATCCGAGTTTTGATCTGAACAGGGACTTCGTTCCGGTGTCGCTGCTGGCGCGTTTCGAGTTCGGCATCGTTGCGGGGGCCGCGGTGGATGCGGCGGACTTCAGGCAATTTGTGGTATGGCTCAAGGCGAACCCTGAGAAGGCGGCATTCGGCGTGCCCAGCAACGGTACCATTCCACATTTCACTGGATCAAAACTTGAGCAAGTTCTGGGCATTCCACTGACGCGCGTGGCTTATCGCGGCAGCGCGCCTATTATCAACGACCTGATCGGCGGACATTTGCCGTTCGCAATCGTTACCATTGCCGACGCGATCCCGCAACATCGAGCGGGTGGCGTTAGGATTTTGGCTGTGAGCAGTGGCGAGCGCTCGCGGTTCCTGCCTGATGTGCCAACCCTGAAAGAGAACGGGGTCGATGTAGTCGCCGATGGGTGGTACGGGATGTGGCTGCCGGCTGGCGGCGCGCATGACTTTGCCGTCCAGTTGAGCAAGGCGGTTTTAGCTTCGCTCGCCAAGCCGGTAGTGCGAGAGAAGCTGTTGACAATTGGCCTTATTCCAGTTGGTACAACCCCCGAAGATCTCACCCACGAATTAGCCATCGACACTGCGTTCTGGCAGCCGATCGTCAAGGCCACTGGCTACAGGATCACGAATTGATGCCGATCTTTTGCCGGATCGCCGAAAGCTCCGTCTCATCCCAGACGCCGATCAGGATCCCACCTTTGACCTGGAGCTGCTGATCCGCATATGCCGCGATCTTTTCCGTGCTCGTTGTGATGTGCCCCTTGGGATGCAGCGCCCATTCGAATAAGGCCGTCTGCAAGTTCGCGATGACATTGGCGCAAGAGGAATCTTCCCCCCGATCGATCAGTTCCTGAGGATCGTCAAGAAGATCGTAGAGCATCGGCCGAAAGCCGGATGCATGAATATATTTCCATCGGCCATCGAACACCATGAATAGCCGGCATTGCTCGATCGGTTGGCTGAGCTTGAGCCGGACATCCTGCATGCAATAGTCGTATTCGGAGAATACAACCTTGCGCCAGTTTGTCGGTACCTCACCGCGCAAGTACGGTGCCAGCGAGCGCCCCTCGAGAATGTGGTCCGGTAGCTTGCCGCCGAAATATTCGATAAAGGTCGGCGCTAAGTCGATCGCTTCGACCAGTGCATCGCAGACGGTATTTCTTGTACGGTCGGCCGTGTCAGTTGGATCAATCACTATCAGCGGAATTTTCGCGGACTGATCGTGGAACAAGTCCTTTTCGCCCATCCAGTGATCGCCGAGATAATCGCCGTGGTCGGAAGTGAATACGATCATGGTGGAATCGAGTAACGCTCGATCTTCCAGAAAATGCATCAACAAGCCTATTTGGTCATCGATCTGTGTGATCAGGCCCATATAGGCGGGAATAACCTTTTCCCGCGCTGCGTTTCGCGCCATGTTTTTCGAATAGCGCATGTCCATATAGGCGGCGAAAACCGGATGCGGCTTTTCTCGCTCAATCTCCGAGCGGATCGCAGGAAGTATATCGTCCTTGCCGTACATGCCGGCGTAGGGCTCAGGCGCGATGTATGGCCAGTGCGGTTTGATATAGGATAGATGCAGGCACCATGGGTGTTCGTCCGCTTCCGATTCCGCGATGAAATCCATAGCGCGGCGGGTCATGTAGGGTGTCTCGGAATCGTTGTCCGCGACCCGCGCGGCCTTGTCAGCGTGAACGAGCAGCCAGCCGTTTTGCAGCGTACCATCGCTAGCCGCGCCCGAGTTAGCCCAGTGCTCCCACGGGTTGGGCGCATCGTATCCGCGCTCGCGCAAATATGCATCGTATCGCGGGCGCGGTCTACCGCTCGGATGCAGGCCGTCATCCCGCTCATAGGGCTCGAAGCCGCATTCCGCCACGTGCACGCCTATAATTGAATCCGGCGCAATTCCGAGCATTTTCATGCCCTCTAGGTCGGGCGCCATATGGGTCTTGCCGACCAGCACATTGCGGACACCGATTTTCTTTAGATGATCTCCCAGCGTCGGTTCGCCTACCCGCAGCGGCCAGCCGTTCCAGTGTGAGCCGTGCGAACGCATGTAACGCCCGGTGTAGAAAGACATCCGTGAGGGGCCGCAGATCGGCGATTGCACATAGGCATTTGAGAAGCGCACCCCCCGCTTCGCCAGCGAGTCGATATTCGGCGTCTTCAGGGTTGGATGCCCCGTGCATCCCAGATAATCGTGGCGAAGTTGATCGCACATGATCCAGAGGACATTTTTTTGGCGTGACATTTTCCGCATTTCGCTGTTTCGGGCGTCGTGAGGGTGCGACATTGCTGGGCAAATGACAATCAGCTCCTGGAAGGCGATCTTTGTGCGGCCGCCTCTAGCCTAATAGCACGCTGTTATGCTTTGATACGGTGAGGTGAAAAGGGGCTGGGAGAGCTCCAGGCACATGCCGTGTAAAGCGGCGGATGGGCGGCGGTTGCCGTCGGCCTAGAAGCCAAAGGGAGGTATGCTATTGGAAAAGCCCCGTCGTACACTGCTGGCCAAAATTTGGGACCAGCACGTCATTGCTCATATCGGTGACGATACCGATCTCCTCCACGTCGATCGCCATTTGCTGCACGACCTCGGCGGGTCGCGCGGCCTGCTCGATCTCAAGAGCCGCAATTTGTCGGTGCACAATCCAGAGCTGACATTCGCAACCCCGGATCACGCGATTTCGACGGCGCGCGGACGCGCCGGGACGATCAAGATCGGGCAGGAACTGCTGGCGGCGCTGAGGGTCGAAACGGCAGCCAGCGGTATCCAGATGTTCGATATCGATGAGCCCGGCCAGGGCATCGTCCATGTCATCGGTCCCGAGCTAGGCTTAAGCCTTCCCGGCTGCCTGATCGTCTGCGGCGACAGCCATACCTGCACCCATGGCGGCTTGGGTGCGTTGGCCTTCGGCATCGGCTCGAGCGAACTCACGCATGTGCTGGCGACACAGGCCATTATCCAGCGCCGGCCAAAGACTATGCGCGCGCGGTTTGAGGGTCGGATGGCCTACGGCGTGACCGCCAAGGACCTGATCTTGGCTTTGATCGGCGAGGTCGGGGCCGCGGGTGGTACTGGGTACGCCGTCGAATATGCCGGCAGCGCCATTCGCGATCTGCCAATCGAAGGACGTTTGACCATATGCAATCTTTCCATCGAGCTTGGCGCCAAGATGGGTCTGATCGCGCCGGACGAAAAAACCTATGAATATGTTCGGGGGCGTGCCTATGCACCGCAAGGTGAAATGTGGGAGCGAGCCGTTAGAGCATGGCGCAAGCTTCCTAGTGATACGGATGCGGTATTCGACCGCGAGGTGGTCATCGATGTCGACAAGATTGTTCCGCAGGTGACTTGGGGCATCAGCCCGGAGCACGTCATCGGCATCGACGGAGATGTTCCCGACCCCCGGACGTTTGGGGATCCGACACGACGCGCCGCTATCGAGACCGCGCTCGACTATATGGGTCTCAAGCCGGGTGCGCCGATCGTCGGCACGCCGGTCGATTGGGTCTTCATCGGCTCATGCACCAACAGCCGGTTGAGCGATCTACGGGCCGCCGCTGAGGTTGCCCATGGTCGCAAGGTTGCGCCCGGCGTACGCGCCTGGGTCGTGCCCGGCTCGGAGACAGTCAAGCGCGACGCCGTCGCCGAAGGCCTCGACAAGGTTTTTGTTGAGGCTGGCTTCGAATGGCGCGAACCGGGATGCTCGATGTGTCTGGCGGCTAATGGCGAAACCGTAGCTGCAGGCCTGCGGTCAGTTTCGACATCAAATCGCAACTTTATTGGCCGTCAGGGGCCGCGCGCTCGGACTCATCTCGCAAGCCCAGCTACGGCAGCAGCGTCAGCGATATCGGGTGCTATTGCCGACGTTCGGATGTTGGAGCGTTAGATGCCAAAACCGTTCAATAAACTGACCGCAATTGCTGCACCCATCATGCGCAGCAACATCGATACCGATGTTATCATCCGCATCGAGCGCCTCGTCGGCAACGCGGTTCGTGGAACGCTCGGTAAATGGGCGTTCGCCTCCTTACGCTATTTGCCGGACGGTTCGGAAAATCCGGCCTTCATCCTGAACCGCGAACCCTATCGGCGGGCGGAAATCCTGGTTACCGGACCGAACTTCGGTTGCGGCTCTTCCCGCGAGGGAGCGGTGTGGTCGCTGCAGGAATTGGGCATCCGCGCCATCATAGGTTCGGGCTTTGGCGATATTTTCTTCGCCAACTGCTTCCAGAACGGAATCCTTCCCATCGTCGTCGACAAGGAAATTGCCGACGGACTTGCCGCCGAGATCGAGCACACACAGGGGGCCGGGTGCATCAGCGTTGATCTTGAGGCGCAGACGATTACGTCGCCTTCAGGAACGCGGCATCATTTTGAAATCGATCCACGCCGTCGCGTCGGTCTTCTCGAGGGCCTCGATGAGGTCCTGCAGACATTGCGGCGCGACGACGAAATCCGGGCTTTCCAGGCGTCTGATCGCCATCAACGGCCCTGGATCCATTTTGCAGGGAAGCAGGCATGAACAGCTTATCAAATATGATCAGGGTTGCCGTGGTCGGAGGCGAAGGCATCGGTCCGGAAGTGACGTCCCAGTCGCATCGCATCCTGAACTGGTTCGCCACTCGACGAAACCTTCCGGTGATTCTGCGTGAAGCGCAATACGGCATCATTCCGTATCTCGCGACCGGCAGGGTGCTACCGCAAGACACGGTTGAAGCGATGGAAGAGGCCGACGCCATCCTGTGGGGTGCGACGGGCGGGCCCGAGACGACGGAAGTTCCGCCGGCGGCGCGCAATGCAGGAAGCCTGTTGGGGATGCGCCGCAAATACGATCTCTATGCTAACCTTCGGCCTATCGTCGCCAGCCCGGCTTTGGCCGAGTCGGCTCCACTCAAGGCCCGTGTGCTCAAAGATGTCGACTTCGTTATCATTAGAGAGTTGACCAGCGGTATTTATTTCGGTGAACCGCGCGGCATCGAAACGCTTCCCGACGGCCAGCGCCGTGGCTTCAACACGGAGCAATATACCACCAATCAGGTTCGTCGCGTGGCGCGAACGGCCTTCGAACTGGCGCGGACGCGCAAGGGCAAGGTCTGTTCGGTAGATAAGGCGAACGTGCTGGAGACCAGCGTGTTGTGGCGGGAAGAAGTCATCGCCTTGCATGCCGACGAATTCTCTGACGTCGAGCTCAACCATCTCTATGTCGATAACGCCGCCATGCAGATCGTCCGTGAACCGTCACAGTTCGATGTGATGGTAACCGGCAATATATTCGGCGATATATTGTCCGATTGTGCGGCAATGGCGTCGGGCTCGCTCGGAATGCTGCCGTCGGCTTCGTTGGGTCCGGTCGACCGCTTCGGACGCCGAAAGGCGCTATACGAGCCGGTGCATGGCAGCGCTCCTGACATCGCCGGCAAGGGTATCGCCAATCCGATCGGCTCAATTCTCAGTGTCGCCATGATGCTGCGCATGACACTTAACCGGCCCGAAGATGCGGACCTGCTCGAAAAAGCGGTGGCTACGGCCTTGGCAGGTGGCGCCAGAACCGCCGATATTGCCGAACCCGGCGCAGCGAAACTCTCGACCCAGCAAATGGGCGATGCGGTCCTGGACGCCCTGGAGAAAGCCGTCAGCAAGGAGAGGAA
>Ga0302319_10017473_pt1 | contig 13130 bp, 11 predicted proteins | sample Bog_T0_2_FD_203319 | JGI IMG/M metagenome (GOLD analysis project Ga0302319, IMG submission 203319) | Peat permafrost microbial communities from Stordalen Mire near Abisko, Sweden - Bog_T0_2 | ecosystem: Environmental > Terrestrial > Soil > Wetlands > Peat | place: Sweden: Abisko, Stordalen Mire...
CACCATGGAGTAGGAACTCTCCGACGATCCGGTGGACATGGCCAGATACCGGCCCGAGACCTCCATCAAAGCCTGCCCGCTGGCATAGTCGTACTCCCCGTACGCCCACCGCAAATGGCCGCCGTACGGGAACGTCGCCTCGGTAAGCGCGCCCGATGTCCCGCTGCCCGCTACATCGTAAGTGAACGCCGTTGTGAAGGTTCCCGCCTGGGTTAGGGACTGCAGCAGAGTGGTGGTTCCGAAAGAGGTCTGTCCGTGCAGGAACGGCGATTCCAGAGCCTGGTTCTTCAAGACGCTAAAGCTGTAGCTCTCCGCGGTGCCGATGTTATTCGAAATAGCCGTGAGGTGCGGGATGGCGTCCGAGTTATAGGTGAAATTGTAAGTAGACGCCGGATACCCGACCGCTCGGACATCGGCGATGCTTTGAATCCGCGAACTGGAATTCGTCCAAGTAGTGTTCACGCCTTCATTGTAGAGAATATTGATCTGGTTGCCGTTGCTGTCTTCCATCAGCGTGGGGTACGATGTTCCGGCATCCTGCTCCGTTCCCGCCGATTGGCACATAAACTCCCAGAAACTTCCGTCTTTGAAGTGCAGCTTCTGGGCGTTCGCGTCGTACCAGACGTAAATGCCGCTCAGCGAACTCCAGACATTCCCGTTGTTTTGGTCCAGCACATATTGCGCTCCGGTGGCGTCGATAAACAGGTAGTGATCGATCGTGTAGTAACCGCTGTAAACCGGCGTCAGCGACCCGGCCTGCAACTGCCAGCCAAAGCCATAGCCGATGTCTTCGCCCAACTGCCAAGGACCAGTGCCGTTGCCCATACCGTTCGTGCCCGACATGCTGTATCCGACGCGCCAGTTCTGGGAGTTATAGCTCAAGTTGAAACTTACGCCCGATCCGCCGCGGCCCATCGGCTTCAGCAGCGCCTGTGTGAAGTTCAGATTGCCGGATCGCATGTCGATCTGCTCGCCCGCGCCGCCCCAGTAGGTTCCCATGGGCCGCACGCCTACTTCGCGCGGGTCTATCGTGGTGGCCGGCGTGGTAGAGACTGTAACACTGGTAGTGACACCGTTCAGATGATAGTCGACTGGAACAATCCAGTACGTATAGGTGGTGCCCGGGCTAACTGAAGTATCCACGAAATCGGCCGTAGCCGAATGGTTCACGAACACGCTGTTGCGATAAATGTCGTAGTAGGCGACGCCGATTCCGCCTGGATTGTCCGTCGTGGGCGTCCAATGCAGATCGATCTGGTTGGGCAGATCGGATGTTTGGACCGACTGTGGATTTACCGGGTACGGGGCAATCGTGTCAATCTGGCCCAAATTGGCGGACGCAATTCCATTTGTTCCACCTCCGTTGAGACCGATACCGGGCCATGACATTGCGGAGGGAGTTATCGGTTGGAATAGCAGGTAGAGAACGTCGTCAATGTAGATCGCCCCTTGGGAACCGTGCACCACCGCGCGAAAACTACTGTTGTTATGGCAGAGCGCGGGAACCGAGGCAGAATAGGTAAAGTTCGGCCCTGGGTCCCCCTGTGCGAGATAAAGCATGGCGCTGCAGTTCGCGCCCCCATTGCCCGAACAAGTAACGTTCGATAGAACCGCGGCATTGAACGCTCCCGTGTTGCCGCCTTGCAGAATCGAACCTGGCGTGGCGCGGAGATAAATCATAAAGCTGTCTCCGCTGCCATTAATGTCAGGATCGCTTCGACTTCGTAGTCGGTGCTGCTGCCAGGCACGGTTTGCGTTTATATCAGGGCGCCCCCTGATGAAGCCGCAGTCAGCCCGATCCCGGAGGTGGCAGTGCTGGTCGCCACGCTCTGCCAGTTCGCCATATTGTAAGAACCGGTGGTAAAGGTGTTCTGGGAATAGTAGGCGTATTGGCTCTGCGCCAGGGGAGAAAGCATCGCGGCCGTTAGGCACAACAGGAGAATTCGGATCGGCGACGTCATTGCATTCTCACCCCAAAATGGGCGAAATCGAAGGTTTTTATGTGTTTCAGGAACTCCGCTTCCATCGCCGCCTGTGAATCTCGTCCCCTTAAGAAGGTCTTGATCGTCGGGTCCGCCAGAATCTCCTTGAACGCGGCTTGGCTGGCCGCTACGTATTGGACCAGCGCCATGCCATCGTCGCCTTTAACAAATTGATAGCCAAGAATGCCGGTCCGCGATTGCGAAGACTGAGCATTTGGCGCTGGAGCGTATTTAGGCCGTTTTGGGTCGTCCAGAGAGCCCGAACCAACGATACCAACAACGGCATAAAGGCGTTCATAACTCACTCCCGCATCGACCCTTCGTTGGGCGGAGCCAACTTGAGCCAACACGATAAAAGCGATACATATAACCAATAAGTCACGAATAGTCGACACGCTTTATTCTCCTTATCGATAATGAAAAGCGACTCTCAGAATAGTGCCTTACAATTTGCATCTCGTCAAGACACAATTTAAGAATATTTGCAAGCGCCTTCAAGTTAACGGTCAGTAAAAAGTGTTTCATTAGTCATTAAAGGATCGAATTAGCACTCGTCGCTGATCCCCTACTTCGCGATTTCCGTCATCGCATTCCACCTTAGTAGACTAGAAGTACCGTTATGTCGACCGCCACCATCACTTCCGCCGCCGCGCCGCCGCTCACCCTCCTTTCCGACGAAGAACGGCTCTTCCAATCCACCATCCGCAAATTCGCCCGCGAGCGCATCGGTCCTCACGTCCGCGCCATGGACGAAGCAGGCGTCTTTCGCAAAGACCTTTTGCACGAAATGTTCGAACTCGGCCTCATGGGCATCGAGATTCCCGAGGAATACGGCGGACAAGGCGGAACCTTCTTTCAATCGGTCCTAGCCGTCGAAGCCTTAGCCGCGGTAGACCCCTCCGCGGCCGTCATCGTCGACGTGCAGAACACCATCGCCAATAACATCCTGCTGCGTTGGGGCAGCGACGAACAGAAGCGGCGCTATCTGCCCCGGCTCGCCAAAGACACGGTTGCTTCCTTCGCGCTGTCCGAGGCGGGCGCGGGATCCGACGCCTTCGCCATGACCACGCGCGCCACCCAGGACGGCGGCCATTTCCGCATCACCGGCCGTAAACTGTGGATCACCAATGCCGCCGAAGCGGGCCTGTTCTTCCTCTTCGCCAATGCGAATCCGGAAGCCGGGCATCGCGGCATCACCTGCTTCCTGGTGGAGCGCGAATACCCCGGCTTTCAGGTCGGCAAGAAGGAAGACAAGCTGGGCATCCGCGCCTCCTCCACTTGCGAGCTGATCCTGGACGATTGCCAGGTGCCGGGCGCCAACATCGTGGGCGAATTCGGCAAGGGCTATAAGATCGCGATCGAAACATTAAACGAAGGCCGCATCGCCATCGGTTCGCAGATGACCGGTCTGGCCCAAGGAGCGCTCGATCAAGCCATCGGTTATGCCAAGCAGCGCCGCCAATTCGGCAAGCCCATCGCCGACTTCCAAGGCGTCCGGTTCGACCTCGCGGCAATGGCCACCGACGTGGAGGCCGCCCGATTGCTGGTCTACAATGGAGCGCGCCTGCGCGATGCCGGAATGCCGTTCGTTACCGAGGCGGCGATGGCCAAGTATTTTGCCTCCCAAGTGGCCGAAACGGTTGCTTCGCGCGCGGTCGAGATCTTTGGCGGAGTCGGCTTTACGAAGGATTATCCGGTGGAGAAATTCTACCGTGACGCCAAGATCGGGCGTATCTACGAGGGCACCAGTAACATGCAGAAGTTGACCATCGCCAGGCAGATATTGGGATCGTAGCCGCTGTAACCAGAGGTTTTCGAAGACCGTCAAAAGAAGAGAGGATTTTCATGCGCTTATTTGCCGTTTCGGCGCTATTTGCGTCCGCTGTTTTTGCTTCCAGCCTGCCCGATCCGACGGCGGATCAGATCGATGGCATCATCGCGAAATTCGCCGCGAAGGAGGCCGCGTTCGCCCAGGCCCGGTCGAATTACACTTACCGGCAGACCTGCAAGATTCAGGAACTGGACGAGAGCGGCGGAGCCCATGGCAAATATGAGATCGTTTCCGACATCGTGTTTACCCCGGAAGGTAAGCGTACAGAACATGTGGTGCGGGCGCCTGTCACTACGCTTCAAAATATCCTGCTCACCCCACAGGATGAGCAGGATTTGCGCGATGTCCAGCCATTCGTCTTAACTACTAAGGAGATCCCGTTCTATAACATCCGTTACCTCGGCCGCGAAAAGCTGGACGAAATCACCACTTATTCCTTCGCGGTGAAGCCCAAAAAGCTGGAGCCTGGCAAACGCTATTTCGAGGGAATTGTTTGGGTGGACGACAAGGATCTGCAGATTGTGAAGAGCTATGGCCGCGGCGTTGGCCAGATGAAGCACAGCGAGGATAACCAGTTTCCGAAGTTTGAGACTTATCGCGAGCAGGTGGACGGCAAATATTGGTTCCCCACCTATACCATCGCCAACGATACGTTGAACTTCAAGGATATGTCGCAGCGCATCCGCATGACTGTGAAATACGAAGACTACAAGCAGTTTAAGAGCGACGTCAACATCAAGTACGGCGATGTGGACGAGCAACCGAAGGACCCCATTAAAAAGCCCTAGCCGGTCGGCCCACCCTTAGACTCGCCCTCGATTTTCCTCCATCCGGCTGCCTATTGCAGCCGTTTGGGGATTCCGTCGTGTTCGGGCCTTTGCGGGTGTGGTTCAATGTTATCTGTTAGCACCATGCCCACTCGGAGTTTTCTGATTCGAAGAGACTTACGTGCGCTGAACCGGCGAGTCCGGGAATGGCGGATGATTGCCCGTGGTGTGCTTTCGCGGGACCATCCGGTGATGGCGCACATTATCCCCATTCGCCGCTGCAATCTCTCCTGCACGTATTGCAACGAATACGACGATTTCTCGAAGCCCGTTCCAGTCGACACCCTGCTGGAGAGGTTGAACCAGTTAGCCGACCTCGGGACCACTATCATCACGTTCAGCGGCGGAGAACCGCTGTTGCACCCCGATCTGGACACGCTAATCGCCCACATTCGCAAGCGCAAAATCATTGCGGCCCTGATCACCAATGGCTACCTGCTGACTCCGCAGCGAATCCGCCAATTGAACGATGCCGGGCTCGATCACATGCAGATCAGCATCGACAACGTAATGCCGGACGATGTGTCGAAGAAGAGCCTGAAGGTGCTGGATAAGAAGTTGCAGATGCTGTCCGAGCACGCTCTCTTCCACGTCAACATCAATTCAGTGCTGGGCGGCGGCATCCACAATCCCGAAGATGCTCTGGTGGTGGGCAAGCGGGCGTTGGAACTGGGCTTCACTTCCACCATCGGAATTATTCACGACGGCGACGGGCAATTGCGGCCGATTGGCGAACGCGAGCGCGCCGTATTTCTCGAAATGAAGTCGTTCGAGAAGAAGAACTTCTCGCAATTCAATCACTTCCAGGACGATATTGCGCACGGCCGTCCCAGCAATTGGCGCTGCCGGGCGGGCTCCCGGTATCTCTATGTATGCGAAGACGGCCTTGTGCATTATTGTTCACAGCAGCGCGGTTTTCCGGCTAAACCGCTGGCCCAATATTCTGTCGCCGATATCCGGCGCGAATACCTGACCAAGAAGGGTTGTGCACCTTTGTGCACGATTTCCTGCGTTCACCAGATCTCCTACGTGGATTTCTGGCGCGATCCGCAGACCATCGACAGCACGGTTCCGGCCGAAACTTCGCAGTTGGTCCAGATAAAGTAGTGCGCGCCGTTGGGCTGGCTTTGTGCATAATTGTGCAGGCCAATGCACAACTGCTCGACTTCAAGAACGCCGTCATTGTGCTCCCGGTGCATGCCAGGGTCCCCCTGCACAAAGCTGCACAAATGCTCGCCGAAGAGATTGAAAAGAGGACACAACTTCGCCTGAAGACGGTGGCCGCCGACCCCGGCGAAGGAGCGGCGTTTGTGCTACGGCTCGGGTCCAGCGGCCCGGCGGAAGGCTTTGGTTTCGTTTCCTCGAATCCTGGCGAACGGCCCGTGGCGACAATCATGGGGAATGACGACCGGGGCGTCGTTTTTGGAACCGGCTACCTGCTGCGCCAGCTCCACATGGGCCGCCAGCGGCTGGAACTCGACAGTTCTCGACAGATGTCGACAGCTCCAACGGTGTCGATCCGCGGGCACCAGTTGGGCTACCGTCCCAAGACCAACTCCTATGACGGCTGGACCGTCCCTCTGTGGGAGCAGTATATTCGCGAACTGGCCATCTTCGGGACCAATACGATTGAGCTGATCCCGCCGCGCTCTGACGATGCCAAGGACAGTCCGCACTTCCCGCTGCCGCCCCTGGAAATGATGGTCGAGCAGTCGCGGATCGCCGCCGAATATGGCTTGAACGTTTCCATCTGGTATCCGGCCATGGACCGCGATTACTCAAATCCTGAGATTGTGGAGTTCGCGATAAAGGAGTGGGCTGAAGTTTTCCGGCGTCTGCCCCGCATCGATGCAGTGTTCGTGCCTGGCGGCGATCCCGGCCACACCGAGCCGAAGTACCTGCTGGCCCTGCTCGAAAAGCAGACCGCGAGCCTGCACCGGTATCATCCGAAAGCGCAGATGTGGGTGTCGCCGCAGAGCTTCAGCAAGGAATGGATGGCAGAGTTTTACGGGCTCCTGAAGACCGAGCCGGCGTGGCTGTCGGGCGTCGTTTATGGCCCGCAGACCATGTACAGCCTGCCCGAAGTCCGCGCTGCCGTGCCCGCGCGCTACCCGATCCGGTTCTATCCCGACATCACTCATAGCATGCACTCGCAGTTCCCGGTTCCGGACTGGGATGCTGCCTATGCCTTGACGGAGGGCCGCGAAGGCATCAATCCGCGACCGCTGGGCGAGGCTTCGATTTTTCGCAGGTACCGGCCGTACACTGCGGGCTTTGTCACCTATTCCGAAGGCTGCAACGACGACGTAAACAAGATGATCTGGAGCACCCTGGGTTGGAATCCGGATGCCGACATCAAGACCATCCTGACTGAATATGGCCGCTTATTTGTCAGCGACGAATGGGCGGACCAGTTCGCCGTTGGGCTATTGGGATTGGAACGGAACTGGAGCGGTCCACTGCTCCACAACGACGGCGTTGCTAAAACCCTGGAACAGTTCCAGGAGTTGGAGCGGGAAGCTACACCGCAGATGCGGTTGAGCTGGCGTTTCCAGCAGGCGTTGTATCGGGCTTATTACGACGGCTTCCTGCGGGCGCGGTTGATTGCCGAAACGGATCAAGAAGAGAACGCCCTGGCCGAGTTGCGCCGAGGAAACATTGCCGCAGCCGAGGCTGTGCTGGATTTCGATGTCCGCACGGACAAGGTCCGCGAGCTGCGGGCGCGCGTGTTCGAGCTGGCGGAAGCGCTATTCCAGAGCATCCGCATGCAACTTAGCGTCAAGCGCTATAAGGCCATCGCCATCGATCGCGGAGCGAATCTGGATGCCATCGACCGCGACTTGAACGACCGCGTCTGGCTGAAGAGCCACATCCATAACGTCAGTGAAATCTTGAACTGGACCAATCCCGGCGAAGGCGGCTTCTATGACGATCTGGGCAATGCCGGCCGGCAGCCGCATCTCGTTCCCGGCGAATCGACGCTAATCGGGTTCGCCGATCGCCGGCCCGATCAAGGCTCGCGTGTGTCGTGGTTCAACGACGCCGAATCGCTGTTCGACGAGCCGCTGCGCATGCGTTATTCGGGTCTCGATCCGCAGGCGCGTTACAAGGTTCGTGTCGTCTATGGCGGCGACATGGTGAAGGTGCCGGTCCGATTGGCGGCGAATGGCAACATCGAGATTCATCCCTATCTGCCCAAGCCAAACCCGCCGGCGCCGCTCGAGTTCGACATACCGGGGGAAGCCACTCGCGGCGGAACACTGATGCTGGAATGGACGCGTCCGCCTGGTCTCGGCGGCAACGGCCGAGGCTGCCAGGTGGCGGAGGTCTGGTTGATCAAATCCGCCAAATGAAAGCCGGCCATTATCGCTGGCATGTGGTGGGGATGTTGTGGACCATTTCGTTCTTCAACTATGCCGACCGGCAAGCGATCTTCTCGGTTTTCCCGCTGCTCGAAAAATCGCTGCATCTGGATTCGGTACAGCTCGGGTTGCTGGGCAGTTCGTTTGCTTTGGTGTACGGCATCTGTTCCCAATTTGCAGGATTGATCGTAGACCGGGTGCGGCGTCGAACCGCGATCCTGGGCGGCCTGCAGGCCTGGAGTCTGATCTGCATAGCTACTGGTTTCGCCGGGTCCTTTCGTTCACTGCTGGCGCTGCGCGCAGCCGAGGGTTTGGGCGAGACGTTCTACTATCCAGCTTCCATGTCCTTGATCAGCGATTATCACGGACCGCGTACACGCTCGCGGGCCATCGGCATTCACCAGACTAGTGTGTATATCGGCACCATCGCGGGAGGATTCTTTGCCGGCCTCATTGGTCAAGTCTACGGGTGGCGCTGGTCTTTCTTCGTCTTTGGAGGAGCGGGCGTCCTGCTTGGATTCGTTTTGCAGCGCTTCCTACGCGAGCCGGCGCGAACCACGGCGCAACGGCTGCCGATTTCCGTTTTCCTGAAATCGGTCTGGACCTCACCAGCCGCGATCTTATTGATGGGCGCCTTTCTGTGCGCGAACTTCGTGGCCGCGGTTCTGTTGAGCTGGATGCCGAAGTTCGTCTACGACCGTTTTCACATGAACCTGGCGATGGCCGGTTTAACCGCCACAATCTTCGTTCAACTCGCCAGTATGGTGGGTGCTGTCACGGGCGGCTGGCTGGCCGATCTGCTCCGTCAACGCCGGCCCGGCGGACGGATGATTGTTCAAGCAGCGGGAGTGTTCGGCGGAGCGCCCTTCGTAGCATTGTGCGGGATGAGTGAGTCGGTTCCCGTGCTGATCGCCGCCCTGACTGCGTGGGGCTTTTGCAAGGGTTTGTATGACGCGAACATCTTCGCTTCAATGTTCGACGTCATCCGCCCGGAAGCACGCGGGACCGCGGCTGGATTCATGAATACGGCCGGATGGCTGGGCGGCGGCGCAACGGCGCCCTTCGTCATTGGGGTCATCGCGCGCGATCATGGGTTAGGGGCCGGGATCGCAATGGCGTCGATAGTTTATGTTGTGGCCGGCATTCTGCTGCTGGGGGCTGCCCGCCAAACTGAATAGTTATTCGTAGCCGAGTGACCGGGCGGTGGTCAGCACGTTGGCCTTATCCTCATTACAGAGGCGCCACTCTTCTGGTAATGCGAGCAGTGAAGATGTGTCGGCCGCGCGAAGCAGCGGGCTCGACAGAAAGCCGGGGTCCTGGTCCCCATCGCTTGGCCAAGGTCCAATCCGCGCGTAAGGCGAGCGTTCCGGATGCAGCATCTCCTCAAGCGCGGCGGGATCGTCTCGAATGCCAAGCCAGTGCGCGATGCCGAATAGCTCGGCGGCGGGATTGTTCAGCAGGTCTTCTCCGCGGACACGCAGGAAACGGCTCGCGGGCCCAACCTCTGCCGCTGTCATAATTGTCTGTTGGACGGAGCACCAGAGTTGAACGGCAAACCTGGCAAATTCCGCGTCCGGAATTTGGGCTGGCGGCCGGCGGCGTGCCATGGAACGCAGCGTGGCGACCGGGTGACGGGTCAGATGCAGGAACATACTTCCCGGGCGGAACTCCATCGCACGAGATAGGGCAAGTGTGGACAACGCAGTACGAGGGCTCTTGTCGATTCCAATCCTGGGATGGACGGTGTTGAGAAGATAATTGAACATGCGACCGGTACTCCAGTCGACCCGATCCATCAGCCACGCCAGAGCGCGGGTAGCCGTGTCTTCGGTCTGTTCGCCGAAATGCAACTGGGCGACGGCGCGAACAAGACCTGGGGTATAGTTCGCGCCAGGGCGGCCGGCCGCTTCAATCGTGACACTATCGAGCTTAAGTAACTCTCCCACCGTATCCGTCACGAAAAGGTTCAGTTCGGGGAACCCGTACATCTCGGGATGCTGTCCTAACATGGCACAAGCAACCGACGAAAACGAACGAGGCGCACACAAAACGATCAAAGGACCTCGCGCCGCCATACGCTTCCCGGGGCTCAACGCCAAGGCTTGGGCAACGGGAGCCAGACTGGATCCTGTATCAACTCGATGGGCATCCTCTTAACCTCGGCCTCACGCTTCGCCCACACTTTCATTTCGCCGATATCGTACGGGGCCTTCGAACGGCGGGCTTCGTCCCAGGCGGTCGTAAACCGGTAATACCGGACGGCCGCCTCGATATATGTCAGGGGATTCCAACCGTCGTCGTAGCTGTAGCGCTTGAACAATTGCCGGTCCCAACCCGATTGGGGCGAGGCGGGAATTGGGGAAGATGGAAAAGCCGATAGCGCCACTCGAACCCTGGTCACATAAGGCGGAGGAGGCTGGACGTCGCGCTCACCCGATAATCCGCCGCGAGTCACCAGGATGCGCCAGACATACGCTTGAAAGGCCTGGTTGTCGCTGGGCTTGAACACGTTGGACTTCCATTCGCGTAGATGAACGACGAAGTCGTTGCCGTAGGTGGTGAAGACCCAATCCAGAACCACGCGCGGAAGGTCCGCATCGCCACCGGTTTCCGATAAGCGGCGGGAAATGAACTGGGCAAACAGCCTCCGCAAACCGGTCACAAACTGGATAGCATTGGGCGGCAGTTGCAAGCCCATGCCATTCAGATAGGGCCGCACGGCGTCCAAGCTGAGGCCGGCCAGCATTAGCAGCCATTCGTCCGATTCCGCGGGATTCACATTAACTAGCGGTGCGGAAATCATCGTCAAACCGGCGGAAAATTATCATAAGGAGTGGTGCTGCCGCCCGGCAGTTTTCTGATCAGCGCTTTCCAAACGCCCGGTAGATCGGGACCGCACCCCGCATCGTTCCATTCTTCCTCCAGGTTTCTGAGACGCTGCTGCTTTCCTTCATACTGTTGTTGCTCGCCCGCTCTGGACCGGTAGCCGTACCGCGGGTCCGGAACCGAGGGTTTGGTCGCCGGAAGATTGCCTTCATCGGCGTCGTATTCCTGCCAGCGCTGTTCCAGTTCATTCATGACGTTCTCAATATCCTGTTGGATCTCGTGGCACGGTCTCTTCTTCTTGGTCTTTTCCTTTGTCTTGGCCTGGCACTGCACCGTAGTTGTTGGAACGGCAGTAGCCTTGGTTTGGGCGGACTGCGCGAGATTATCGATGGCGTTCGCCACGCCCTGGGCGGCCTGCTTGGAAGCCTGCTGGCCGGCGGGCGACGTTAAAATCATGGCGGCCAGGGCCGCGCCCGCCAAGTACAACAACTCACCGACGCTATAGGTCGCAACCGCCACGGCGTTACGGCTGGCTTTCTTGCACCGGGCGGGTTGAATGGTCCGCTGGATTGCGCAGGTTTGCCGCTACCATGTCGCACAGCATCTTTATTTTTACGTCGGGGTCGACTTCGGGAGCGGCCAAAAAACGAGCGGTTCTTGGCTCCTCGTCGTAATGAGGATTGATGACGATGGCAAGACCTATGAAGCGGGACAGGCCGTCGGCGGTCTGCAATCCGTAGCGGCGGGCCCGTCCGTGGGATTCCGCAATAACTTTCAGCAAAGCCGTGTCGTCGTATTTCGCGGTGTGCTCTGGAATCGTCGCTTTATAGTGATCCCTCAGCCGCCGATGGTAATCCGCGTCAGCGGATTGCTGAAACGCATCCATGTGTTCTTGCCGTAAAAACATGCCAATCGAACCGGCATAACGCGACGCCAGCTTTGGGCCGCTCCGCACTCCCAGGACATTTTAACACTGGAGCGACGTTGTTCTAGTTTGAGACGAAAAAGACGCGCCTGCCAGAGCCGCTGAATGGCCCGCGCTATCGGTAACAACCCAGTAAATCGTGTGGGGACCGTTGACCAGTTGAGTGGTATTCTCCTCCAGACGTAAGACTGGTCTCCGCCGGATCGGTTTCCAGGTTTAAGCTGGGCTCATCCCGCGTGGTTGCGGCCGATCAACACGACCGACGAACGGGGACCCACGGTGTAACTATGGCTATCGATGAGCGGTTGCTCGCCACCCAGATCCGTAACGTCATCGGGTGTATCGAGGCTGGTGTCGACGAAGCGGCGCCAGCGCAGGCCCGTATTGGGCAGCTCGAATTCATGCTTCTCCCAGTGAGAGTTGGCGATGAAATAGATATGATCCTCCGTCCCGTTCACCGAGAGACCCGAGAGATGCAAGGCTAGCGAGCGCGACTCGTAGGACCAGTCCGGTTGCCCCAGCCGAACGCCGTTCCACTCGATCCTGCGGGCTTCATGCCCAGTCAACGACCGATAACTAGTCGTTCGGAGCAGCGGGTGTTGCCTGCGGAAGGCAATCAATAATTTGAAGAAACGGTGAAGACCCGCGTTCTGGCGGCGCAGGCTCCAATCGATCCAGCTGATTTCATTATCCTGGCAATAGGCGTTATTGTTGCCTTGCTGGGTGCGGCCGAATTCGTCGCCCGCCAGAAGCATTGGGACTCCGTCGGCCAAGAGTAGAATGGTGGCGAAGTTCTTCACTTGACGATTCCGCAGATCGCTTATGGCCTGCGATGAAGTGGGGCCTTCCGACCCGCAATTCCAGCTCAGGTTTTCGTTGGACCCGTCTCGGCCGTTTTCGCCGTTCGGTTCGTTATGCTTGCCGTCGTAGGAAACCAGATCCGCCAGCGTAAAACCGTCGTGGCAGGTCACGAAATTGATGCTGTGGTAAGGCTCGCGGCGGCTGGTCTGGTAAAGATCGGGACTTCCGACGAGGCGCGTCGCCAAGGCCGAAACCATGCCGGGTTCGGACCGCACGAAGCGGCGCACATCGTCGCGAAACTTGCCGTTCCATTCGGCCCACCGGCTCCAGGCCGGAAAGGTTCCCACCTGATACAAACCGGCGGCGTCCCAAGCTTCGGCGATCAGCTTGGTATTCGCGAGGATGGGATCGTGGGCCAGCGTTTCGAGCAGCGGGGGATTCTGAAGCACGGAGCCATCCTGCCCGCGTCCGAGGATGGAAGCCAAATCGAAACGGAAGCCGTCGACATGCATTTCCATCACCCAGTAACGCAGGCTTTCCGTAATGAACTCGCGCACCACCGGGTGGTTGCAATTC
>Ga0302319_10017474_pt1 | contig 13130 bp, 7 predicted proteins | sample Bog_T0_2_FD_203319 | JGI IMG/M metagenome (GOLD analysis project Ga0302319, IMG submission 203319) | Peat permafrost microbial communities from Stordalen Mire near Abisko, Sweden - Bog_T0_2 | ecosystem: Environmental > Terrestrial > Soil > Wetlands > Peat | place: Sweden: Abisko, Stordalen Mire...
AGAATCCTCTCCCGAGTTCCGGCTGAATTCCCAGGGTTGGGAGCAAATCCCACGCCACGATTTGCGCGTCCACGTGAACCGGCCCCGCTGCTTCTACTAGTGTGTAGGAGGCGTCATGATACGAGACAAGGTGAGTAAGAGTGTGGTTCTGCGAACGCATGTCGAAATAATCCGGATAAGATAGATTTCCGCCTGCACTATCGGGAAAACGCCGGTTCATTGAGACAACATCTACCAGTTGATCCGGCTGGGAATATGGCAACGGCCGCAGCATCACCGCATTTACCACGCTGAATGTCGCTGTATTGGCCCCGATTCCCAGGGCCAGCGTGGTGACCGCTGTGATCGTGAAACTCGGTGTACGGAGCAGTTGCCGGCATGCATGGCGAACATCCCGCCAGAGATTTTCGATCAACAAGGGCAGGTCCTCGCCGGCGACGCGCTCCTGTGTTGTCGCGAGGTTCCCAAACCGAAGCAATGCATCGCGTCGGGCTGCCCGGGGAGACATGCCGCTGGCTATGTTGTCCTCAACGCGCATTTCGACGTGCGTTCTGAGTTCTGCGTCGATTTCTCGCTCAACCTGCGAGCGGGTGAATAAATTGGAGATTCGGCGGAAGACGGACATTAGATCTCCTCACGCAAAACGGAGTACGGCGCGAACGCCTTCGACTAAATGCTCGAAGCTCTCCTCAGCCTGCTGCAATTGCCTGCGGCCGGCGGCGGTGAGCCGGTAGTACTTTGCTTTCCTATTTGTCTCGGTCAGAGCCCATTCAGATTGGATCCACCCAGCCTGCTCCATGCGATGAAGAGCCGGATAGAGTGAACCCTCCTCGACGCGCAGCAGTTCCTCGGATGCTCGCTGAACGTGGAGAACGATTCCGTAGCCGTGTAGTGAGACCTTCTGCGCGAGGGTTTTCAGCACCAACAGATCCAAAGCACCCTGCAGATCGTTCTTTGCCATTCAGCATTTCCCCTAGTCGTCTTGGTATTGCAAAGAATACCCATAGATAGTTAGGGGTGTCAATCCAAAGAAATCGGATCTCTCAGGGAACAGGTTTTAAAGGCGGGATAGGAGATTTTTACGCCCCTGAAGCCGAGGCGCATGGCTGAATTAAGGATTCATTGCATTGCTCTTCTAAAACAGCCGAATTGATTCTGAGTCTAGCCGTTGTGACGTCGAGAGTCCGTGGGAATCGGGACGGCCGACGCCCGCTTATCACCCGAAGGCGTCTTGCCAGGCTGCATTCCCCCGGGTTGATTAGCGCCGGGTGCTGGGGCGTACTTGGAGGCACATTTGGCCTGAAGCTGGGTCGCGTGAAAGACGCCGTCCTGGCCGTAAGTACCGATCGCAAGCGCTTGTGCATCGCCTTTGAAAGTGTCGGGTGGCGGTTCGGAACCCTGGTAATTGACTACGATCGAATGGGGATTGGGTGTGGCTTTGGGGTTGTGGCTCTCAAACTCAGTCAGAACGAAGGTGACATGTGTTCCGCTCTGCTGGATACTTTCCGGCTTTACAAAGCCTTCGACACGGAGATGGCTCTGATAGGCCTTGTTGCCCATACCCTGCATCTCAGCCACGGTAACGAAATAGCTTTTGTTTGCCGCCGCGCCGGTGTACGCAAGGTAACCGATCGTGCCCAGAATGATGACCGATGCAATCGAGATCCGAATCTGCTGTTTGGAAAGCTTAAGTGCCATTTTTGTTGCCACCCCGTACTTCCGGGCATCCCGCTTGGCCGAAGACATTCAGGTCGCCACCCTTTACTCTACGAGTCGCTGAGTATGGGGTCAACCAGAGTGTGTGATCGGATGGGATTGGGAGTGCCCATTTGGGCTTGAAAAGGGCTGGCTGCGCATGGAATATTTTAGATTCGATGTGCAGCCAGGGGGAGGGAAGTTAAAAAGCCGAAATTTCCGGGTTAAGGGTGGAACAGCTTATGACGTTCCGGGAAGTTCCGGGGGAGGGAATCTCCTGAATCGCCTAGAAGGTGATCTTCCGTTTCTATCGGCAACGGAAGGGAAAAATTTCAGTGGCCTTCGCTCCTCGCAGTTCTGGGGGAGGACGCGGCGATGACAGGTGCGGCGACCATCGCAACGAAGACCAAAGCAATCAGAAACTGGCACATGAAAAGCCTTTTCTCCAAACCCCAACAATGGCTATTCTCGGCGAATACTCCAAAGTAATCAACCAAAGCGCTTGTGGAGGTCTTTAGTAATGTTACTTTGCATCTTTTTTGCGAAAGAGTCCAGTGAAAATTTGATTTATCAAAAACTTTGGTGCTACCCCATTTGGTGCCAAAGTGGTATTTCAAATCACGCGACTCTGTGAAACGGCCAGAGAAAAGCGGACCCCGTGACAGGCCCGCTATTTGCTCGCGACCGGTCGTTTTACTGGGCAGACTCAAGGGTCTGGGCAGCGTGGTTGAGCGCCTGCGTCAACGTTGAGAGCTGCTCAGTTGCAACTGTCTGATTCTTTGCATCAAGGGCTTCGTTCACCCCGGGAATAACCACCGCAGCATAACCGGTGTACTCGCCGGGCGCATAAATGGTGTGTTTGTACCAGGGACGGTTCGGCAGTCCCGATTGAGAAATGAAGTCTGTCTCAGTTTCGCGAAGCGCCGAATTTAGCCGTTCGGGACTGGCTCCAGGAGCCAGTTGGTGATCATGGATCACCTCGGCAGCCTTGGTAAACCGCGCAACGGCGGCTTCAGCCGAGGTGAAATCAATCCCCTTTGCAGTGACCTTGCGTTTAGCAGAGTCAAGGTATGCCGAAATCTCCTTTCCGTATGTGACGTAGTCGTAGGGAAGCACATCCGTATCGGCCATGTGCAGGGCTTCCAACCCGAGGATCCGAGCCATTTCCTGCAAATAGACAAAGGATGGATCGGCGTTTTGCAAGTACCAGGCGTAGTTGTCGAAGACTGAGTGGTAGACGCCATAGCTGCCGTGGGACCCGATGTCCGTTGAGGGAACGCCGACGTGTTGGAGAAAGGGCGTGTAGTCCGATCCGCTTCCCAGGTCGCCAACAGCTACATCTTCGGACGGAGCGTTTGCGTGGGAGATATGACCCGTGTTGGAATCACGTGCTTCAGACGCGGCAGCAAGTTTCCATTGTTCATAGACCGTCCCTCCTTTGGGACTCTGAACTTCTTTCGTCACTTCGCGTACGAACTGTTTTAACGATGGTACGGCCTCTGCCCCGAATTGGGTTCCCGCGACGGCGACATCCACGTTGAAATACCCGACAGCGTGCTGGAGAGTCTTTTCATATTGCTCTACCCACTCGGTCGATCCAATCAGGCCTTCCTCTTCTGCATCCCAGCTGGCGACAACGATCGTTCGTTTAGGCTTCCAGCCTCCTTTGAGGAGAGCTCCAAATCCGTGTACCGCTTCAAGCATGGCTGCGGTGCCGCTGTTTGGATCCACTGCACCATAGACCCAGGCATCGCGATGGTTGCCAACGACAACCCAGTTGTCCGGATCTTCGGTCCCTTTGATCTTTCCGATGACATCCCAGATGGTGCGGACCTGGTAATCCTGGTCTGAAACCAGGTGAACCCGGGCTCCCGATCCACCAATGTGATAGCTAAAGGGCAAAGCACCCTGCCATCCCTTTGGCACGCTCTGTCCCTTCAACGCCTGCAGGATTGGCGCGGCATCGTGATAGCTGATGGGCACGGAGATAATACTTGGCTGGTTGCCTGTCTTCAATGGATCCAGTCTGGCGGAGTCCGGTAGGTCAGGAGTGGAGGCAACTCCGGGAGTTTGCGGGTCGCCGGGATACTTGAACAAATACTGAACGGAACCGCGCTGCACACCGGTCTCGGGCCGCCAGGGACCATTGGGATAAGCATCCCCCTGGAAATAGCCGTCATCCTGAGGGTCAGAGTAGATTAGGACGCCGACCGCTCCTCGCTGCTCAGCAATATAGACCTTGACGCCGCGGAAGTTGGCCCCATAGCGAACAAGAACAATTTTGCCCTTCAGGTCGACGTGCTGTGCCGCGAGTTGGTCAAAATCTTCAAGTCGGCCATAATTGGCGTAAACCACCTCGCCAGTGACGTCGCCGGAGCCAGAGGATCCGTTGAAGGGCATGACCACCCGGGGATCATCCTGGAACGGATCGTTGCTGACGTGCTCGCGCGTCGGCCCGGTCGAGATCACCACTCCTGCGTCATTGCGAGCTTCAAAACTGACTTTGCGTGGCTGATTGAGCAGGACGCGGTAAGGGACGATCTCCGTATCGAGGCCCGCGGCTTTGAACTTCTGAGCTACATATTCGGCGGTTTCGTGGTCTTCCTTGGAACTGGCGATGTGCGGTTTAGCAGTCAGGATCTTCAAATGCTGGCCTGCGAGCTTCGCGTCAGGGACTGCGAGGAATTGAGAATCGATTTTGGATTGCTGCGTGAAATCGAAGTAACCGAACACTGCCTGGGCAGGAGCGGGTACGGCAATGATTGAGGTAGACAAGAGCAGCAGGGTAGCGCCAAAAGCACGGTTCAGATACATAGACGGGAAACCTCGGTGGGATTGGGGCGTGATGGCTCTAAAAGCATCAGCTTACACTAGGGGTTGCCGGCAAGCTTTGGCTGGAGGGAATTTCTGACGGAATTCAAGCGACAGGCTGGTTTGGACCGGGCCATGGGGATATTGGAAAAGGCCGACGAATCCAATCAACCACTCGAACCTCTCGACGTTGCAGGAATGCAGCAGTCCCCAGGATTTTGCGCCGATGTTCCGCCCGAGCGGTGGCCGGCAGTTCTGCGCTCCCTGCGGAATAGAAATTTCCGACTATTCTGGGCTGGCAACTTCCTCTCAAACGTCGGCACCTGGATGCAAAACGTTGCGCAGGGTTGGCTGGTGCTCACACTCACAAACTCTGCGTTTTGGCTGGGGGTTGTCGGTTTTGCGGGGGCAATTCCCTTTCTTTTCTTCACACTCTTCGGCGGTGTTATTGCCGATCGGGTGAACAAGCGTCGATTACTGCTTGCAACTCAAACCACGATGATGATTCTCGCGTTTGTCCTTGCCGGACTGACGTATCTTCATCGCATTACAGTTCTTGAAATCGTTGTTCTTGCATTTCTGAATGGGACTGCAGGGGCGATGAACACCCCCAGCTACCAGGCGATGGTGCCGAAGCTGGTGCCGCGAGAAGACCTTACGAATGCGATTGCACTGAATTCAGCACAATTCAACATGTCGCGCATTCTGGGGCCAATGCTCGGCGGTTATGCGATGGTAGCTTTTGGCGTTGCCGGAAACTTCTTTCTGAATGCCTTGAGTTTCCTGACGGTTCTCGCAGCGCTCTTGCGGATTCGATATCCCGAAGAAGAACTTGTACGGCACGAGGGACTGGTCAGCAGCCTCGGGTCCGGGTTTCGTTATGTGCGCAGCAAACCCCAGATGGAGGTGCTGATCTGGATGATTGGCATCGCAAGTTTCCTCACCATACCATTCCTCACCTTTATTCCTTATTTCGCAAAGATCCAGCTGAATGCCGGCGAGAGCGGCCTTGGATTGCTGCTCGCTGCCTCGGGGACGGGTGCAGTTTTGGGTGCGGCGGCGGTGGCTTGGAAGGGCTCTCGCGGATCTCTGCGATATCGCGGGCGGATCATCGCATTTTGTGGCGCAGGCGTGATGGCGGTGGTGGTGGTTTTCTGCTATTCGCAAAGCTTTCTAGTGTCCGAGTTGTGCATGTTCCTGGAGGGGGTTGGCATGATTCTGACCATCTCTTCCGTGAATGTAGCAATGCAGCACTTGTCTTCAGATGCGATGCGAGGGAGGGTAATGAGCATCTACGCGACATGCTTTCTGGGTCTTCCGCCGCTGGGCGCATTGATGGCAGGGGAATTATCGAGGCATATCCCTACGTCTCATTCACTGGCTTTGATGGCCGGGATATCGTCACTGGTGTTCCTGGGTTTCTTCGCTTTTTCTCCTGCACTGAGGAGCCTGGATTAAGAGTTCCGTCGAACGGAAGTCTTTGGCGATGCTGGTGGTCCCCGGGGTTTCGTGTCAAGGCACGGCTTGCGACAAGTCGGAGCCATTCGAGAAAATCATTTCAGAAGATTTCTGCGTCTAAATTCAACAGGTGCAGATCGTGCAAAAACGGCGCGTCTAACCCATTCGGGGGACTTGACATCGCTATCGGGGGATTGCTAGATTTTCGCGATTGTCCTATTTATGTACACGTAGATATGGAGTGCCATAAAAGTAATGGCAATCTGGAGGGAATGAGTGAATGGGAATGGTGTGAGCCACCCGGAAGTAATTGAGCGGTTGACTCGATCGATGCGCAGAGCATTGGACTTCGCGTGGCAGGAGACTTTGCATAGGAGAGGGTCAGCAATATCGGTTTCAGATATGCTGGCTGGACTAAGTGTCGAAGAGGACTCCCGCGCGGAACGCATCGGGTCCCTTAAGGCAAATGCATTCTATATTCGTTGGCTCCTTGGCTTGCCTGCACTTCCCGCGCAGGAAGTGTTAATGAGCGAAGAGGAATCGGAAAAATCCGAAGCACTGTGGAATCTGGATCTAGAAGCCAGGCGAGCTTTCGGTTTCGCAATTCTGGAGGCTGATCGAGATCGTAATTACTGGATTGACTCGGACCATTTGCTTCGTGGAATCTTGCGGTTCCCCAACAAGGCACATTTCGCGCTGCTTAAGATTGAGGTCAATCTGAAGTCCGCTCGCGTCGCTTCCCGGGTAGATCGCGAGAAGTATCTGCCGGATGAAAATCCCAGTTCGAAAGTCCTGAAGTACCTGCTTCGCAAGTACATTGCGCTAGTGGTCCCACCAGCGCTGAGCCTCGCGTGTTATCTCTATATTCTGATGGAAGGGATGGGCATGACGGCTACACCTCTTGCCAGGTAAGCCGCACTCCTATTACTTTGGCTCAGCCGTAAGGTCCTTTAGATAATTTGCACTGAGCGTTCCCTTCTTTTGCGCAATCGGCAGAAGAGTAGGATAAAACTGAACGAAGGTCGTATCGACGGCTGCGTGGTCGGAGTGGCAGGAATAGCAAGGGGCCGATTGAGGAATCAATGTAGCCTTGCTTTCGTTGGCCACATCAAAGAAAGCCCATTTCCCCGGGAATCGGCTTTCGTCTTTGACGTGTACTTCGATTCCCATGACAGCGCCACTTTGGAAGTGACCTGCCTTGTTGATTGAGCCCTTACTCGCCGCTCCCCTTGATTCAAGAACCATTACAGTCTTGTCCGGCCAGGTACCGGTGGCAATGAACGTCTGATATGCCTCCGAATTAACGAAAATATTATCAAACATCGACATATCTGCATTTTGCTTCGGTGTGTAGCTCATATCGAGACCGCTAGTGAGATACACCCACTCGCGGTACTGGAGCGGCGGAACGAGGTCGCCGTCCTTGGTATAGGTCGGAATATAGGCTGTGACGCCGTTGTTGCGGGAGGCCGCGACTACACTTTTCTGGTTGGGTGCAAATCCGAGTGAGATGAGCACCACCACGCAAGAGACAAAGAGACAAATCAGAGCGCCAACTTTTGAAAACACAAATAAGTCTCCGGTTTTCCAGCTTTGTTTAAGTGCAGCCGCGGTTCTCCTGTTCCGGGACAGGCGTTAGGCCACTAACTGGGCACAGTGAGCGCATCGTTTTGCTGCCAAAGGAATCTCGCTGAGGCACTCCGGGCAAATTTTGGTTGCGGGTTCTGCTGGTGGTGGGGGCGGCTTAAGCGCCTTGGCGCGTTCCGAGATCTTGTTAATCGGTAAGACGACGAAGAAGTATACGACGCCGGCGATCGTCACAAAAGAGATCAGGGCATTGAGGAAGTTGCCATAAGCGATAATGCCGCCGTTGACAGTAAACTTAAGAGCGCTGAAATCCGGTTTGCCGACGATTGCGGCAATTAATCCGCCGAGAATGTCTTTAACTACGGACCCGACGATGGCATTAAAGGCACCGCCGATGATGACAGCCACCGCCAGATCGACGACGTTGCCGCGAAAAATGAAGTCACGAAATCCTTTGAGCATTGAATCTTTCTCCCTCAGGTCTAGAATCCTGACTCGCCAATCCTACACGGAAAGATGGCAGGTTTGGGCAGATTGGTATTTTCGGCCGGGCAATTGTATGAAGGCAATTGCATGAATCTGCTGGAATCCAGAACTCGGGCACTCCAAACCAATGCGGTTTCATCCGTTCCCAGTGTCTCGCCCGCATGGCGCGGAATTATCCATGTCCGGCACATATTGAAAGTCAACAGCCATTCGAGTCACTTCTTCACAACATTCCAAATTAATCCCAAGTCTTCTCGCGCTATTCTCAGTTCGACTGCTGATCGGCATCCGTTCCACCTAGAAGTGTGCGCAAAACGCACTACGAATTTATCGTAAGTCTCACATTCAATGTTGGATATGTACAAACACTACAAACTCCCCCGGGGCGTAGCGGAGTTCGCTCACTTCTTAGCAGGGAAGGCCGCAATTTCTGATCATGCAATCGTCGTTATGTGACAGGCGGGCTTGTTTGTTAAAAGAACGAGCTTGAGAAGGGCGCCAGCAACAGGAAAGTGATCATGAGAAGGATCATAAGGTCAACGTAGATCAAGAGAATTACGCCGCCATGATAGAAACTCCATCGCTTTTGGAGGCAGCGTGCCGTGTCCCATGTGGCAACACAGGTCACCAAGAAGGTCGCGATCAGCCAAAAACAAATATGTACTTCCGGGAATCCTGAAATGCGGAAGCTTGCCCATAGGGAGCCGAGGGCGAGGACGGTGCCGCGAATCAGCGACTTCCTGTGCAACTGGAAAATGGAGAAGCGCTTCAGCACAGATCTTTACTTTACGGCAACCAAGGCCAGCTGCGTAACCGCGTCGATTCAAGCGTTTTAGGAGAGTCACTGGAAGCTGGAGAATATTCACCTTGTGAACGCGACTGCAGTGCTGCGCATTTCGGCGTCCCGCTTCTTCGCTTGGCAACAAATGCGTGATCGTTGAGCGAGCCGGATGTGATCGTCCAGTGACTCTCGCAGTTCGGTTTCTCTCTTGTTTCAAGTGGGTTCTCTCTAAAGATGCCTGCAAGTGAGCCGATGAAGGAAATCAGCGAATCCCAGGTCTAACCTGGAAAGCCTGAATCGAGGACTTCCTTGATTACAGGCAGATATCGAAGACCCAGGGTGCACTCTTGCTAATGACTTCACAAAATCTCCAATCAAAATACTTAGGTAGTTTGCGTGCAGGGGTGAGAACGATCAGGGTTTGCTTGCTCTTCTTGGTTTATGCGACTTTCATTTCGGCGTGTGCCGCCGACGCCCAGGTCAGTTTTGCCGGGACTCAGATCAGCGTCAATAGTGGCGCCTGGGCTTCACCGACCGCCGTAACGGTGGATGGCAAAGGTAACATCTTCGTCGCTGACCAGATTCAGGGCAGGGTAGCCGAAATGTCACCCTCGGGAGTAGGTTTCGGTGCACCAACTACCATTGTCAGCGGCCTTTCGGGGCCATCAGGAATCACCGCAGACTCGGTGGGGAACATCTATGTCTCCGACACAGGGAACAATCGAATCTTGAAGGTCCCCGTAACTGGTTCTGGTTTTGGAGTTGCCATTTCTGTGGGCACTGGTTTGAGTGACCCAACTGGCATTGCCGTCGATACAGCGGGGAATATCTACGTTGCGGATACCGGGAACAATTGCATTCTGGAGATTCCTTTCAGTGGGTCATCTTACGGCGTTCCGGGACTCCTGGCTTCAGGATTCAGTCATCCCAGGGGAATTGCACTTGATGCAGAAAAGAACCTCTACGTTGCGGATACGGGCAACAATCGAATCGTCAAAGAGCCATTTACCGAGGGAGGTTATTCGACGCAGACTGTCTACTGGACAGGTCTGTATACGCCCGTGAGCGTCTATGTCGACTCGAACCAGAATCTATATCTCGCTGACAGCGCCAGCCAAAGGGTTGTCGAAGAGCCGTGGGAAGCGGGAGCCGGTCGCTATAACGGTCAGGTTATTCTTGGGAGCGGCTTCATTGCACCAACTGGGGCGGTCTCTGATGCAAAAGGCAACCTTTATGTCACCGATTCGGCAAGCGGTGAAGTAGTCCAGATTGTGCCGGCAAGTGTTTCTTTCGGTTCAGTAGCCGCCGGTTCTGCCTCTTCGCAGCGCAGGTTTAATTTCAATGTCTCCGCCGGGACGACGATCGGCGCAGTGAGCGTCGAAACGCAAGGTGTGACAGGCAAGGATTTCTTTGACGCAGGGGGAAGCTCCTGTGTTCAACAGACCTATCCGTCAACAACTGTTTGTGGTGTGAATGTAAGCTTTAAACCTTTCGGCTCGGGTACGAGGATGGGAGCGGTGGTTCTGACCGACTCGTCGGGAGATCCGCTTGCTACTGCATTTATTTCAGGCACTGGAATCCAACCGCAAGTTGCATTCATTCCAGGGACCGTGACGGTTATCGGTTCCGAATTCAATTCACCTGGCGGTGTCGCCGTCGATGGCAATGGCGATGTCTATGTCTCTGATACAGGCAATAACCGCGTGGTGCAGGTGCCATGGACTGGCAGCGGATATGGCCAGCAGATAACCATGCCTCTTACTGGGCTGGCGAGCCCGATGGGATTGGCTCTGGACGGTGCCGGGAACCTCTATGTGGCCTCGAGTGGTAACGACAAGGTGGTTCGACTGGCATGGACGGGGAACCATTTCGGTGCGCAGTCAAAGGTTGGATCAGGGTTATATCAGCCATCAGGTGTCGCAGTCGATCCGATCGGTGACGTTTTCATTGCGGATACGCTCAATGGACAGGTTGATGAGCTGGTTTGGACGGGTAGCGGTTTCGAAACAGAAGAAGACGTTGGAAACTACCATAAAAGTCCCATAGGCATTACCGTTGACGGTTCTGCGAATATCTATTTCTCCGACCCATACCAGAATCAAATTGCGGAGTCGCCGTTCACAGGCGGACCGACTACTGAACAAATCGAAATCCCTGCAACGGGCTTCACATTTCCGATCGCTCTGGCCGCAGATGGGAATTCGAACCTCTATGTTCTCGACTCATTGGAGAACAAGGTTGTTCTTCTTCCATGGCTTGGGAACAGGTTTGGGCCGCAGATTACAGTTGCTACCGGATTCAATTCTCCGACCGGGATGGCAGTTGATGGAGACGGGAATCTGTATGTTGCCGACACTGGAAACAATCAGGTGGTGAAGATCCAGTTGTCGGTTCCGGCCACGATGAATTTCGCCAACACCTTTTCAGGGTCGACGAGCGTCGACAGTCCCCAGAAAGCAGTGGTTGAAAACATCGGCAACCAGTCTATGACGGTGAGTGACGTCAAGTTCCCTCCAGATTTCCCTGAAAGTACAGGAGTGGCCAATGCATGCGCAGGCGGCATATCTCTGGGGCAGGGAGAACAGTGCGAACTGGCCATCGATTTCACCCCTGTGTCGGTTGGCACGCCTTTGAGCGAAGCAATCGGTCTGACTGTCGGTTCAGCGAGCCTTCCAAGTACTGAGCGGTCGATCCCTTTGTCTGGGACGAGCCTTGCCAGGTCGCCTCAAACCATCTCGTTTCCGGCCATTTCAGGCTTGGTTTACGGCGCGGCGCCTATAGCCTTAGGAGTAAAGGCTTCCTCGGGTCTCCCCGTCACATTGTCAGTTCTCAGCGGCCCGGGAAAAATCGGGCAGGGCCAGATCCTGACCATCAATGGAGTGGGCACCATAAGTGTGCTGGCTACCCAGGCGGGTGATGCCGCCTTTGACGCGGCACCGCCAGTGCAGGTGAGCATATCGGTCGCCCCGGCGACGCTGACTGTTACGCCAATCGACAAGTCCGGTGTCTACGGAATGATTCCGACGTCCTTTGGCTATACGATTGCCGGATTTGTCCGTGGCGAAACTGCGCCGATGGTCGTGACTGGTAAGCCGACGATCACGTGCGCGGCCGTGAGCACATCTGGAGCGGGCACTTATACGCTGAGTGCTTCCCAGGGAACGCTTGCGGCTGCCAACTATGCATTCGTCTTCGCGCCGGGAGTTCTCACCATCAGCAAAGCCACTCTGCAAGTGCAGGCGGGATCATTTTCGCGCGTTTACGGCAGTCCGATGAGAGTACTTCCATGGAAACTGAATGGGTTTGTCAACGGAGATACATCCGGGGTTGTCACCGGGGCGCCGTTAGTTACGACCGTGGCAAACTCCGGATCGCCCGTTGGAAGCTATCCAGTTCTGGTCTCGGTCGGGACGCTTGCTGCTGCCAACTACTCCTTCATTCCGGCTCCGGGAACTATCACGGTCACACCCGCGGTGCTGACTGTTTCGGGTGCCAATCAGGAGACAACCTACGGCGAGGGATTACCGACTCTTGAATATTGGATCTCAGGATTTATGAACGGCGATTCGCCTTCGGATGTGGTCCGCGGCACGCCGGTCCTTTCGACCACGGCTGGAGCAAACGCGAGTGCGGGAACCTACCCGACTTCGCCGAGTCTGGGTACACTGTCCGCTACGAATTACACATTCGCCTTTGTTCCTGGCGTACTTTCAGTGAAGAAGGCCTTGATTCTTGTCAGTCCAGCCAATGTCTATTCCACCTATGGATCGAATATCCCGACCTTGACCTACGCTCTGACAGGGTTTGTGAATGGAGATACAGCGGCTTCAGCCGTTCAGGGTGCGCCATCTATCACAACTTCTGCTAACTCAAAGAGCGCCCCGGGAACTTACCTGATTACGGCTGCTCTCGGGTCGCTTCAGTCGAAGAACTATAGTTTCTTGTTTGCGAATTCCGTGCTAACAATCGGCAAAGCGGTCCTCACAGTAACTCCGAAACCGGAAACGATGGGCTACGGTGGAAACCTGCCGGTTCTGAGCTGCGTCTTCAGCGGCTTTGCCAACGGTGATGGGTCTGCCTCGCTGCAGGGAGCGCCGCAGATTTCAACAACAGCAAGGGCGAACTCGCCTGTCGGCGAGTACCTGATCACTGCGGCTGCAGGATCCCTTACGTCGAAGAACTACATTTTCAAGTTTGCCAATGCGGTATTCACCATCACCCCCGCTGCGCTTGTCGTAAGTGTGAACAGTATGGCGGTCACAGCCGGAAGTCCACTTCCGTTGTTGACCTACTCAGTCAGTGGCCTGGTGAA
>Ga0302319_10017476_pt1 | contig 13130 bp, 11 predicted proteins | sample Bog_T0_2_FD_203319 | JGI IMG/M metagenome (GOLD analysis project Ga0302319, IMG submission 203319) | Peat permafrost microbial communities from Stordalen Mire near Abisko, Sweden - Bog_T0_2 | ecosystem: Environmental > Terrestrial > Soil > Wetlands > Peat | place: Sweden: Abisko, Stordalen Mire...
TCCTGCCATCACTACTCGCCTCGGGTAATCCAGTTCGAAATCAAGGCGCTTTGTGAGCTCTTGGCCGAAACTGTCGCGACCCGGATATCCGCGTTGGAAAGCTTCGTCCAAGCTCAGGTCGAACTGTCGGTGCGTCGCCTCGAGCAGCGCATGATCGAGGCAATTTCGCGCGATGGCGATTGGCGAGGTGCATTGTTCGATGGCTCACAGGCGCTCCTGCAGCCTGTGGGCGCCGGCGGGGCCGCTTTGTTGTTCGATGGCCAGGTGCTCACCGTCGGCGAGGTTCCCGGCACGCTCCAACTCCGCGATATCAGTGATTGGTTAGACCGGACGCCAAGGACGGATGGGGTATTTGCAACCGCCTCGCTCGGGCTCGATGAGCCGGATTTCACCGACCTTACGCCCGTTGCCAGCGGTCTGGTCGCTACCTCGATTTCGCCGACGCCGGGCGAGTATCTGATGTGGTTTCGGCCCGAACGCGTCAGAACGATCACCTGGGCGGGAAATCCCTTCAAGCCTATCGTCGTCGGAGACAACCCGCTCGATCTTTCGCCGCGCAGATCCTTTTCCCAGTGGCATCAGCTGATGGAAGGGAACGCCGAACCTTGGAACGCCGCCGATCTAACCGCGGCGCGATTGATCGGCAAAAGCGTTGCGGATGTCGTTCTCCAGTTTCGGTCTGTGCTCATGCTCATTGCGCAGAGCCAACTGGAGCAGGTCTTTCAACAGGTTCGAATTTCCGAGCAGCCCGTGATTGTCGCCGATCCCGACGGGCAAATTCTGCTGTCCAATGGGGCGTTCGAGCAGTTACTGCCACCAATGCACTCGCCCTTGGGCGCAATCGCCGACCTGCTGCCGTTTTTTGTCGAGAAGGATGAGGTCCGTACGCGGCTGGGCAACATGCTGAAACATAGGCAGACCTGGCGGGGGGAGATCAACATCGATCACGGCAAGAATTCGCCGAAATCTCTGCTGGTGCGTGCAGATCCCGTCTACGCTTCCCCGGATCGGGTACTCGGTTTTGTTATCATGTTCACGGACAATACTGAACAAAAGGCGGCGACTGCAGCGCGCCGGCAGTTCCAGGAGGGGATCATCGAACAGCACCGTCTCGTTACCGGCCGGATCGGCAACACGGCCGATCTCGACTATCACAGGCTGTTGTCGACCGTAATCGAAAATGCGCAACTTGCCGCGCTTGAGATCACGGATCGCGCCGACGTCGAACGCATGCCGGAAATGCTGGAGAGTGTGCGGGTGTCCGTCGCCCGGACGACGGAGTTGCTGGAGCACCTGATCTGGCACGCAAAACGCGCAACGGACGACTAGCGGCTCGGGCGGGCGCGAATGCGAACCGATCGACCAGACCTGACGTTGGCAGCCCTTCTGTTCGATGTCGATGGGACACTTGCCGAAACCGAGGAACTGCATAGGCGCGCGTTCAACGAAAGCTTCGTAGAATTTGGTTTGGATTGGGGTTGGGACCGCTCCTTATATCGGCGGCTGCTGGCCGTGGCCGGGGGGAAGGAGCGGATACGTTATTTCATCGACGCTTTCGGTGGGCTGCCGGTTCTTGGCGCCCGATCGATCGAACTGCTACACGAGATCAAAACCCGGCGTTACGCAGACTTGGTCGCCACCGGAGCACTGACTTTGCGCCCCGGTGTCGCCAGGTTGCTCCGCGAGGCGCGTCGCTCAGGACTTCGCCTCGCCATCGCAACAACGACCACCACCGCGAATGTCGAGGCGTTGCTCTCCACCACGCTCGGTCTCGAGGCACGGGACTGGTTCGCAGTCGTCGGAGCCGGCGACGCCGTGGCGGCAAAGAAGCCGGCTCCCGATATCTACCTCCTGGTTCTGCAGCAGCTCGGTGTGCCGGCCGCGGATTGCGTGGCGTTCGAGGACACGTCGAACGGTTTCGCGAGCGCCCGTGCCGCTGGCATTTCTACCGTCGTCACGACCAGCGACTACGGTGACGCCGGGCCATTTCCCGATGCGCTGGCGGTTCTGGATCATCTGGGAGAACCGGATGCGCCATGCACGGTACTTGCTGGACCTCCGGTCGAGGCCGGATATGTCGACCTGGCTGCGCTAGCCCGATGGCGACGGCGCGCATGAAGTAGATCAACCCTCAACAGGACCTATCTGCGACGGACGCCCAGCGAAACGGGAGGCGTGGCCCTGGTGAATCTCGTGGATCACAGCCTGCCCACGCTCGATCAGGAAGTCGCGCAACCGAACCTGGATGGGCAATAATGGCAGAGTCCTGCGATGCGCTACGAACCATGAACGCATCACAGGGAATCCCTCAACCGGAAGTACGGATAGCAACCCGAGCGAGGTTTCCAGACTGATCGTGTGCTGGGAGATGAGGGCAAGTCCGATCCCGGCAATGACCGACTGCTTGATGGTTTCGTTGCTGGAGGACTCCATCGCGATCCGCGGGCTTTGGCCGGCAGCGCGAAAGAATTCATCGGTCAGCGCGCGGGTTCCCGATCCTTCCTCGCGTATCACGAAGCTTTCCCGCACGAGCGCGGGGAAACCGAGCGTCGATCCTTTCGTCAGCGGATGAGACGGCGGGGCGATAATCACTGACGGATGGTCGGCAAACCGCTCTGCGATCACATCCGCACCCGGGGGAGGCTGTCCCATAACCGCGAGATCGATTTCACCGGTCGCGAGCTGGTCGAGAAGATCACGCCGATTGGCGTCCCGGAGAGTGACCGAGACATCTGAATATTGCTCGCGAAAGCGGGCGATCATGTGCGGAACGATGTACTTTGCCGTCGATACCAGCCCGACCTTGATGCGGCCGCCACGGACGCCCTTGAGCGTCTGCATGGCCTGGTCGGCATCGTGCAACGATTGCAGCACCACCCGTGCATAGGTCAGCAGTGTCGCGCCGGAGTCCGTCAGGGCGACCCTCCTGCCGATCCGTTCGAACAGAGCGAAACCCGTCTGATCCTCGATCTGTTTGATCTGAAAGGAAATTGCCGATGGCGTCAGGCGCAGGTGCTCCGCGACGCGCGCGAGCGACAGACGCTCGGCGACCTCCACGAAAATCTGCAGCTGGCGGATCGTAACGTTGCGCATGACATGACAAGGGGAGCCTTAACATTAGCGATAGTATATTTTGCTTTTCCTTCACAAGTCCATTGGTTTAGATCGGCCCAACTGAAAACGTGCTGACGGGGACGACTTTGAACAAGCCGCTCGACGTAAAGATCACCGACATGAAAGAGCGCTACACGTCGGGCGTTCTGAAATACCGGCAAATGGGCTATTGGGAGCCCGACTACGAGCCCAAGGATACGGACATCCTGGCGGTGTTCCGAATCACGCCGCAGGACGGTGTCGATCCGATCGAAGCCGCCGCGGCCGTCGCCGGCGAATCTTCGACCGCCACCTGGACCGTGGTGTGGACTGACCGCCTGACGGACAGCGAATATTATCGGGCCAAGGCCTATCGGGTCGATCCGGTTCCGGGCGCGCCCGGCCAATATTTCGCCTATATCGCCTATGACCTCGACCTGTTCGAGGAGGGCTCAATCGCCAACCTAACCGCCTCTATCATCGGCAATGTCTTCGGTTTCAAGCCGCTCAAGGCATTGCGCCTCGAAGACATGCGGATATCGCCGCATTATCTGAAAACCTTTCAGGGGCCGGCCACCGGCATCATCGTCGAGCGCGAACGGATGAACGTCTATGGTCGTCCCCTGCTGGGCGCGACGATGAAGCCAAAGCTTGGGCTTTCGGGACGCAATTACGGCCGGGTCGTCTACGAGGCGTTGAAAGGCGGCCTGGATTTCACCAAGGACGACGAGAACATCAACTCGCAGCCATTTATGCATTGGCGGGATCGGTTCCTGTACTGCGTTGACAGCGTCAACAAGGCGACGGCCGAAACCGGCGAGATCAAGGGAACCTACCTCAACGTCACCGCGGCGACGATGGAGGACATGTACGAGCGGGCCGAGTTCGCCCGCGATCTCGGCAGCGTCATCATCATGATCGATCTGGTCGTTGGGTATACAGCGATCCAGTCGATGGCGAAGTGGGCTCGCCGCAATGACATGATCCTGCATCTGCACCGAGCGGGCCATTCGACCTATACCCGGCAGAAGAACCACGGCGTGTCGTTTCGCGTCATCGCCAAATGGATGCGCATGGCCGGCGTCGATCATATCCACGCCGGCACGGTGGTGGGCAAGCTCGAGGGCGATCCCAACGTCATCAGAGGTATATACGACACCTGTCGCGAGACGTATGTGCCGGCCAATCCCCAGCACGGAATTTTTTTCGATCAACCCTGGGCGAGCCTGAAGAAACTGATGCCGGTCGCGTCAGGCGGCATCCATGCCGGCCAGATGCACCAGCTTCTGACTTACCTGGGCGAAGACGTCGTGTTGCAGTTCGGCGGCGGCACGATCGGACATCCGATGGGTATTCAGGCCGGCGCCACCGCGAACCGGGTTGCCCTGGAGACGATGGTAAAGGCGCGTAACGAAGGGCGTGACATCTGGAACGAGGGGCCGGAGATCCTGGCGTCCGCCGCCCGCTGGTGCCAGCCGTTGCGGGCGGCGCTCGATACCTGGAAGGACGTGACATTCGACTACGCTTCGACGGACTCGGTCGATTTGGTTTCGACCCCCACGGCAATTTGATCTACCGGAGGCACCAGATGCGTATCACTCAGGGACAATTCTCTTTTCTGCCGGAACTGACCGATGCGGAAATTCAAGCACAGATCCAATACGCCCTGGACCAGGGTTGGGCACTGGCGGTGGAATATACCGACGATCCTCATCCCAAGAACTATTATTGGTCGATGTGGGGCACCCCTATGTTCGACCTGAAGGATGCGGCGGGTGTCCTGATGGAGATCCTGGCCTGCCGGGTCGCCCGGCCGCACGACTATATCAAGGTGCAGGCGTTCGATTCCAACAAGGGCTTCGAATCGATTCGCATGGCCTTCATCGTGCAACGGCCGGACTACGAGCCGGGATTTGAGCTGGTGCGTTCGGAAGGGCCGGGCAGGATCATCCACTACAGCATCCGCGGCTATGCCAATGCTCTGCCGTCATGCGAGCGCTATGGTGCCAGCCGGTGACGTTGCTGATGGAACCAGTGCCGGTGGAGAAGCCGGAACCGGACGACCTGGTCGATCTCGCGGCGCTCTATGCGGATTCCCATATCGCCGAAATTCTGACTCAGCTGGATCGCGACCTGGTCGGCCTAGTTCCGGTCAAGACCCGCATCCGCGAGATCGCGGCGCTGCTTCTGGTCGAAAGCGGCAGGCGTGAGCTCGGAATCCAGGCAGAGCCGCCGTCACTCCATATGTGCTTCACCGGCAATCCTGGTACCGGCAAGACCACTGTTGCGCGACGTATGGCCGATGTTCTCTACCGTCTTAAATATATTCGGCGCAATCACGTCGTGACCGTATCGCGCGACGATCTTGTCGGTCAGTATATTGGGCACACCGCACCAAAAACTAAAGAAGTACTGAAGAAAGCGATGGGCGGCGTTCTTTTTATCGACGAGGCCTACTATCTGTACAGACCGGAAAACGAGCGGGACTATGGCCAGGAAGCGATAGAGATACTGCTGCAGGTGATGGAGGATAACCGCAACGACCTGGTCGTGATCCTCGCCGGCTACAAAGACCGCATGGACACGTTCTTCCGCAGCAACCCCGGCATGGCCTCGCGGATCGCCCACAACATCGATTTCCCCGATTACAGCGCCGACGAGTTGTACGACATCGCCGAGATCATGATGGCGTCGATGCACTACCGTTTCGACACCGGCGCCGTTGCGGTAATGCGAGATTATATCGCGCGCCGCATGCAGCAGCCACGCTTCGCCAACGCGCGTTCGATCCGCAACGCGATCGACCGCGCCCGGCTCCGCATGGCCAATCGGCTGTTCGCGCTGCGCGACACACCGGCGACCCGCCAGGCGCTCGAAACGATTACCGCCGAGGACATTCTTACAAGCCGCGTCTTTGCACAATAACGAAGCGGACATTCATCCGCGGTCTGGGAGGAGCGATGCCATATCGTCGAACGACCCTGTCGAAGTTCATCATTGAGGATCAGCGGAAATCCGCCAATCCGCAGCCCGAACTCACATCGTTGCTGAACGATATTCAAACCGCGTGCAAGCTGATCGCGGTCGCGGCGTCACGCGGCGCGCTCCAGCCTACGGTGGTGGCCACCGCAATCAATACCCAGGGTGAACAGCAGAAGCCGCTCGACGTCATCGCCCACGACATCATGATCAAGACCGTGGAGTGGGGCGGCCAGCTTGCCGGCATGGTGTCGGAAGAACTGGACGAGCCATATCAAATTCCTGACGCCTATCCGCGCGGGCGGTATCTGCTGCTGTTCGATCCGCTCGATGGCTCATCCAATATCGACGTCAATATGCCGGTCGGGACAATCTTCTCTGTCCTGCACTGTCCGGAAGACGTCGATTGCCCCTCCGTCGAGCACTTCCTGCAGCCGGGGACCAAGCAGGTCGCAGCCGGTTTCGCGATCTATGGACCCACGACGATGATGGTCATCACTTTGGGTGCGGGCGTCCACGGGTTTACGTTGGACCCTGAGATCGGCGCGTTCACGCTGACACATCCCGACATGAAGATCCCGGCCGAAACCCGCGAATTCGCTGTCAATGTCTCCAATGAACGTTTCTGGGAACCCCCCGTCCGCCGCTATGTCGAGGAATGCATCGAAGGCGCGGCGGGACCCCGTGGCGCGGATTTCAATATGCGCTGGATCGCGTCGATGGTGGCGGAGGTCTACCGCATCCTGATCCGTGGCGGGTTGTTCATGTATCCGCGCGATACGAAGGACCCCAGGCGTCAGGGCCGGCTGCGCCTGATGTACGAAGCGAACCCGATGGCGATGATTGTCGAGCAAGCCGGCGGCGCGGCCTCGACCGGACGAGAGCGAATCCTGGACCTGCAACCGACCGCGATCCATCAGCGGGTGCCGGTGATCCTTGGTTCGGTCAATGAAGTCAAGCGGCTGGGCGCCTACCACGACGAGCATGACCGGGGAATCGATCCAACCTTCAAGACCCCGCTCTTCAATGTCCGCTCCCTGTTTCGCGTGACATGAACTTCCGGAGCTGAGCCATGTCCAAGATACATCCGATCATCGCGATCACTGGATCCTCAGGCGCCGGGACGACCACCGTCACGACCACTTTTCAGCAGATATTCCGCCGCGAAGGCATCGCGGCGGCCATCGTCGAAGGCGACTCGTTCCACCGATTTGATCGGCAGGAGATGCGCATCTTGCTCGAGGAACGCGCCGCCCAGGGGCTGAACATGAGCCATTTCGGACCGGAGGCGAACCTCTTCGAGGAGTTGGAAGAGCTTTTCCGTGGCTATGGCGTAACCGGAGGCGGCAAGATTCGGAAATACCTCCATAATGAAGCGGAGGCTGCGCCATACGAACAGGCTCCGGGTACTTTTACCCCCTGGGAGGATATCAAGCCAGACACAGACCTTCTGTTTTATGAAGGTCTCCATGGCGGTATCGTGACTGACAAGGTTAATGCCGCGCGCCATGTCGACCTGCTGGTCGGGGTCGTGCCGATCATCAATCTGGAGTGGATTCAAAAACTCCACCGTGACAAGCAAACGCGCGGCTATTCCCATGAAGCGGTCGTCGACACGATCCTCAGGCGAATGCCGGACTACGTGAATTATATCTGTCCTCAATTTGCCGAGACGCACGTCAATTTCCAGCGCGTGCCGACCGTCGATACCTCGAACCCATTCATAGCCCGCGACGTGCCCAGTGCCGACGAAAGCATGCTCGTTATCCGCTTCCGCAACCCGAAGGGCATCGATTTCTCCTATCTGCTGTCGATGCTGCACGATTCCTTCATGTCCCGGGCGAACACCATTGTCTGTCCGGGCGGAAAGATGCCGCTGGCGATGCAACTCATCTTCACGCCGATGATCATGCAATTGATCGATCGTAAACGGAGGTCGATGTGAGCGGCGCGATGGAAATGATCGCCGAGCGGGCCCCTCCGATCGGCAGCAGAACCCTGGCCAACGCGCTGCGGATGCTCGCCGTCGACGCGGTCGAGGCCGCAAAATCCGGTCATCCGGGCCTTCCTATGGGCATGGCCGATATCGCGGAGATTTTGTGGCGCCGTCATCTTCGACATAACCCCGCAGACCCGGCATGGCCAAATCGTGATCGCTTTGTGCTTTCCAATGGCCATGGCTCGATGCTGCTTTACGGACTGCTGTATCTGACCGGCTATGACCTGCCGATCGACGAGCTGAAGCGATTCCGACAGCTCGGCTCGCGGACTCCGGGTCATCCCGAGGTTGGGGCGACACCAGGCGTAGAGACCACGACCGGACCGCTCGGTCAGGGCCTGGCCAACGCGGTCGGCATGGCGCTGGCCGAAAGGCTTCTGGCCGACGCGTTCAACCGGCCGGGCCATGCCGTCATCGATCACCGCACCTTCGCCTTCGTCGGAGACGGCTGCCTAATGGAAGGAATATCGCACGAAGCTTGCTCGCTTGCGGGGACGCTTGGGCTCGAGAAGCTGATCGTGATCTATGACGATAACGGAATCTCGATCGACGGCGCGGTCGACGGCTGGTTTGGCGACGATACACCGGCGCGTTTCGACTCCTATGGCTGGCGCGTGATATCCGCCGTCGACGGCCACCATCGCGAGTCGCTTCAGGCGGCGTTGGACTGGGCGTTGACGCCTTGTGGCAAACCCACCCTGATCAGCTGCAAAACCGTGATCGGCTGGGGCGCCCCGAACTTGGCGGGCAGTCATGAAGTTCATGGCGCGCCGCTCGGCAGGCAGGAAGCCTTCGCGACCCGGGCCGCGCTCGACTGGCCGCATCAGCCGTTTGCGTTGCCGCCAGAGGTACTGGATGCCTGGAACGCGCGAGCAGAAGGGGCCCGGATTCAGGCCGAATGGAGTGAGGGCTTCACCCGTTACGCGAAGGCCTATCCCGATCTTGCCGCCGAATTGCGACGGCGGATCGCGGGCGAACTTTCGCCTGGCTTCGCGGAAGCCGCCGACCGATGGATCGAATCGGTTGGCGAAACCTCCAACAACATCGCGACCCGAAAAGCCTCGCAGATGGCGATCGAGGCCCTGGCGCCATTATTGCCGGAGCTTCTGGGCGGATCGGCCGATCTTACCGGGTCAAACCTGACCAACTGGTCGAGTTGCCGATCGGTAAGCAGGGAACAAGCTGGCAATTATATCCATTATGGCGTGCGCGAATTCGGCATGGCGGCCATCATGAACGGCATCGCACTCCATGGCGGCTTTATCCCGTTCGGTGGGACGTTCCTGGTTTTTTCCGACTATGCGCGCAACGGGCTGCGCCTCGCGGCGCTCATGAAACTGCGGGAAATCTTCGTCCTGACACATGATTCGATCGGCCTCGGTGAGGATGGTCCGACTCATCAGCCAATCGAACACGCGGCATCGCTTCGGCTGATTCCCAACCTCGATGTCTGGCGGCCGTGCGACGCGGTTGAAACCGCCATCGCTTGGCGGTCTGGAATTGAGCGCCGCGACGGACCGACTTGCCTGCTTCTCTCCCGGCAAGCCTTGCCGGCTCAGAATAGTGAGGCGGCGCGGGCTGAACGCATCGCACGGGGCGGCTATATCCTCGCCGATGCTGAGAACGGGGCACCCGACGTCATCCTGATTGCAACGGGTTCGGAAGTTGAATTGGCCAGGCAGGCCCGGGATCGTCTGGCTAAACACGACCTGCATGCCCGAATCGTGTCCATGCCCTCAACGACGGTGTTCGACAGGCAGAACGCCGCCTATCGGCGGAGCGTGCTTCCCGACGGCATTGCCAGGGTCGCGATCGAGGCCGGCGTCACGTCCGGCTGGTGGAAGTATGTAGGCCTCGATGGCGCTGTGATCGGCATCGACCGGTTTGGGGAATCCGGCCCTGGCGACGCGGTGTTCGCGCATCTGGGCATCACAGTGGAAAATCTCGTCGATACCGCGTGCGCCGTGTGCGATCGCACGCGGATGGCGCATTAGGGAGTATGCAATGGCGCTTGTTTCGATGCGGCAGCTTCTCGATCACGCTGCTGAGCATAGCTACGGCATTCCTGCCTTCAACGTGAATAACATGGAGCAGGTACATGCGATCATGGAGGCGGCAGACGCCTGCGATAGCCCCGCGATCCTGCAGGGCTCCGCCGGCGCCCGGAAATATGCCGGCGAGGCCTTCCTGCGCCATCTGATCGAGGCGGCGGTTGAAACCTGGCCCCATATACCCATCGCCATGCATCAGGATCACGGCGCCAGCCCAGCCGTCTGCCAGCGGTCGATCAGGTCCGGATTCACCAGCGTGATGATGGATGGGTCGCTGAAGGAGGACATGAAGACCCCTGCACCCTATGACTACAATGTCGAAACGACCAGCCGCGTCGTTTCTATGGCCCATGCCGTCGGCGTCTCGGTCGAAGGAGAGCTGGGTTGCCTCGGGTCATTGGAGACCGGCGAAGCTGGCGAGGAAGACGGCTCTGGCGCCGAGGGCAGGTTATCCCACGACCAGCTTCTGACCGACCCGGAACAGGCAGCGGATTTTGTCCGGGCAACCAAGGTCGACGCACTGGCCATCGCGATCGGGACCAGCCATGGCGCATACAAGTTCTCGCGCAAGCCGACGGGCGACATTTTGGCGATCGACCGAATCAAGGAAATCCATGCCCGGATCCCCAACACTCATCTGGTGATGCACGGGTCGTCCTCCGTGCCGCAAGAGTGGCTCGACGTCATCCGCGCCCATGGCGGCCAGATCAAGGAAACTTATGGCGTGCCGGTCGAGGAGATCCAGAACGGGATTCGGCACGGCGTGCGCAAAGTCAATATCGACACCGACCTGAGGTTGGCTATGACCGGAGCGATGCGCCGCCTCATGGCGGAAAAACCTGACGAGTTCGACCCGCGCAAATTTTTCGCAGTTGCTACCAAGGCGGTAAAGGAAATCTGCCGGGAACGATTCGTCGCCTTCGGCAGTGCCGGGCATGCCGGCGGCATCAAGCCATTCTCCCTCGACCAGATGGTTGCACGTTACGATAAAGGGCTTCTTGACCCAGTCGTTCATTGAGGGTCCGCGCCTGCGACGGCGGAGGGCTTTGAGCAAGCGAAGCCGTCCGCATGGATTGAGCGAGGTCCGCCGGATCAACTCATCCGAAACAGTGCTGGTATGGCGATTTGGCCAGCGGGCAGAGTGATGAATTCGATCCGGCCCCGATCGCCGGCGCGTGGAGCCATCGGCTCATCCGGGGCCGGCACATAAGCCATCAGCCGAGGACCTGCGTCCAGCTCGATCAGACCGACGCCGTAGGGGGCCAGCGGCTTGAAGTCCGCATGGAAGATGCGGCGATAGACGATGACGGAGCGGATAATTCCCGACGGCTTCGCCTCTCCCCACTCCACTGGTCCACTCGTGACAAACGGACTGATCGGGCTGGGCGGCCAGAAGGCCCGGCCGGTCGTCACGCAGAAGGGTAGGACCAGCCGATCGGCCTGCCCCGCGGACCAGAACGGCGCGTTCAGGTCGTTCAGCGTTGGGGAAGGAAAGCCGTTCAAGGGCTTAGGCCCGCTCAAGGATCAGGGCGTCGCCGCAACACGATACCCACATCGCGGTCTGTGCGTTCGCCACCTGACGGCGCCCTGCTTCGCCGCGCAGTTGCAGGATCAACTCGCGCAACTGGCCCCAGCCGTTGACCTGGGCGTGCGACAGCTGTCCGCCATTCGTGTTGGTCGGCAGTTCGCCGCCTAGCCCGATGCGCCCGTCCCGGATCCAGTCGAGGCCCTCGCCGCCTCCGCAGAAGCCGAATTCCTCGAAAGCGTAGAGCGGCAATGGCGAGAACGAATCATAGACCCCGAGCACGTCGATCGTCTCCGGGCGCGCCCCGGCCATGGCGTAGACTGGTTGGGCGCGGGCTTCCGCAAGCGTCAGCCGGCGGGTCGATTGCTGGCCAAAACCCAGGCCGCGTGGTCCGAATATGAAGGTCTCCCGTCCCGCGTGGATACCCTGCAGGCCGGTCAATGCAACCTCGGGCCGGCCACGCTGTATGTCGGCAGTGCCGGCGACGATCACGCAGACCGCGCCGTCGCCAACCAACGAACAGTCGAACAAGCGCAACGGTTCGACGATAAATGGCGACGACTGATAGTCGTCGAGGCTCATCGCCTTTGTCATCACTGCGTCTTCGTTGAGCTGTGCATGCCGGCGGAAAGTCAGCGGTATCTCGGCCAGCAACTCAGGGTCCTTGTGGTAACGGCGGCAGTAGAGGTCGAAAGCCAGGGCCGCTCCGCCGACCGGCGAGAGCATCCCGATCTGGCCCTCCTCGCCATGGGGACCGCCGTTTTCGCGAAACTGCTCGTGGAAGAACGGGTTGTCCGCTTCGCCGATCCGACCGATATCTGAGTTCTTCATGGCGAGAATACAGAGGACACGGCTGGCAAGGCCGCATGTCACCGCCATAGCCGCCTGCGCGATCACCGTGGCGGTGAAACGGCCATGGCCCCAGGTTTGCGTGCAAAATCGCGGCTCGAGGCCGAAGGTCTGGGCGATCGTGTCGTAATCGGCGCCCCGGGGCGAGCCGACCTGGACGATCAGTCCGTCGATCGCTCCCTTCTCCAGGCCCGCATCGGCAAGTGCGCGCTCCAGCGCATCCCCTGCCATCTGCAGAACCGAACGCTCGGGGTTGCGCTCGAACGAACTGGCACCCACGCCGACGATCACCGTGCGGCCGGAGATGTTCAAAGCCCGAGCTCCCGGGCAGCTTCATCCTGCAGGCGGGCCTTCGAGACCTTGCCGCTGGCCAGCCGCGGCAGTTGGCCCTCACTGCGAAAGAGGATATGGTGCGGGACCTTGAATGCCGCCGCACGTTCCTTGACGTATTCGCAAAGACTGCGCTCCGGCAAAGGGCGTAACGCGTCGACGAAAGCCACGATCAGCTCGCCCCGCGCGACGTCGCGCACGCCGACGACATAGGCGCCGCGGACGTCGGGATGGGCGGCCAGCAGCTGTTCGACCTCGACCGGCGAGACGTTGATGCCGCCGGTCTTGATGACTTCCTTCAGCC
>Ga0302319_10017477_pt1 | contig 13129 bp, 6 predicted proteins | sample Bog_T0_2_FD_203319 | JGI IMG/M metagenome (GOLD analysis project Ga0302319, IMG submission 203319) | Peat permafrost microbial communities from Stordalen Mire near Abisko, Sweden - Bog_T0_2 | ecosystem: Environmental > Terrestrial > Soil > Wetlands > Peat | place: Sweden: Abisko, Stordalen Mire...
GCGTCATCGGCAACCGGCGCATTCCCAAAGAAACGATCCTTGCCCGCTTGTTTACTCATCCCGGCGATATCTACGATCCGACCTCGATTGAGCGGGATTTCAACTCGCTCTGGAATACGGCTTACTTCGACGATCTGCGCATTGAGCGCGAGGATTCGGAAAAAGGCATTATCCTTAACATCTTTGTTCGCGAGAAGCCGAATATTCGCGAGATCAATTACAAGGGTTTGAACAGCATTACCGTCTCCGACGTGCTGGACCGCTTCAAAAAAGAAAAGGTCGGCCTGACCGTCGAGAGCCAGTATGACCCGGCCAAGATCAAGCAGGCTGAAACGGTGCTGAAGGCGATGCTCGCCGAGCACGGCCACCAATTCGCCACCATCAAGGAAGAGATCAAGACCATTCCTCCGGCTTCGGTGCAGATCAACTTCGACGTGAAGGAAGGTCCGGTCGTCAAGGTCGGCAAGATTGAGTTCACGGGCAACCAGCATCTGAGCAGCCTTTATTTGCGCCGCGCCATGAAGAACCTGAAGCCGATCGGCATTCCCTATTCGATTATCTTTGAGGATCTGTTCCCGCAGACTTACGACTCCTCGAAGCTCGAAGAAGATACCGAGCGCGTCCGCCAGGCTTATCGCGACAAGGGCTACGCCAACGCCGCGGTGGAAGAGCCGAAGACCCAGGTGCGCGATGAAGGCGGGCTGAACTGGTTTACCTTCCGGCCCAACAAGGGCAAGGATATCGACATCGTGCTGCCCATCGAAGAGGGCGCGAAGTACAAGCTTGCCTCCATCACCTTCACCGGCAACAAGGCCGTTACGAACGTAAAAGCCCTGCGCGGCACGTTTGCGATTAAAGACGGTGACTTGTTCAGCGCGACGGCGATCGGCAAGGGATTGGACGCGCTCAAGAAGGCTTACGGGCAACTCGGGTACATCAACTTTGGCGCTATTCCCAAGCTCAGCTACGACGACCAGAACAAGACCGTGTCCATGGATGTGGACATCGACGAAGGCAAGCCATTCTATGTTTCGCGCATCGAGTTTCAAGGCAATACGATTACACGCGATCGCGTGATTCGCCGCGAGTTGCTGCTTGATGAAGGTTCGGTTTATAACTCCCAACTGTGGGAGTACAGCCTGCTGCGCCTCAATCAGCTCGAATATTTCGAGCCGCTCAAGGTGGATCAGGATTCCGAGGCGCACCAGGACCCGGATGCCGGCACGGTTGAACTCCTGCTCAAGGTGAAAGAAAAGGGCAAGAATTCCATCGGCATGAACGGCGGCGTGAGCGGAAACCAGGGCGCGTTTGTCGGCCTCAACTACCAGACCAACAACTTCCTCGGCCTGGGCGAAACGCTGAGCGTGCAGGCCAACCTGGGCAGCATCAACCGCCAGTTCCTGTTTGGCTTTACGCAGCCCTACATCAAGAACCGGCCGATCAATGTCGGTTTCCAGATCTTCAACAACAAGTCGGACTACAACTCGCAAAAGCAATATCAGGCCACCTCCGGACAGTCCGTGAATCTGTCGAATGCTGAGAAGTCGCTGACGCAGAACTACAATCAGGCGTCGACGGGCATGACCTTCTCGCTCAGCTATCCGCTCAAGCGCCATGCCTTCCAGCGCATCGGTGTGACGTATTCGCTGACCAAGTCGACCATTACTGCCTTCAGCACTGCATCGCAAACCTTCTTTGACACCATTGCCTTCCGCTCCGGCGTGCAGGGATCAAACCCGCTGGCGGGCATTATCAACAGCTCCGTATCATTCAGTTACGCGTACAACACCATCAGCAATCCGCAACGCCCACGCACCGGTGAGGAGCTCACCGCGGTATTCCAGGGCTCTGGCATCTGGGGCAACGTGCGCTATATCTCGCCGCTGGTGGCCTACAAGCGCTTCATCCCCATGCACTACTTCCTTCCCAACCAGAATGGCCGCAACGTGCTCGGAGTTCGCGCGCAGTTGGCGGCAATTCAGGGTTTTGGCGGCGCAGTGGCTCCGCCGAACAACCGCTTCTTTGCCGGCGGCGAAGATCAGTTGCGAGGCTTCGACACACGCGGGGCAACGCCGTATGGGTACGTCCCCACCCGCGTCAACTTCCAGTTGACCAATCCCGACGGCTCCTGCGTGCCGCGCGATCCGACCAACCCGGAAGACAACCAGTGCATCCAGGTTCCGATTCCGGTTTATGGTGTGGCCTCGATTGGCGGCGACGCCAACCTGATCACCAATGTCGAGTACCGCATCCCCGTCGTCGGTCCTTTTACGTTCGCCTTATTTGACGACTTCGGCATCAACGCCGCGCTGAACCACGGGCAGTTGAAGCAGAGCCCGGAAGGCTTCGCGACTCTGACCGCACCGCTCTACGGCTGCCCGGTATTCAATAACGGATCCTGCCAGGGCGGCATACCGGGTTCGCAGGTTGGCTTCCAGAGAGATATTCGGCCCGTGCAGGGAACCAACTTTGTACCCCGCATGGATGTGGGTGGCGAGCTCTCCGTCATCATGCCCATCGTGAACGCGCCCTTCCGGCTGTTCTACGCTTACAATCCGCTGCGCCTCTACGAGCGGCCTTACTGCAACGATGTGATCAACGGGACAAAGCAGTCCAGTTGCACAGCGGAGTTGATTACACGCTCCATGTTCCCTCCCGGCGGCGCGGGCGATTACTCGTATGCCGAGGCAGAGCAGGCTTACGGTGCGCAATATGTATTCCGCGAGCCGCGCAAGACCTTCCGGTTGACCATTTCGACTACGTTCTAGGTGTCTGCCGGCGTGTTGATCTACCATTTCCGTGCCCCATCCTTTCGCCTTTTTTCTGGCGAAAGGGTGGGAAACCTCGAACCTGAACTTGGTCTGCATACATTACGCCTCGCGCTGACTCGCTAGCCCGCGAAGCGGGGCTGTCTCGCTGAATCGAAATCAATTTTTAGCAAAAATCCGCGCGCTCCCCGCCCCAATTCGCTCACCTTTTCTTCAGCCCCTTTCCGCCTCTGGAAACTTCGCGCAAACCGCCCAAGCACCGTATAATTCAAGTAGTTCCTGCTGATTTCTCCAGTTGCGTCTTTTCTGCCTCGGCTCCGTCCGGAGTTGAGTCTCTCCAAAAAAGATGGTGGGGGTAACTCAGCGAGTGCAGGCTCGTTCTTGCGCATGAAACATCGCGGCGGCCGCATCGGAATTCCGAAGGAGTTTTTGATTTACATGAAGCGTTCTCTTGCTATTGCACTTATGCTGGCCTCAGGCATGGTCCTGAGCGCCGCCGCCCAAACGCCGGCCGCCCCCGCAGGTCCAACCAAGATTGCCGTTATCGCCTTTCAGACTGCGGTGGCGCAAACCAATGAGTTCCAGCGCAACTTTGCCGACCTGCAGAAGAAGTGGGAGCCGAAGCGGCAGCAGCTCAAGGCGCTCAGCGACGAAGTGGATTCGCTGAACAAGGCCCTGCAGAGCACCACGATCACTGAAGCCGAGCGTGCCTCGAAGACTGGCCAATTGGACACCAAGAAGAAGCAGCTTGATCGCGATGCCGAGGATGCGCAGAACGACTTCCAGCAGGCCATGCAGGATGTCTTCAACGGCGTAGCTTCCAAGGTCTATGACGTGATGTCCGGTTACGCGCAGAAGGAAGGCTATACGCTGGTTCTCGATGCTTCACAGCAGCAGACTCCGGTGCTTTATGCCATCGACCAGGTCAACATCACCAAGCCGGTGATCGAAGCCTACAATGTAAAGTCAGGCGTTCCCGCGCCGGCTGGCGAGCCGGGCGCAGCGGCAGCACCCAAGCAATCCGCACCCAGGATGGCCCCCAGCACAGCGCCCAAGCCGGCTGGTACAGCCGCTCACTAAGTTTCAAAGCAGTTATTACGCGAAGAAGGCCCCGTATTTGGGGTCTTCTTTTTTGGTGTTAGAGAGTATTTGACTGGATAGTTTTGAGGCAATATGCTGTGAATCGGCAGGATTGACGCTTACGCCAGCAGCACTTATATAATCATAAGGACTCGTGATGACGTTTTCGTCCACGCTTCATTCTGTTCTCTACAGGCGCGCCGCCGCCGCCACCGCGCCCAAGCGAATCGCAGGCGCAACAAGCTCAAAAGGAGTTCTCGTTTAAATGAAACGCTCGCTTGTAATTGTTGCAACATTGGCCACCGGCCTTGTTTTAAACGCATCAGCCCAGACAGCCGTATCCCCCGTCCCCGCCGCGAAGGTCGCCGTAATCGCCTTTCAGGCAGCCGTGGCCCAGACCAACGAGGGCCAGCGCAACATTGCCGACTTGCAAACGAAGTTCGAACCGAAACGTCAGCAGCTCAAGGCGCTCAGCGACGAGATCGAAACGCTGACCAAGCAACTTCAAACCCAGGGCTCGACGTTGAGCGAGGCGGAGCAGGCAAGCCGCGCCCGTACGCTCGACTCCAAGAAGAAGGAGTTTGACCGCGCCAACGAAGACGCGCAGGCCGACTTCCAGCAGCAGATGCAGGATGTATTCAATGGCGTTGCGGCAAAGGTCTATGACGTGATGCAGGCCTATGCGCAGTCAAAAGGCTACACGGTGGTTCTCGACATCTCGCAGCAGGAGTCGCCAGTGCTTTTTGCGGGTGAGCAACTCAACATTACCAAAGATGTGATCGACGCCTACAACGTGAAGTCCGGAATTCCCGCGCCGGCTGCGGCCGCTCCCGCGGTGCCGGATGCGCCGAAGCCTGCTGCCAAGTGATCCTGCTCGTTGGCAGTCGCTATTTGGATTCAACCGTCAACAATCCGGTGAGTGGATCTTCCGCTCACCGGATTTTTTCTTTTCCCGATCCCGAGTCCCCTACTGCTTCCCGGGCCTCTCCGCAAATGTCTTCTTCAGTCCGATTGCGCCAACAGTAAATTGAGGGTCTTCGCGGGTTCCGTCCACCTGAATCGAAACCTCTGTCCCTGCGCCGTCTTTTTTGAAGAGCCTGTCCGCAGGCTTCAGCAGCACGCCCATCCATCCCCCAACGATCTGGCTTACCGTGGCCTGCAACTTTGCGTTGCCATTGAAGGCGAGCTTGCCATCCGCCACGCCGTAGGTTCCGGCCAGGTCAATCTCCACGCCTGGCACGGTGTAGACCAGATCGGGAAGCGAAACCACACCCGAAGCCATGGTGAAATCGGACTGCATTGTGGAGTGCACATCCGCTGCCGATGCGCTCTTCAACTCCTCCGGCTTGCCTTGGCCGCGCAGGCTTAGTTCGCCAACTTTCTGTTGAACATTTGCGCTTGCAAACACGGCATCGTCCAGCGCGAACTGGCCTTTGATCCTGATCCGCTTTTCTACCTTCTCTGGCCCCGGTTCAAGGTCGACGTTGGCCCGGGCCTTCACATCTCCTGACAGCATTGCATTGCCGGTATGGCTGGCCAGGCGTAGAAAGTCCTCCATTCGCCCACGGTCCACATTCACGGACAGAGTAATTTGATGCCCGGAGCCCGGTACCCGCACAACGTTGCCCTGCGTAGTAAAGTGCGATCTGCCCAGCGTTGCCTCCACGGGCTGGAGCCAGGTGTCTCCATTGGTGCCATCCACGAGGGCGTGGAAATGAGTGTTGAGCGGCAACGGCGTGCCAAAGCTCGAAAGAAAAAACTTCGGCACCGAAGCGTCGCCTTCCACCTGCAACTGGCGCAGCGCGCCGGAGTAGCTGCCGGTCGAGTTTAGTATGCCCCCGATTCCCTTGAAGGTTCCGAGATCTGCATTTTCGAACTGGTAGCTTCCCTCGACTGCCGTCGCGCCAGGATCATCCACCACCCACGGTCCAAACTTCCCCTTGGCCAGCACCGTGCCCTTCGGCTTGGGATTGATGAGTTGCGCATCGAAATCCATGGCCTCTGTTGTGCTCACATGCGTCAGCAAAAGGTGCCTGATGTCGAACTCCAGCGGCAGCTTGCCCGGTTTGCTGGTCTCCATGGTCAGCTTGGCGTTGCTGCAATCGATGCTGCCTATTTCGAAATGGAGCAGGGGGCCATTTATTGGCCCGATATCACCCGCGACTGATCCCCCAGGATTTAGCGGCGGGTTCGGCAGCACTTCAAAATGCGGACCCTGCTCATTCCTTGGCTTGATTCCGCTTTCAACAGCCTGTGGCCGCGCTGGAACATCGATCGCCAATCCCTCCAGCTGCACCTTCGCAATCCGTATCGGCGATCCCGGCTTGTACTGGAGCGGAGCATGAAAGCGGAAATCAGCCAGATCGATGAGCGGCTTATCCGGCCCGTTAGCTGCGGGAGCAGTCTCAACCGCAGCATGGGCCGACGGCCAGATCCGCAGCCCTTTGCCCTCGGCCCATATTCCGTTCGCTATTGAAATGTGGAAGCTGTCCAACTCCACCCTGGCGTGGAATGCGTCCTGAAGGCGTTCCACAATCAGGCCTCGTAACATCGGTTCTGCCCGCCGCATCAGCACGGCGACGGCGATACCCGCGGCAGCAAGGATCACGATCAGCGCCGTCGCTGCCCACTTCAACCAATGGTGCCCTCGCCTGGCCGTGGTGCTCAACTCAAGCCTCCTTCATAAACAATAATCCCAATCCCCGGATGCAGCGATTTTCCAGTCTCTGGTCCCCATTCCCTTATCCCCGCCTTCCCCATAACCGCGCCAATGACTTAGACTCATTGCACGGATGCAAGAGCACATAGAAAATCTTGTAAAGCTCCAGGCGGTTGAAGTTGAGCGGGCGCGCATCGCGCAGCAAGTGCGTGCGCTGCCGGTTGAGATTACGCAGGCTCAGGCCAAGCTTGCCGCCGCCGAACAGGACTCCGCCAAGGCCTCTGCCACACTGACGCAGGAAGAAACCTTGCGCACGCGGCTTGAACGGGAGATTGCAACCCACCGGCAGAAAGTCTCCAAGCTCCGCACCCAGTCTGACATGGTCACCACGCCGGCGCAGGCCGAGGCCATTGAGCACGAGATTCAGTTCGGCACCTCGGAGGCCGATCGGCTGGAAGGCGAAGAGTTCACAAGCCTGGAACGAAGCGAAGCCACGGAGGCTGCGCTGGCTCAGGCCCGCGCCCAGGTGGAGTTGCTAGCCGCATCGCTCGAAACAGCTCGGGCAAGCGTGGCTACGCGCGAGCAGGAGTTCAAGGCTGCCATCGCAGTTCTCCACGCGGAACGCGAGTCGATTCGGGCCTTGATCGAGCCCGAGTTGCTCACTCGATTTGACCGCCTTGTTACCTCGCGTGGCACCGGCATCGCGCGGGTTGAAAATCTGCAGTGCACCGGCTGCCGCATGGGAATCCGCCCGCAGACATGGAACCAACTCCGCGAGGGCGAGCTGTTGAGCTGCGACAGTTGCAGCCGCATGCTCTACTGGGACCCTGCCATCACCGCCTCACCCAAGGAACCGCAGCCGGAACTTCCTCCCGGCGCTGGAAGAGCGGTACGCAAGCCGCGGCAGGCTGGGGCTTGATGCTTAGGGCATCCGCAGGTGCGGATGCCCTTACTGTTTCTACGGCGGAACTGTTTACAGCATAGGTTTGGTCGCGGCAGATGGGGCGGAGCGAATGGCCTCATTTTCTTATCACCGCGTGCGATCATTCCGGTTCGGGGCGGGAGGCGTAGCTGAGGACCAGCTTGGTTTGGGTGTCGTAGTTGCAAAAGATCTCAATAGGGCTGAAGACCCCGAAGCCGTTGGAGAGTCTTGCCTTGCGCGAAGTCAAGGTCAGCACGCCGGGGGAATCGACGACGGGCTCGAAGCTGTCGAACTTGTTTTGGAACATGCCGGTGTCGTCCCATTGGAAACGATGGCTTGCGATAGAGCGAATGTAGTCGTCCGCGCCGGCGGCGCAGTGATCGGCGGCGCCTATCCCGTATTTGGCATCCAGAGCCTCGGCGCTGTTGAGCGTGGCGGGGGAGTCCTCGGCCGGGTTACGCGGGAACTCGTAGGCAGTGTAGCGTGCGCCGCTGTTGTGGAGCAGGACGTACACGAGAAATACGAATGAAAAAACCCCGATTGCGATGGGCGCGGCATTGGAGTGATACGGACCTTGAGCGAGGTGGGCTCCGGTAAGTTCCCAGTCGTGTTCGAACTGCTCCTGTGTGCACCTTTTCATGGCCCATGTGCCGGGAATCGTGGGCCAGCGAACGGTTATGGTGCGGCGTTCGGGGTCTGAGGCATAAACCTCTCCGAGCACGCCATCGGATTTGCGCCGCGCCTGCAAGCCTCTTGTCGGGAAAGCCAGCGAACTCATTGGAATAGCCTCCGGTAATCTGGCGCGGTGAATTAGCCGCTGCACAATCATAGCTCTTGTTTGCGGAGGGTTACAAAGCCGCTGGGCGCGAAGCACTCGTGTTGTGTAAGCGAGAATTTGTGGTTGCCTCGGCCTTCGCCGCGGTCTGCCAGAGCGGATGAAACCGTCCTCTTTGAAAGCCAATTTATAAAGCAGCTTCTATTCCCTGTTCCCTGCTTTTACCCGGCTTCGACCAGTGCATCGGTCTGCTTGCTCATTTGCGCGGTGCGCTCGATCTTGTCCCAGTTGAAGGGCTTGCCGTCGATGGCGCGCTTGATGGTTTTGAGCAGGACGATGGAGAATACCTGGCGATAAGCGAAGCGCTGCAGCCAGATGTGGAACAGCAGCCATCCGTCGCCCTTGTTGGCGGGGTGGCGACGCTCCAGGCTGAAGGCGATCGATGAAGTGACGAAGTCGATGAGCAGAAAGGCAGCAAAGTAGGCCACCAGCTTCTCCAGGCTGCCCAGGGAAGCGGACTCCGGGTGGTAGTGGAGGTTGAGGAAGTAGTTGAGTATGCCGGCCACGAACATCAGGTCAATGAACGGAGAGACAAGCGGCAGCAGCATCTGGAAGACGAGGATGTTGGGCAGTGCGAACAAGCCCATGGCCTTGTTGCGAACGAAGGCAGCGCGATGCTTCCAGACGGCTTGCAGGGTTCCAAAAGACCAGCGGAAGCGTTGGCGCATGAGGCCGCTGGCGTCGATCGGAGCTTCAGTGAACGCGAGGGCACGGTCTTCGTAATCGACTCTCAGCTTCATTTCGAGCAGGTGCATGGTGAGGTCGGCATCTTCGGCAACAGTGTTGAGTGGATATCCGCCGGCGGCTTTGACTGGCGCGGTGCGCCATGCGCCAATGGCGCCGGGGACTACGGTGACAACGTGAAACAGATCAAGCGCTCGGCGCTCGAAGTTCTGGCTGGTGATGTATTCGAGTGCCTGCCAGCGGGTCCAGAGGTTTACCCGGTTGCCAACCTTGGCGTTGCCGGCCATGGCTCCGATGCGCGGATCTTCAAAGTGGGGGATGAGCTTGGAGATGGCGTCGGCGGCGATCACGGTGTCGGCATCGATGCCGACGTAGATCTCTTCGTCCAGCCGGTCGAGCGCGTAGTTGAGCGCGGCGGCCTTGCCGCCGTTGGGCTTGGTAAGCACCTGCACGCGGCCATCTTTGATCTCCTGCGCGTAGGCCGCGGCGGCAACCTCGGCAGTGCGGTCGGGCGAGCCGTCGTCGATGACGATGATGTGGAGATTTTTATAGTCGGAGTTGAGCACGGAGCGAATGGTGCGGACGATGACCGTCTCTTCGTTGTAGGCGGGGATTAGGACGGCGACGCGCGGATTGTAGCCCGGCGAGGCTGCTTTGTGCGGGGCGCGGCAGCGATCGATGACGGCGAGGATTCCGATAAGGATGAGGCGGGCGCTCATGAGCACATCGCCGGCGAAGAAGACGAGCACGATGAAGTTGCCGACAATGTCCAGCGCGGAGAAGGCGACGGAGTCTGGAAGGGAGCGAACCCGTTGCCAGAAGGATAGCGGCGGCATGACTTCAGCGGTGGTCTTGCCCATTAGCTCGGAGACGGGAACGAACTGATACCCCTGCGCGCGCAAGGTCTCGATAAGCACGGGCAGAGCGGCGAGGGTAGCGGAGCGGTTGCCGCCGCCGTCGTGCATGAGGATGATGGAACCTCGGAACTGAGGCTTGACCTTCATGGTGGCGAGCTGCGTAAGAACTCCGCTGGTGATCGCATTGGGCGCCCTGGGGCTGCGATCGTTCCAGTCGTCGGTATCGATCTTGCTGCCGATGATGGTGAGTCCCTTTTGCTGAATCTGGTAGACGGGAGCCGCCTCGTCATCGGTTTCGGGCTCTTCATCGATGTCGTAGGGCGGGCGGAAGTATAGCGGCTGCACGCCGAGCTTGCTGGCGAAGAGGCGTTCGGTGAGTTTGACCTCGAGATCGAGCTGGCGGTCTGAGATTTCGCTGATGTCCGGGTGCGACCAGGTGTGGTTGCCGATCTCGTTGCCTTCGCGCGCGATGCGCTGCATGAGGCTTACGTTTTCCGCAGCCTCGGAGCCGATAAGAAAGAAGGTGCCCTTTACCTTCTCGCGCTTGAGGACGTCGAGAATCAGCGGGGTCCAGACCGGGTCGGGGCCGTCGTCAAACGAGAGCGCAACTTGGCTGGGGTGGTAGCCGTACTGCTCAATCGTGTAGGTGTGCGGGTAGACATCCATATGCTCGTCGACGATAAGCTTCTTGCGGGGATCGGGCTCATCGCTGTCGATTTCGACGGTGCGGCGGCCATCCTGGGGCAGGCCGATGACGCGGAGAATGTCGCCGTCGCCTTCGGTGTCCACGTCGTGGCCTGGCTTGACGGCGTTGAGAGCCTCAAGCGACTCGGCATTTGCGGGGCGGTCCCAGATATTCCAAAGCGATCTGTCTTCTTCGCCCAGGCGCCAGAGGGCGAAGGTCTGGATGCCAAGCGCGCGAGCGCCGCGCAATTGATCCAGCAGCGAGACGGCATCGAGGAACCAGACCACATGGCGCTGGTTATTATCCTCGTCAATGTACTCGAAGTGCGGATTCAGCGAGTCGTAGTTGAGGTCGAGATCGGCGTCGGCATCGGACGCGCGCCCCCAGGCATCGGAGACGGAGAGATCCTCTGTGTTGAGGACTTTCGGTTTGGCCCTCGGATCTTTGGGGATGGAGAGCGTCCAGTCGTATCCGTAGTTGCCGACGGCGCAGATGATCTTTTCCTTGGGAACGATTTTGAGAATGCGGGTCAGGTTGGCTAGGAACCAGCTCTGAGCGGCGACAGGACCGGGGTCGCTGGTGGCCTGATGCTGGTCGTAGTTCATCAGGATGATGCCGTCTGAGTTGGCGGCAATCGCTTTGAAATCGTCATCGGTAGTGGCGATGGCGGTGTTGACGTAAAGGCGCAGATTGCGCCGGTGCATCTGCGAATAGAGTGCCTGAATAAAGGCAATATAAGCTGGGTCGGATTTGTCGGAGAGAAGTTCAAAATCCAACGAGAGGCCGCGATAGGCGGGGTACACGGCGAAGAAGCGCATGATCTGGCCGCGCAGGGCAGCGCTTTTTCCCGGATCCTCAATTACGGTGCCGATCTCCTGATTCCAACTTTGCGTATGGGGATCGTAGTTGTTGAGATGCGGAAAGATTTCCGTGTCGACTTTGGCTTTGAGGATGAGGTCTTTGACCTTGTTCAGGCTGTCGGGATCGTGAACGGTGTTGCCTTCGACAACCGGATACTCGCTCAGGTTGTCGGCGCTCATGGCCATCATGGCGCCGGACGGAGCGTCGACGTGAAGCCATTGAGGGAAAAGGAGGTCGATCTGCTGGACGTGGTCTTTGAGTGAGGCGTAGCTGGCTTCGTCATCCTGGACGTAATAGGCGGCGCGCAGGCCTTCGCCGGTATTGAGCGGGATTTCAGAGGGCTTGCGGTTGGTTCTGCGCCGGGCGGGGCGAACGTATTTGTCGCTGAGATCGGGCAGGGCCTTGTAGTTGTGCCTTGGCGTGGGCAGCAGCAGCTCAGGCAGCTTTTGGATGCGCAGGATGTTGAAAATGAACGCGACGATGATGAATGTGCCCAGAACGGCGCAGATGTCGAGGACGCGGCGGAGACGCTTCCAGCGCTTGCGTTGCGGGTCGGAAAATATTTGGCGCTCAGGCATGGTGAGTGGGGGTATGTCTAAAAAATACAAGCCGGGGAGAAGGACTGCGATTCGTATCTGATATTGCTAGTTAGAGTCTAATCTGAATACGGTACGAATCGTATGAAAGCTGCGCGTGAGAGTCAATTCGGGACAGCGCCTTCGGACGGACGGCGGACGGCGCGGGCGCTTGTGTCTTACGCGGCGGCAGTGGCGGCCGGACTGGTTCTCCGGCTGTGGATGCTGAAAAAACTCTTCGCGGTCAACGGCGACACGCTTCTCTATGGTGGCCTGGCCAAGAATCTGCTGCTGCATGGGTGGTACGGGTTGAATGGGGCGGGAGGCGAGTTTTACTCGTCTCTGATCCGGCTACCTGGGTATCCGCTATTTCTTGCCGCCTGCTTCCGCCTGTTCGGGATGGAGAATTATTTTGGCGTGGTGTGCGCGCAGATTGCGCTGGAGCTGCTTGGCTGCGTGCTGGTGGCGATGGCGGCGCGGAGGGTTGCGCCCGGGCCGATAAAAGCTGCCGCGGAACAGGGAGCGTTGTGGCTGGCATTGCTTTGCCCGTTTACGGCGTCGTATACGGCTGCTCCGCTGGCGGAGACGCCAAGCATCTTTGCGGTAGGAATGGCGATATGGGCCGCGGCGCGGTTTGTCGATCTGCCCCGGTGGACGAACGCGCTTTTGTTCACCTTTGCCGTTACCTGGGCTGCATTGCTGCGGCCGGATGGCGGTCTGGTTGCCGTGGCGCTTGTGCCGGCGATGTTTCTGTTGGTGGACAGCAGGAAGTTAGGCGGCAAAAAGCTGCTGCGGATGGCAGTTGCTTGCGCGCTGCTGGCACTGGCTCCCTTTGCGGCCTGGACGTGGCGGAACTGGGAGGTGTTTCATGTGTTTCAACCGCTTGCGCCCCAGCTAGCCACCGAGCCGGATGAAGATCCGCACAATGCCTGGGAGCGCTGGGTGAAGAGCTGGAGCCTGGACTTTGTGACCACCTACACCGTGTATTGGTCTGTTCCGGACGATGTATTCGACGTGAGCAAGCTGCCTGCGCGGGCGTTCGATTCACCCGAGCAATATGCGGAGACCACGGCGCTGGCGCGAGACTACAACGCAAACGGGTATGAGATCACGCCGGAGCTTGATACACGTTTTGAAAAGCTGGCCGAGGAGCGCATCGCGGCGCATCCGCTGCGCTACTATGTGTGGCTGCCGCTGGGGCGG
>Ga0302319_10017480_pt1 | contig 13127 bp, 7 predicted proteins | sample Bog_T0_2_FD_203319 | JGI IMG/M metagenome (GOLD analysis project Ga0302319, IMG submission 203319) | Peat permafrost microbial communities from Stordalen Mire near Abisko, Sweden - Bog_T0_2 | ecosystem: Environmental > Terrestrial > Soil > Wetlands > Peat | place: Sweden: Abisko, Stordalen Mire...
TCAGCCAGAGAATTTTCATCCGTTGGACTGGCAGAAGTCAGCACCGTGGCCGTGCCGCTGCCGGATAAGCCCTTGGCCAGGGAAAAATCAACTGCCGTTACCAATGACGTGGCGCGAGCGTTAACCACTTTCACAATCAGGTCGCCAGATTTGGCATCGCTGGCCGCAGTGGCGTAAAGACTGTTGATTTTACCACCCTGATCGTAGTCCAGATCGTGGATGATTTGACCGTCCAGCCAGCATTTCACGTTTTTGCCGCTGACCGTCAACTTGAGGTCGTACCAACGATCCGCCTCGATGTGACGGGGCTTGGAATCCAGTGTGTGGCCGGATTCAATGCCATCCGCAGTATTGCCCCAGCCGCCGATATTCCACCAGTTGCGGTCGTCATTGCCATTGATGCGAAACAAAACGAGGAAGCCCTCGGCGCCGGAAAGTTTCCGGGCCTTGAGCGTGAGCGTGTAATCCGTCCACTCTCGTTTGCCAGCCAGCGCCCGAATGAATTCCTTTTCCGCCGTCTGCCGCAACGCGCCATCCTGCGCGCGCCATTGCGCCCCATCGCCCAGTAACTTCCAGCCTTTCGTGCCCTGGCTGAAATCGGCGGCAAATAAGATTTTTCCGTCCGGCGCGGTTGCCTGAATGTCCTTGAATTCCGCCGCTGTGTTCCAAGTGCCGACGCCAATCATGCCTGCGGTCACCGCTGGTTCCGCGGGCGGAGATTGCACGTGCGTAGGCAGATAAACATCGCCGCGATTTTCCGCGAACAGCTTTTGCACATAATAGCTGGGCAGGCCATACCAGTTGGCGCTGTCAAAATTGATGAGGTCCGGGTTCCAGGCGCGATGATTCAGGTTCACCAAGAGCGGCGCATAGCTGGCCATGATGACCTGATCCGAATTCCGCTCGAGTCCGGTCATGAACGCCGCCTCGCCGATGGCGCCGCGCAGATTGCCCAGCCCGCAGTTGCGAGTCACGGCGTATTCCCCGACGAAAATTTTGGGGCCGTTGCGGTCATAGTTGTCATAGTGCGTCGCCTGGCGCATGAAAAACTCCGGCGTATCGTAATAATGTTCGTCAATGATGTCGGGCGCGGGCGTTTTCGGATACGGACGTCCGCGCAAATCCGTGTTCATGATAAACTGGATTCCGGGATATCTGGCTTGGATGGCGTTAACCAGCAGCGGCCAGCGCTCGACATAATCCGGCCCACCGTTTTCGTTGCCGATCTCCAGGTATTTCAAATTGAACGACGCGGGATGGCCCGCTGCGGCGCGCATTGCGCCCCAGACGGAGTTGGTGGGGCCATTGGCATATTCGACCGCATCGAGCGCATCCTGCGCCCATGGCCCCATGCGATCCAGCGGAACCGTTTCCTTGTGCGACATGCCTGCATTGATGCAAAAGAGAGGCTCCGCGCCAAGGTCCTCGGCCAATTGCAGATATTCATAATAACCGAGGCCGTGCGTGGCGTTGTAACCCCAGATGTTCCACAGCGGCGTGCGCGTATCAATATTGCCAACGGTGTTCTTCCAATGGTTCATGTGCGCAAAGTCGTCGCCTTCCACCCAGCAGCCGCCGGGGAAACGCATGAACTTTGGGTGCAGCCCAGCCAGTGATTCCGCGAGGTCGGGCCGCAGGCCGTGATCTTTCCAGGTTTTCTCGGGCATCAGCGAAATCATGTCGAGATACAAAACCCCTTTGCCGTCCCCGGCAATCTCCAGTTTCGCCTTCGGGTCGCTCCCGATGGCCTTTAGGTCCAGTGAATGATACTGCCAGCGGCCGCCGAAGCCGGAAGCATTCCCACTGGCCAGCATCGCACCGTCTGCACCCAGAATTTTCACTGTCAGCCTGCCATCGAATTTTTCGCCGCGGGCCGCGAATTTGAGAGTGTAGCTATCGCCGGAGATAATGTTCATGCCCCAATAGCCGTCGTTCACCAAGGTAAACGCGCCGTCCACTTTCACGCGCAGCGACTTGCGGTTAAACGGATTCAATGGCGGCGGCTGGCCATGTACGTCCGCCGTGATAACAGCCGCTTCGCTCTTCCCGTCGCTCAAGAATGCCCAATTTTCCAGGGTGTCCGCATCCTCGAAGGAGCGGTTGCGCACCATTTCCGGATAGATGCCACCATCGGCGGACATATTGATATCCTCGAAGAAAATGCCCCAGAGCGTCGGCGAAATCGCATGGCCCGGATGCGCCACGTCCACGGTGATCTGCGCCGTCGCCTTGGCGTTTGGCGCTGGCGAGGCGTCCGGAACCGCCGAGTTGCAGCCGCAAGCGGCGAGCATCCCAACCAATGCTGCCGGCGCAAAATAATGTCTCATATCAGTCATTCTAAACTCCAAATTTTCGGATCGCCGGTCTTCCGACACGGCGCGTTTTAAACACGGTCACTGTACCCTTCCCCGTACCGCAGACTGGCAGTCCGCGGTAACGCAGGCTGGCAACCTGCGTCGCGCGCCAGCCCGCCGACTGCCAGTCGGCGACATAGCAGGTGGCCAACCTGCCCTACGACTTGGCCAGCCGGGCACCGGAGCGCCGAGCATTGCTCGGCACGAACCGCGTTCAATCAACTGGCCGCGCAATGCTCGGCCCTTCGTTTCACTTCAGGACACCCAGCCACTTTTAAGACCGTACGCACAATCATTCCAAGTCAGTTCTTGTTTGAACTGGCGCAGCTTCGTGTCGGCGTCAATCACCACCACTTCCAGACCGGCGATCGCGCCGAAGTCCTCCATCATTTCCGTGGTGACGGCCTGGCTGAAGCCGGTGTGATGCGCACCGCCCGCGTAAATCCACGCGGCACAGGCTTCCGAAAAACTCGGACGGCATTGCCAGACGGCGCGGGCCACCGGCAGTTTCGGCATGGGCTGTTCGGGCGCGATACAATTCACCTCGTTGAGGAGCAGACGGAAGCGGTTGCCAAAATCCATCAATGCCGCGTTGAGCGCGGGCCCGGCGGGCACGTTGAAGACCAGCCGGGCCGGGTCGGACTTGCCGCCGATGCCCAAAGGGTGAACCTGCAGCGAGGCTTTGCCGTCCGCAATGCTCGGGCAAATCTCCAGCATGTGCGCCCCGAGCACCAATTCGTTGCCGGACTCCAGATGATACGTGTAATCCTCCATGAATGAGGTGCCACCGCTGAGGCCGCTGGCCATGACTTTCATGGCGCGGACCAACGCGGCGGTTTTCCAGTCACCTTCACCGGCAAAACCGTAGTTGTCTGCCATCAACCGCTGTGGCGCGAGGCCGGGCAACTGGACCAGGCCATGCAAATCCTCAAACGTCGTAGTGAATCCCTTGAAATCGCCGTTCGTGAGAAACGCGCGCAGGCCCAGTTCGATGCGCGCCGCGGCCCGGACGGATTCGTGGCGTGGGCCGTCACTTTTCAAATCGCCGGTCATTTCGTAATCCGCCTCGTAAGCTTCGCACAGCGTATCGACTTTCCTTTCAGAAACCTCGCCGATGACGCGCGCCAGGTCGCCGACGCCATGGGTGTTGACGGAGTAGCCGAATTTAATCTGCGCCGCCACTTTGTCGCCTTCGGTCACGGCCACTTCCCGCATGTTGTCGCCGAAGCGGACAAACTTCGCCCCCTGCCAGTCGGCCCACGCGGCGGCGGCGCGAGACCACGCGCCGATTCTTGCCTGTACGGTTTCCTCCTGCCAGAAACCAACGACGACTTTGCGGTTCATCCGCAGCCGGCTCATGATGAAACCGTGTTCGCGATCGCCGTGAGCAGCTTGGTTCATGTTCATGAAATCCATGTCAATCGTGCTCCACGGAAGCTCAGAATTGAATTGGGTGTGCAGATGGCAGATGGGCTTGCGCAGTTGTTTCAGCCCATTGATCCACATCTTGGACGGGGAGAACGTATGGCACCAGGTCACCAGACCGATGCACTTCGCGGCGTTGTTTGCCTGCTGGCAAAGCTCCGTGATGGCATCGGGAGTAACCATGACCGGCCGGAAGACGACTTTCACCGGAATCGCCGCTGCTGCGCTCAGAGCCCGGGCAATTTCTTGCGAATGTTTGGCGACGGCTTTGAGGGTTTCCGGGCCATAAAGATGCTGGCTGCCGGTGACAAACCAGACTTCGTACTGTTTTAGATTGATTTTCATGTTTGTTTTTAGTTCGAGGGCGTTTGGCCCCCGGAGATGTTGTTAACAGTTAATGCGACAAATTTGCGTAGTAACCGCCATAATAGTGATAAAATGATTAAATAAACTCGTTGATGAGGTTTTCGAGAAATTCCTGCCGGCCGCTGACATTCGGCGTCACGTCTCCCTGCTTGAGCACGTATGTTTCCAACTCGTTGAAACCGGCCTTCCCCGACTCGATCTTCGCCCCGATGCCGGTGTCCCAAGAAGCATAGCGGTCTTGCACAAAGGCCGCCAGCCGGCCATCTTTCCGGATCGCTGACGCGATCTTCAATCCGCGGGCAAAAGCGTCCATACCCCCGATGTGCGCGTAAAACAAATCCAGCGGCTCGAAACTTTCGCGCCGCACTTTCGCGTCGAAATTCACCCCGCCGGTCTTGAATCCGCCATACTTCAGGATGCACAGCATCATATAGGTGGTCAGGTAGATGCTGGTGGGAAACTGGTCGGTGTCCCAGCCCAGCAGCTCATCGCCCGTGTTCGCGTCGATCGAGCCCAAGGCCCCCGCCGCTCCCGCAGTCTCCAGCTCATGCTGCACCGTGTGCCCGGCCAGCGTGGCATGGTTGGTCTCAATGTTCAGTTTGAAATCCCGCAGCAAATCATATTCGCGCAAGAAGTTCAAACAGGCCGCCGCGTCTGAATCGTATTGGTGCTTGGTGGGCTCCTTCGGCTTGGGTTCAATGTAAAATTGGCCCTGGAAGCCGATGGCCTTTTTGTGCGCCACCGCCAAGTGCAGGAACTTGGCCAGATGTTCCTGCTCCCGCTTCATGTCGGTGTTCAACAGCGTCATGTAGCCTTCGCGGCCGCCCCAAAACGTGTACCCCTCGCCGCCCAGTTCGTGCGTGACTTCCATCACCTTTTTCACCTGCGCGGCCGCAAACGCAAACACGTCGGCGTTGCAACTGGTGCTGGCGCCGTGGACAAAGCGCGGATGGGAAAACAGATTCGCCGTGCCCCAGAGTAGTTTGACACGGCTTCGCTCCTGTTCTTCCTTCATTACTTTCGCCACCGCGTCAAGGTTCCGGTTCGTTTCGGTCAGCGATTTGCCTTCGGGCGCCACGTCGCGGTCGTGCCAGCAGTAATACGGCGCCCCTAGTTTCTCGATGAACTCAAACGCCACCCGCGCGCGCTTTTGCGCGTTGCTCACGGAGTTGCTGCCGTCGTCCCACGGACGCTGCATGGTGCCCATGCCGAACGGATCGCTGCCCGTGCCCCGGAAGGTGTGCCAATACACCACGGCAAACCGCAGATGCTCGCGCATGTTCTTGCCGTCCACGATTTCACCGGCGTTGTAATGTTTGAAGGCCAGGGGGTTTTTTGATTGCGGACCTTCGTAGTCGATTTGCTTGATTTGCGGGAATGCTGCTTTCATGTTTTATTTTTTGGGGTCGGTGTGGTTGCGTTCGCTTCTCCCCAATCGGGCTCGCGCCGAAACCTTCGCGGCAGCCAGAAACGGAGCGGTCCCGATTGGATTCCGGAACCCGGCTCTTTGCCTTGCGGGCTTCGAACTCCTCGTGGCAGCCGATTTGTGGGGAGTAAAATGCTTGTCCGGGACAATAAACCGGTCGATTCCCACGGCCACCAACCCCGCAGTGCGGCGGCGGGGGGCGGAAATGCATTCCACCTGACCGAACCGCGCCCACATGGCCCCTTTTTGGACTGCGAGGGAAAGGTACTGCATGATGGCCGGCGGCAGTTCGGTCAAGCTGCCGGTGATGACCACCCGGCGCAATCCCAGCACGTTCAGCGCGCCTGCGATGGCGGCCGCAACCGGGTCGAGCGACTGCGCCAGCCAAGGTTTGACGCCATGCTGGGCGATGTGCGCGTGGAGACCGCGCCAGGAATTCTCCGCGGCCGGCGCGGCGGCGGCAAAGGTCTCGAGCAGTCCGCGCACCGAAATCAACGTTTCCATGCAGCCCACCGCGCCGCAACCGCACGGGCGGATATTACCAGGCACGGGGGTATGCCCGATTTCCCCGCTGATGGGCAGCGGATTGTACAAAGGCTTGCCCTCGACGATGATGGCCCCGCCGACGCCCTCGGCAAAATCCACCAGCAAGAAATCGTCGCAATCGGAATTGGCCAGGTGATGCCCCAGAGCCAAAGCGCGCTCCTCCTGCACCAGCAACACCGGCGCCGGCCAGACCCGCCCAACGATTGCGGCCAAATCTGCTTTCTCCGTCCAATGAATATTTGGAGAGAATAAAATCCGGTTGGCCGTTTCATCCACCAAGCCAGGCACGCTTAACACCACACCGAGAAAATCGTCGCCGCCCAGCAATTTCGCCGCCTGCCGAAGATTTCTTTCCCAAGCCTTGGCCGGCTCGGTTTCGGCGGGGCCAACCTCGAACGAAACCGGCCAGCGGTTTTCATTGCCCGCTCCGAACGTCAGTCCGGTCAGGGTCGTGGTCGTGATGCCGAGTTGGAGGCCGAGAAGTTTTGTCCGCGAATGATTGAGCCGCAGCTTGCGCCCCGGTCGGCCCAGTTGGCCGGAGGCGTCGCCGCAGCCTTTGCGGTCGCCGTTTTCAGCCGTTTCTTCCAGCACATCCATTGCCAGGAGTTCATCCACGATTTTCCCGGCCGTCGGCTGGCTCATGCCCAGCGATTTGGCCAGCTCGGCGCGCGACGCCACGCCCCGCTTCTGCAACTGCCGGAGCAAGGCGCGCCGGTTCAATTGGCCCATGCGGGAGGGGACGTAGATCATTAAATAAAGAAAACTATGAAAGTCCCCACCTTGTCAAGCGCCATTCGAAACAAACATGAAAATGAACGAAGCAAATGAGGGGTTGGAGAGCTGCAAATTCGGGAGGCTCGCCCAACATTCGCGCACAAACTCATGGACCGTTCCAACCGCCGGCTTTTAACCTGATGCAGCCCTGACCGTTCCCGGCAGTTTTTTATTCCCGGCTGAATTTGTAAATGATGGTGTTGTGGTAAGTCCCGCCTGGTTTCAATTCAGTGGAGGGAAATTCCGGATGGTTGGGCGAGTCCGGGTAATGTTGCGGCTCAAAACAGAAACCGCTGCGGGCGGCATAGACACTCCCCGCTTTGCCCGTGATGGTGCCATCCAGGAAGTTGCCGGTATAAAACTGCGTGGCTGGCTCCGTGGTCCAGACTTCCATCACTCGCCCCGTCGCAGCTTCTGATACGCGCGCCGCCAGGGAAAGTTCGTTGGACTTTTTGTTCAGCACGAAATTATGGTCATAGCCGTTGCCAAATTTGATTTGCTCGTCGCCCGGGTCGTTGATGCGCAAACCAATAGGCGCTGGCTGCCGGAAATCCATGGGACTGTCCGCCACCGCGCGCAATTCGCCCGTGGGAATCAACCCGGCATCCACCGGCGTGAACCGGTCCGCGTTGATCTGGACAACGTGACCCAGGATATCCCCGGTTCCGGCCAGGTTGAAATAAGAATGATGGGTGAGATTGCACACGGTCTTCCGATCGGTCGTCGCCACGAAGTCCACGCGCAACGCGTTGTCTTCCGTTACTTGGTAAACGGCGGTCACCAAAACATTGCCCGGATATCCCTCTTCGCCGTCCCGGCTCACATAAGTCAGCTCCAAGGCCGGGCCGTTGGCGGCCTCCACCGGCCTGGCGGCCCAAACAACCTTGTCAAACCCTTTCAGGCCGCCATGCAGATGGTTCGACCCATTGTTGACGGCCAAAGCATAGCTGACGCCATCCAGGGAAAATCGCCCGCGAGCGATGCGGTTTCCGTAGCGGCCGATCAGCGTGCCGAAACAGGGATTCTTCGTGAGATAACCCTCCAAATGGTCATAGCCTAGCACCACGTCGCCAAATTGGCCGTTTTTGTCCGGCGTTTTCAAGGACACAACGATGCCGCCATAGGTCATGATCTTCGCCTCCATACCTTTCGAGTTGCGCAGGGTGTAAAGGCTAACCGGGTGCTGATCCAAGGTTGCGCCAAAGGGTGTTTCGGTGATCATGATGGCGGGATTATTCCACATCGTGCGGAAAGGGGAAGTCCGAAGTCTTTTCCGGCAGGCGCCCAAAACATGAAAATGCCAGCGAAAACCCAAACGCCTCCCGATAATGTGTCGGGAGGCGCTCCTCGACTTTGGCTCGATTCAGTGACAGGATCCACACCATGGCAGACGTAAATCAGCGGTACATCGAAAAACTGGAGACAAACCTCGCGCATCTAGAACATCAAGTGGAACAATTGAATGGCGTCGTGATTGAACAAGGTAAGCTGCTAGAGCGTCTGAAAAAGGAGGTTCAGCGACAGTCCACCGCCATGCAAACGCTGGAGCTGGAGCGCATCAAAGCCAACAACCAAAAGCCGCCACATTACCAGTGAAAACTCCACGCCTGAGCCGACGCAAATTCATTGCGGCCGCCTTGCTGGCGTCGCCGGGCTTGGTACTTGCGGATGCCAAATGGGTTGAGCCTGAGTGGTTAAAAACCAGCCATCTTCGTATCGGAAAGGGCCAACACTCCCATCGATTCATCCACTTCACTGACCTCCATCACAAAGGCGACCGGGAATACCTGACTGCCGTGGTGGATCGGATCAATTCCCTCGCCCCGGATTTCGTTTGCTTTACCGGGGACGTGGTTGAGGAGCAAAAACATCTAGCCGAGGCGCTGGAACTTCTGGCCGGCATCAAAGCTCCGCTGTTCGGAGTGCCGGGAAATCATGATTACTGGAGCAAAGTTTCCTTCCAGCCCATCCACAAATGTTTCAATGCCGGCGGTGGCGGTTGGCTGCTGGACGAACAGCGCATCATTGCTGCTGGCGCGATCAATCTCATCGGCATCACTTGTGGCCGCGCCAATCAGGCCCGGCTGCCGCTGGATCCATCCCGGAAGAACATTTTGCTGATGCACTATCCCGCCTGGGTCAAGAAGCTGAGCGACCAGAAGTTCGATCTGATGCTCGCTGGGCATTCCCACGGCGGCCAAGTGCGCATTCCGTTTTACGGCCCGATCGCGCTGCCATTTGGAGTTGATGAATTCGACCTGGGCCGGTTTCAAACTCCGGCTGGCCCGCTCTACGTGGGATCCGGCATCGGTTATATAGCCCAGTACCATATCCGCTTCAATTGCCGCCCGGAAATCACCGTGATCGAGATTTGTTGAGATTTGATTTAGTGCCCTGTATCGTGCGGCCAATGTCAGCGCCGGAAAAAGCTGCACCCCCGCCCCCTATGCCCGCTAGCGGGGCCGGGGCCCCGTCCGCGTTGCAAGCGCCGATCACCTCCCTCTGGGGTGTGGGACAGGAACGCGCCAAACTGCTTGCGCGGATCAGTATTCTCACCGTCGAAGACTTGCTCCTCCACAAACCTCGCCGCTACGAGGACCGGAGAAAGTTCCTGCCGATTCGTGAGCTGCGGTTGCAGGAAGCCGCAACCGTGCGGGGCAAGATAATAGCCGCCGGCGTCAAACGTTTCCGGCAAGGCGCGCGCTCCCTCTTTGAATGCATTTTTGACGATGGCACCGCGCATTTGTATTGCCGCTGGTGGCAGGCCCAGTCCTGGATGCCGGACTGGTTCAGCGTGGGCCGCGAGTTTCTGATTTACGGCAAACCGGAATCGCTCAAACCCCGCTCGATTGATCATCCTGAAACGGAACTCGTGGAGCCGGGCGACGACGAGTTCATCCATGTCAACCGAATCGTGCCGGTACACCGGTTGACGGAAGGCCTGTCGGCGCGCGTGGTGCGCGCGCTGGTGTGGCGCGCGCTTGATAGGTTCGTGGCGGCGTCCCGTGAGGGCGCGGCCATATTTCCCGAATGGCTGGCGGCCGATGACAAGTTAGCCGCGCCCTCACGAGGCGCAGCCACATCGCCCATGCCCAGCCGCGCCAACGCGGTCCAGATGATCCATTTCCCCGAGGAGCTTCCAGACGTGGAAATCGCCCGGCAACGACTGGCGCTGGATGAATTTGTGGAACTGCAAACACAAATCCGAATGCGCCGAAAGAAATTCGAGGCGCATGCCCGGGCGCTGCCCTGCGGGGGCGACAATCGCCTGCTGAAGCCGTTTCTCGCCGCGCTGGGCTTTAAGCTAACGGAGGCGCAAACCAAGGTGCTCCGCGAAATCCGCGCGGACATGGGCGGGGCGCATCCCATGCGCCGCTTGCTGCAAGGCGACGTCGGGTCCGGCAAGACGGCGGTGGCGGCCTGCACCGCGCTCATGGCGCTGGAGAGCGGGTTTAATGCAGCCTTAATGGCGCCGACGGAGATTCTGGCGGAGCAGCACTTCCGGAATTTTTCCAAATGGTTTGAGCCGCTGGGCGTGAGGGTGGAAATGCAGACGGGCAGCCGCAAGAGCAGCGAAGAGGAAAGAGGGAAGAGGGAAGAGGGAAGGCAGGTTCCTTCGGCCAACCTCCATCCTCCTTCCTCCATCTTCATCGGCACACACGCCCTGCTCACGAGCGGCTTCGAGCTGCCGACACTCGGGTTGGTGATTATTGATGAACAGCACAAATTCGGTGTGACGCAGCGGGAGACGCTGGTGCGCAAAGGCAATTACCCGCACCTCCTGGTGATGACGGCCACGCCCATCCCGCGCACCCTGGGGCTCACGCTTTATGGCGACCTCGACGTGTCGGTGATGAATGAGTCGCCCGCCGGGCGCGGCAAAATAAAAACGTTCGTGCGCACCACGGAAAAGCTGCCGAAGGTGTTTCGGTTCATCCGCGAAAAAATTTCGCAGGGCCGACAGGCATACTTCATTTATCCGCGCGTCGAAGTAGCGGACACGGACCAAGATATCAAGGCCGTCACTAAAGAATTTGAAAATGTCCAGCGGGCGTTATCACCCTTCCAGGCGGGCCTGCTGCACGGGCGCGTGCGGCCGGCGGACAAGGAGCGCGTGATGGCGGATTTCCGCGCCAACAAAATCCAGGCGCTGGTCGCCACGTCGCTCATCGAAGTTGGCGTGGACGTCCCGAACGCGAGCGTGATGCTGATTGAAAACGCGGAACATTTCGGCCTGGCGCAACTGCATCAATTGCGCGGGCGCATTGGACGCCCGCTGCCGCCTGCCCCGGGCGCGGCCAGCCATGCACACGAGAGTTTTTGCATCTTGATTTCGGACGCGCAAAACGAGGAGGCGCAGGCGCGGCTGAAAATTCTGGAGCAGACCAACGATGGCTTCAAAATCGCGGAGGCGGACCTGAAATTGCGCGGCCCGGGTGAACTGCTGGGCCAGGAGCAAAGCGGCGCGATGAAACTGCGTTTCGGCGATCTGGTCACGGATTTGAGCCTGATCCGCCAGGCTAAGGCACTGGTGGGGAAAGATTAGAACGTCAGATAGCGAAGCACCTGCACTTCGCGCTTGAAGATCAACTGGATGGAGTTGCCGTCAAAGCCCCAATTAACTGGACAGCGATCGAGGGGATCGTAATAGTCCCACAGAACCCGCCCGTCGGATGGCCGGAGACGGGTTATGCGCACAAAGGCCGGTTTCTGCAAGGAGGCGGTCATGTCGTTCAGCACGTCTTCGTCGATGGGATTCGGATCGTGCGACTCAATGACGTAAATGAATTTTCCCGACACGTAGGAAACGAAACCGCCGGGCTTGGCGGTCCACAAGGTCTTGCCCGTCTTTGCCTCGACCTTGGAAACGACGGCCTCGGTGCTTCGGGAAATGTCAATCTGGCGCGAATACTTGAGGTCGTCCGGATTGCCGGTGGTGGTATTGATATAAATATTGTCTTGGTCGTCGAAGAACAAGCCGACGACGCCAACGGACGGCAGCCGCCAGCGCGCATTGCCGGAGTTCAATTCATACGCCGTCAGCACCGCCTGGTCAAAAACGTAAAGTGTGCTGCCATGTTCCGCGCACGGGCCTTCGCCATAGGGTGATGCCTCGCGCGAAAACAATCCGCCACCCTCGCTGGTGGATACCGGATAAGTCAGCGATGCCTGCCATAATTTTTTGTTGTTCTGGTCGAGGACCACCAAGTTCTTGCCGGCGGCAATGACGTTGACCGTTTTCAAGGCGAACAATTGCGGCGGCCCGACCACTTCTCCCGTCCAATCAGCAATCCCGGCGTCGCCGGGCTGTTGCACGGTGACTTGGTACCGGCTTTCGTCCTCGGTTACCGTGTCACCGCCATTATTGCGCTGCATTTCATTCAGGATTTCATTGGCCACTTCGGTGGTCTTGGAGGCATTCACGTCGCCATCCAGGGCGGATTTCTTGGGCGGCGCCTTCATGGCGGAGCGGGTGACCACGTGTTCCTCCAGCAGGCGCCAGGAAAAGCGCACCAACCCGGTTGGCCCCGGAACGAGTCGAAACAGTTCCGCATTGTCCGGCAATGAGCTGGCCTCTTTCCGCCGTGCCTGCTGGGGATCATCCTTGAGCGCCTGTTCGAGCTGCTGTTCGTGCCGGGCGTTGCTTAACAACGCTGGCAGCGCGATCTTTCCCTGCAATTTCAAGTTCTGCGCCTGGGCCTCCACCTGTTTTGGATCCAGTTTGCCCGGCTCCGAGCCCGTGCCCGGAAGTCCGCCGCCTGCGTCATTTCCCGCCAGCACCATCGTCTTCGCCCCCGCGCGGCCAAACTGCTCGACGCGTGAATCACCGCTGACGAGGCTGATGTGCGTAACTGATTGCGCGCCGATCATCTGCAATTCGTCGCCCTCCTGCAAAAGTTCGCCCTCCCGTTCGGGCAGCGTGACCTCGCGCACGACTTTGCCGCTGTCCCAATCGTAATGCGTCAGCTTGTCCTGCTGGCCCACCCAGACATTCTGACCGGCCACGTGCAGGGTCAGTCCCGACTGCAGCGATTGCTTTGCCGAGCGCTCAATGTCTTCCTGGCTGCGATGGCTGTGCAACCCCATGCCTTCATTCATTTTCGCCTGCTCCTCGTCCGCGGCCTTGATCAAATCGTCAATTTGCCGTTTGGTTATCAGTTCCTGCGACCAGACCGGCTTTTTTGTTTTCAAGTCGTAACGCGCCAGCGTGCCGCCATGCAGAAAAACCAACTGGT
>Ga0302319_10017486_pt1 | contig 13125 bp, 10 predicted proteins | sample Bog_T0_2_FD_203319 | JGI IMG/M metagenome (GOLD analysis project Ga0302319, IMG submission 203319) | Peat permafrost microbial communities from Stordalen Mire near Abisko, Sweden - Bog_T0_2 | ecosystem: Environmental > Terrestrial > Soil > Wetlands > Peat | place: Sweden: Abisko, Stordalen Mire...
AGCTAGCCAGTGTCTCCGGCCGTTACTTCGCCATGGATCGCGACTACCGCTGGGAGAAGGAGCACAAAGCCTTCCGCGCCATGGTCGCCGGCGACCCCGAAGCAGGGAAGTACCACGACCCCCACGCCCGCATCCTCGAGAGCTACAACAACAGCATCACCGACGAATTCGTTGAGCCCTTCGTCTGCGTGGACGCCAACAACAAGCCCATCGGCCTCATCGCCGAAGGCGACGCCGTCATCTGTTTCAACTACCGGGCCGATCGAGTCCGCCAGATCACCCGAGTCCTCACGCGCCGCTCCGGCCTCACCGCCGACGCTGGCATCAACCTCCCCAAAGCCGCCGAACTGAACGACGAGATTCCCCTCCACACCGTCCCCGCCGACCTCCACTACGTCACCATGACCCAGTACGACCCCAAGTTCACCCTCCCCATGGTCATCCCACCCGAGAGCATGGACAACCTCCTCGCCAACGTCATGGCCGCAGCCGACCTCCGCAACCTCCGCGTAGCCGAGACCGAAAAGTACGCCCACGTCACCTACTTCTTCAACGGCGGCATCGAGAAGCCATTCCCCGGCGAAGAACGCGAAGTTATCCAATCCAAAAAAGTAGCCACCTACGACCTCGCCCCCGAGATGTCCGCCGAAGGCATCGCTGACGTAGTCATCCGCTCCATCACCGACACCGCCTTCGACGTCATCATCGTCAACTTCGCCAACGCCGACATGGTAGGCCACTCTGGCAAGATCGAACCCACCATCAAAGCAGTCGAAACGGTAGACGCCCAGCTAGGCCGCATCTACCAGGCCATCAAGCAGCACAACGCCAACTGGATCATCACCGCCGACCACGGCAACGCCGAACTCCTCATCGACCCCGTCACCGGAGGTCCCCATACGGCTCACACCACCAACCCGGTTCCGTTCCTCCTGGTCACCGACCAGGGCAACAAGATCGGAGTCCAGTCCGAAGGCTCGCTCCGCGACATATCCCCCACCATCCTCAGCCTCCTCAACCTCGAACTCCCTAAACAGATGACCGGAGGCGACCTCCGCCTCCTACCCCAAGGACAATTCGCCAAGGTCCTCTGACCCCCGAACGCAAGTCCGCGTCCGACTAGCCCCTCGACTTCCGTCGTCTCGACCGAAGCGTACCCCGTACGTCCGTCATCTCGACCGGAGCGTAGCCTAGTGGAGAGACCCCTGTATTCGTGTTCCCGTAGCGTAGGCAATCGCAGGATCGACCCACACCGATAATCGGAAGCCCCTGCGCCATATGACCCACTTATACGGGCGGCTAGGTTGAGTTCCCTCGAAAACGTCTCGTGAAAAACGGGCTAAAACGCCTCCGAGCAGCCCCAAAACCGAGCTAAATCCATACAAAATCACACATCGCGCCGACCCTCCAGGGCCCGGGTCATGGTCACTTCATCGGCATATTCAATATCACTTCCTGCTGGAACTCCTGTTGCAATTCTGCTGATTCGCAAGGAGTTGAAGCGATGGTGCACCTCGTCCGCAAGATATCGCGCGGTGGCCTCACCCTCTACCGTCGGCGAAGTAGCTAGAATTAGCTCTTCAGCACCCTCTAAACGAGGCCAAAGGTTTGCTAACCTCAATTGTTCTGGTCCTATACCGTTGACAGGTGAAAGCGTGCCATGCAGTACATGGTACAAACCATTGAAGCTACGAGTCTTTTCAATGGCATTGATATTAGTAGGCTCTTCCACGATGCACAAGACTCGCGCGTTTCGCACTGGGTTCGAGCAATAGTTGCAGGGGTCTATGTCTGTGACATTATTGCACTTAGAGCACAAACGCAACTGTTCGCGTAGACGCAGGATCGCCGCCGAAAGCGCGCTCGCATCCGCAGCCGACGACCTAAGTATATGAAAAGCAAAGCGTTGTGCCGACTTCGTACCCACCCCGGGAAGCTTTCGAAGCTCCTCAATGAGCCGCTCCATTGGCTCCGCAAAACGCGTCGCCATGGCCTAAAATCCAGGGAGGCCAAGGCCTCCTAACATGCTGGCAGCATTCGACTTACTTGCGTCGTCAGCCTTGCGTCCAGCGCCGTTGACGGCAGCTACGATCAAATCTTCGAGCAGGGTAATGTCACCGGCGGCCGCTGCGACCGCAGATGGTGCAATGGTTACACTTAGCAGCTCTTTCTTGCCGTTCATTCGGGCCCTCACCGCACCACCGCCGGCATCGGCCTCGACGACCGTCTCACCCAGGCGTAAATCCATTGATTGCTGCATTTCCTGCGCCTGGGCCAACATTTGCTGCATCTTGTTCATATCAAAATCCATAAAATCTCCGTCGCATTTCCGGCGTTCTCAACACGGTTTTAGAGTACAAATCGACGTGTTCAGCACGGTTCTCGATCACACTTTTTCACGAAGATCGATCACATTACTAATCTCGGCAGAGAACAGACGCCGAGCCTCCTGCACCATTGGATGTTTCTCCGCCATCTCCGCCACCGACCCACTCGCGGCCACCCGAGCCTTCTTCGGTGCTGCGGTCGCTGCCGCAACTCCGGGAATTAGCTTCAGAGTAAGCACCTCAGCGTTGGCTTCGCGAAGAGCTGTCTTCAGGATGCGCTCGGCGTCGGTGTTCAGGATCACTGGGAGCATGGTCTTCGAAAGCGTTGTGTGAATCTCGAGAGTGCTGCCGGTGATCTTGAGCGTGGAGTCCTCGACCTGTTCTGAAGCCGACTGCTGGCCCTTGACGGCGGCCAGGGCAGAGACCAGTGCCGTCTGCAGGGCATCAATATCCAGTGACGCGGCGGGCGGGGCGTCTGCGGAAGCGGCCAAATCGACTACCAACTGCGGGCCGTTGCGTTGGTTGGGCGATGTGGAGAGCGGTTCGCTCGCCAAGGCGAGGGCTCCTGAGGTGGAAGCTGGTGCAGCGGTGCTAAAGCCTGGGTCCTGGGAGGGGCTGGGCAGGGGGCTAAAGCCCCCTTCTACTCCGGCGGGCCGGGGAGGCGTCATTGAACCTGTGGCTGCCTGCGAGCCTGGGGAGACCGCCGAGGTTGGACCTGCGGTGGGGACCTTGCGGGAGCGGTCGGTCTCGAAGGGAGAGGGAGGGGCGGCGGGGCGAGATACAGGGGCCTCTCCACTGCGGCCTGCGGCCTCCAATCGAGATGACGGAGTGTGGGGAGTTGCGGCGGTGGGTGTTGTTCCCACGCCCGGTGACAATGCCACCGTCGAAGATTGGGCACCCGAAGTTCTTGATGAAACGGCGGACGGGTTGTTTGTGGGGCGGCCGGCAGGCGTGGCGCCAATCTGGCTTAGGATGTCTTCGATGGGGATGAGGCGTTGGACGTGGACCAGCTTCAGAAGGCCGAGCTCCAGGTGGAAGCGCTGCTCCTGTCGGTACCCAAGCTCGTCGAAGGTGCGGAGCATGATGGCGAGAAAGCGCGAAAGATCTTCTTCGGTGAAGAGGGCGGCGGAGCGTGCAGCGCGGTTTCGCTCGTCCGGGGAGATCTGGAGGAGGTCGGCGGCGATGCCGGTGGCTTCTGCTTCGGGCGAGAGGCCTGTGACCTTGGCGACGATGGTGTTGCGGAGGTAGCGGACGAATTGGCGCGCGAGTTGAGGAGCTGCGTTGCCGGCGTCGAGGAGGCGGCCGACGACGGAGAGCACGTCCGCTGAGTTATTGGCGTGAACAGCCTGGAGAATCTGCTCGTAGACGACGTTCGAGACCGATCCCATGAGCTCGCGTACCTGGGTGATCTCGAGATGTGGCCGACCATTGACCAGGGGTGCGGAGGCGATGGCCTGGTCCATGATAGAGAGGGCATCGCGCATGGAGCCATCGCCAGCTTCGGCGAGCAGGGTTAGGGTGGCATCGTCGACGTCGAGCTCTTCCTTGGTGGAGATGGAGCGGAGTTGTCCGACTATGTCGTCGAGCTTGACGGCGTGAAAGCTGAAGTGCTGGCAGCGTGAGCGGATGGTCTGCGGAATGTCTTCAGGCTGTGTGGTCGCAAACATGAAGATGGCCCAGTCAGGCGGCTCTTCGAGCGTCTTGAGGAGGGCGTTCCAGGCGGCGTCGGTGATCTGATGCGCTTCGTCCAGGATGATGATCTTGTACTTGCTTTTATTCGTGGGGCGGGTCTGAATTTTGGACGTCAGCAGGCGCGCGTCGTCAATGCCTCGGTTGGTGGCGGCGTCAATCTCTTCGACGTCGAACGACGAGGACTCCTCGAATATGGAACTCTCCTGGCGGGAGGCTGAGGAGATCTCGCGGCAGTTGACGCAGATGCGGCAGGGCTCTTCCGTCGGGCGTTCAAGCGAACCCACGGGGGTGCTGCAGTTGAGGGCGGCTGCGAGAATACGTGCGATGGTGGTTTTGCCGATGCCGCGATGCCCGCTGAAGATGTAACCATGGGCGATGCGGTTTTGAGCGAGTGCATTGAGCAGGGTGCGGGTTACATGGTCCTGCCCGATGACGTCGGAGAACAGCTGGGGGCGATACTTGCGGGCTAGAACTTGATAGGCCATCGACAGGGTTGATTGTAGCTCTCGGGGTTGTGGAGAGGAGAGATTCTGCGGGATCGCTGCTCCGTCTGTTGATTGAGGCAAACCTGCTTCCCGCTTGGTTTTGCACAGACAATGCAATTTTGCGGCTAGATCAACAACCCCAAACATGGTTTGGGCATCACAACACATCATGAAGAAACTTGCGCTTGGTTTTCTCGCCCTTATGTTCCTCGTTCCGCTGGTACCTGCAGCGAGCGCACAGGTGGTCGTCGCTGTAGGACACGATCATCCGCACCATCGGCATTGCTGGTACAGCCATCATCACCGTCATTGCCGCTAGTCGGCATTTGGCACCGAAGGCTGTTGTGGACCAACCCAACTCAAGGCAACTTGAGTTGGGTTGTCTCTTGGCTTCGGAATATAGAAACTCAGATGTAAAGACTTCAAAGTGGGTCCAATCAGAAGAGTACTGAGGTTGTTTCCATGGGCATCAAGAAGCTTGCGCTCGGAGTTCTAGCATTAATGTTTTTGGCACCGTTGGTTCCAGCAGCGGGAGCGCAGGTGGTGGTTGAAGTAGGGCACCATCACCATCACCGGCATTGCTATTGGCGGCATCACCACCGTCATTGCTACTATCGCTAGGGTTCTTTACGGTGAAACGGACAGAAGAATGACCCAACACGAGCAGACTCGGTTGGGTCGCTTCGCGTTTTGCGACGGCTAGCGCGCCGCTCTCGCCTGTTTGCGCGCTTTTTTTCGCGCCTGGCGTTTGACTTCGTCCTCAGAGAACATGGTGCCGCGGCATTGGGGAGCGCCGCAGTAACAGTCGGCGGTGTCATCGTCGGAGTCGTAGAGGTTGTACTCGTAGACGAGCTCCTCGTTGGCGGCAATGTCGCGTATGGCGCGGATGAAGATGCGACCCTTGTGCTCCTCGGTGCGGCAGTTGGGGTCGCAGGAGTGGTTCAGGAACATAGGGGTTCCGAAGCCATCGATGACTTCGTTCTTATCACCGAAGCCAAACAGATAGGTGACGGGGCGGTCGGCATAGCGTTCGTCAGCTAGCTCTTTGGAGATGCGGGGACCGTCGTACTCCATGACGCGGCGGCCGCGGGGTATGGGGTCGAGGGTGTAGCAGCCAGCGGCGTGAATGGACGAGGAGCGAATGAGAAGGCGGGGAGTGGTGAGGGCGCGACGCGGCATGGGCTGGAGTATAGCAAGAGGGACAGTGAGTAACTCGTCACCCGTTGTGAGGAATGAGAGACGGACTACCGCGGCGGGGCTCGTTGTCGTCTAATAGAGATATGCAGTGGATGCGTGTGATCAGGAGATTGGGGTTAGCAGGCGTCGCGGTCGGCGTGATGCTGGTGGGGCAGGTGGCACGTGCGCAGGGCGGCTGCACGTTTACGGATGAGAGTGGGAAGACCGTCTTCTGGCCAAACTGCCAACCACCTGCGGACACCAAGACGTCGGACGGGAAAGCGGCGACTACCCCTCCGGCGAATGGGCAGACGACGACGCCTCCTACCCCAGGCAGCACGAATCCGGCACAGAGTTTTCCATTTCCTGGTGAGGGCTCAGCTCCCCCGGCGAATGGCCAAGCGGCTCCGGCAGGGCAGAATGGCGCCGCCGCCGCGACGGGAGATCCGTCTGCACCGGCGGCATCGCGTTTTCCCTTCCCAAAAGAGGATTCTGCTGGAAAGCCGGAGAACGGCAACGGGCCGCTGAAGGATTCGGGAAGTTCCGGGAGTAGCTCCAGCAGCAGTTCGAGCAGCGGCTCGGGCGGGCCACCTGATCGCGATCCGTCGGCGGGGCCGCTCGGAGACGGTGATACGGACCCAGCGGCGAAGGCTGCGGAGGCTCGGCGGGCTGCGCGGGCGAAGCGGGGGATTGATTTCCACCAGACCGCGGACCAGCGCGAGAGCGAGGATCTGAGAGTGGCCGCGTTCTACCAGGATGGCGGCAACTTCAAGGGGGCGTACGAGCGGGCTGCGGATGCGGTGTCGCTGGCGGATGACGATGCGGATGCGCATTTTGCGCTGGCCGAGGCGGCTCGGCGACTGGGGAAGCTTGATGAGGCGGAGACGCACTACAAGAAGTGCCTGATGCTGGACCCTGTGCCGAAGACGAAGAGGGCCGCGGAGAAAGCGCTGAAGCAGATGACGTCGGGCGGTTGATGGTTGGGGCTACTTGAAGGGGCGATTTAGAAATGCAGGGGTATCTGTGGGGATGGGGCGGGGTAGGGGTTTGCTGCGGCCTCTCTTGGCAGGGGCAGCCGCCTTCTTGGTCGCCTTACGGCGGCTTTTTGTGGGCTTGAGGGAATCGTCGGCAGTGGCGGCGACGAGGTCTTCGGTGAGGTCGTCTTCTACGTTGAGGTATTTGCGCAAGTAGCGGAGAGGCTCTTCGGCCAGAGCCATCTCCTTGAGGTGATACTTCCAGGCGTCATGGCGTGCGGAGCGGCGGATGAAGCTCTTGCGATGAACAGTCTTCAGGCTGCCGTCGGGCATGGGGCGCTGGAAGCTTTGCGCGGGAACGCTGAAGGTGATCTCTTCGCCAGCTTTCCAGAAGGCGTTGGCGAACTCGTGAGAGAAGAGCAGAGCGTAGTAGCGTCGCTGCTGGTCGAGCAGCTTGAGCGACGCCTCGGCACTGATCCATGGGACGCCGAGGCGGCCGGTGTACCAGCGGCGGAACTCGAAGCCGTTGGCGCGCGCGCGGCCTACAACGATCGTGAGTAGTTCGAGGCGGGTCATACGGCAGAGTGTAGAGGATACAGGGTCGTGCGTAATGAGAAAAGTGTTTGGCCGTGTTTCTCGCCTCAATTGCTTCAGCAGCTACTCGCCGTAGTTGGTTTCGTCGCGGATGCGGTCGCGGAGGGCGTCGGCGTTGGGTGTGGGGATCTCAGGGGCGGCTGGCGCGAGGCGGGCGTGGCGAGCTTTCCAGAGACGCAGCAGCAACAGAATCAATGCAATGCCGAGGAGAAGAAAGGCGAATGGGCCGATCCAGGCTACGGTGTCAAAGCCGCCTCGAACGGGTTCGGCGAGGACGGTAGGACCGTATTTTGCAGCGAAGAATTTGAAGATGGCCGCGTCGGAGGCGCCCGAGTCGATCTGCGCGTGCAGGTCGGCGATCTCGCCGGGCGATGCGGGGCAGCTGGTGTGGTTGCACTCCAGCAGAATCTCGGCGCAGCCACAGGTGCAGACGAGATCGTGGCCAAGGCGGTTGAACCGGCCTGTCGGCGTGCTCGCCCCGAGCATGGTGAAGGCGACAAAGACGATGAGGATGAGTTGGAGCGCGCGCTTATACATGGGGACCTTCGGGTGCGGTCAGGGGAACGGAGCCACGGGCAAGGCCACCGCCCAGGGCTGGATCCATGCGCGTTGGGTCAGGGGCCAGGGGTGAAGGAACTTCAACACGGCGCGTAGCAGTCTTGAGCGGAGGAACGAGGGCGATGAAGGTGCCGAAGATGACGATGACGACGCCTACCCAGATCCAGTTGACCAGCGGATTGATGAAGAACTTGATGATTGGCTTGTCGTTATCGGGATTGGTGCCTTCGAAGACGACATAAAGGTCGTTCTGGAGCGAGGAGTGGATGGCGACCACGGTGGAGGGTTGCGCGTGGTCCGTGTTCACGAAATAGACGCGGCGCTCGGGCGCAAGGCGCGTGATCTTTTTGCCATTGTGGTAGACATCCAGAAGGGCGAACTGCGAGTCGTAGTTCGGGTTGGAGTCTTCCGAGTAGCTCTGGCAGACGACCTTGTAGCCGCCGAGGTTGATCGAATCGCCGAAGCTCATTTCGGATTCGCGGCTCTGGTTGAAGGCAGAGCCGGCCAGACCGATGAACATGATGACGACGCCGAAGTGGATGAGGTAGCCTCCATAGCGGCGAGTGTTGCGGCGGGTGAGAAGAATCGTGGAGGCGACGAGGTTCTTACCCGTCTGGGTGTGAACGACATTGGCTCCGCGCAGGAACTCGGCCACGATCGCGGTGATGACGCCGACGCCGAGAGCGATGCAGACGAGCGCGTAGATCGACGAACCAACGTCGCCGGAGGCCTGATTCTCTGCAGACCATGGCCGAACGCCGGCGATGATGAGCACGATGGTCGTGACGATGATCGCGATGCAGGGAAGGACGAAGTTGCGTCGGATGGCGCGCAGCGAGGTGGACCGCCAGGCCAGCAGTGGACCGACTCCCGTGAGGAAGAGAAGGAAGATGCCGATGGGGACAGCCACTCGGTTATAGAACGGCGCGCCCATCGTCACTTTCGAGCCTTGTACGAATTCGGAGAGCACCGGGAAGAGCGTTCCCCAGAGAACCGTGAAGCAGGCGGCGAGAAGGACGAGGTTGTTGAAGAGGAACGAGCTCTCGCGTGAGACCAGCGATTCGAGGTGATTCTCGTTGCGGAGATGATCGCGGTTGTAGAGGAAGGTGAACAGGCAGACGGCCATGACCAGCACCAGGAACCAGACGAACCATGTGCCGATGTCGCTCTCCGCGAAGGCGTGCACGGAGCTCACCAGGCCGGAGCGGGTGAGCAGCGTTCCAAGGATGGTGAGGATGAAAGTGATGAAGATGAGCCAGACGTTCCAGCCCTTCATCATGCCGCGCTTCTCCTGCATCATGACGGAGTGAAGAAAAGCCGTACCGGTTAGCCAGGGCATGAGCGAGGCGTTTTCCACCGGATCCCATCCCCAGTAGCCTCCCCAGCCAAGCACCGCGTAGGCCCAGTGCATACCGAGGATGATGCCGCAGGTGAGGAAGAGCCACGCGACCATCGTCCAGCGGCGGGTGATCTGGATCCATTTCTCACCGGGATAACGCATCATCAGCGCGCCAAGAGCAAAGGCGAAGGGCACCGCGAAGCCAACATAGCCGAGGTAGAGCATCGGTGGATGGATGACCATCTCCGCGTATTGCAGCAGCGGATTGAGGCCGAAGCCGTCTGCCGGGCCGACGCCGCCGGGAACGATAGCGAATGGCAGAGCGATGAAGTTGACCAGCAGAAGGAAGAAGATCTGCACGCCGGAGAGGATAGTGGAGGCGTAGGCGTGAAGCGTGATGTCGGTCTTGTGGCGGATGCGGAGGACGAAGCCGTAGGCGGCGAGCAGCCATGCCCAGAGGAGCAGCGAGCCTTCCTGGCCGGACCAGATGGAGGAGAACTTGTAGAACCCAGGAAGGGCGATGCTGCTGTGATGGAGGACGTAGTCAACTGAAAAGTCGTTGGTGAAGAAGGCCCAGACGAGGGCGAATGCGGCGGCGGTGACGGCGACGAAGCTGGCAATTCCGGCGCGGCGTGCGGTCTCACGGATGCGTTCCGGAGCGATGGCCAGGGCTCGTCCATGAGCGATGGCCCAAAGCGAAAGCGTTCCGGCAAGGAGCGTGTAGACCGATAGCGCAAGTGCCAGGAGGAGGGAGACGCTGCCAAAGAATGGCATGGGGTGAGGCATGGATGTGCACTTCCTTCGCTACTATTCTCTCAGAACCGGGCTGCGCGCGTAGAAGAGTGAATGATAAGGCGCACAGGTCCAAACACAGGATAGGGGCGGAAGGAGGGAAAGTTCGTGACTGACGTCACAAATTTCAGCGACGGCATTGGGCGTGTCGGCTAGATCTTCGCGGACGAGCGGGCTTCGATCAACATCTGCACCGTCGCGATGAGGTTCTGCGGCATGAGAGGCTTCATGCGGAAGTTTACGCCTAGGGCTGCGTATTCTTCTTCAGCTTCGGCGAGGCCGCTGATGACGAGGACGGGAATATCTGGAGCGAACTCGCGCAGGCGGGTGACGAATTCTGCGCCATTCATGCCGGGCATGATGTGGTCGGTAATGACTAGCTCTATGGTCTCGGGATAATCGTGGTTGCGGAGCTGCTCGAGTGCGCGCTCGGGACTGAGGACGGCGATTACGAAGTAGCCGGCTCGCTTGAGGATGGTCTGACGGGTGGCGGCCTGGATGGCGTTGTCGTCAATGAGCAGGAGAGAGTGTGGCATGTGTTCCTAAGGCTTGGTGTCCCGGGTTGATGGAGTAAGATCTTCAGCCTTTTGCCGGGGTATCCCGGCTTGTAGGTGCATAACCGAATTCTGATGCGGGATGGCAGGGAAAGGCTGCCCGGGGGTAAAGGGTTTTAATAGGAGGTATTAACCGAAATTATACGTGTCGAGAGATAGAGGGTCGAGTGGCCGGTGAACGTTTTCTTAACAGGGATCGTCGCTGACTAACTGAGATAATGGGCCATGGCTCGCCGCGTCATTCGACAGTATGAGTTTCTGCGCAAGATTGGTGCCGGTGGAAGCGGCGTGGTGTTTCTGGCGAACGACACCCTGTTGCAGCGGCCGGTGGTGCTCAAATTGTTGAAGCGTGGCTCGCAGACGCCGGAGCAGGTGCGGGCAACGCAGCTGCGCGAGGCACGTCTGGCGAGTGCTATCGATCATCCGAACGTCTGCGCTATCTATGAGGTAGGCGAAGAGGATGACGAGGCGTACATCGTCATGCAATACATTCCGGGAAAGAGCCTGGACAAGGTGATCGCGGAGGGGCCGGCTAGCGTGCAACTGGTGCTTTCCAGCGGGATGCAGATGGCGGATGGTCTGTCGGCGGCGCATACGCTGGGAATCTTTCACCGGGATTTGAAGCCGGCGAACGTGATGCTGACCGACGGTGGGCTGATCAAAATTCTGGATTTCGGCCTGGCCCGGCAGCTGAAACGGGACAATATGGACTTCGATCCCTCCGAGACGACACAACCGGTGACGCCAGCGTTTGCCGGAGCGACCTACACGGCACGCGGCGGAACGATCGCCTACATGGCGCCAGAGCAGTTTGTGACGGGGCAGTCTAGCGTGCAGAGCGACATCTTTGCCCTGGGGCTGATCTTGTACGAGATGGTGAGCGGGCGGCATCCGTTTCATCGGCCAGACGCTCAGGAACTGCAGAGCATCCGGGCGATTCAGTATGCAGAGCCTCCGTCGCTGCGCTCCATTGTGCCGGACCTGCCTGTGGAGCTGGAGAGCGTGATTCTGCGCTGCCTGGAGAAGCAGCCATCGGAGAGGTACGCGTCGGCTGCGGAGCTGCGCGAGGGGCTGAAGACGATTGTTAAGGCGCTGCAGCTGGACACGATGTTGATGCCGGGCGAGGGCGCGATCAACATGGCGATGCAGCAGCGGCTGGATATGGATCGGCCGGAAGAGGAGAAGAGGACTACGGGCATTTTGTCGATGCTGGCAGAACGGTTTCGGGATAGCACGGCGACGACGGCGTCGAAGGGACCGAATATTGTGGTGCTGCCATTTGTGAACCTTGGCTCCGGCTTGGTGGAGTCGAATGACTCGCGGCAGTTTTATGGCTACGCGCTGGCCGATGCGCTGGCGGCACGGCTGGCGAAGGTGCCGTCGCTGATTGTGCGGCCGTCGAGCGCACTGATGGACGTGCCGACGCGGCAGCTTGATCCGCTGAGCGTCGGCCGGAAGCTTATGGTGGACTTTGTGCTGGCGGGAAACTTTCTTCGCTCAGAGAAAGGCTTTGACCTGAACTGGCAGCTGCTGGATGTGGCGGGGCAGAGTGTTCGGACGGGGGGAGCGATCAGCGTCGCGAGCTTTGATTTGATTGCCGTGCAAACCGAGATCTGCGACGAGGTGTTTGCCGAGCTGCATGGATTTGGCGGACTGCAGATGAGGTCGCCGGGCCCAGCGAGCGTGACGTTCCTGGGGGCGGCGATGTCCGAAGAATATCTACAGGCGAGAGCGCTGCTGAGCTCGTTCATGTCGCGCACGGGGAGCCGGGATGAGCTGGATCGTGCGCGGGAGCTGTTCGAGCGAGTAGTGAAGCGGGATCCGGATTATGCTCCGGGTTGGTCGGGTCTGGGAGTGACGCAGATACAGTACGCGCGGCACGGGCTGGGCGGACAGATGCATGTGCTGGAGGCGCGAAGGTCGTTCGATCGGGCACTGGAGCGGGATCCTACGTCCGTGGAGGCGAATTTATATCGGGTCTACATGCTGCTCAGCCGCGGTGAAAAAGAGAGTGCTCGTCATGGGATTGAGCGGTTATTGCAGCAGGCTCCCAATGACTGGAACGTGCACCTGGTAGCGGGATTGACGCTGCGGATTGACGGCCTGTATGAAGAGGCGCTGAATCAGTTCAACGTCTCGCTGCGTCTGAATCCGTCGAATGCGGCGATGATCTATAACCATCGCGCCCGGGTGTACCAGTATCAGAACCAGCTGGAGTTGGCGGGCGATGAGATCGAAAAGGGCTTGACGCTGGAGCCGCGGCAGCCGCTGCTGCGCATCTCGAAGGGCTACCAGCAGATGCGGCAAGGACAGCTGGAGAAGGCCATCGAGACGCTGGAGCAGGTGACGCGCGACGACTCGACGCTGAGGATCGTGTTTCCGACGATTGCGATGTGCTATGTGCAGCTGGGCGATCGCAAGCGGGCGGCGGAGTTCGTGCTGGAAGAGACCCTGGCCGCCGCCGAAGCCGATAGCGAGATGGCCTATCGGCTGGCTACGTACTTCGCGGTGGAAGGTGATTCGTCGGAGGCGCTGCACTGGCTGCGGCGGGCGATCTACCTGGGCAACGAGAACTATCCTTGGTTTAGCATCAATCCGGCGTGGAGAGGGATGACCGAAAACCATGACTTCCAG
>Ga0302319_10017488_pt1 | contig 13123 bp, 8 predicted proteins | sample Bog_T0_2_FD_203319 | JGI IMG/M metagenome (GOLD analysis project Ga0302319, IMG submission 203319) | Peat permafrost microbial communities from Stordalen Mire near Abisko, Sweden - Bog_T0_2 | ecosystem: Environmental > Terrestrial > Soil > Wetlands > Peat | place: Sweden: Abisko, Stordalen Mire...
TGGACTGCCCGCACTGCGGGCGCAAGGGCGTCGAGCTTCAATGAGGCCGGCACTGATCAGTGCCGGAAATCGGCGGTGGTTCCGTCGGGGAGCGTGCGCCTGCACGGCTTCAATGAGGCCGGCACTGATCAGTGCCGGAAATTATCCACGGTTCCGTCAGCGCTGCCGGTGTCTACGATGAGCTTCAATGAGGCCGGCACTGATCAGTGCCGGAAATAGGATACCCTGTAAGGTCTTAGGTTATCAATGATCTGTGGCGACCAATGCGAGCGGTCACGCATCGCGCACTCTCACAATGGCATGTCGGCATTCGGGAGTCAACCATCGGGCTTTGATTTAATGCTTTAACCCACGCGAGTGGGTGGCCGGTTTTGCGCGCCGCCGCACCGCTCGCGCTTCATCGAGTGACGAAAACCGGGTATGAGGCAATCTCGCCTTCGATTACTCGGGCGAGCAGGCGGGCCTGGATCTCCAAGAGTCGCCGGTAGCTGACGCGGTATTCGAATAACGGGTGCGTCACGAGCGAATCCATCCGCAATTCGTAAGCCCGGAAAAAGCCCTTGCGGCCGGATGGCGTGAGAGCCACCGCTCCGCCCGCGCGCACAAAATCCTTCTCCGTGACCATCTTCGTATTGATGGCGCTGAGAACGGCGGAATCGGCGATCAGGGGCCGGAATGGCTCCATGAGGTCGAGAGCGAGGGCTGGCCGCCCGTGCCGCAACCGATGGTAGAAGCCCAGGTACGGATCGAAACCAACGGCGTAGCAGGCGATCGTGAGGTCCTTGGACAACATGCTGTAGGCGAGCGAGAGCAGTGCGTTCACGGGATCGCGCGGCGGGCGGCGGTTGCGGCCCGCGAAATCGAAGGTCAGGTTCGATGGTGGGGCGGCACCGGAAGCGTTCGGGTCGTCATCGCCGACTTTGATCATGCCGGCGAATTCTTCGAAGTACATGCGCGCGGCATAACCTTCGATGCCGAGGAGGGTTTCGAGGTCGGGCGCACGCTCGGCGCGTTCCGCCTGCGATTTCATGCCCGCGAGCCAGGACGGTTTCGGCTCGATGTGGTTGCGCTGGAGCATCGTCCGTTGGTTACGGATTTTTCCCGCGATTAGACTGCGCGAGAGGAACAAGGGGAAAGCGGCGGAATCGGCCAGGCGGAACTGGGAACGGCGCAAAGCCACGTTCTTGGTATTCATGCCGGTGGTGATGCCGTAGAAATAGCCGCCCATGGAGAAGTAGCTGATGGGCACGGCGGCTTCGCAGAGCGTCTGGACGGCCTGGGTGGAGATCTGAATGTTGCCGAGCAGGTTGACCTGATTGATTTCGCCGATGCGGGCTTCCTGGACGATCTTGTCCTTGTCCTTAATCTGGAGGACTTCGCCGGATTTGCCGACGCGGAGGCCCTGGGTGTTGAGGTAGAGCGGGCGGAGGTCGTCACGCGGGGTCATGAGGCGGCGGATTTCGGGTTTTGGTTCGCTGGAGAGACCCTCGCTCGCCGGGGGCTTGCGGGCGGGCGGATCGAAGAGTCCGAGCTGAAGCGCGCTGTCGACGCCGCGCCCTGAGATGAGGGCGTTGGTTTCGTCGGGAAGGCAGATGGTATTGAGGGAGCAGCCGACGCACTTGGGAGAGTCTTCGAGGGGCGCGGGAATTACGCCATAGGCGGCGAGGGACCAGGCGCGGGCGACGGCGTCCTCGGCTTCGGCGATGAGGGCGTCGTCAACCGGGATGCGGACGCGCTGGCGGGTTTTCTGGTAGAAGACGACGGCTTCATCGCACTGGTAGCCGTTTTCGCGGAGGACGATGGCCTGGAGGGCAATCTGGACGCGGTCCTGAGGCCACATGGCTAATCCGGTCTTGCCGTCCAGGGGCGCGCCGTGTTTGTAGTCGACGGGCGTGGCGGTATGGCCCTGGGCTTCGACGAGGTCGAGTGTGGCGATGACGCGGAGACGCTCGCTGGAGAGGGTGACGGAACGGGCGTGAAGGATTTCGTCGGCTGGTTTCGGCGTGGCGGGCTGCGGGTTGGGGTCGGGTAAGGAGGTGGGCCGTGCATCGACGCGCTTGTGCTGGGCTGCGCCTTCGAGCGTATCGGCGCTTTCGCGGAAGACGCCTTCGACCCATTCGTAGAAGAAGAGGCGAGGGCAGTAGACGAACTCGTTGACCATGCGGGCGGGGAGATAGTCGGGGAGGTCGCGGGCGGCCGGGAGGTCGAAAGTCGCGGGCGCGGGGGCGATGCGGACGGGGATTGCGCTCATGTGTGGAGTTCCTTTTCGGGCCGGCGTTTCAGACGATGATGCAGGGAGCGTCGACGGCGGTGTAGGGGAGGCCGAGGGCGGTGATGACGCGGTCGCCGCGGCCTTCGGAGGGGCCGAGATGGACGAACAGAACCTGGTCTTCGGTGTGCTTGATGATGCGGGCGAGTTCGGTGCGGCAGCGGATGAGGTCGGCCGGGGTGAACTGGCATTCGAAGACGGAGTACTGGAGATGGTCGCCGAAACCGCGCATGAGTCTGAAGACTTTGCGGAGGCGGCGGTCGTCGGTGATGTCGTAACAGACGAGATAGGACTGGCGCATGTGGGTTACCTGCGGCGGGTGGGGCTTCCGGCATCGAGATGCAGAAAGACGATGAGGGCGCGGCTGAGTTCGGCGAGCGTGGCTGCGTCGAGCATGCCGATGCGAGCACCGAGTTTGACGCGCGGGACGGCCGCGATTTTGTCGGCCATGAGCCAACAGGGGATCTCAGGCCGTTCCCGGCGGTTGGGAAAACCGGGATGCGTACCAGTTGAGCTCGAGTGTCATCGGAGGTGAAAGGGCAGATGACGATGGAGTCGAGGCCGGTGTAGCGGTGGGCCTGCAGGATGACGGCGGGGCGGGGCTTGCTGGAGTAGTGCGAGCCGCCAGCGACGGTCCAGATTTCGCCGCGCGTCATTTGGTTCCGTTATTCGGGCTCGCGAAATTCCGGAATATCGTCGTCGGGGAGATGGTTGAGGATGGAGATGGAGTCGATGAAGTCCTGATCTTCCTTCGCCGTCTTGCTGCGGTTGATGGCGAGGCAGGCACGGCGGGCCTCGGCGATGAATTCGGGCGAGTCCATGTCGGGGAGCCAGATTTTGTGGAGGCGCATTCCCTTGCGGGGCGATGGGGCGCGGCGGGGCGGCGTAGAGGGCTTCCGGGGTGTGGCGCGGGGCATGTTCCAGTTTACGCCAAGTCATGGTTGGGTAATGGCAGCGCTCACAGCGCCCGCGCGGGGCGAAAACTCGTCTTAAAATTCGCCCCCGCGCCAATGCGGATTCGCTGTGATCGATACACTTCCTCAATCCCCATTGCCGCCAGCTTCTCCCGGTCCACCGAGTTCCCCGCCAGCCCCTCCATCCCGACCAGACCACCGACACAATCGCAACTCACCGCAGCCGTCCACACTGGCCACGTGAACTCGAACACTCCGCCCTTCAGCCGACGGAACCCTGTTGTTACCAGCACCCGCCCCTGAGGATACGACGGAAACAACGGCAACGCCTCAATCGCCAGACGATTGGCCCCCCACACAGTCCACGCTCCTTCCGGCCCCGGATCGTTCCACCTCAGCGCATATTCCCGCGCATCCGCCGGGTCCCACCGCATTGAAAACCCTTTATCCGTGTACCGCCACGGTTCAAACAGTGTCGCCCGCAAATGCTCCAAAGTTACGCATTTTTTCAAAGACCGCATTGTCTCCAGAAGATCCTGGTGGCCTGACCCCGTAATGAAACAAAGCGGAGTATATTCAATCCGCCCCTTCTTCTCGTCATCGCAGACCTCGCTCCCGAACGCCGCCGCAAAATCCGCCAACCGCCGATCTCTCGCGCTCGTCCCGTCATGCGCCCGTCGAACAAACACCTCAAATATCGCCCGCTCAACTGTGATGTTCTTCCCGAGAGAGTCCACGAACAATTCCGCCGGAGCCGACGGAGCAGCCAAAAGTGCCTCGCACAGACCGCTCTCGTCTATCTCGCCCGGAACCACAATCTCTGGACGCCACACCTCTTCCTTCACCCATCTCAGTCGCGCATTCCGATTCCCCAAACTGAGCAACCTTAGCGCACCGAGCGCTGCCAGGTAACCCAGCGGGTTCGCCCCATTGATCCCTCTCAGCAAGATTGCGCTCACGCTTTTTCCTTTCCGCCTTGTCCGCTCGCTTCCCAATCGGCCAGTCGGAACAGCGCCTCATACCATGCCAGACCCCACCATCCGTACCGCCGGGTGAGCCGCCAGAACCTGTCCGCCACGCCACTATCCAGCCGGTATGCCGCACGATCGCCCTGTTCTTCAACCGTGAGCGTGACTCCACCATAGCTAACTGGCTCCCCAGTCGTGTCCACCACAACCGGAGGTAGTGGACGCGCATACCCGTGGTGCGTGGCGATCAAATGTCGCCCCATTTCTTTCTCCCCTCGGTCAATCGCCCGTTCCGCAAACAGCAATGACACCATCTCATGCCGAAAGCCGTCCGGTAACCCGCTGCGCTTTCGCCGCGCCGCGCGCGCTGCCGGACCCATCGGAATCCACTCACTCTTCGCCAGTGGCTTCGGAGCAAACCGTGCAGCCATTATGTCCCCGCGAAGCAGTGCCTGGAATCGAATATCCGCCTTTCCCCAATCGTGAAAACCCGCAGCCCAGACGTACTCTTCCGTCTTTTCTCCCAATAACTCCCGGTAGGCTCCAACGGCTTTCGCCACGTCGTCCAGGTGTTGTTGCAGGTCTACCTCGACAGATTGGGAAGGTTCATCGCTCCCCGAATCCTCACCTGCGCTGACGCCCCTGCCGGTCAACACAAACGCATCGCCCCGGTTCGGGTCCGGATACCATTCCGGTTTTTCCATGCCACGACGCCAGCCTCGGGCCTCCAGCAGCAATGCTTTTAGATCGGGGTCCACGGCACCAATCTCTTCGTCGGTAATCGCTGCGATCCCTTCTTCAACAATCCTTAGCTTGACCACTTCCGACCCCGGCCAAACGTCCGGATGAAAACGAATGGTCAATCGCCGCTTGGCAATCAATCGAGCCAAATCGCCGATATCCGCTCTGGCACCCGCCGGCTTGTGACCTAGCTCATCGAATCCGCCGGTTGAAGCAGGTAACACAAGCGTGTCGCCGGGTCGAACTTTCCGGGCCGATCTGACTACCTCGCTCTTCTCGCCGCGCCACCTCAAAGCTATGCGGGCCGAACCGCTCGCCTCCGCATCCGCATCCTCCGTTCCGCCAGCGCCTTCGATGTCCGAGTCCGCCTGGTCCTGGATTTCGCCACCGAACCAGCGCTTAAACGCCGACATTGGAACTTGCATGGCCTCCGCCGACACCGGCGGGCAGAGGCTCACAATATCCGGCCACTGCTCCGAATTATCGCCATTCAGATCCGCGCGCCAAACCACCTGTACGTCCGGCTCACCCTCCCGCCGACCATGTAAAAACAAAGCGATCTCTGGCTCAACCGCTGGTGTCGGATTGGTCTGTACGAGCGCGTCCAAATGCGCAGGCAACAGAAGCGGCCCCGTTGCAGATTGCATCCGTAAGGCCGCCTTTTCCTTTTCCGGCAGGTCCGCGAACCGTTGGGCCACGGTGAATGGCTCTCCTTCGCGCGCCTCAATCCCCATATTCAGGGCACCTGTGCCACCCTCAACCACATTCAGCCATTCCCAGGTCCGCGCCAGAGCCTCGCCGTAAACAGGATCGCGTTGCCTCATATCCACCTGCCCCGAGCCAATCACAATCACGCCACAGGATTCCCCGTCGAACTGCCCGAGGCGATTTAGGCGCCCAAACCTCTGCTGCAACGCATCCATGCTCGCGCATTCTGTCACGAGCCCGTCGAAATCAAGGTCGGCTCCCACCTCAAGGCACTGGGTCGAAACCACAAACCGAGTGGCACCCCCGCCGCTCCGCTTCGCCCCCGACTTCAGATCTTCCAGCCGGCCCAGCAATTTGTCGCGATCGTACGGACGCATTCGACCAATCATCAGTTCCGCTCGCTCACCGTCTGCGCTTAGCAACCCATGAACTTTCCGCGCCGTCGCGATCCGATTCACAATCACAGCAACTCGCCGAACCTGTGGACCCTTGCTTAGCGCCATAGCTTCGTCGAAGAGCGACACCGCAAGCTTGTCAAGCTCTTTTGGCCTGTTCTTGCTCACCACAAGCCTGGTCGGTTTGCGTGCGAACAATCGCGGGCCTAAATACCGCTCCTCTTTATCGCTATCTTCGATGCGAAACACTGTTCGCCCCGCAGCCGAAGGAGTAGCAGTCATCTCGACAGTGCGGAACCCAACCGGCACGGGCTCATCGGCCCAGTCGGCACCGCGGTAACGAGCCGCCGAGCGCAGCGTCTCCGCGAACGCTTGCGAGCAGTGAGCCTCGTCCAAAAAAATCAGCGAATCGTTACCCACCAACCCCGCGTGGATCGGCCACGAGTTTTCCGATACACCGTAACCTCGAAACAACAGCCGAGAGCCCACTTGATCAACCGTGCTGGTCACGACTATTGGCTGCAAAGGAGTCCGTACCCATGATTCATCGCGGTAGATCCCGCCTCGCAATTCGCATGAGGCCAAGGGTTTCGATTCTCCCCCGCCCGCCAGTTCCCGCAACCGTTGAGCCACGCGCCCGGAGACACTGCCGGGTGCGGCGTCCAGCGATTGCTCGAGCGCCCGCGCAATGCGCTTTGCCCGCTGGCTCGCCTCGCTCACGACCACCCGCCTGTCGACCACAAAGAAAATTCGTCGGGCTGCTCCAGGCCGAAGTGCCAGAGCAAACAATGCGATTTCGATGCATGCCGTTTTGCCGCTGGCAGTAGGCAAATCGATGACATCCGGCCACTCGCCCACGCACACCTGCGCCGCCAGTCTCTCCTGCCACGGAAACGGATTCCGTCCCTGATTTATTTCCCGAAAATACTGCGCGAATTCTTGAGGGTCAAGCACCAGTATCACCCTTCTGCATGTCGTCCGTCGGACGGAACAAGCCGTAACCCCGATAACGCCCTCGCCCCACCAGCACCGGGCCAATCACCGGGTTTCGGAACAACACCTGCACATGGGTCTGATACCGGCACATCCGCTCACCACCTTCATCAAACTCCGGCATGCCTCGCGCATGACCTGCACCCTCAATCGCGGAAGCACTCTGGACCCGAATTGCCACGGGATCAGGCAGCTTTGCCGAGCGAAAGGCCTCGCGTAGAATCCGCTCGACATCACCCTCACGCGATTTCTTTGGATGATGGTGCAGTACTACCGGAGTCACGCTCGCCCAATTTCGACTGGGCCCGGTCCACGTTGATTCGCGAAGCGCAATCGGTGGACGCTCGCGCGATTCCCGTTCCAGTTCCCATCTCCAATGGCTGCTATATACCGTGACATCGCGTTCCGCGCCCCCATCAAAAAACAGGGGACCCAGTGCCCGCCGAAGTTCTTCGGCGTCGATTCCGCGGGGTATCGCGATCCCCGCCCCCATCAGATGTCCATCCGCGTACTTGCATTCGCGTCCCACAAATGGCAACGAAAAAAATGCGGCATGAGGCTGCCGCGAAGGACTCCCGTCGCCTTCATGCCCGCTTAGCCATTCTGGCGGCCCCCCCGGTCCCCCCGCAGCTTTGATCGCCGCCGACCGCAGTGCACCAGTGAACTGAAGCGTCGCCTCCAGCCCCAGATTCCGCCCCTCTTTCTTCGTAAGGATCACGATATTGCCAAACGGCCCCTCATCCGGCTCCTCATTCGCGGCCGCTGGCTTTGCATAGGCCTGCCATGCAGACATCTCAGGCCGCCTGTACTCGACGGCCCCCTGCGGAAACTCATCCGCCAGTTGCCCTTTGAAGGCATCTTTCTGATTGCCCTTCGCTGCGGCCAACCCTGCGGTCAATTCTTCAAATCGCCGAAAACCCGCCTCGTTGAATGCTGCGTCCAGTTCCGCCATAGACCCGGAAACGGCCACCCGCACCTTCTCGCCGCCCCGCCGGGCGGGTATTAGATTTGGCACGGGAACGTCCCCGCCGTTCGCGACCCACATCTGCACCAACGACGACGAATGCCCGATGCGAGTCACCTTCCGGCACAAGCTATCCAACGCATCGCGAATTGCAGTCGGAACCTCCCTGTCCCACATCAGGAAAACCGTGTCGCACGTCAGCCACACCTTCCTTTGCGGTTTCTCCTGCTTCGGTCGTCCAGCGATCCCGCCATGATCGTCGTTCACCGGAACATATGCCTTAATCGGTTCAGCCGCGAGGCGCCGCTGCAACGCGAACCGCTCCCTGCCTTCGCCGACCGACATCAATGGGGCACCCGCCGTCTCCAGCCACTCCAGCGCCGCCCGTTCTTCAGCGTCCGCCCCCGTCTCAAAGTGCGCCGCCGCCATCGCCATGAAGACACGAGCCGGATGCACTGGCCACTCTGCTTTCTCGATTGGTTGACTAGTGGCTGTCGCGTAACCCGTCAGGTAGCGGATTCCCAAGGCAATCATGCACCCTCCGGGGTTTCCTTGGCAGCAGTAGCAATCTGGCTCTCGCGGATCAGCTTTACCAGTTCCTTCGTCGGCTTAAGCTCCAGCGAATTGTCCATCCACCCCAAGCCTGCTGCCTTCGCCGCTGAAACCGTCTCGGCCAATATCGTGGCCGCCTCGTCACCGGTCAGTGCAAACTCGCCGGGAGGCAGTCCTGGCTTGTCCAGCAGTTGCCACGTGCGTGCTTCCTCCGGAAACAGATGGCACCGCGAACGAAGGCTCGTGCCGCGTTCCGAAGCCAATACTGCAGCACACAGTCCGATTGCCGCCAACACTGTCCGGCCGGCGTCATCGGCGTATTTCTTTCCGTCAGCCACAGGAAAACGCAGCTTCCGGAGCGCGCCCAGAGAAATTACCGTCGTCTGTTCAGCATACTTACACCGGACGCCGCCGTTCAGAGACTCCACCACAATGTTCCCGTGGTTCAGTTCCGAAGGCTTCAAGCCTTTCGCCTTCCCATCCAGTACCTCAAATCCGTCTTCGGTCTTCCTCGACATCACCGAACTGCTCGCGCCCAGAGGATCAATCCGGAACCCCATTTTCTTAGGGACTTCTTCCGTATCGACGGCCACGATTTCTGAAACAAAGGCCCGCTCAAACTTCGCCCCCAGGCCCCCTGGCTTATCCGGTGAGCCCCACATCCCAAACACCAGAGCCGTGGGGCAAAGCTCATAGATGGCAGTGGCGTTCCACAGATTTGCGCCCGCCCACTTCTTCGCATACTCGGACTTTGAAAACCGAGTCCCGTCTGCGAGAACGCTATCCCGCAAAATTGCATCCGCCAGGCGATGCGGCACTTCGAGGCTGGTCAAGTTCTGCACGGGCTTCAGGAACTCTGGATTCGCCTGCGAAAAATCCACCTCAATCAGGGGAAGCTGGATCTGCCCTCGCCGGATGGCGTTCAGCAAGGCCACCTCGGCATGATTCGCCTCAGATGAGCAGGAATTCAAGAGGATGCAGTTTATCTCCCGAACCGTCCCGTTTTCCACCGCACGACGTCTCTCGATGGCATATACTCCGCCGGAGTACGTGGCCGGGAACACCCTGTCTCCTACGCCACCCACGGGCTGCAATCGGGTAACGGACCGAAACGCAGCCCCCGCGCCCGTAACCGCTCTGCGGAGCGTTTCGTAACTTAGCTTCATCGGCATTGGTGTTCTCCTCGCGTACAACACTGGCACACAATCTGGAAGGCACCAGGTGGCCGTCTGTCTTATGCTATGTCTGAGGGCCGCATGGAAGCTACGTTTCTTCCCCGGACATTACTTTCCCGATGCCGTCAGATCTTGCGGCCATGAGCCGCTGAGCTCAATCGCCGGATGCGGAAAACCGCACGTCCGGTGGTGTGGGAGGGGTGACCGGGCGCAATCCCGGTCACTCGACCCGATCAGCCAGAAAGCCAGGCGGGACGGATTACTTGCTGAGCTTCTTCGTGTACTCGCCCCAGGCGTTGCCATAGCCGGGCGCCACCGCACTCGGACTGGTGCTGCGGACGCTGCCATCCGCCCCGTCGGCCTTGCGGCGAAGGAGCAGTTCGAGCTGGTCGAGTTCGGTCAGTGCCTGGCTGGCGATGCGCTGCGAGAGTTCGGCGTCCTGGGTGCCCCATTTCGCGGGGTCCAGCCCCTGGGCGCGACTGACGAGATCCTGATACTCGCGCGTCAGCTGGGGGTCGCCCGCCACGTCGGGCCTGAGCTGGCCCAACTGACGCACGATCTGGTTGTAGAGCGCCTGCGCCTGGGCCGGCGTACGGACTTCCGGAGCCGCGCCGGGATTCGCGTTGCCCCATGCGCCGGGATTGCCGATGCTGCCGCCACCCCACGGGTCGCCACCGACGTTTGCGGGGCCACCCTGCTGCCGGCCGCCGGCGAACTGGCCGCCACCCTGCGGACTGCCTCCGCCGCCCTGCTGATCGCCCGCCTGTTGGCCACCGGGTTGCTGCCCGCCGGGTTGCTGTCCGCCGGGTTGCTGTCCGCCGCCTTGCTGTCCACTGCCCTGCTGGCCGTTTCCGGACTGATTGCCAGGCTGCTGGCCACCGGGCTGTTGTCCGCCCGATTGTTGACCACCGGGCTGGTTACCGGACTGCTGTCCACCCGCCTGCTGACCTGGCTGGGCGCCGCCCGGTTTTTGTTGCTGGCCCGCCTGACGCCCCCCGCCCGTACGATTGAGCTGTCCCTGCGCCAAGGCCTGCAACTGCGGTCGCAGACTTTCAATCTGATTGATGCCTTCGCGCGCCTGCTGGCCCTGATCGCCGCCCTGACGCCCGGCGGCAGCCATCTGCTGAGCGTTCTTCAGGTCGTCCCGGAGCTGGTTCAGACCCATGGTGACGGGAGCTTCCCGCATCACGGCCATTTGTCCCATGCCTTGCCGGATGAACTGCTCGTTTTGCTGCATGCGCTGATCGATCTCGTTCTGCTGGGCGCGCCCCGAGGCGTCGCGCAGTTGTTTGGCGACGTCGGGCTGGCTTCCGGTCATGGTGCGGGTAGCCTGCTGCATATCCTTCAGCAACTGGGCGTATTGTTCGCGCATGGCGGCATCTTCGTTGGCCATCTTGTCCGCGGTCTTCTGGTCTGCCTCGCCGGCGCCAAAATCTTTCCGCATTTGCTGCTCGAAGTCCTGCTGCTGGCCGGCCAGCTTGTCGGCCTTATTGGCGAGGTCGCCCATCTGGTTGCCGGCCTGCTGCTTCACCATGTTCTGGAGGGTCTGATTCGCCTGGCGCATCTTCTCCGCGGCGGTTTGCGCGTCGGCCGCCGATTGCGCGGTGCTCTGCTGCCAGCCGGATGCCGCGTTGCTCATATCGCGTTCGGCCTGCTCCAGCTGCCGAATCGCCTGTTCCAGCTGATTCGCCTGCCCCTGACTCAGACTATTGCGGGCGAGGCTCTGCTGGGCGGGTTGCTGTCCGGCTTGTTGGCCCCGCTGCTGCCCCGCCTGTTGCTGACCGGACTGCTGCTGGCCAGACTGTTGTTGACCCGATTGCTGCTGTCCCGATTGTTGCTGACCCGACTGCTGTTGGCCGGACTGCTGGCCCGACTGTTGACGGCCGGACTGCTGGCCGCTCTGCTGCTGACCAGACTGCTGTTGTCCCTGCTGGTTCTGATCGGGATTGAGAAGCTGTTCCATCTCCTGGCGCGCCTGTTCCGCCTCGCGCCGCAGCATTTCCTGTTGCCAGCGCTGCTGAGCCAGCTGCTGGGGATTCGACTGTTGCTGTTGCCGCGCCAGATCCTGCTGACGCCGGGCCAGCTCTTCGAGCTTCTTCATGGCGTCGTCGATCTTCTGCTGCTGTTGCTGCTGTTGCGCGCCGCCCGCTTTGGCGTTGGTCTCGTACTGGTTCTGTTCCTTATCGAGCTCCAGATCGAACAGATTGGCGAGGTCGCGGCTGGCGCCACCACCGCCTCCTCCGCCACCACCGCCGCGGCTGATCTGAATCTGGATATCGCGGAAGGTCGATTCAGCCCGCAGCAAGTGCTGCAAAGCCTGCTGCTCGGGTTGCAGCGCGTCCTGGAAGGCCTGCGTCTTCAGCTTGTCGGAGGCCGGCGTCATGACCGCGATGGCGGCGTCCATTTCCTTCACAAACTGGGTAAACGCCGCGCCGGAACCATCCAGCTGGCGGGCCTTCGTGCGGTCCGAAAGCGATTTGGCCTGATCGCGCAGTTTCCCCTGCACTTCCGAGAGATATTTGGCCGTATCCGCCGCCGTGGCCTTCGCCTTGGCGTCGCCCTTCAGCTGATTGAACGTCGCGGCGATGATTTCCTTCTCGCGTTCGGAAATCTGCTGTTCCTGCTGGTCTCCGCCACCACCGCCGCCGCCTGCCTGCTGGGATTGGGAGTAATTGAACTCGAACGGCACCGCCTGGACAAAGATCATGTCCGTCTTCTGCGTGTTCCTGCCGTCTCTCGCCACTGCGTAAAGGCTGACGATATCGCCCGGAACGGCCTTGAACTCCTCCATGGAAAGCATCGTCGTGCCATCCACTTTTTTCGCGCCTTTGTCTTTGAGAAGGTTGACCGTTTTTTCCGCCCCGCCGTTCACCGAATAGCGCAGGCTGAGTTCCTGGAGCGGATATTCGTCCTCCGAGGAAACCTGCACCGATACCTCTTCGATCGGACTGACCTTAGCATCGCGCCCCGGTTTGGTGATGCGCAGCGTGGGCGGCGTGACTTTGCGGGCTTCGATGAAATAGTCGTCGCTGATGCGCACCACTTCGCCCTGATAGTCCACGCCGATGTGGTACATGCCGTCTTTCGCGATGGTCACGCTGGCGGCGGTGGTGTTCTTGCCGGCATCGATCTTCGTCGAATTCAGCTTGAGGGGATCGCCTTCTTCGAAGACGATCTGGCCGTCGGTCATGGGGCGGTCGGTTTCGATCTCCAGACGGGCGACCGTACCTTCCACTGCGCGCAGATCGCCGCCGGGATCCTCCGTATTGGACGCCATGCCGCTCCAGGACGGGTAGTTGTAAGTGACCCTGATGTTCTTGACGCCGGGCAGGTCGACGGTATGGAGCTTGAACGACGACGACTTGATGCCGCCGGCTTCCACGTAGTAGTCCACGTCCTCAGGCAGGCCGACGAAGGTGAATCCAAAGCCGGAACCGCCGTTTT
>Ga0302319_10017489_pt1 | contig 13123 bp, 11 predicted proteins | sample Bog_T0_2_FD_203319 | JGI IMG/M metagenome (GOLD analysis project Ga0302319, IMG submission 203319) | Peat permafrost microbial communities from Stordalen Mire near Abisko, Sweden - Bog_T0_2 | ecosystem: Environmental > Terrestrial > Soil > Wetlands > Peat | place: Sweden: Abisko, Stordalen Mire...
CTGGTCGGACCGGAAGCTGAGGAGAGTGCGTAAAGAATTGTAACGGCGGGTCATCGATGCCAGACAGGTTTCGGGGCGCCGGGAGTAAACCGGACAATTCAGGCTTGCTGCCTCTGGAAATTCGACCCTGAACGCTATTTTCGGCACTGTCGGCGGCTAACCAACGATCCAATCGTGGGTGAAATAATCGCATTAGCTCGCCAGTTACGAAATAGCGGGAAGCGATGTCGCTTCCTTTGGACCGGTTGCACAGGTAAAAAGCCAAGGCGAGGTCCTCGAGGTTGCTCGTTCCTCCGTGCTTTCGGCTAATCACGTGGTCGATTTCATGCGGCAGTCCCGCGTCCGCTTTTGCAAGCAGGCAATACTCGCATCGGCCAAATGCGCGCGATTCGACCCGCTTGCGCACTGCCTCTGGCCAAGTCACCGCTGAGCGGCGAGGATCTGTCGGGCGCGAGCCTTCGCCATTCGCAGTATGTGTTCCTGTTCGGTGAAGTGTTCCAGTTTGGATTCCTGCTCCGGCGTCAGTCGGTCTCGCCTCGCCAGTTCCAGCAACTCTAGCGCGTTCTTGCGCGGCCTGTGAGGGCTGGAAGTCCGCCACTGACTGCGGCGTAGTGCCGGAGGCGAAGAAGTCGACAATTTCTAAATAAACCGGATTGCTGGCCATAATCTCACTCCTCTATCATCCAACAAACCAGATCATGTTGTTTCTGCCAACCAGTCACCACAGAAGCGGCCGTCAGTCAGATCTTCGGAAGCAACAGCCAATCCCGAAGGCTGGACCGTGCGAACACATCGATAACGACCGTCCTGGACGCATGCCCTCGTAACCGATGTAAACGCCGTTCGCAACTATTTGCGAGCTCTCATCTGCCATCCAATCAACCACTTACAAAATCCCCGCCGTTCCCCAAATCCCCTACCCGTTTACTCTAATGACATAAGTGTTGGGTGCGCCCCTGCCGGACCCCAACCACTCAAGCGCGGTGAGCGAATCCCTGGGGCTACGCCGCGTAATGTAAGCCGGTTGGACCTTACGCCGCTGAGGCTCAGTGGCCGCTGTCGTTGTGCGTTACAACGATCCCTTGTCGCTCTGGGTCACGGGAACGATACGGGGGCGCCCCCAAGAATTTAGTTCTTTCTCATCTCTGAACCGTCCGGCGAAGTGCTAACCCTCAGCCGGTCCCGCCGTCCGTTCTCTCTCGGCCTTCCTAATCGCAAACAACCTTAAACCATAACTGTCTTTATGAATCTCGAATGCGAAACATTAACCGATCGTCTCGCTATCAATCGCGAGAACTCCCGCAAATCCACTGGCCCTAAAACCGCCGCCGGGAAGCAGAAATCATCCCTCAACGCCATCCGCCATGGACTCACCGGGCAAATCGTTGTCCTGCCTTCCGAAGACCTCGAAGCGTACAATGCCTTCACGCAGCGCTTCTATGACGACCTTGCTCCGCGCGGAGTCATCGAAACTCACCTCGTGCAATCCTTAGCCGACGACTCCTGGCGTCTCAATCGAGCCAAAGCCATGGAGAACAACCTGTACGCTCTCGGCCTGCACGACAAATCCGATTCCATCCTTACGCAGAACGATCAGGTCCGCGGCGCTCTAGCCATGGCCGCCTCTCTCGGCGATCAGACCAAAGCTCTTGCCACCCTCAGCCTGCATCAGACCCGCATCGCCCGCGCCTTCGACAAAAACTTGAAGCAGCTACGCGAACTCCAAGCCGAACGCCGCTTGAAGGAAGAGGACGATATGCGGATAGCGGCTCGCCTCTACCAGCTCCATGTCAGAGAAAACAAAACCACGGTAGCCTACGACCCTGCCGTCGATGGCTTCGTTTTTACAACCGCGCAAATCGAAATGCATCTGGCACGCAAACAGCGCGTCGATCGGTCCTTCGGACCCGACAAAAGGCATCGCGCATCCGCTTAACGATGAAAACTTCACTTTCAATCCCCATCCATGATCAGATGGAGCACGATACTCCGCCGGTGCGCCGCCACGCGGTGCTCGAAGAGATAAATGCCTTGCCACGTCCCCAGCGCTAACCGGCTTTGGTGAATCGGAATTGTAAGTTGCGTGTTGGTCAGCGCGGACCTTATATGCGAGGTCATATCGTCCGGCCCCTCCGCCGTGTGACGATACAAACGCGTGTCCTCTGGAACCAGGCGGTCGAAGAAGTCGGCCATATCGGCGGTCACATCCGGGTCGGCATTCTCTTGAATCACCAGCGACGCGGACGTGTGCTGGCAGAACAGGGTGAGCAGTCCCGTGGTGGGCTTCTTCGACCGCACCCACGCCTGCACTTCCCGCGTGAAGTCATACAGTCCTTTGCCGTTCGTCGCCACGGTTAACTGATGCGTATACTGAATCACTCGACCGTCACGCTCTTCGCCAAATTGCGCGGCTGATCCACATCGCATCCGCGCCGCACCGCAATGTGATATGCCAGCAACTGCAGCGGCACAATCTCCAGAATGGGCAACAGCAATTCGCTCGTCGGCGGAATCGGCAGAACATAATCCGCCATTTTGCGAACCTCCTCTTCATCGCACTGGCACACCACTGCGATCACGATGCCGCTGCGGGCTTTCACTTCCTGGATGTTCGAGACGGTCTTCTCATATCGGATGCGGCTCTCTTCGCTGGCCGGATCGCGCGTGGCCAGCACCACCACAGGCAGATTCTCGTCTATCAGCGCGTTCGGGCCATGCTTCATTTCGCCCGCCGGATAGCCTTCGGCGTGAATATAGGAAATCTCCTTCAGCTTCAGGGCCCCTTCCAGCGCGATCGGAAAATGCACGCCGCGGCCAAGGAATAAAAAGCCGGTGGCCCGGAACAATGTTTTTACCAGTACATCGTACATGCTGTCGTGTTCCAGCAGCCCTTCCAGCTTTCCGGGGATACGCACTAGCTCTTGCACCAACGCCCGTGAATCTTCGATCGAGAGCGTCTCGCGCACCTGTCCCAGATACATGGCCAGAATGAACAACGCGGTCAGTTGGGAAGTGAACGCCTTCGTGGAGGCCACGCCGATTTCCGGTCCGGCGTGGGTCAACAACGTTCCAGCCGCTTCTCTCGTAATCATCGATCCCACTACGTTGCAGATGGCCAGCGTCTTCGAACCCTTCTGCTTGGCTTCGCGCTGGGCCGCCAGCGTATCCGCCGTTTCACCGGATTGCGAGATCACCACAGTCAGCATTTTCTTATTTACGATCGGATCGCGATAGCGGAACTCGCTGCCATAATCCACTTCCACAGGAACTCTGGCCAGCTTTTCGATCATGAACTTTCCGGCCAGCGCGGCATGCCAACTGGTGCCGCAGGCGATGATCTTCACCTGTTCGAACTCGCGGAATTCCTTAGGATGAATGTCCATTTCATCCAGAAAGATCCGCCCGGATTCCTGGCCCACGCGGCCCAGCACGGTGTCGCGGACGGCGCGCGGCTGCTCGAAGATTTCCTTGAGCATGAAGTGCTTGTAGCCGCCCTTTTCCGCCATGATCGGGTCCCACAAAATATGCTGGACCTGCCGCTTCAGAGTCTTGCCATTGAAGTCCGTAACGTGAACGCCTTCTGGCGTGAGCACCGCCAGATCGCCGTCGTTCAGGAAGAACATGTCGCGCGTGTGGCTTAGAATTGCCGGTACGTCCGAGGCGACGAAATACTCGTTCTCTCCCAGACCCACCACCACGGGCGGACCTTGCCGTGCCGCCACGATCTTGTTGGGATCGGAGCTGGCGATGATCGCCAGTGCAAAAACCCCGGTGATCTCTTTCACAGCTTTTCTGACAGCATCCTCGAGATGACCTTCGTAGTGCTTCTCGATCAGATGCGCGATGATCTCGGTATCCGTTTCGGTGACGAACTTATGGCCTTCGAGTTGTAGCTGACGCTTCAGAGCCAGATAGTTCTCGACGATACCGTTATGCACCACCACGATGTCGCCGCTGCAATCGCGGTGAGGATGCGCGTTCTCTTCCGTCGGGCGTCCGTGCGTGGCCCATCGGGTATGGCCGATTCCATAAGCGCCATCCATGGGATTCACCCGGATGGTTTCCTCCAAGTTGCGCAGCTTACCGGAGGCGCGGCGAATCGCAAGTTGATTATCGCCGTTCAACACCGCAATGCCGGCGGAATCGTAACCACGGTATTCCAGTCGGCGCAGACCGTCCAGAATAATGGGCACAGCTCGCCTGTTCCCGATATAACCGACTATTCCGCACATATACGTTTAGAATACGATTCTTCGCTTGATCTCCGCTCGAATTGCGTCCAGGCCGGAGTTAGAGTACAGCACCAGGATGCGCTCGGCGGTGAGCTCGCTGAGCACCCGGTTGCGGAACCGGTTGTTGTAGCGAGATGTGTCGGCGGGGTCGAATCCGAACTCGTGCGCTAATCGTTTGAGGATTGCATCCGCGGTTGTGACGGACGGAATCGATAGAACGAAATCGGCATCCGACAAGTTGTGGATGGAATCTTCGATGCGGAACTTCGGGATGTGCCATTCGCCGGCATTGTTGCGCATCAGATAGCCTTCAGCAAGTGGGTCGAGGCGGGCGATGATCGCTGCCGCTCGAATCCAGTTCACGACTTTGGGCTCGTTGCCGAGCACTGGCGCGGCGTGCGCGCTGGCTTGCACCACGATCAAGTCCGCGGCCAGGCCGCGTTTCATGGCTTCCGCCAAGCTGAGGATGTGATGAGCGGGGGTCCCGGCGATCGGCACTTCGTCCAGCTCCGTGCCATCCGGCTTCCATTGAAAGACGATGGTCTTCGCCCAATCGTGCCAGATCGGCGCAGCGATCAGCAAGTCCTGGTCGATCATGAGACCGGGTCCGTACTTCTGCCGGTATTCATTGCCCAGGTTCAAGCTGCTGGTTAGATTGAACGATTCGTGAATCGCCAAGCCGCCGGGATAGGAGTGATGACCGCCAAAATTGCTGCCCGGCGCGGAGTCGAATGCTTGCGGTAGCTTCGGGCAGTCCGAGCCGTCGTCCCGCACCGGGGGAAAGACGCCTGCCATGGGAACGGCGGCTTGGAGCAAATCTTCGGACGTGAGCTTTTGGAGAATCTCGGATTTCAGATCGGCGGTTAAACCGGCGCGGTGGGCGATGCATGTATCCGGCTTCAATGCGTCCAGAGTTGCGGTACGGATATTCGGGTCGTGTATTTTCGCGGCCTCGGCTTGAATGAATGAGAACGCGTCAGCGACCCGCGCCGTCTGGCCATGCAGGCTCACCCCGAGTAAGCTCGCAAGCAGCCAGAGCGCCACCTACAAGTGCCTCTTCAGGAACGCGCAAATGTGATAACCGACCATGAACTTGAATGGCGTCTCGCCCAGAGTGTAATGGCCGCATGGCAAAACCACGACCTTATGATCCACCTTGTATTCTTCCATCTTGCGGACGATATCGCGCGAAAGCTCCGGTAGAAAGGTGGTGTCGTAAGTCGTGTAGATGAACTGCGACTTCTGCTTCTGACTCGCGAACTTTTCCATGTAGCTGACCGGACTGATGGCTCTCCACAGGTTGCGCAACCGGTCGATATCGACGTGACCTTCCAGGCCCTCCCGGATATGCCGGGTCGACAAACCCGTCCATACAACGTCGGCGAAATAGGTGGAACAGTGATTGAACACGTTGACCGACACCCGCGAATCGTGCGCCGACACCAGGCACGCATAGCACGAACCGAGACTGGTACCCACGATGCCGAATCGATGGTAGCCCTGCGTTTCCAGCCAATCGAAGCAGCAGCGGACGTCGATCACCGCCTGCCGTGTAGCATCCATTGTGCGGCCGATGTTTGAAGAGACGGCGTAGTCCGCGCGCTGAAGTTCCGCCGGCATGCGGAAATCGTGATACGGCAGGCTGATGCGAAGGCTGGCGATGCCCAATTTTTGCAATCCGCGGCAGAGCGCCAGGTGTCCGTCGGCTGGCGCATTCCAGTGCGGCAGCAACACTACGGCCTTTTTGCCGGGGGCGGGGAAGTAGCGTGCGTGAACCACATCGTTCTCGGGATAGGGCGTGGAGGCCGGCGTGGTGAATCGCAGGATATCGCCTTCGAGCTGAAAATCGGTGGGCTTTTCGTAGGCGAAAAACCGGTCGCTGTTGGCCATCGCCGCTCGGTTCAAATCGAGCAGATAGTGTTCGGGAGAGTGTCCGTTCAATGGAAGTTCACGCGTTTGCGGCCATCGGCGAGTCCACTCCAGCCCCCAGTCGAAAGGACGGACCACCCGATTCGTGGCTCGAAATGCAAGGTGTTTCTCCCATTCGTCGATCCGGCGCGCGTACCAATTCTTCATGTGAACGTAACGAAAATTGCAGTTGCGAATCTCATCCTGCGAAGGAGGATTATCTCATGACTCGTACTTACTTGGCTGCAACGTTGTTGTTAACAGCGGCCGCCTATGCCCAAAACGGGAGCTCCGATCGGATGAAATCCGGGAGCGACCTGGTTCCCATGGCGGATCAGCACTTTATGATGAAGGCCGCCCAAGGCGGCATGGCAGAAGTTCAACTTGGCAAGCTGGCCACCCAAAACGCGTCCAGTCAGGCGGTGAAAGACTTTGGTCAAAAGATGGTTGACGACCACAGCAAGGCCAACGACGAACTAAAAGGTCTGGCGGCACGGAAGAACGTCACCCTGCCGACTTCTCTGGACCCGCAGGACCAGGCGACCATGGACCGGCTATCGAAATTGAACGGGCCAGCTTTCGATCGGGCTTACATGCGCGACATGGTGGTGGATCATAAGAAGGACATCGCCGATTTCCGGAAGGAAGCCAATAGCGGAGCGGATTCGGACGTTAAAACCTGGGCATCGAATACCCTGCCGACTCTTCAGCAGCACTTGCAGATGGCCCAATCTACTAAATAGCCACGCTGACCGTCGCCGGTCCATTGGAGGGCAGGCGACGGTCATATACTCTTGACTACTTTCTGCGGATGTAGATGTTGCCGTTGAAGGTCTTAAAGTCGAGATCGGGACCGCCTCCATTAATGTTGCCTACCGTAGTCTTGTCGATCTTCACCCTATACTTTCCGCCCTTTGAGCGGCCATCCTCCACCTGAGGCATAGAGGACGTGGGGCTCAGCTTCACCTCGAAGTCGCTATAAATATCGCCGTTATCCGTCTTCATCTTTACCGTTCCCCGTGTATCTGCCGGCAACGTCACATCCACATCGCCATTGAGCGAGCTAAACGACATGGGTTTTCCGGGCGTGACCTTATCCATAGTCACCATTACGCGTCCATTCAGTGAATTGGCCAGGACCGTACCGGATACATTGGTAGCTGTAACCGCCCCGTTCAGATTCTCCAGTTCCAAGTCGCCGCTGACGTGATGCACAGCAATTGCGCCGCCATTCAGACACTTCAATTTGAGCGAAGTATTGTAGGGCACCCGCAAGAACAAGTTCCCGCCCCGTCCCGAATTACTGTGAATGTGGACAGTATTGTTGTCCTCTTCGACGGTTAGTCCTAAGCCGGTAGGCTCGATGCGCTTCAGCCCTTCGGCTCCATGCGGGACATGCTTCGTTTCATGGTCGCCCGATCCGCGAGTCTCGATGACCACTTCCTTACCTTCGTAGCCCTCGACGTCGAAACAACTGTTGTTCATCGAGCCCGACACCAATCCAGGGCGGGAAGGATCGCTGAAAGGCACCGAAAACCGGTTGGCCGAATCCTGCGCCACAAGGCCGGCGCAAGTCATCAATAGAACACTGATCGTTTTCATTTCTTCCTTTATTTTGCTTCTCGAATGAAGATGTCCCCATTCAGGGTCTTCATGCGGAATTCAGGTCCGCCGGCACCGATGCGAACGTTGGTGGCGCCGCCCCGCCGATATACAAACTTGCCGTTACGCTTTTCCGCGCTGGCCGGCTCCAGCGGCAGCGGACTTACTTCAAAATCGGTATACATTCCACCGTTCAGGGTCTGCATGCGGGCATCGCCTCTGAATCCTTTACGAAATGTCAGGTCGACGTTTCCGTTGACTGTTTCGAAAGAGCTGTTCGACGTTGGGTTACGAACGAAGGTCGCCGTCACCGGGCCGTTCACGGTATGCGCGCGGCCGGAGCCGCCCATGTCCGACAGGTCGATGCGGCCGTTCACGTTCTTGATGTCGAAGTCGCCCGTGATGCCGCGTACTGTGATGTGCCCGTCGTTCACGGTGTAGAGATCCACGCGCATCGCGGAAGGAACCTGCAGCTTGAAGTCGTAGTAGACCTGGTAGCCGGGATGATGTTCTCCTCCACCACAACAGTCGCCGCCGCAGTGGCAACGGAACGGGCCGTCCACATACAGCTTCACCATGTCGCCGGATTGCGTCATGTCGAGCTTTACCTCGCGCTTGGCTGCTTCGAGACGGCCCGGCGTCTCCGCTTCAATGCGCTTGGAGACCTCAACCTTTAATTCACTGCCGCTATAGCCCGTTGCTTCGATGGAGCCGTTTATGGTGTCCACCAGCAGAAGCTGGGAGTTCGAGAACGTCTTGGTTTCGGTGCTCCGCTCTTGCACGTCGGACGCGAAGGCCGCGATGGAAAGCACGACCGCCAGGCACAATGCTTTCATTGCATCCTCCCCAGAGCCCACTGCGCCCGCTGCCGGACTATAGGATTCATCTCGCCGTTCTTGGTGAGGTCCTGTAGAGCCGGAACCGCATTGCGATCCCGCAGGTCCGCCAGTTGATCGATCAGCGCGATCTGCACCATCGGCGATTCCTGCTTGCCGATCGCCTGCAGCATTCCGCGCCGCGCTACCGGGCTGTCTCCATAACTACGCAAGGCGTCGACAGCCGACAAACGCACGTTGATATTAGGGTCGTGGTTGACGGTCTGGAGTAACGCCGAAAGCACTTCCGTATCCGGCTGTTCGAAACGGATGGCCCAGTTTACGCCCTTCAGGCGATCACTCGCGCCCTGTTGCTGTAACAACGAAAGAACTACTATCTGCCGCATGTTCGTCACCTCGGTTCTCAGTTGGTCTAGCTGGTTGGTATCGTGTTTACGGTCGATCAGGTAGCCTGCGCCGAATCCGACCACCAGAGTCGCCAGGCTCAGGCCGGCCTGCAGGGCGGGCCGGGCGATCCACCAATTCTTCAGCGCCGCCAGGACGCTCGGGCGGGGAGCGGCTTCGGCGAAACCCTGCTGGTAGGCGGACAGCCGTTCATAGAAGCGCGTGCGCATTTCGCGGCCCGGCTGCGCCAGCGGCATCTCGCCCAAAACCCGCCAGATCGCGCCCAACCGTTCCACCTCGACTCGACAGAGCGCGCACGAAACCAAGTGCATTTCCACGTCGGCGCGCTGCTCGTCTTCGAGCAAACCTTCCCAAACCTGCGGCATTTGGACCCGGCAATCTTCACATTTCATGACGCCCTCTCTCCCGCTAATTCGCGATACATCTCTCCCAAGGCGCGGACCGCGCGATAGACACGCACCTTCACCGCGCCGATCTCGCAGCCCAGGATGTGCGCGATCTCTTCGTACTTCAAATCCTGAAAACGGCTGAGTACGAGGATCTCGCGCTTGTCGCCCGGTAGCCGATTCAGCGCCCGCTGGAGCAACTCGATTTCCTGACGTTTGCGAAGTGCTTCCTCGGCATCCATTTCACCGCTGCGCGGCTCATGCACCGCGAATTCGTCCTCAGCATCCACCGGCACCAACTGCAGTTCACCTTTTCGACGCTGCATGCGATCCGTGTTCAGATTCCGCGCGATCTGGTACATCCAGGCCGCGAAAGGACGCTTCTCGTCGTAGCCCGAACGGTAGCGCAGCATGCGGAAAAATACTTCTTGCGCCAGATCTTCAGACATATCCCGGTCGCCACACATGTGGACGAAGAAGTTGAAGACTCTCCGGTGGTGCCGCTCGAAGAGAATGGCCAGCTTGCGAAGATCCCCTTCGCGGACCTGGGCCATCAATGCCTCGTCGGTCGGATTCAAGTCAGCCATGCCTCACACTTGACACTACTGCGCCTTGCTTTAAAGGTTACAAGCGGACGGACCATTCGTGGGTTGTTACGCTGAATGGTAGTGCTCTCTTCCCGAGAAATAGCTGCCGACTACGCTGAGCGTCTCCGTAAGTATCAGGCTGCGGTCGACTCCGAACAGGTCCAATTTCGGCGGATTGGCAATGCGCGCCTGGCGGCGGGTATCAGCGCGGCGATTCTGGCGTTCTTCGTATTTGGCTCCGTAGCCGTTCCGATCTACTGGCTCGCTGTGCCCATTGGGCTTTTTTTGATCCTCGTTATCTTGCATGCAAGGGTCGTCCAGCGATTGCAGCGCGCGCGCCGTTCGGTCCGCTTTTATGAGAGCGCCGTGGCTCGCATAGAAGACCGCTGGATGGGCGGCGGCGAACAGGGTGAGCGATTTCGCAATCCTAACCATGTTTATGCCGAGGATCTGGATCTGTTCGGCAAAGGATCGCTGTATCAGTTGCTATGCACCGTTCGGACTCGTTCGGGGGAGGATCAGTTGGCTGCCTGGCTGCTTTTTCCCGCAGTTCCGGAACAAGTGAAGCGGCGGCAGCGGGCTATCGGCGAGCTCGCGCCGCGCGTCGACCTTCGCGAGGAGCTAGCGCTGGCCGGCGAGGATGTTCAGGCCGGATTGCATGCCGATAAAGTATCGCAATGGGGGCTGGGACCGCCCGTCAGTTTCCCTCCCGGGCTTCGTATATTGGCGGTGTTTCTCTCCGCCGGAACCATCGCGTCGTTGATCGGTTATTTCGCCGGCTTCACCGGCCGCATCCCGCTGCTGGTCTTCGTGCTGGTGCAGATGGGGGTAAGCCTGGCTCTACGCTCGCGAGTGAAGTCTGTGGTGGAAGCCGTGGAGCTGCCGTCACACGACCTCGGCCTGTTATCCGCGATGATAGGCCGCATCGAGCGCGAAGGGGTCCAAGCGCCGCTGCTGACGGACCTGAAGAATCGACTGGTAACGCTAGGGTTGCCCGCTGCGCGGCAGATCGCGCGTCTGGAGCGCTATGCAACGCGGCTGGAGTGGTCGCACAATGAGTTCTTCAAGCCCTTTGCCGCGGTTATGATGTGGTCCACCCACTTGGCGGTGGCGATTGAAGCGTGGCGCCGGCAGTCCGGTCCCGGCATCCCCGTCTGGATCGACGCCACCGGTGAATTCGAAGCGTTGAGCGCATTGGCTTGCTATCGTTACGAGCACCCTTCCGATATATTTCCGGAGCTGGACTGCAGCAGGGTGGTGTTCGATGTGGAACAAATCGGTCATCCTTTGCTCCCAGAGCAACAGTGCGTGAGGAACGACATCGCGTTTGGAAGTACACTGCCGCTGGTCATTATTAGCGGATCGAACATGTCCGGCAAGAGCACGATGCTGCGGACGGTGGGTCTGAGTACCGTGCTGGCATGGGCCGGAGCCCCTGTGCGGGCGCGAAAAATGGTGCTTTCCCCGGTGCAGGTAGCGGCTTCCATTCGCGTTCAAGACTCGCTGCAAGACGGCCGCTCGCGCTTCTACGCGGAGATTACAAGGCTGCGGCAGATCGTGGATCTGACCAGCGGACAACTGCCGGTGTTGTTTCTGCTCGATGAACTGCTGAGCGGCACTAATTCGCACGACCGCGAAATCGGCGCAGCTGCCATCGTGGGATCCCTGATTGAGCGCGGCGCTGTAGGGTTTTTGACCACTCACGATCTGGCTCTGGCGCATATCGCCACGTCCGTCCAGCCCGCCGGTGTGAACGTCCATTTCGTTGACACGATCGAGGAAGGCAAGCTGCACTTCGACTATCAATTGCATCCGGGCGTGGTGGAGCGCAGTAATGCGCTGGAACTGATGCGGTCGGTGGGGCTGGAAGTGTAAGGCCACTTCGTTGATCTAAAATTCTGCGAGACTAAATCCTATGCAACGGAAATGGCCTCTTCTGGCGGTATTGTGCTCGGCAGCTTTCGCGGCCCCGCGATTCAGCATCGAGCAAGTCTTGAATTACTCGTTTCCCACGGATTTGATAGCCGCGCCTCATGAAGGTAAAGTCGCCTGGGTGCTGGATGAACGCGGCGCGCGGAATATTTGGGTAGCGGAAGCGCCCTCGTACAAAGGCCGCCGTCTCACGAATTTCACAGCCGACGACGGCCAGGAGATCGATCAAATGGATTGGCTCCCGGATGCCAAGGGGTTGGTCTACGTGCGGGGCGGCGATTTCGAAACCGGGCGCGACAATCCCAATCCGGCCAGTTTCCCGGACGCAGTGGAGCAAGCGGTCTGGATAGTACCGCTGACAGGCGACCCTGCTCGCAAGCTTTCGGAGGGTAATTCGCCGGTGGTCTCGCCGAAGGGCGACCGCGTGGCGTTCCTGAAGGCCAACCAGGTTTGGAGCATCGGGCTGGGCAAGGACGACAAACCCGTGGAACTGATCCACGCCAAGGGACGCGCGAGCGAACTGCGCTGGTCGCCCGACGGCACGCGTCTGCTGTTCGTGAATAATCGGGGCGACCATAGCTTGGTGGGTCTGTACGACTTCGGATCGAAATCGCTCAGATATCTGGACCCCAGTGTCGATGAAGACACGGGTCCGGTCTGGTCGCCGGACGGCAAGGACGTTGCCTTTGTGCGCATTCCCGCGTCCACTCGGGCCTTTATGTTCGGCCCAGTGCGATCGGCGGCGAATCCATGGTCCATCCGCGTCGCCAGCGCGGAAACCGGAGCCGGACGTGAGTTATGGAAAGCCCAGCCCGGCGCAGGCAGCGCGTTTCATCGCGTGGTGGCGGAGAACCCGATCTTCTGGGGCGCGGGCGATCGCATCGTGTTTCCGTGGGAAAAGACCGGTTGGGTCCACTTATATTCAGTTTCAACGCGCGGGGATACGCCTACCGAGATCAGCGGAACCGGGTCGTATGAAGTGGAGCACGTCTCCTTAACATGGGACCGCAAAAACGTTTTATTCGCCTCGAACGATGGCGATGTCGACCGCAGGCACATTTCGAAAGTTTCCGTGCTTGGCGAAGGCGCATCGGCCGTGACGAAGGGAAATGGGATCGAATGGTCGCCGGTGGAACTAAGCGATGGCCACGGCTACGCGATGCTGCGCTCCGATTGGAAGACCCCGGCGCACGCCAGCGCGCTGCTGCCGTCCAGTAACACGCCAGTCGATTTAG
>Ga0302319_10017491_pt1 | contig 13122 bp, 7 predicted proteins | sample Bog_T0_2_FD_203319 | JGI IMG/M metagenome (GOLD analysis project Ga0302319, IMG submission 203319) | Peat permafrost microbial communities from Stordalen Mire near Abisko, Sweden - Bog_T0_2 | ecosystem: Environmental > Terrestrial > Soil > Wetlands > Peat | place: Sweden: Abisko, Stordalen Mire...
GCTCTTAGCTGGCGCATGAAATCCTCTTAGAGGCGGAGATGTTTGAGTTTGTGCTTTCCCAGGCCTCAAAATCGAGACCTGGGGCACCCATCTTGGTATTTGGTTTGCCCATCGGGGCTACTCGATACGCAATGCTTTCATGGGATCAATGGATGCGGCGCGGTGTGCGGGTAGCCATGTGGCAAGCGTGGCTATCGCACAGAGGAATCCCGCAGCGGCCAGATAAATGAGAGGAATGTTTGCGTCGTCGCCGAGTAGTTTGGCGCTTGCGCCCATGCCTCCACCGGTGAAGGAGACGCTGGCGACCGCGCGCGCCAGCCCTGCGGCCAGCACGGCGCCGACAATCAGGCCACCTGCGGTTAGCGTTAGTCCTTGTTTGATCACCATGCCCAGTACATGGCGGGGTTGCGCGCCGAGAGCCATGCGGACGCCGATCTCCTGGGTGCGCTGCGCGACGGAGTAGGCCATGACGCTATAGAGTCCGACGGCAGCCAACAGAAGTGCGATGGAGCCGAGGACGGTCATGAGGCTCGCGGCGATTTTTTGTGGATAGAGCGATGCGCCGATGTATTCCTTGAGCGGCGCGGCATCGAAGACACTGACGTTGGGATCGAGGTCGCGTACCTGGGTGCGGAGTGTGGAGAGCATGTTCTCCGGGTCGCCTTTGGTGCGGACATAGAAAGCAAGATTCATGTCCTCGCGGTAAATCTGGCGGAAGGGCACATAGAAATACGCGGGGGTCGATTCGCCGAGGTAATGATACTTCGAATCTTTGGCGACGCCGACTACGCGGAACCAGCTTCCCCAGCCATGGATACGCGTGCCGATGGGATTGCGGCCTGCAAAGAAGCGGCGTACAAAGGCTTCGTTCACAATCATCACGGCGGGCGACTTGTCGTCTTCGTTGTCGGCTTCGGTAAAGTTGCGGCCTTCGACGATGGGAATGTGCATCAACGGAAGATAGCCGGGCGATATGACGTTGCGGAAGATGCTCATGTTCTCATTGGGGCGCATGGCGTAGCCCTCGATCTTCAGCTCCTCCCACCAACTGGGCTCAAAGCTGAGAGGCACTCCGTCGGAGTAGGCAACGTCTGTAACGCCGGGGGCTGAACGCATGCGCTCTTCAAGACGCCGACAGAATTCTTTGCGCTGCGCAAGGGTGTAGCCGTTGGTGTTGAGATAGAACTGGCCCAGGAGAACTTTGTTGGGATCGAAGCCGGGATCGATCTTCATGGTGGTCTGGAAGCCGCGCGCGAAGAGGCCAGCGCCGACGAGAGCTACCAATGCAAGAGCAACTTCTGAGGCTACGAGCACGGAGCGAAGGCGATTGCGGCCACGGCCCGCGGTCCCGCTGCGTCCGCCGGAGTTGAGGCGCGAGCTGAGGTTCAGACGGCCCACTTGCAACGCGGGGATGAGGCCGGCGGCAAGCGCTGCGACGATGCAGACGCCCGCGGTGAATGCCAGCACGGAGAGATTGGGACGCGTGTCCATGGACACCAATTGCTGCATGGGGCCGGGGGGCATCAGGAACTTGAGCGCGTGACTCATCCAAGGGGTGAACGCGAGCCCGAGGGCTGCGCCGGTGCCGGTGAGTAGAAGGCTCTCAGTCAACACCTGGCGTGCAAGCCTTCCGCGGCCCGCGCCAAGTGCGAGGCGGGCGGTGAATTCCTTTTCACGCACTGTGGCGCGTGCGAGCAGCAGGTTGGTCACGTTGGCGCAGACGATGAGCAGGACCAAAATGCAGACGCCCATCAGGATGCGCAGCGGTCCAACCAGCAGGCCCTGCGGACCGTGCGGTGACTTCCACAAGGGCAGCAGCGTTGCAGACATACCTTCCGAAACATTGGCGTTCAAGATCGCCATGCGGTCGGCCAGTGTCTTCAGTTCCACACGCGCCTGGTCAAGGGTGACGCCTTGCTTGATGCGCGCGATGCCCAGCATGTTGCGGTTGTGACGGTCGCGCAACATCCATTCCTGGACACCGTTGAGCGCGGGCTGCTCCATGTAGGGAACCCAAAGATCGAAGGCTGTTACGGGCATCGATCCGTGAAACTCGGGCGCGGCAACACCGACGACTGTTAGCTCATGCTGATTGATACGGATGGTCTGGCCGACAATATTCGGACTTGCGGCGTAGTGCGAGCGCCAGTAGCGATCGCTGATGACTACGATGGGAAACTTGCCGGGAGCATCCGCATATTCTGCGGGAAGGAAGAGGCGGCCAACCTCCGGCTTCACGCCAAGAACATCGAAGAAGTTGCCGGAAACCAATTCAGCCCACACACGTTCGGCATGGTCTTCCTTGCCTACGCTGAGTGCCACTGGCCTGCTCACGGCGATGCCATCAAAGAGCTTGAGGTGGTCGCGGAAGTCGCGGAAATCCGGATACGAACTCGTCACCCACTCGCCGTTGGGGGTCACCGATTCGAGAGTGACGAGGCGGCTTGGGTCGGCGACGCCACTGAGCGGTTGCAGAAGCACTGCGTTGATCCATGTGAATGCAGTGGTGGTGGCGCCGATGCCAATGGCCAAGGTAAGCACCGCGACGGCAGTGAACGAGGGGTTACGCGCCATCATGCGGAGGCCGTAGCGCACGTCATGCAGCAGGTCTTCGATCCACGGAAGAGTGCGGCGTTCGCGCTGCGCCTGGCGAGCCTGTTCGGCGCCGCCGAGGCGAACGAGTGCCTGACGGCGGGCTTCGTGCGGAGCGAGCCCGGAGCGGATACCGACTTCAGTGTCGAGAACGACATGGCTCTCTATTTCGGCGGCGAAGTCCGCGTCAGAACGCCTGGTGCCGAAGAGTCCACGAAGGCGGAGGAAGAAGGCTCTGAGTTTACGCATAAAAACCTCTTTTCGGTTTGGCGCCTATTCGGTGCGCAGTGCTTTCATCGGGTCAATGGAAGCTGCGCGGCGCGCGGGGATATAGCAAGCCACGAGGGCAATGACGGCAAGGAGCGGTGGAACGAGCGCAAATGTAAGTGCATCGTGAGGCTGGATGCCATAGAGGAAGCTGGAGGCCATTTTGGCCAGCATCCATGCGGCGGGCCAGCCGAGAGCGACGGCGATGAGCGTGAGCACAAGGCCTTGGCGCAGCACGAGTCTTTCGACGGAACCGGGCTTCGCGCCAAGGGCCATGCGGATGCCTATTTCCCGAACGCGTCGGCTTACGGAATAGCTCATGACTCCATAGAGTCCGACGCTGGCGAGCACTAGGCCGATGAAGCCGAAGACGCCGAAAAGTGTGGCGGCAAGGCGAGGCAGGAAGAATGCTGTGCGAATGTGCTGCTCCATGGTTTCTTCATTGAAGACGGCCATGGTTGGATCAAGATCATGGATCTGGCGGCGAACATCTTCGGACACCAGAGCGGGATTGCCGGCGGTGTGAACGATGAGCGTGTAGCCCATGAATGCGGGGTCGCCGGCGACGGTCTGCTTCAGCGAGCGATAGAGGACGGGGCGCGTATCTTCGCCGATGGTGCGGGATTTTACATTTCCGACGACACCAACGATCTGGTATGTGGACCCGCCGCCGTTGACCTGCGCGCCGATTTGATTTTTGCCGCCAAGGATGTCTTTTACGAACTCCTCGTTCACGATGGCGGTCTTGGGTCCGGTCGCGGATTCCGAACCAAAATCGTTGCCGGCGATGCGGGGAATTCCGAGAGTTTCGAAGTAGCCGGGGTTCACCATGAAGAGGTCGGTGATGACATCCGTGTCGGGTCCGCCTACTATTTGAAAGCCGTCACTGCGGTTGCCTCCATTGAGCGGCGGTGAATCGGTGACTACGGCGGATTGAACTCCGGGCAGACCAGCGACGCGCTGTTGCAACTGAGTGAGCCACACAACGGTACGTTCGGGTGTGTAGCCATGGACTCGTGGATCGACAGACATCATGAGCAGGTTGTCGGTTCGAAATCCTATGTTGATCGCGGATGCGCTCTGAAGGCTGCGTAGAAAGAGTCCGGTGACACATAGAAGGACAACCGACATGGAGATCTGTGCGATTACGAGGAGGTTGCGCAGGGTGATGCGGCGGCCGGGACGAGCCAGGGCGTCTTCGCCCTTGAGCGCGTTGGCAAGCAATGGGCGCGACGCTGCCCAGGCTGGTGCGAGACCGAGAAGGAAGCCGCTCGCGATGCTGAGCGCAAATGAGTAAATGAGAACACGCCAGTCGATAGCCAGACTCACGTCGATTGGGATGGGCGCCGGAATGTGAAAAGTTGCGAGACCGCGCGTGGCTCCAAGGGATAAAAGGACTCCGAGCGCGCCGCCGGCGGTGCCGATCAGCAGGCTTTCCACCAGGACCTGGCGGCGCAGGCGGGCGCGGGTGGCTCCAAGTGCGAGGCGGACCGCCATTTCACGCTGGCGAGCGGCTGCCTGTGCAAAGAGGAGATTGGCGACGTTGGCTCCGGCGATGGCGAGGACGAGCAGAACAACGACCGCAAGAGCGGCGAGAAACAAATAGACCATTTGCCATACGCTTTGCGGTAAGGACCCGGCCTGCTGTAAGACGAATCCACCGCCTTTGTCGGTTTTTGGATAAGCAATGGCGAAGCGGCCAGCGAGCGTTTTCAACTCCGCTGCCGCCTGCGAGCGGGTGACCCCCGGGGCAAGACGCGCCACCACTTCGAGCCAATGATTTTCGCGAGAAGCTTGGTCCGGACGGCCAATCGCCAGCACGTTCTCCGTTCCGAGGGGAACCCAGAATTCCGCGATGATGACCTGATCGATGCCGTGAAATGCCGCCGGCGAAACGCCGACTACGGTAAATGCATGGCCGGAGAGGACAACTGTTTTCCCCACGATTTTCGGATCAGAATTGAAGCGGCGACGCCAGAGGCCGGAGCCGAGTACGACTGCCTGCTGGCGTTCCTCGTCGGCGGTGAATCCGCGGCCCGTGACCATGGGAAGTTGGATGACGTTGAAGAAGTTGGAGGAGACGGCCTGGCCCCAGACGCGTTCCGGCTCTCCGCTGCCTGCGATGGAGGCTGGAACGAGTTCATCATAGGCGCCAACGCCGGAGAAAGACTTTGCCTGATCGCGGACGTCGGTATAGATCGGGTAGGGGAAGTTGTTGCAGCACCTACCGCCTTCGTGCGTGGTGTTGAGAGCGAGCAGGGTGGTGGGATCGCCGACGGGCGCCGGGCGCAGGACGAAGCGGCTGACCATTGAGAAAATTGTGGCGTTGGCGCCGATGCCGAGGCCTATGGAAAGAATCGCAATGGCCGTGGCGCCGCGGTTTTTGCCGAGCGTACGAAGACCGTAGGAAAGATCGCGGAGAAGCGATTCAAGCCATGGGAGGGTGCGGCGTTCGCGATGCGCCTGGCGGGTCTGCTCTACGCCTCCGAGACGAATGAGGGCCTGGCGACGGGCCTCCGCATAGGTGTGGCCGGCGCGGATGCCATCCTCTGTATGCAGCGCGATGTGGCTCTCTACTTCGGCGACGAAGTCGGCTTCGGGGCGGTCGGGTCGGAAGAGGCCGCGGAGGCGATGGGCGATGGCTCGGAGTTGGCGCATGAAGGGCTCCTTATGAATGGGGCCGGTTGAGGGTTGTGGTTTCCCACCCTTTCGATCGAATGGCAAGAAGCAGGTTCTTCGACTTCGCTGCGCTTCGCTCAGAATGACAAGGCACCCAGCATTTTCGCGAGTCAAGCATGGGGCTCTTAGGCCTCTTCAGCCGGAGTCAGAAAGCGGGCGAGAATGTTGGTGGTCTGCTCCCACTCGGCGGCGGCCTTCTTCAATTGGCGATGGCCGGCTTTGGTGAGCTCGTAAAACTTTGCTTTGCGGTTGTTTTCGGATGTGCCCCAGGTCGAACGAATGAAGCCTTCCTGTTCGAGCTTGAGCAGCGCGGGATAAAGCGTGCCGTAGTTCAACTGGAGCAGATCACCGCTGGTTTGCTCGATGCGGCGCGCCAGGCCGTAGCCGTGCTGCGCGCCCATCGTGTCAAGAGTGCGCAGGACCATGAGAGCTAGAGTTCCCTGCCAGACATCTGTTTTGTCGCCCATTGCGTTTTCCTTCCGACTTCTATTGCGAACCAATAGGAGAACTCTACTCCAACTTCTATGGGAATGCAATACGTAGGATTTCTAACGTTGGTTCCATGGAATTTTCGGAACATGCTGAATGTGGTAGGCTGGCGTGGATTCTGGGATTCAATCGACGCGGAGGTTTTGCTGATGAAGCTGTCTTCATTTGCTGTTGCCGCATGTGTGGGGCTGGCTATTCCGATGGCTGGGCAAAGCCCTGCTACTGCAAACAATTTAGCCGATTCGGCAAAGCGGCAACTGCCGGCGCTTACTGAGACTTACAAGCATCTGCATGAAAACCCTGAGCTCTCAAGGCAGGAGGTGCATACGGCGGCGTTTGTGGCTGGGGAACTTCGCAAGCTGGGCTACACGGTGACGGAGCACGTGGGCAAGTATGAAGACGGCACGCAGGCAGAGGGAGTCGTTGCAATTTTGGAGAACGGCGCGGGGCCACGGCTGCTGCTGCGGACTGAACTGGATGCGCTGCCGGTGGATGAGAAGACCGGCCTGGACTACGCGAGCCATGTGAAGACGACCAATGCGCAGGGGCAGGCGGTGAGTGTGATGCATGCGTGCGGGCACGATCTGCACATGACGGTGCTGCTGGGCGTGGCGAAGGAACTGGTGGAGCGGAAGAGCCAGTGGCACGGGACTCTCATGCTGATTGGGCAGCCGGCGGAGGAGATGATTATGGGCGCGGCGGCGATGCTGCGGGATCATCTCTATGAGCGGTTTGGGCGGCCGGACTTTGTGTTGTCGGAACATGATTCCAGCGAAGTGGCCACGGGAACGATTTCGGTAAAGGGCGGCCCGTTGCTGGCGAGTGCGACTACGCTGAATGTGACCATGCGCGGCATTGGGGGGCATGGGTCCGCGCCGCAGGTTGGCAAGGATCCGATTGTGCTGGCGGCGGAGTTTGTGCTGGTGGCGCAGACGATTGTGAGCCGGCAAGTCGATCCGCAGCAGCCGGCGGTGCTGACAGTAGGGACAATTCATGGCGGGACCAAGAACAACATTATTCCCGACGAAGTGACGATGGGGCTGACGCTGCGGACTTACTCGATGGCCGTGCGCGATCAGATTGTGGCCGCGGTCAAGCGCGAAGCGAAGGGGCTGGCGGAGGGGTATGGAATTCCGGAAGACCACATGCCTACGGTGGAAATGACGGAGAGTACACCGGCAACCATCAACGACGCGGCGATGGCGGAGCGGGTGCGAGCCGTGGCTGTTGCGGCGCTGGGCAAAGACCGCGTGGGAGAAGCGAAGGCAATCATGGGGAGTGAGGATGTGGGGCTGTTCACGCTCGATGGCAAGATTCCAGGGGTGATGTATTGGCTGGGCGCTTCCGATCCGGGAAAGCTGGAGGAAAGCCACAAGACCGGAGTGCCGCTGCCAGGGCTGCATTCGGCGTTGTTTGCGCCGGTGTATGGGCCGGCGATCACGACGGGGGTTACGGCTATGACGGCGGTGGCTTTGGACTTGCTGAAGTAGGCTTTCTGGAAGGGCGTTGACTCTAACCGATTGATCAACTCATTTGCATTTGTGCTTGCCCCCCTTCCGCAGAAAAAAGCGGAAAGGATGGGGCACCCAGATCATTGGCTGAGAAGGGTGGGGATCCACCCGGCGAGAGCCCGGCTTTTCCTGCCTGTCCTGTGGGCCAAGTGAGCGCTGGATACATCGGAATTGAGAGTATCCCCCCACGGGTCTGGGTGCGTATAGTTCCTGCAGCGGCACCCCCCTTTGATAACGAGGTCATGCAATGGCGCGACGGACCCCTCTCGCTCTCTTCCTGGCAGCATGGTTTGCAGGCAGCATTGTGGCAGCGGCACAGACGGCCAGCGCGCCAAAGGGCCAGTCTGGAGGGCCGGGCGGCAGCGAGGACAGCACTGCGCACGTCACGCTGGGACACGCGGCCGTGCCGCTCTACGGGCCGTGGAAGTTCACCGTGGGCGATTCGCCGATTGACCCGAAGACAGGCCAGCCGCTGTGGGCCGAGCCGGACTTTGACGACTCCAAGTGGGAGACGGTGGACCTGACGCCGAAGGACGCGGCTATCGATCCGATCGCCGGGACCTCAGGCTACGTGCCCGGCTGGACGGCCAAGGGACACCCCGGCTACTGGGGCTACGCCTGGTACCGTGTCCGGGTGCAGGTGGAGGCGCGTCAGGGGGAGGAACTGGCCCTGGCGGGGCCCGCCAGTGTGGATGACGCCTACCAGGTCTTCGATGACGGGGGACTGGCTGGCCACTTCGGCGACTTTAACGGTAGCAAACCCGTCGTTTACTACACCCAGCCCAGGATGTTCCCGTTGCCGCAGACGGGCAATCACGATGCCGGGACCGGGCGAGACGGAGCCGGATCGAACGGAACCGGATCGGACGGAACCGGGCTGGCTGAGTCCACGCGGGTTCTGGCCTTCAGGCTGTGGATGGAGCCTTACACCCTGATCAACGGGCCCGATGTGGGCGGCATGCACAACGCGCCGGTGCTGGGCGAGGCCGGGGCGGTGGCGGCCGGCTACCAGATGCGCTGGCTGGAAGTGATCCGCGCCTTCGCATTTTCTGCCGCCCAGGCACTGCTGTTTGGCCTACTCGCCGTGGTCGCCTTCAGCCTCATCCTGTTTGACCGCTCCGACCGGGTCTACCTGTGGATGGGGGCTCTCTTCCTGCTCATTGCTGTCTATAACGCCCTCGCTGTCCTCGCCGCCTGGACGGAACTTCAGGACATCTCGATCAATAACCTGCTAAACGATGGTCTTGCGCTGCCTCTGATTTCCGCCGCATGGGTCATGGTGTGGCGGGTGTGGTTCGGGCAGCAGCGCCCGCCGTGGTTGCCCCGGCTCACGGCCGGACTAACGCTGCTGTTGATGGTTTCAAACATTCTGGGCGACGAGATCTTCTTCGGGCTCGTCCCGCATGCGGTTGCCGTACCTTTCGTGAACATCTCCCTGGTCCTCCGGCTGCTATTCTTCGCACTGATGTTGTCGGTGGCCATCGAGGGAATTCGCAGACAGGGAGTGGAGGGCTGGCTGGTTTTGCCTGTCGTCCTGTTGTGGGGGATCAATGCCTTCGCGATCCAACTCGACCTTCTCCATGTCCGGCTGCGCTGGTTCCCATTCGGCGTCACCGTCAGCCTTGGCATAATCGCGAATCTGCTGGTGGCGGTGGTCATCGCGCTGCTGCTGCTGCGGCGGCTGCTCCAATCGATGCGCCGCCAGCGACAGATGGCGCTGGATGTGAGACAGGCGCAGGAGGTGCAGCAGGTGATCCTGGCCGAGGCGCGACTGGCGCTGCCGGGGCTCAACATCGAAAGCGAGTACCGGCCGGCGCGCGAGGTGGGCGGTGACTTCTTCCAGATCATCCCTCACAAAACCGACGGCAGCCTGCTGATTGTGGCCGGAGACGTGACCGGCAAAGGCCTGAAGGCCGGGATGTTGGTGGCGCTGCTGGTGGGGGCGATACGCACGGCGGCCGAACAGAGCTCCGATCCGTTGTTTTTGCTGCAAGCTCTTAACCGGCGACTGATCGGCCGCAGCGATGCGCAGGCCACCTGCCTCGCGCTGCGCATTGAGGCGGATGGCAGCACGACGCTGGCCAACGCCGGTCACATGTCTCCCTACCTGAATGGGGAAGCGATGGCGATGGAAGGCGCGCTGCCGCTGGGCATGATGGAAAGCGCTGAGTCTTCCGTGATGCATTTCCAACTGAAGTCGGGCGACCGGCTCATGCTGTTGTCGGACGGCGTCGCCGAGGCGACGGATGCGAATGGGAAGCTGTTCGGATTCGAGCGGGTGAATGAGCTGCTGCGCAAGGCGACGAACGCCGCCGAGGTAGCTGGGGCCGCGCAGGCCTTCGGGCAGGAAGACGACATCAGCGTCATTTCCGTGACGCGGACCGCCGTGCGAGAGCCTGTCGCCGCATGAGGAAGCGACGCGGCAGTTGCATTGGCTGGTTGCGCCTGGTTGACCGGAAGTTATTACTCAGTAAACATCACTCCTCGTTCTGGAGTCAGTCTCCTTCCTCAGGCCGCGATTTGGAGGATTTCGTCGTCTCGGCTGGGGGCCTGACCGCGTCATCGATGAATACTCGATCTTCGCTTAGCCACTCGCTTGTTCCGTCCGCAAACAAGACGGAATAGAACGCCCCGCCTGCCTTATTGCCGCCTTTCTTGACAATCTCGCCAGGTTCGCCTGGATGTGCCGCACTTGTGGTCAATACCAGACCGCGAATATCAAAGTACGGTCCGCGCAACGGCAAAAGAGAGCTTGGCTCCGCCTGCTGAGGCGGCCCGTTGACAAGTCCGTCCTCGTCGTAGAGCTGCACTACGAAACGTCCGCTCTCTTGCCGATCCACTATCTGTACCTTGACCTCTTGGCCATTTTTCGCAATGGCGTTTGCAAAATCGCCCTTCTGAAACGTTGCCATCCATCTTCTCCTTTGATTCCGGCTCGGCCTTCTTCTTTGACTCGGCTCGGCTGACCCTGGCATGGGGATTCCCCCATTTCCAGTTTGATTCCAAAATTGAGGGCGGAGACATCCTGGCGCACTGCGCAAAGGCTGCTGGGCGTTGTGGTCTGCTCGGAGACCGTCGCAAATTGCCCGTATTGCAACCCATCACAGCGACCAGTAGAAAATGGGGATAGAATTACCTGCATCGAAGCCGACCTGTGATCGCTGACAACGAATCACTGACAACTGACAACTCGCCAGGTGCTTTGTGCAACAGGGCCACTCACACGAATCCGTAAAGATGGCGCTCGACACATTGCGCACAAATAAGCTGCGCTCCGGGCTCACCATCCTTGGCATTATCATCGGCGTCACCACCGTCATCACCATTTCCTCCGTAATCAACGGGCTCAACACCCGGGTCTCCGACTGGGTGAGCGCGATGGGGACCAACGTCTTCTGGGTCTTTCACATGCCGCTGATCAACATCAATCCGACAACGGAGATGGTGACGCGCAAGAAGCTGACCCTGGAAGACGCGCTGGCCTTACGCAACCTGCCGCACGTGGTAGCCGTGGACGGCGAGGTCCGTCACGTGAACGAACAGTTCCGGGTGGGCGATGTGAGCGTCAAGTACAACGGAAAGAAGGTGGCAGGCGCATTCTTGCTGGGATCGACCGACCACCTCGAGGTGGTGTCGAATCTCAACATCCAGGAGGGACGGATCTGGAACGACGCCGAAGATGAGCGCCGTGCGCACGTCTGCCTCGTTGGCCATGACACGGCTGAAATGCTGTTCGGTACGGAGGACCCCATTGGCAAGGACGTAAACGTAGCGTCCGGCCTCTACACCGTCATCGGCGTCGTGGATAAGCGTAAGCAACCATTCGGCACGGGAAAGAACCCAGCCGACAACGGCGTTTACTTCCCGCTGGGCACCTTTCACAACCTCTATCCGGAGCTCAAGGATATGTACATCGCCTTGAAATACGACGACCAGAAAAACAAGGACCTCGTCGAGGAAGAAATCCGCGAAATGCTGCGCGTGCGCCGCAAGGTCAAGGTGGAATCCGACGACAACTTTGAAATCATGAGCCCCGACTCGCTTACCAAGCTCTGGGGCCAGCTAACAGGCGGCCTGGTCGCCTTCATGATCGCGGTTTCTTCGGTGGGATTGATGGTCGGCGGCGTGGGCGTGATGAACATTATGCTGGTCTCAGTCACTGAGCGCACCCGGGAAATCGGTGTCCGCAAGGCCATGGGGGCAACGAAGCGCAACATCCTCGCCCAATTCACCACGGAGGCGGTAACCCTCTGCGCTGTCGGCGGGCTTTTCGGAGTCCTCACCGGCGCCGTGATTACGTGGATCGTTTATTTCCTGCCCATCGGCCTTCCCGCCACGCTCTCCACCATGTGGGTCTGTATCGGCTTCGGCGTCTCCTGCGGAATTGGGCTGCTGTTTGGCATCTATCCGGCCTGGAAAGCCTCGAACCTGGATCCAATTGAAGCGCTGAGGTACGAGTAAAGCTAGGGATTAGGGACTAGGGACTAGGGAATAGGGAATAGGGATTGGTTGTCAGTATCCAGCCTTTAGCTATCAGCCCTCGTTGCCGACTGCTGCCGTCAATTAAACTGACAACAACCGTGCCGCATCCAATCGCCCAATCCGTGGAGATTCTCACCACGGTCCTCACCATCGCCGGCATGGGCTACTTTATCGCCGCCCTCCTTGCTGCTCGCGTCTTTCTTTCTGCACGCCGGGCACAACTACCTGACTTCACTCCTGGCGTCAGCATCCTCAAATCGCTCAAAGGCCTTGACCCCTCGATGATCGATGCCTTTCGCAGCCATTGCCGCCAAGCCTACTCCGGGGAATACGAGTTGCTCTTTGGAGTCTCCTCGCTCGACGACCCCGCTGCCACAGCCGTCGAACAACTCAAGCTGGAATTTCCCGCCCACTCGATTCAACTCGTCGAGTGTCCAGCAAGCCTCGGCGCGAACGGCAAAGTCAGCACCCTTATCCAGCTCGCAAAGCAGGCGCGCCATTCCTACCTGCTCATCAACGACTCGGATATCAGCGTTTCTCCTCGCTATTTAGAGCGAGTCATGGCCCATTTCGCACCGCAAACCAACATCGGCAAACAACATCTCGAAGTCGGCCTCGTTACCGCTCTTTATCGTGGGCGCGCCCACACAACCCTTCCTTCCCGTCTTGAGGCCCTCGGCATAGCCACCGACTTCCAGGCCGGCGTGCTTCTTTCGCGCATGATTGAGGGAGGCCTCCACTACGGCCTGGGTTCTACACTTGCCGTCAGCCGCTGGGCCTTGGAAAAGATCGGCGGCCTCGATACCCTTGTCGATCACCTGGCAGACGATTATGAGGTCGGCGCGCGTGTCGATAAGGCCGGCTACCGCGTAGTCCTCAGCGCCGAAGTGGTCGAAACCGCGATCCCCGCCTATACCTGGCGCGGCTTTATCGATCACCAGTTGCGCTGGGCGCGCACGGTCCGCGACGCTCGCCCTTGGGGTTACGCCGGGCTTATCTTCACCCATGGACTGGCCTGGGCTCTGTTGAACGTCATCGCCAGCGGACTCAGTCCCCTCAGCCTCTGGCTGCTCGCAATGAGCTTCTTTCTTCGGCTCTCGGT
>Ga0302319_10017493_pt1 | contig 13121 bp, 13 predicted proteins | sample Bog_T0_2_FD_203319 | JGI IMG/M metagenome (GOLD analysis project Ga0302319, IMG submission 203319) | Peat permafrost microbial communities from Stordalen Mire near Abisko, Sweden - Bog_T0_2 | ecosystem: Environmental > Terrestrial > Soil > Wetlands > Peat | place: Sweden: Abisko, Stordalen Mire...
TATGGAGGTCCACGAGCGTCTCGAACATGAGGCCGGAGACAGTGTTCGAGAAGAAGTTGTTATCCAGCCAGGTGTTGAGGGATTTTGGGTACGACCCCTGCCATGAGGAGAACGAGCCGCCGGGCACGGCCGCCAGGGCGGCGATAGGGTCGGCCTCGCCGATCGCCTCGACCTGAACGGGGGCATCCTCGACTTTTGGACCGCCCTGTGAGGCCGACGGGCCGCCGCTTTTTCCGCAGGCGACGAGCAAGAGAATGGGGAGAAGGCGCGAGATTCTTTTCATCAAGCCCTCAATCCCTGCCCGGCTGGCGGCCGGGGGCAACGGTCCTGTTCGCCATTTGGGCGCGGATGGCGTCGCGAAGCTCGGCGGCGCGCTCATAAGCCTCGTTGGCGATGGCGGTTTCCATTTCCCGCTGCATCTTCTCGAGCTTGCTCAAGGGCTGGCGGGAGCGAATTTCCTCCATCCACTCGTCCAGGAAGGCGAGCTCCGGGCTGCGCTCGACCATCTCGGGGTTCTCGGCGCCGTTGAAGAGCTCGACGATCTTCTCGCGTCCGCGCTCGATCTGCCGCATGGCGGCGGCGAAATCACCGCGTTCCAGCTCGATGGAGGCGCGGGCGCGGGTGTTCATCATGAGGACGTAGGGACGGAATTGCTCGAGGGAATGCGCGAATTCGTCAGCGCCGGCGTGTTTGCTGACGAAGTTGAAGAGATCGATATTGCGCTGGGTATCGCGAATGACGCCCGGATAGTCGTTCAATTGAAAAAGGGAGATGTAGCGGTGGTAATACTGGATGCCCTCCTGCTGGAGTTCGCCAACGTCTTCCGGGGATAGGGTGTACTGCTCATGGGCGGTCTCCTTTTCCTCGGCGAGACCGGCGTGGTATGTGAGCAGGCACTCGCATCCGTGGGGCCGCGCGCCATCGGGGCGTCCGGTGGTTTCCATCTGGATGACGCCCAGGTCGATGCGGAGTTGAATCTTCTCCTTTCCATCGCTGCCAAGAATCCGGCGGACTTTTATCTGGCCGGGTTCGTGGGGCCAATCGCGGAGCAAGTCGTTAAGGTCCAAACTCATTGTGATTCAGTATCGAAACGAGAAGGAGTTTTGTCAACGGAAGCGAAGGGGTGCGTTTCGGCTCGGTCCAAATCATTTCTTGCGGTCACGATCCCGCTGGATGGCATTTTCGACCAATTCCTCACTAAGGAAACAGGATGTTGCACGGAGTCTCTCCAGCGCCTCCGGCAATGAGATCAAACCGCGTTGAGCCGCGGCTTCGAGCAAACCCAATGTTCCCATCGTGGCAAGGCCGAGGCCACTGGCGCATCGTCTCGCCTGGCGATCATCCGTGAGCAACAGTGTCGCGTTGAGTTCCTTTGCTAGCGTAATCGCTTCGCAATCCGCCGCGGATAATCCCTTCGCCTTGATGGATTCCCTGGCAGACTTAACCTCAATCCATCCGGGTAAGTTCGCAGCCCAAGCGCGGACGATGCCAGGAGCGCTGGCGTTAAGGAGTTCATGATGAACGCCCGTAGGAAGCACGATCCTGTTGGCCAGCCTCGGCAGCAATTCGATATTACCGATAAGAATGAGGTAATTGATTGGTCCTGTATCGGAGACAATCAGGGTCATGGAAGAAGACTTTTGGCGACTTCGCGATCCGCTTCCAAATCTTCCACTGAGTAGTTAAGAGGCGCGGCACGAGAGGTGCGCAACCGATCCGCCGCCCAATAATCGCCGCCTACTCCGGCCATCTCACCCATGCGGCGGAGGGATATCTTTCCCTCCCGGTAAAGCTCCATGGCCAAGGCTTCCCGAGCGTGCCGCTCCTGCTCCTCAATAGAGGACCCGAGCAGTGCGGCAAATTCATCCGGGAGCGAAATGGTAAGGTTCACAAGATGAACGTATCACGGAAAGAGCGCAGGCGGAAGCCTAGTACTTCGGCACCGTGGGGTCCACTTGCTCGGCCCAGGCGGTGATGCCGCCCTCGACGTTGTGGAGCTTGCTGAAGCCGGCCTCCTGCAGCAGGCGCACGGCCTTCGCGCTGCGGCCGCCGGACTTGCAGTGGATGACGATGTCATCCGCGCTGTCGAGTTCGCTCATGCGGGAGGGCAATTGGCCCAGGGGGATGAGCTTGGCCCGATCGAGATGGCAGATGTCCCACTCGAAGGGCTCGCGCACGTCCAAGAGGAGGAATTTGTCGCCGTTGTCGAGTTTCTGTTTGAGTTCGAGAACAGTCATAACGGGGATGGGCGTTTCCGCGGCCTCGGCGGCGGCGGCTTGCGGGATGCCGCAGAATTGCTCGTAGTCGATCAATTCCGTGATGGTCGGGTTCTCGCCGCAGACGGGGCACTTGGGATCGCGGCGCAACTTGAACTCGCGGAACTTGAGCTTGAGGGCGTCGAAGGCGACGAGCCGGCCGATGAGCGGCTCGCCGATGCCCACCAGGAGCTTGATGGCCTCGATGGCCTGCAGGACGCCGATGATGCCAGGAAGCACCCCGAGCACTCCGCCTTCCGCGCAACTGGGCACCATGCCGGGAGGCGGCGGCTCCGGGAACATGCAGCGATAGCACGGGCCGCCCAGATGCGGGGCGAAGACCGAGCACTGGCCCTCGAAGCGAAAGATGGAGCCGTAAACATTGGGCTTCTTGAGGAAGACACAGATGTCATTCGAGAGATAACGGGTGGGAAAATTGTCCGTTCCATCGACCACGATGTCGTAATCGCCGACCAGTTCCTCCGCGTTGGCGCTGGTAAAAAACGTGTCGTACAGGTCCAACTGGACGTTGGGATTGATCTCGCGGATGCGGTCCCTTGCGGAGTTGAGCTTCTTGCGCCCCACGTCCTTGGTGCCGTGGAGGATCTGGCGCTGGAGGTTCGAGAAATCGACCACGTCGCCATCGACGAGGCCCATGCGCCCGATGCCCGCGGCTGCCAGGTAAAGGGCGATGGGCGAGCCGAGCCCCCCGGTGCCGATGCAAAGGATGCTGGCGGCCTTGAGTCGCTTCTGCCCCTCGAGGGTGACCTCCGGCATGATGAGGTGCCGGGAGTAACGGGCGATCTCATCGTTTGAAAACTCGATCTTATCGAGCCTGCCGGGGTCTATAATGCTCTTCATTTTGGGAAAAGGGAGGGACCGTAGCATGGCGCGCGGGCGGGGGCAAGAGGGGGAAAATCCCCGTAGTGTCCCCGCTCTTGCTTGCGCGGTGTCTCCATGTCATTCTCGTAACGATGATAAATCCCATCAATATGGAAGAAAATATTGGGAAGACCGTCGGTCGCCGCACGGAGTTGCGCGATCCGTTTGCTTACGCGATGGGACTCCAGCGCACGGCATCCAGTCTCCGCCGCCAGACAGTCGGGCGCGGCCTTTGTCCGAAGGGTGTCTTCAAATTCAAGTCGCACGAGGAGGCTGACGCATGGATGTGGATGATGCTGGCCCAACAGGCGCAGAAGACAGCCTAGAGCCGCGCTTTCCGGACTCCGCAGATCTGGCGCGGATTTGCCGTCGGCTCAATGAGCTTGGCGCCAAATATGTAATCATCGGCGGGTTTGCGATCATCGCCAGCGGAATGGCACGAACGACGGGCGACGTGGATATCCTGATCGATGCCGGTTCCGAAAACGAGGCGCGTGTCTTCAAAGCCCTTGAGGTTCTTCCAGACCGTGCGGTGCTCGAACTCGAACCCGGTGACGTCTCGAAATACACTGTGGTGCGTGTAGCGGACGAAATCATTGTAGACCTGATGAAGACGGCTTGCGGCTTGGAATACAGCGCCGCCGCCGGCGAAGTTATTATTCGTGATATCGAGGGCGTCAGCATCCCCTTTGCGTCCCCTCGCCTCCTCTGGAAGATGAAGGCGCCGACCCGACGGGAATAGGATGCGCCGGATTTGCACTTTCTCCGGGATTATTTTAACCGGCTCGGCGAGGAACCGCCGGAATTTTGAGGTCGCCTCCGTGGGCGCGAGTCGCGTAGTGGTTCAGCGATGCTCAATTACATCTGGCTCGGGCTGATCCTCGCGGCGGTGCTGATGGGGGGAGCTACAGGGCACTTGAAGGAGCTTACAGACGGGGCGTTCGCCTCGACAAAGTCGGCGGTCGATCTGGCGGTGGGACTCATTGGCATCATGGCGCTTTGGCTCGGGATCATGCGGCTTGCGGAGAAATCCGGCATGGTCCGGGTGCTTGCCCGGGTGTTGCGGCCCGTGCTGCGGCTGTTGTTTCCGGACATTCCGGCGGAGCATCCGGCTCTGGGGGCGATGGTGATGAACATCGCGTCGAACATGCTGGGCCTGGGCAACGCCGCAACGCCGCTGGGCCTGCGGGCTATGCAACAGCTCGATCGCCTGAACCCGCACCCCGGCACCGCCACCAATGCGATGTGCACTTTCCTGGCGATCAACACGAGTTCCGTCCAGCTCATCCCGGCCACGGCCGTGGGCATCCTTGCGGCGGCCGGGTCGACCAATCCGACGGCAATCATAGGAACCGCGCTGGCTGCGACCAGTTGCGCCGCCCTGGCGGCCATCATTGCGGTCAAGATATTCGAGCGCCTCCCGTTCTTCGCCGTCCCGGAAAATGCGGCGGTCACAGGCGGTGAGGTTACGAAACCAGGGGAACCGGCGCCGGAGGAGCAGGAAGAGGCCGCCCCGCATCCGTTGCGCTGGTGGGGCGGACCGGTGCTGGGGCTGTTTGCGGCCGCTTTTGTGTGCTGGTTTGTCTTGGATGTGTTTTATCCCGGCGCGTGGGGGCGTCCGCTGCCGGCAGGTAGCCTGGGAGCGGGGTGGGTAAGGGCTGTCTCGATCGCCTCGACGCTCGCCATTCCATTTATCATCTCATTTTTCCCGCTCTATGCCTTTGCCCGGGGGGTGAAGGTGTACGAGGAATTTGTCGAGGGCGCCAAGGAAGGTTTCAACGTGGCGGTGAGGATCATCCCCTACTTGGTGGCGATCCTGGTGGCCATGGGGATGTTCCGCGCGGCGGGCGGCATCCAGATGCTGGCGCAATGGCTGGGGCCGGTGCTCAACCGGATCGGGTTCCCGGCGGATTTGCTGCCGGTGGTGCTGGTGAGGCCGTTGAGCGGGGGCGCAACGATAGGTCTCTTCGCGGAGCTGGTAAAGGCGCACGGGCCGGACAGCTTCATCGCCCGCACGGCGGGGACCATCCTCGGCAGTACGGAGACAACTTTTTACGTTCTCGCAGTGTATTTTGGATCTGTGGGCATCCGGAGCACTCGCCACGCAGTGCTCGCGGGGCTGACTGCGGACCTGACGGGGGTGGTGGTCTCCTTCATGATCTGCCGGGCCGTTTTCAGCGGGCCGTAGCGATCACCAATAATACGGGGACCAGAAAGCGATCGGGGCGACGTCCGAAAGGTTGTTATACGCGGCAGTCGGAACGGCGATGACCGCGTCGACAGTGAAGGGGCCATAACTGTCACCAAAGAGGTCGGCGCCCGTGTTATAGAGGACGGTGCCGGTTTTGATGTAGGCCTTTAAGTCGATGAAGGTGGGGTTCATGCCCGAGGTTTTGCTGTTTTCCATGGCATACATGTCGGTTGCCTCGTCAAGCAGGCGCAAATCCTCCATGATGCGCGTGGCCTGCGAGCGCTTGCGCGCGCGCAGGAAGTTGGGAACAGCTATCGAGGCGAGCAGGGCGATGATGGCAACCACGATCATGATTTCCACCAACGTAAAACCGCGGCGACGGGATCGATTGGGAGTGATAGTCATAAGCAATGAATGGGATGAATGAACCCGTTATAAAGCAGATGCCAAACCGCGCACTGGTCTGTCAGGCAGTCAAATCTTGTCGTGTAAAACGCTACAAAGGACCCCGGCGCCAGGGTCAGACCGGGTGGTCCCGGACCCACTCCATGGCTCGCCGCTGAAGCTCGGCGCCATTCTTGAGAACGAGTTTCTCTTTAATACGCGCGCGATAGGTATCGACCGTAGTCACCCCCACGTGCAGGGCGGAGGCGATATCCCGGGCGGTCTCGCCGTGCCCGATGCGCTGGAATACGTCCAACTCCCGGTCCGTAAGAGCACTCACGTCGCCGGATTCGGCGGTCTTCTTCCCGACGGCAAAGCGGCCCAGCATTCGCGCGGTCATCTGCCGGCTGAGGTAAATCTCACCGTTGAGAACCTGCTCGATTGCGGCCATAACCTCCGAGGAGGCCTCGTACTTGGTAATATAGCCGCGGGCTCCGGCGCGCAGAACGCGCTCGGCGTAGATCGCCTCGTCATGCATTGAAAGCACGAGCACGGGCATATCTATGCCCCGGGCCTTGAGATCCTTGAGAAAATCGAGGCCGTTCGAGCCGCGAAGCGTGATGTCGACGATTGCGATGCTCGGGTGCAGGCTCTCCGTGAGGCGGAGGGCATCGGCCACGTTATCGGCCTCGCCACATACCGACATGTCTCCGCGCTTGGAGATAACCCAGGCGAGGCGCTCCCGGAACATCGGGTGATCTTCGACGAGCAGAACGTCGACTACAGATTTGAGAGTGTCAGTCTGCATAAAGGGAATCGGAGTTCGCGACAACGGGCAGCGGTGTGCGGCAACAGACTCGGGTGCCCCCCTCCGGCATGGCGGCGATGTCGATGCTTCCATTGAGAATGCCGGCGCGGTAACGCATGCTGCGCAGGCCCATGCCGCTGGTCGGGGACTCGGTCGAGCGGATTCCGATGCCATTGTCCTGGATAGTTAAGATCACCTGGTTCCCGTCGATGGCGAGACGAATGGAAACAACTGTGGCATGGCCGTGGCGGATGGCATTGGAGGTGGCTTCCTGGGCAATGCGATAGAGATGTACCGCGGTGTCGCGATCGCCGATCAACACCTCGCCGTCCGGCTCGAAATCGCACTCGATATCGTGAAGCCTGCCGGTATTGGAGGCCAGATCCTCGAGGGCGGAAATCAGGCCGGCCTCGTCCATGTGCACCGGCGCGATGCCCCGCGCGATGTCCCGCGCCTGGACGATGGCATCCTTCAATAGCTCGTGAAGCTCCGCGGCCGCTTCCGCCTCCGGCTGGAAGCGTTCCGAGAGATCGTCGCGCAGGGAACCGGTGATGCAGGCAAGGCCGGCGAGGTATTGGCAGAGGCCGTCGTGCAAATCGACTCCGATCCGCTGCTGCTCTCGCTCGCTGGCAGCCACGATGTCGCGCTCAAGCTCGCGCACCCGGCGCATGTTCTCGACCCATGCCTCCATGCTGTCGCGCCGGCTCTTGATCGCGCTGCCGCCAATGGCGATGAAACTGAAAAAGACGAGCCGTGTAATGGTCTCCCAGATTTGCACCCAGCTCGCAAAGTAGGGATGGCCATCCTTCCAGTCCGCCCACCACCACACGATGGCGCTCAGGAGCACCACCAGGATCGTCGCGTCGCGGTCCAAATACCAGACGCAGAAGAGAATCGGGCCGCCATAGAACAGGAAAAAACTGATCTCGTAACCGGTGATGTAATCAAAAAACCCGACGACCAGCACGCCCAGAATGGCCAAGGCCAGGAGCGAACGCTTGGGTTGAGACCGGCAATATTGATTAAAGGACATCTCTGAAGGACGAACGTAATCAAGCAGGATCAAGGCCAGCAATTGGGGAGAGATTTGGGGGCGGGATAAGGCGATTAGCTATATATGCCCAATGGGCCCTATATAAATCTGGCGTTTTTTTCAAAAATGAGAGGTTCCTAAGGCAAAAATAATGCCACGGCCCCGCGAAAGAGTTGACACCGATTATGGAAAATCTAAAACTCGGCCCCAGCAACCTCGTGGCGCCAGTCGCCAATTGTGTGCGAAACCTCGAAGGAACCCGACTCCAAATGAAAGACAAGAGCAAGGCGGTTATGTGGCTGTGTTTTACGGCGCTTGTGGCCACGGGTTTGAAATATGTGCCGCCTTACCTCCTCGAGCAGAGACGGTTGGACATGCAGGAACGCGCGCTCGATCTGAGGGAGGAAGCCTTTCTCCATCAGCGGGTTGCCCCGACCGTGTCGGTTCCCGGGCCGGTGCATACGCATCGTTCCGTGCTCCTGTAGGGCGCCGCTGCCTCCCGGGGCCGCCAATCTCCGAGGAGCAGGAAGGGCAAATTGCTACCCCAACGATCCAAATGCGTGTTTTCTATCTTCTTTTGAGCTCTTTCGTGGCGTTGGCTGCTCAGGCCCAATATCCCGCTCCGACGACCCCCCGCGTCGTTCGCAATCTGCCGTACGTGGCCAACGCGGGCCCGCGGCACGTACTCGATCTCTATCTTCCACAACATGCTTCCACCCCCTGCCCGCTCGTGATTTGGATCCACGGCGGAGGCTGGTCGAGCGGGACCAAACAAGATTGCCCGCCGCGATCGTTGCTCCCTTTCGGCTACGCCGCAGCCAGCCTCGAATATCGGCTCAGCCAGGATGCGATCTTCCCCGCGCAAATCGAGGATTGCAAAGCGGCCATTCGCTGGCTGCGGGCGCAGGCCGGGCAATACGGCATCGATCCCAAGCGCATTGGCGTCTGGGGCGGCTCGGCTGGAGGCCATCTTGTCGCGCTGCTGGGCGTCACCGGCCGGATCAAGGACTTTGACACCGGCGAGAACCTCGACCAATCGAGCGCGGTGCAATGCGTGGTCGATTTCTTCGGCCCGACCGATTTCATCCACTGGGGCAATGTGCCTGATCCGCGGCTCGATACCGCTTCCTCCGCCATTGCCAGACTTATCGGCGGCACGATCTTGACCCACTTGGCGGCGGCCCGGAGCGCGAGTCCCATTTATTATGTTTCGAAGGATGCGGCGCCATTTCTGATCGTCCACGGGGACAAGGATCCTGTGGTTCCATTGCAGCAGAGTCAAATACTTGAGGCAGCCCTGCAAAAAGCCGGGGTCGCAAGCACCCTCCGGGTGATCCCTGGCGGAGGCCACGGCGGCCCCGGGTTTGGAACCGTGGAAGTTAACAAACAGATTCTCGAGTTTTTCAATTTACACCTGAAGCCGCAGGGTTAGGGAGGTGGAGTGGGGAGGGCGTCGGGGTGGGTGGCGAGCCATTGGTCGATTATTTTGCCGCCGGCGGCGAAGATGGGATCACGTCCGTCTCCGTCGAGGCAACGGTAGGGGATTTCGACGACGAACTCGGTGGCGGTTGCGTCGGTGACGGCCATGTTGGGAGCGTAGCCACCTTCGTCGGGGCCTCTGAAACCACGGCTTACTGCGGGCGGGACTTTGCCGAGTTCGCTCTCGTGACGGACGAAGACGAGGACCAACTGGTCGTTAAATACCTGGTAAAAATGAACGAGGGCGGAAACGCTGTCTTTGCCCCGGACCGGTTCGTCGTGATCGAAGAATTGCCCCCAGACCATAAGGAAACCGAGCGGTTTCTTTTCGGCCACGGCTTTGGCCTTGGCCTGATCAAGCTGGGAAAGGCTGAAAGCGCTGTCCAAATGAAGGCTCATGTTTCCTCCCGCTCTGGCGGCGAAAATCGCGGAGGTAAAGTGATCGACGACGATGGGAGGGGGACGGAATGGGCGGGGAGTGGAGGGAGCGGTGGGACTATTGGCCAGCGGCGAAGCTGATGAAAGGAGGTCGATCCCGAGGACTTTGTCCGATTGTATGGTGACCCGGACGGTTGCGAGGAAATCGGGGCTATTCGCCTTCTGGATGCGGTAGCGCAGGGTAATGAAGGAGGTCGGACCGGAGGTGCTGAAATTGGACCATTCGAGGAACGAAATGGTGCGGCCGGGAACGGTATTCTTGCGGATGTAAGCCTCGACGACGGATTGGGTCTGAGCGGCATCGGCGGCGGGAGCGGCGGCAGACTGAGAGTCGGGAGGGGAACCGCGGTGAGAGAATTTCGAGAAGAGCTGGCGAAGCAGGTCCAGATCGGACTTATTTGAATAAAGATAAATGGCGGCAATTGCGATCAATGCCAACAGCAACAACTTCGATTTGCCCATAAATAGCAGGTTTTCGGGGGGAGCCGTCTCGGGTTTTGAAAATATCGCCCGGGTTCGGCAGAGAAAAGCATGAATCTGCCTTAAAGCGCTTTAGCCGCGGGCCTCGCGCTCAATGCCCCGCAATTGGGTGAGGAACATACGGCTCCTCGAGAAAGGCGATTTCCTCAGCGCTCAAGGCCACGGAAAGCGCGGCCACCGCGTCCGCGAGGTGGTGGGGTTTCGATGCCCCGACAATGGGTGCGACCACGCCGGGTTTATGCAAGTGCCACGCCAGGGCGATCTGCGCCGGGGGCGCTCCCTTTTGCTCGGCCACGGTATGCACGCGATCAATGACTTTCTGGTCCGACTCCGCGATTTCCCTGCCATAGAGTTTTTCCGCGAAGTCATCAGTGCGGGCGCGAACGGTTTCCGCCTTGCGATTGCCGGCGAGCACACCGCGTGCAAGCGGGCTCCATGGGATGATCCCGATGCCTTCGGTCACGCAGAGCGGATTCATCTCCCGTTCTTCCTCGCGGTAGAGCAGGTTGTAGTGGTTCTGCATCGTTGCGAAACGCGCCAGCCCGCGCCGCTCGGAGACGCCCAGCATCCGGGCGAACTGCCACGCGAACATCGAGGATGCGCCGATGTAAAGGACCTTGCCCACCCGCACCAGCTCGTCGAGCGCCTCGAGCGTCTCTTCGATCGGCGTCTGCGGGTCGTACCGATGGATCTGGTAGAGATCGATGTAATCGATGCCGAGGCGGCGCAGGCTGTCCTCGACGGCATGATGAATGTGCTTGCGGGAAAGCCCGCGCCGGTTGGGAGCCTCTCCCATCGGGTTGAAAACCTTCGTCGCGATCACCACTTCCTCGCGGGAAGCGGCGAACTCTTTCAAAGCGCGTCCGGTGACCTCCTCGCTGGCTCCCACCGAATACATGTCGGCGGTATCGAAGAAGTTAATGCCGGCTTCGATGGCCTGGCGATAGAAGGGACGGCTTTCCTCCTCGTCGAGAACCCAATCCCGCCATTTCTTCGAGCCGTAAGTCATTGTTCCCAGGCAGATGCGGGATACCTTCATCCCGGTGTTTCCAAGGTTGGTGTATTTCATAACCGATTGTTTGTTTGACCGGTTGATGAATTTTTGAAGCAAAAAATCAAATTCCACGGGGACCGCCCGGCAATCGATGAAACGGAATACGCCGGCCCGTGCCGTCTAACACAGCGCGTCAACCCGCGCTTCCAGGAACCGGCGCGGAAGCACGATGGCGGCTTCGGGAAAGCCGCGGAATGGATGCCGGGGATGCATCGCCGCCATTTGCGGAAGTCTGGCCCGCCGGCGGAAGGCCGTTCTTTGCGGCGCCGGCAATGAAACTTTCCACCGCCGCGGCGTGGGTCTTCATCAGCGTCTCTGCAAGGAGCGCCACGGTGGGCGAATCGAAAATGACCGCAAACGAAATATTCTCGCCAAGCATTCCCCGGAGACGGTTGACGATGCGCAACGCCAGCAGCGATTCGCCGCCGAGCGCCAGGAAATTGTCGTGGATGCCGATCCGTTCGAGGCCGAGTACTTCCTGCCAGACTTCCGCGAGCTTCTCTTCCAGCAGCGTGCGGGGCGCGACGGAAGCCGCTTCCCGCGCTCCGGCCGCGGCATAATCCGGGGAGGGCAGCGCCTGGCGGTCGAGCTTTCCGTTCGGAGTCCGCGGCAACGCGGGCAGGATGACGATGGCGGAAGGCACCATGTAATCGGGCATCGATTTTTTCAATTCGGCGACGAGCGCAGCTTCGGACACGTGAACTTGTGGCGGCGCGGCTTCGATGACGTCGGCCTGGAAGAGACGTTGGTAGAAAGGGGTGTGTCTATAGACGGGCTCGTAGTGCGGTGAGTCGAAATTGAAGGAAAAACTGCCGCCGTCTTTGCGCAGGACGCAGCCGGCGATCTTATAATTGCGATTGATGCCGTTGCCGGCGAGGGCGCCGCTAACGGTGGCTTTGATTTGATCTCCGCAGGCCACCTCGAGGCCAGGGTAGAATGCCGGGAGATACACGGGCAGCCATGCATCCGGCAACGCGAGCGCTTCGAGCTCCACGTGTGGAGCGAAGTCGAGTTTGAGCCATAAGAGGAATCCGTCGATGCGCGAGGTGGAGGTGATTGTGAGTTGAATCTCGCGCGAGTATGACGTCGACGCGGGCAGCGCAAAATCGAGGTATTCGAAAACATCGGCCGTCGAGCGCAGCATATCGCGCGTGACGTTGGTAACGCACAAACGGAAGTCGTGCTTATAGCCGGCGCCCTCCCAGGCTTGCCTGGCGTAATAGGCGCCGAGCTCGGCAAAGGCCGGGTTTTGCAGGAATGACTCGGGTAGCGCCACCGCCGCGATCCTGGTTTCACAGCGGCCTGGGATAAAAGTTCTGCGGGAGTTCAGCAAGCGATGCGCGTCGGTGAAGATCACATCGCAGCCCTCGGCGCCGCCAATATGGCCGACGTTTTCCGATACACAGACATCGACCTTTTCCGGAAGCTCGAGGTCCTGGGAGCGCCCGTGCATCACGATGATCCTGTCGGATAAGCCGAGGCCTTCGACCAGAGCCCGCGCCTGGAGCGCGGGTTTTTCGAGCATTTCGGCGGCATAGACCCTGCGTGCGCCGGCATCGACGCACATCCGAGCGAGCAGCGCATCGCGTCCGGTGCCGATATCGAGGACGACTTTGCCACGGACCGTCTCCTCGAACGCGCGCCGGTAGCCTTCGAGGCGCGATTTGTCGAGGCTCATCGCGTTGTAAAGGACATCGTCGTAAACCGGGTCGCCCCCGGTCGATGGCGAGGAGGGCCAGATCTCGACGGCCGCGCTTTGCTCGCGCACGGCGTAGGCCACGAGGCGTTTGTAGCCGGGCATGTCTTCGCGCACGAGCGCCGCGCAGTCTGCGACGCCGGGTTGACGCCGGAGCTCGCTTTCCACTTCGGCCAGCTCGATCCGGTGGCCCCGCAATTTGACCTGCCGATCCCTGCGCCCGAGAAACTCGACCTCGCCGTGCGGCAGCCACCGCGCGAAGTCGCCGGTCTTGTAAACCCGCTCGCCGTTGAGGGAAACAAACGCGGCGGAAGTCAGTTCCGGATTGCGCCAATATCCCCGCGCGAGTTGCGCCCCGCCGATGTGCAACTCGCCCGGGACCCCGATGGGCGCCGGCTGCGAGGCCGCGTCCAGGATGTAG
>Ga0302319_10017494_pt1 | contig 13120 bp, 13 predicted proteins | sample Bog_T0_2_FD_203319 | JGI IMG/M metagenome (GOLD analysis project Ga0302319, IMG submission 203319) | Peat permafrost microbial communities from Stordalen Mire near Abisko, Sweden - Bog_T0_2 | ecosystem: Environmental > Terrestrial > Soil > Wetlands > Peat | place: Sweden: Abisko, Stordalen Mire...
TTACTCGAGGGCGGCAGGATGTCCCGCGTTCCCTTCACGGATTTGATCAAGACGGCTCTTCCCTGTAGATTCGCGCGGCTTCGACGTAGTGCCGCGCGTTGACGCGAAATCGCTCGCGTTCTTCCGCTGTGACTGGCCGTTTAATTTTGCCGGGCACGCCCATCACCATGCTACCTTCGGGGATCTCGGCGCCTTCCGGCACCACCGCGCCGGCGGCGATCACCGACCCACTTCCGATCTTCGCACCATTCAGAATTACGGCCGCGATACCGATCAGGCATTCGTCGCCGATGGTACAGCCATGCAGCATCGCCTGATGTCCCACCGTGACGCGGCTCCCGATCTGTAGCCGGAACGGCCCTTCATCGCAATGCAAAACGGAGTTGTCCTGAATGCTGGTTTCTTCGCCGATGCGAATGGAGTTAGTGTCCCCGCGGATGGTCACGTTAGGCCACACGCTGGACCGTTCACCGACTTCTACGTCGCCGATTACTTGCGCACTACGATCGACATAAGCGGAGGCGGCAATCCTGGGCACAACACCGCGATAGGAACGGATCATAAGAGTGGCGCAATTCCTTGATGCTAACACGTGCCAGGGTCTGTCCTGCCGAGGAAAGGTCCTTGAAGACAAGGACGGCTCAATGGAGATTCATCACACGATGCGCCGGATCACGCTTTTGCGACCGATAAGCAATATGTGAAGACTGGATTCTTAGGAAACATCAGGATCGCCAATAAGTTGGCGCTTCTCCTGGGTGCTAATCTTTTTCTGCTGACGGCGCTATCCGGGCTGGCGATGTGGGGACTTCAGAGTATCGAGAAATATGATGTGAAGGCGCGAATCGGGACGAGAAGCGCGCTGCTGGCTGAAAAGGTATCGGGTAGCGCGGCCTCCATCGGCCGGATCGTAGCCAGGATGATTCTTCTGAAAAGAGACCGGAACGAGGATCGCAGTAAGATCGGCGCGCTGGAAAGCGAGTGTTTGACCTCTTTGCAGGAATACCAGCGGTTGGCGGATTCCGCAAGAAGTACGAAGCAAGGCGTGAAAATGGGGGAACTAATCCAATCCTGGAAGTCTTTCCGTGCGCAGATTTTCGACCGGATGAAGGCGCGGCGGTACGCAGAAGCGGGCGATCTCTACGGGTATGAAGCCGATCCTCTGTTCAAGGAATTGCGGGCCACGGCTACCGAAGCGGTCGCATGGCAGGAACAAAACATCGACCGAACCGAAGCGGATCGGGCGGCGGCGAGTTCGCGGATCTGGTGGTCCTTGATTGCAGGGTGTCTGCTGTCTATGGCCGGCTCAACGCTGGGGGGTATCGGGGTGACCAGGAATATCGCGAATCCATTGGCAGCCGCTGTAAAACATCTGGCTCAGGTTGCAGGCGGCGATCTATCGCAAGATGCGGAGGAGGAGTCGCAGCATCGCCGGGATGAGATCGGCGCGCTGGCGCGCTCGCGGCACAATATGATCGTGAACTTGCGAAAGATGGTGCGAGAGATAGCGGGCGGGATCGCCGTGCTATCGCAGGCATCGACGGAACTTTTGGCGAGTTCTTCGAACATGACAACGGGGTCGCGGCATGCATCCGATAGAGCACACTCAGTGGCCGCCGCCGCTGAAGAGATGAGCTCAAACATCACTTCCGTGGCGGCCGGGATGGAGCAAACCACCACGAATCTGTCCAGTGTCGCGAGCGCCACGGAGCAAATGACGTCGACCATCGGCGAAATTGCCGGAAATTCGGAAAGGGCGCGACGCATAACGGGCGATGCCACGATCCAAGCCGCCCGCATTACGGAACAGATCAATCAATTGGGACAGGCGGCGCGGGAAATCGGAAAAGTTACGGAAACGATCACAGAAATCTCGTCGCAGACGAATCTGCTGGCGCTGAACGCAACGATCGAGGCGGCCCGGGCGGGCTCGGCGGGCAGGGGCTTTGCGGTTGTGGCCAACGAAATCAAAGCACTGGCTCAGCAAACGGCGGCCGCCACGGAGGACATTAAGACGCGTATTGGGGGCGTGCAATCGGCAACCAATAGTGGAGTAAAAGAGATTGAAAAAGTTTCGCATATCATTCAGGAAGTCAGCGAAATCGTAAACTCGATCGCGGCTGCCATTGAAGAGCAGGCCACCGCGACCAAAGGCATCGCGCAAAATATCGGCCGGGCGTCGGCCGGTGTAGCGGAAGCGAATGCGCGGGTTTCCGAATCGTCGCAGGTCTCGCGAGAGATCGCCAAAGATATTACCAGCGTGGATCGGTCAGCAGGCGAGATGGCTACCGGCAGCGATCATGTGCGCATTAGCGCCCAAGGACTGTCCACGTTAGCCGAACAACTCCAGTCGATTATTGTGCATTTTGTGGCAAGCGAAGCTGCACATTCTTGAAGCTGGACCGGCTTATTTCATTGCGGTGTTGACAACAACCGGCTATTGTGTGGATAATTGTCAAGCTTTGGTTAAGCCGTAGCAAAAGGAGATTAATCCATTGAGTACTGGATGGAATGCCGTAGAGGACATCTTGCGGACGATGCAAGCAAACCCCACTTTTTCGCTCTCGGATTTGCCGAGCTACATCGTTGCAAACGGAAAGAATTCGCGTGATCCCTTTGAAGACGATCTGCCAGGAACTCCCGCGTTAACCGACCGGGTGTTGACAGCGGCACAGACCGGCGGATGCTGTATGATTACATCTCCGCCCCCTCCCGGCAAGTAGCGCGATTTCGCGCGATCCTTTCCCCTTGCGGATCTGCGCTCCGGAGACAAACCGGGCGCAGACCTCTGCGGTTGTTGCACCGAATGTCTCAATCCAAGCGTCCCTCGAAAGATATCTTTGCCCGGTTCTTAGATGAGCGACTGGGAAACCTCGCTGATCGGGACTCGTGGAACGTCAGCAACGAGAGCGTGTTCACGTTCCTATGCCACAAAGACGCGACGCTGCCAATGCAAGGCTGGAAAATCCATGTTTCCTCAACTATCGAGAAGGCCGAATGTGCTCTGCAAAGGTCCTTGCCCTTACTGTTGAAGTACAGGCTCAGCTTTAAGTTCGTTTCTTCCAAGCGCCTCCTTCACAGACTGAATGAGGGAGCCCTGGGGCGAATGCAGGTGGGAAAATTTATAACCATCTATCCCGAAGACGACGAGCAAGCAGTGTCAATTGCCGGTCTTCTGGAAAAAGAGCTTCCCGCGGACCGCAATCCGACTATTGTTTCCGACCGCAGGTTGTCACCGGCCAGCCCTATTCAATACAGATATGGATCGTTCCGGCGCCGGTTCCTGCAATTGCCGAATGGACGAACCGTTCCAGCGATGGAATCGCAAAGCGGCGAACTAATCGAGGACCATCGGCAAGCTTTTATCTCGCCTCCGCATTTGATCGATCCGTTTGTGAATTCGGGCCTGGCTAAGCCGCTGCCAGCGGTCAGCAACCGGTTGGCCGAACGATACGTACTAATCTCGCTACTGCATAGATCGTTACTGAGCAGAATCTTCGGCGCGGTGGATGTACAGACACGCACGGGGTGTGTCATAAAATGTACCGACTCAGCGGTAAGCCGTCTCCGGAAAGAGCGGGAGTTACTGAATCATGTTGGGGAAATCCCGGGAATACCGCGAATCTCAGATTTTGTTCAATCCGAGGGTTACGACTATCTGGTGCTTCGTCATGTTCCCGGCCGGACCTGGTTCGAAGCGGTCGATCAGATTGGAGCTGAAGCCTCGTTCCTATCTAATACTAAGCTCCGGAGTTGGACGAAAACACTTATTGATACGCTCGAGAACATTCATTCGAGAGGAGTGGTGCATAGGGACATCAAGCCTGACAATCTGATCGTGGATGGCAATGATAGCGTGCACATCATCGACTTCGATGCGGCACAGTACCTGGGCGACCGGTTTGCGCCGGAACCGCTGGGCACGGAGGGTTATACATCGCGCCAGCAGTGGACAGGCGCCATACCAGATGCCGCTGACGACATTTATGGGTTGGGGGCGCTATTGTTCTTCACGATGACAGGTTGCGCTCCTCCCCGGTGGTATGGCCAGATCTCGGATCGCCGGGAGGCGAAGAACACAGTGATCCGCCTGCTGAAACTATGGAATCCAGGCGCCGACGAACAGATAGTGAAGATTGCGTCGTTGTGCCTGCAACCGCGCCGTTCCCAACGTCCCAGTCTGGTTGAAATTCAGGATCGTCTCCGGCATGCCGGAGATTCCAAGCCAATTCCGCAAAGCAAGCCGTATAGTTCAGCGCGTAGAAGTGGACTACCCGAAACTGCTCAAACCACAAATTTAGTGGACGCGATCACGAGGGCTACTGAACTGTCGGGACGAATCAGGCAATATCTTATTGAGAATACGCTGCCTCAACCGACGGGTCTAAGTTGGCCCAATGCAATGGCGATTGGAACCGATTTGCCGAGCATCGACTTAAACACCGGGAGCGGGGGCATTGTTCTGGCGTTGGCCGATAACGCCGGAAGCGGTTCGCCGGGGACATTTTCCCTCCTGTCCGAGGCTACCTCCCACCTAGTTGAGAGGTCGTTCGCGGCCAACAAAGAGTTTACGCATCCGGGTCTGTTTGTCGGTAGATCGGGAGTCGCGCTGGCTATCCTGCGTGCGGGATTGGCCCTTAACGATGCGGCAATGATAGAGAAAGCAGAAGAACTGGCGGCGGCCATTGCGCCTGAACCGTACCAATCGTTTGACGTTTTCGAAGGTCTTGCGGGAAGACTGCAGATCCTGCTAGCGATTTGGAAAGTGACTGGGTCGCCCACACTGCTGCGGGAGGCTATCGCCGCGGGGGACTCGATCCTGGCGGGAGGCGAAGGGCGGCCAAGCGGCTTGTGTTGGAAAGGTTCGGAAGGCTATCTACTCGGCTATGCCCATGGCGCGGCGGGTATTGGCGATGCGCTGTTGGAGTTGTACGAGTACGCGGGGATGGATCGATTTCTCAACGCCGCTAAAATGGCGGCGGGGTGGCTGGAACAGCAGGCGCTGCCGACGGTCCACGGGGGGCTCGCGTGGCCAAGGGAGGAGGGCGGCGGGCCGTGGTGGGCCCTATGGTGCCATGGAGCCACGGGCATTGGACAGTTCTTCTTGCGCGCGTCCCGCAATTCGGCGGCATTTCCAAATGCCTTGAGAGTAGTTCGTGAAGCTGCGAGCACCGTCGTTTGTACTCGCTCTATCGGCCCCGGCAGATGCCACGGATTCGCTGGCAATATCGATTTTCTTCTCGCCGCGGCCCGGCAGAAGTCTGTCACTCTTTCAAGTATTCTCGGCCTGCTCGATGTTTTTATGAGTTCGATTTGCGGTAACGGCAGAAGCCTGACCGGTGAGTTGGCGTCGAAGGACAAAGATCTTGGGTTGATGACAGGATGGGCGGGAGTGTACGCGACACTTATGACAGCGATGCGCGACCTTCCCTTGCTGGCAGCCGCCGAAGGTTGATACTGCGGATTTATGTTAGTTGAGTCCGAGGCGGTTTCTGAGGACTTATTAGCCGAGGTGCTGGCCTTAGACGCCGAAGTAATCCCAACTATTTCCTCCCAAATCAAGTTCGACCCGGAGCGGCGATACCGCGAACTCTTGATGACTAGAAAAGAGGGTTCGCAATTCTTAATAGTCCGCAAGGGGACACTACTCGCCGGTTATATCGAAGTGGTGCTAACAGGCAACAAAGAAGCATACGTGACTTCGCTTCAGATTCGCCCAGAGATGCAGCGAACGATGGTGGCAAGTGACCTTCTGGCTCAACTGATTGACTTCTTGCGTCATATTCCCAGCGCCATAGTGAGCACGCAAGTCAGTTTTATAAACTCGCGGTCAATCGAATTGCATAAACACCTTGGCTTTCACGAGGCCGGTTCCATGGGCGAGTACATTCTGTATCAAACTAGCGCCTCGGAATTGATCGGTAAGTACAGCGCGGTGATGGAGCGGCAACTGCGCACGCGAGTGAAGGACTCTGGGGCGGAAGGAAACGGCAAACTCCTCCAGGTAAGACCGTAAGAGTACCAGACAGCCCATGCCTCCGCAGCGCCCCAGCCGAGGGCGCTGGGCGGGAAAAAAGTTGTGTGGCGATAAACCGCGTGCTACGATTACTGCCACACCCTCCGGGGTGATTTTGTATTGAGGAGTAAGGAGAATTGCCTATGAAGAATTTTCTTATAGTTTGTGCTGGTGCGGCTTTATTGGCCAGTTCAGTTTTTGCAGCCGACGCCCGGGAAGATGCCATGGAAGCAGCGGCGTTTAAGGCCGCCAAGGCGGCTGCGCTCAACGCCAAGTCGGGGTCTGTCATCGCAGTCCCGACCCCTGGCATGGCGGTAACGCCCGCCAGCGGAACGCCGCCGGTCATCGGGAATTTCATCCTGGTCGGCGCGGATGAACTGGGGAATGGAATACCCTGCTACTATTGCGCACCCTCGCCGAATGGCGGATATGGTGTTGCCTTGACCATTCCGATGGGCTACATTCCAAGCACCGTCACGTCGATCGACTACAGCTTCATGTTCCAAGACGTCACCGAGAATGGTGTATGCGTTCTGGCATTTGCGGCCATGCAGGGCACCACAGTGCTCGACTCCGCAGGTTTCTCCTACCCGATCTATCCCTCTGTTTGGGTAGTCACGTTCCCGCGCACTACACCTACCGTCAGCGGACCAATTAGCGCTTTCGGATATGTGATCTGTAACGGCGTGCAGCAAACCCTCATCAAAACGACAGTCATTTTGCAGTAATCCATCTTCAAATATGAATTGAAGGGCTGGGCGGTAACGTCCGGCCCTTCATATTTTGGGACAGGAAGTAAGAGAAAATTTAGCTGGCTTCGAAACTGTACAATTAAGATATTACATCGAAGTGCGGCATTTTGATCGTCACCTTATGATCGAGTGGCGGGCCACCGCCATCCACGACCCAGTCGAGCGTTTACGATATCTGCGCCTAGTGACCAGCCCGACGAGAAGATTTCGGATGGGCGCCGAGGCTCGCCGGCTGTGGCTGGTGGGGCTGGCGGCCCTGGCACTGGCAATCCTTTCCGGGAATGCCGGTTTCGGCAATAGTCCGAAACCTACCGTACGCCCTCTTTTTCTGCCGCCTCCCGTCGTCGTTTCAAGAACTTGGGAGAGTAACGCCGGCGTCTGGTTAGTGGACCAACGCGGGGGAGCCGAGACATACAGCAACGGTTTGCGGATCGACAACAGCTTCGCCGTTTCGAATACCCCGCGCGATTCGTATCGAGTGTTCGAGCGGGAGCACCCCGACATCTTGCATTCGCATTGGAAGGATTCTCCAGCGGGAATCGTGTTCCACACCACTGAAAGCGAACAAGCGCCCTTCGAAGAGGGACAAAACCAAAACCTGCAGCGGATCAGCGTGGGGACCTTGAACCACGTGCGCCGGAATCATTCGTATCATTTTTTTATCGACCGGTTCGGCAGGGTGTTCCGGGTCGTGAAAGAAGCCGATATAGCATTTCATGCAGGCCGATCCGTTTGGGGCGACGATAACTTTGTGTACGTGAACCTGAACAGCGCGTTTCTGGGAATCGCGCTGGAAACGCTAGTGAATAAAGACAAGCCGCTGGAGGCCGCCACCTCGGCGCAAATCGATTCTCTGAGGGTGCTGACCCAAATGCTGCGCGCACGGTATCAGATTTCGGACTCGAATTGCGTCACCCATGCGCAGGTATCCGTAAACGCCAGCAATATGTTAATCGGGTACCATACGGACTGGGCCGACCGATTTCCATTTCTCGAGATAGGGCTGAAAGACAACTACCTGGAGGCGCCGGCCAGCCTCACGGCGTTCGGATTCGGCTACGATCCGAGTTACGTCGAATCGACGGGAGCGCGATTACTGCCGGCTCTGATGGAGGCCGAAGACGGCCTCAAGGCATCCGCCGACCGTCTGCATTTACCTTTGGGGCGGTATCGCCTCGTACTGCAAAAAAACTATAAGGAAATTACGGCAGTGGCTAGTTCGATTGACGCTGCCAAGGAGACTACCAATGAGCAAAAGTAACGTTCCCGCTCTCGGGCTCGACATCGGAACGAGCCGTATCTGTCTGGCGCGCCACAAGGGCCAAGACGTCGATTTTCAAACACAACTGAACGCCTTCGTGACGATCCCGTACTCCAAGATGACGGAAAGCGTTTTGAAGAAAGCGGGCATTCCGCACACCATCGCCGGCCAGGAGATGGTAGTGCAAGGCAACGAGTCGGACCGGTTCGCGGATCTGCTGAATGTAGAGACGCGCCGCACCATGACTAAGGGCGTGCTGAACGCTACGGAGCCCGATAGCTTAAATATGCTGCGCAAGATCGTGGGCTCGCTGCTGGAGCCGGTGGACGGCCGGCACAAACTGGTATTTACGGTGCCGGCTGCGCCGCTGGGAGCGGAAGACGGCCTGACCTATCATGAGGCTACGTTGAAGCAGTTCCTCGTGGAATCGGGCCACGACGTGAAGTCCATTAATGAGGGCCTCGCGGTGGTCTATGCGGAGATGGAGAGTTCCAACTATACCGGGATCGGCATCAGTTGCGGGGGCGGGTTATGTAATGTCTGCTTCGCGTATTTGTCGATGCCGGTGCTGAGTTTCTCCATACCGAAGGCCGGCGATTACATCGATCAAAGCACTTCTTCGATGACTGGCGAGCGGGCCAATCGCATCAGGCTGCTGAAGGAAGAATCGTTCCACTTAAACGGACATTTCGCGGACAAGAATTTTCAGGTGCTGGCAGTGTATTACGACGAGATGATCCAAAGCCTGGTGAATGGGATGAAGGAGGCGTTCTCGAACGCTAAGAATAAACCGAAGATCGGCCGGCCGGTTCCATTGGTGTTGGGTGGCGGAACGGCTCTGCCGGAGGGCTTCCGGGATCGATTCGAGAAGATTTTGAAGGCGTCGGAGTTTCCGGTACCGGTGTCGGAAGTCCGGTTAGCGGCGGACCCGCTGTATACGTCGGCGAAGGGCGCGTTAGTGGCGGCTATGACCGACGCTGAGTAGGCGGTCACTGATAACACGGATGCACACAAATTTGGTGTGCATCCGTGTCGCAACAGATCGAAATCAGAACACTTCGCCCGTTTGATAACCTAGTTTAGGGTGCGACTATGAAGCTGACCCTCGTTTTAACTCCTGTCGAGGAAGCCATGCTTCTTGCGAAGGCACGGGGGGTAGGGACGACGCCGGAGCAAGTGGCTCGTGAAGCGATTGAACCTATTCTCGGTTCCACCGGGCAGCGCAAAGGCATTGAGCCTAAGCCGTCGCTCTTGGGAATGTGGGCTCAATACGGCTCTGGTCCTTCTGAAGAAGACATCGACCAAAACCGCGCCGAGATGTTTGCAACGTTCGGCCGGTGCGATATTCCATGATTGTGGCGGTGGCGGACACGCACACCGCAGTCTGGTATCTTTTCAATAACCCTAAGCTATCTGTGCGGGCTCGACAAGCGATAGAAGGCGCTTTCCGAGAAGGCAATGAAATCGGCGTGTCTTCTATTTCTCTGGCCGAGATGGTCTACTTGGCCGAGAAGGGCCGCATTCCGTCCACGGCGGTTCAGGATCTCATTCGTAGACTGTTAGACGCAGATTACCCTGTGCACGAGCTTCCTTTCGATGCTTCAGTCGCTCAACAAATGACATTCGTCAACCGCGATGAGGTTCCTGACATGCCCGACAGGATCGTCGCCTCCGCCGGACTGCGCTACAACGTTGCTGTGATCAGCAGGGACGAGAAAATTCGAGCGTCCAGAATCCGGACGATCTGGTAGCAGACCTTGGCCACGATTCGCGGCGCTTTCTATAATGAAGCATGTCCTCCAGTTTGGCTGGCGTGGCTTCACCCGAGGCGATTGAGAAGTACGAACCGGTAATCGGGCTGGAAGTACATGTTCAACTCGGCACCAACACTAAAATTTTCTGCGGGTGCCCCACTAGTTTCGGGGCCGCTCCCAATTCAAATGTATGTCCCGTGTGTCTGGGTCTTCCGGGCGCGCTTCCGGTATTGAACCGGCACGCGGTGGAATTGGCGATCCAGGCGGCGCTGGCGATGCATTGCCGCGTCAACCCGTATTCTCGATTTGCCCGCAAGAATTACTTCTATCCGGATCTTCCCAAGGGTTACCAAATCTCGCAGTACGATCAGCCGTTGGCTGAGTATGGATGGCTGGAGATCCCCGGCGACGGCGCGAAGAAGCGCGTCGGCGTGACGCGCGTCCACATGGAAGACGATGCCGGCAAGAGCATTCATGATGGCTTCCGCGACTCGGACCGTTATACCTATGTGGACCTGAACCGGTCGGGTACGCCGCTGATCGAGATCGTCAGCGAGCCGGATATGCGGTCGTCGGAGGAGGCTTACGCTTACCTGACCGAGTTGAAGCTGGTGATGCAGTATGTGGGCATTTCCGAATGCGACATGGAAAAAGGCCAACTGCGGTGCGACGCGAATGTGTCGGTGCGGCCGAAAGGGCGCGAACAGTTCGGCATCAAGGTGGAAGTGAAGAATCTGAACTCGTTCCGGTTCGCCAAGATGGCGATGGATTACGAGATTGCCCGGCAGGTGGCGCTGCTGGAAGACGGGGGGACGGTGATTCAGGAATCGCGCCTGTATAACGCCGAAACCGGCGAAACGGCAGGCATGCGCAGCAAAGAGCACGCCCACGATTACCGGTACTTTCCGGAACCCGACCTGGCGCCGCTGGAAGTGAGCGCGACCTGGCTGGGACGGATTCGCGAGGCTTTGCCGGAGCTACCGGCCGACCGGCGGGCGCGGTTCACGGAGAAGTATGGCGTGCGGGAATACGATGCCCAGGTGTTAACTCTAACCCGAGCCGTCAGCGATTATTACGAGCGGGCGGCGGCGGCTTCCAGCGATCCGAAGGCGGTGGCGAATTGGGTGACCGGTGAATTGACAGGGGCGTTGAAGGGCCGCGACATCAGCGAGTCACCCGTTAACGCGGAGAATCTGGGAGAACTGGTTTCACTGATCGCTTCGGGTGAGATTTCCGGGAAGCTGGCCAAGGAGATCTTCGCCAGGATGTTCGAGACCGGCGATCCGGCGCGGGTCATTATGGATCGCGAAGGCTTGAAGCAGATCAGCGATAGCGGCGCGCTAGGGAAGATTATCGACGAGGTGATCGCCGGGAATCCGAAGCAGGTGGAGCAGTATAAATCGGGCAAGACGGCGGTGATCGGCTTCCTGGTGGGGCAGGCGATGAAAGCCAGCAAGGGTCAAGCGAATCCGGCAGCGGTGAACGCTATGTTGGCCGAGAAGCTGAAGTAGGTGGTTATGCTGATCGTTCATGTGCATGTGCATGTTAAGCAGGAATTCGTCGAGGCCTTTCGGTCGGCGTCCATTGAGAACGCGCGTAACAGCATTCTGGAGCCGGGCATCGCGCGGTTTGACGTGATTCAGCAGGCAGACGATCCGGCGCGGTTTGTGCTCGTGGAGGTTTATCGAACTGCAGAGGCTCCGGCGCGGCACAAAGAAACGTCCCATTATCAAGCTTGGCGCGATGCGGTGGCGGACATGATGGCGGAGCCTCGAAGTAGCGTGAAGTATAGCAACGTGTTTCCACCCGATGCAGTTTGAATTTGCCACTGCAACAAGGATCATGTTTGGACCGGGCAGCGTAAAAGCAGTGGCGCCCGAGGCTCGCGCGATTGGCTCGCGTGTCCTGTTGGTGACCGGGCGATCGCTGGAACGGTCGAAATCGCTGGCCGCGGAACTCAACGCTTGCCGGCATGTTATTAACGGCGAGCCCACGGTGCAGCAGGTGTCCGAGGGCGCTACACTCGCGCGTGAGCAGCGCTGCGATGTTGTGATCGGCATGGGCGGCGGTAGCGCGACCGATGGCGGCAAGGCGATCGCGGCGCTGGCGACGAATGGGGGGGATCCGCTACAGTATCTGGAAGTGATCGGCCTGGGGCGGGCTTTGGACAGCGCTCCTCTGCCCTTCATCGCAATCCCGACTACGGCGGGAACTGGCGCGGAAGTGACACGCAATGCCGTCTTGGCCGCGCCGGAGCATCGGGTAAAGGTGAGTTTGCGGAGTCCGCGGATGCTAGCCGCGCTCGCTGTGATCGACCCTGAGTTGACACTGGACTTACCTCCACAGATCACAGCTAGCACTGGCCTGGACGCTTTGACACAGGTGATTGAGCCGTACTTATCCATTCGCGCCAATGCGCTTACCGATCTATACTGCGCGGAGGGCATGCTGCGAGCGCGGCGGTCGCTGGGTAAGGCGTTTAAGAATGGTGACGATATGGACGCGCGCATCGACATGTCCTATGCGAGCCTGTTAGGTGGTCTGTCGCTGGCGAATGCCGGCCTGGGCGTAGTGCATGGATTTGCCGGGCCCATCGGGGGCATGTTTGATGCTCCGCATGGGGCGATCTGCGCGGCCTTGCTGCCTTACGGGGTTGACGTGAACCTGCGGGCTTTGCGGGCGCGCGGCGAATCGGTGGAGCGGTTTCAAACCGTGGCGCGCATTCTCACGGGGCTGCCGCAAGCGTCCGCTGACGACGGACCGATCTGGCTGCATGCGCTCTGCGAGGCGTTGGACGTAAAGCCGCTGCGGCATTATGGGATCGGGCCGGAACATGTGGCGGAGCTGATCGAAAAGGCGGCGCGGTCGAGCAGCATGAAGGGAAATTGCTGCGCGCTGAGTTGTGAGGAGTTGGAGGAAGTGATCGGGCCGGCCATCTAGGCAATGGATTTGCCGTTTTGCGGCGCGCTATGAGGCACCGGAATCACAGAATTCTGCGATCTGGGAGATCGGCATAATTGTTGTTTAGGACACGACTGACAGGCGAAGTAAATTAGGTTAAATGCAAGCGAGAGGTTCCACACGAGAGACGGAACTGAGTGTCCGGCAAAATGCTTCATTCTTCCTGAGGCGTCTCGACGCTTATGAAAGCAGCCTGGGTGCTCTCGACACGTACGGATTCATTCGCGCCGCCGTCAATGAATCCATCGTGGGCTCACAGTCACTGCTGGACATCGGAAACGGAGGAGTGTTCGACTATGACGGTACGCTGGCGAGACGGACCCTGGCTGTGGATCTGTTCCTGGAAGATATTCCCGATACCCGCCGCTACCCCGTG
>Ga0302319_10017500_pt1 | contig 13118 bp, 12 predicted proteins | sample Bog_T0_2_FD_203319 | JGI IMG/M metagenome (GOLD analysis project Ga0302319, IMG submission 203319) | Peat permafrost microbial communities from Stordalen Mire near Abisko, Sweden - Bog_T0_2 | ecosystem: Environmental > Terrestrial > Soil > Wetlands > Peat | place: Sweden: Abisko, Stordalen Mire...
AGAAAAAGAGAAGGAAAATTGCCCACATGTTCGATCTCCCGCCGAAAGGAATCGAGGACACCTTTCAGCCGGTCGGTGGCGATCGTTATGGACTCGATCACCTCGGGAATCCATGGCAGGATTTCAGCCCGGTGTTCAGCCGTGAAGCGCGTATGTACGCCCCCGGGCCCGCTCCAGCTGGGGTGAATGCGTTTACCACCGGTTAATTCAATGATGCGCTGACCAAACTGGCGCAACCGGATGCCTCTTCGCAGGAAGTCGCGGTCCTTTTCCATCAATCCCATGAGATTCCGGTTCGCGGCCGGGGTGTCCATGCCAAGCATGAGATCCGGAGAGGACAAATAGAAAAAACTCAGCGCGTGGGACTGAAGAATCTGCGCGTAGTTGACAAGCCGCCGCTGCTTCTCCGCCGCGATGGGTATCTCGACGCCGAGCAGCATGTCGCCCGCCTTCGAACTGGCAAGAGCGTGGCTGACGGGGCAAATCCCGCAAACGCGCGACATCAGGCCCGGCATTTCCTGGAACGGACGGCCTTCGCAGAACTTCTCGAAACCGCGGAACTCCGTAACATGGAACTTAGCGGATTCCACACGCCCCTCGTCGTCCAGCTGGATCGAGATCTTGGCGTGGCCTTCGATTCGGCTGACGGGTTGAATGACAATGGTTCTGCTCATGATCCGAACTTCCAGCCGTCGCCCGACGGCTTCTTCCCGCTCAGGAGAGCCAGCAGGAAGTTGTAAATCACTCCGGGCCCGGGTGGACACCCCGGCAGAAAATGATCCACGGCTACCACGTCCTGCACCCGAAGAACGCGATCCAAAAGCTTAGGTACGATCCCGTTTCCGAACGGCACGCCCGCTACCACAGTCGCCTCGGAATAAGCGCGCTGCAATACGTCCTCAACGGAAAAGAGATTCCGCATGGCGGTTACGTTGCCGGTTACGGCGCAGTCTCCGAAGGCGACGAGTGTTCGCGTGCGCTCGCGGATGAGCCGAAGATCGCGCAGGTGCTCCTCGTTTGCCACGGCCCCTTCGACAAGCGCAATATCAACACCCGCGGGAAACTCTTTGATGTCGGCGATCGGCGAATAGCAGATATCCACGATCCCGGCCAGGTCGAGTAATCGCTCGTCCAGATCCAGAAACGACATGTGACAACCGGAACAGCCGCCGAGCCACGCTGTTGCGAACCTCGGCTTACTCACGTTGAGATCCACAATTTCTTCTCCCGCGCAGTGACAATGTAGCGCAGGAAGCTGCGGTCCTTGCGCATTTCCGCCACGGTCTTGTCTTTCAGAAACAAAGCTCCGGTCGGACACAACTGGACGCACTTCCCGCAGCCCGTGCAGCTCTCCGATTCGCCCCACGGCTCGTCAAGGTCCAGGATCACCCGCGAATTGCGTCCTCTGCCGGCAACATCCCAGGTGTGCGCACCCTCGATCTCATCGCAAACGCGGACACAACGGGTGCACAGTATACAGCGGTTGGGATCGAGCCCGAATCGCGCGTGACTGATATCCACTTCGAATTTCGGATACTGCGGCTTGAACCGGACATGATCCACTCCGAGGGCCGACGCCAGATCCTGAAGTTCGCAGGCTCCGTCGAGAACGCACACGGAGCAGACGTGGTTGCGCTCGGCGAAAAGCAACTCAACGATGAGCTTGCGATAACTCTTCAGCGCGTCGGTGTTCGTTCGAACCACCATACCTTCGCTCACCTTCGTCAGGCAGGATGGCTGGAGTTTCTTTTGTCCTTCGATTTCCACCAGACAAAGCCGGCATGCGCCCGGATCGGCAAGGCCGCCCACGTGACAAAGGCGCGGAATGTGGATTCCGCTGTCCCATGCCGCGTTAAAGATGGACTGGCCTTCGAGGGCCGTGACCGTGCTGCCGTCGATTTCCAGCGTTCGTACGCTCATGCGGCATGCTCCTGTGCGGCCGGGATCTGACAATGGCCGGCGGGGCATCGGCGCTCCCGCACATGGGCGTCGTATTCATTGCGGAAATGGCGTAGTGTGCTGAGAATGGGATTTGGCGCTGCCAGACCCAGGCCGCACAGACTCGTTTCCTTCAGGAGCCCCGACAGATCTTCGAGCAGCCCGAAATCGCTTTCCCTGCCTTCGCCGCGCGTCATCCGGCGGAGGATTTCATGTAGCTGGACGGTTCCGGCCCGGCACGGAATGCATTTCCCGCAGGACTCGTCCATACAAAATTCCATGAAGAACCGCGCCAGGTCGACCATGCAGGAGGACGAATCCATGACGATCAGGCCCCCGGAACCCATCATCGTTCCGATGCGTGAGAGCGAATCGTAATCCATGGGGAGATCGAGGTACTGCGCGGGAATGCAACCTCCCGCGGGACCACCCGTTTGCGCCGCCTTGAACTCATGGCCCGCGGGAACGCCGCCGCCAATGTCGAAGAGGATGGTTCGCAGGGAAGTTCCGATGGGCACTTCAACTAAACCGGTCCGCTCCACTCTTCCGGCGAGAGCGAACACCTTGGTTCCGGGGCTCGCCGGCGCGCCGATCGCGGAAAATAACTCGCCGCCCATTTCGATAATGGTGGGGATGTTCGCGAAGGTCTCGACGTTATTGATCAGCGTCGGGCGTCCCCACAGGCCCGCCTCCGGCGGATACGGCGGTCTCGGCACCGGTTGCCCGCGCTTTCCCTCGATGGAAGCGATGAGCGCCGTTTCTTCCCCGCAAACATAGGCGCCCGCGCCGATGCGGAGATCGATCTGAAACTGGAAACTGCTGTCGAAGATCCGCCCGCCGATCAGTCCTTCGCGGCGCGCCTGCTCGATCGCCGTTTTGATTCGGGCAATCGCCAAAGGCGACTCGCCCCGCGCATAGATGTAGCCCTGTTGCGCACCCACGGCACAACCCGCTATCGCCATTCCTTCGAGGACACGGTGGGGATCGCCCTCCAGAACGCTCCGGTTCATGAAGGCTCCGGGATCTCCTTCATCCGCATTGCAGACCACATACTTCACCGGAGAAGAGTTCCGGCCCACGAGTTCCCACTTGAGGCCCGTCGGATATCCGGCGCCGCCGCGGCCGCGCAGTCCGCTCTTTTTGACCTCCGAGAGGATCGTTTCGGGAGTCAGTTCGGTGACGGCCCGCAACAGCGCCTGATAACCGCCCTGACAGATGTAGTCGGCGATTCGCTCTGGATCGGTTCTGCCCGAATTTGCAAGGATGATACGCCGCTGCCCGGCGTAAAACGGGTGATCGGAATCGAGCAGCCTGTTTTCAAACTTGCTGCGATCATGTCCAACGATTGCCCCCGCGTCTTCCGGTTTCACATCCGTGTAGACCAGATCGGCGGCGGCGCTGCGGACCAGCGGTCCACGGGAGCACAGGCCCATACAGCCGGTGCCACAAACTTCGATCGCGGCTGATTTGCCCTGCGCGTCCACTTCTCGCTCAATGGCAGCACGAACAGCGCCGGCGCCGGCCGAAAGGCAACCCGCCACCGAGCAGCACATAATGCGGTCCGCCAGGCCTTTCTGGCGATCGTGTTCTGCGACCCGTTCCGGTTTCAGGGATTCAGCGTTCATTTCCCTCTCCAGAAATCGCGCGCGAGCTGACCGCGGGGAGGCAACCGGGTGTGTTGGCGAAGCCTTGCATTCGCGGGTCCCGCGGTCCGCGCGCTTGTAGCCGGCTTTCCAGGTCATCCGGTCTCAGTCGCGATAGTGCGTCACCGTCGCAGATCACAACCGGCGCCAAACCGCAGGAGCCCACGCAACGGCCGGCTTCAAGCGTCCAATCGCCCGGATGTGCGCCGCAGTGGCGTTCCATGATCGACATTAATTCCTGCCCGCCTGCGGCATAACACGCTGTTCCCATGCAAACCACGGCTGAGTGCGCTTTCGGCGGCGCGAATCGAAAAAGATGGTAGAAGGTTGCGACGCCCCAAACCTGGCTTGGCGGCAACCGGAGTTTGTGGGCAATCGTCTTGAGTAATGGCCGCGAGAGATATCCGTAAAGTTGCTGCGTTATGTGCAGAATCTCAATGAGTGCCGCGCCCGAATAGTGGTGACGGGCCATCGCACGTTCCAGCACTTTCTCCCGGTCCTCTTCGGGACCCTGCGGTCTGCTTAGAACCATGGTGAGCAGTTACCCCTTCAAGCCTTGCCTGGAACGGAACTTGCTTGCTCACGCACCGCGTCCAACCGTTGCGCCACGACCTGGAGGAGTTGCTTCATCAGGTGGTAGCCCATTTCGGGATCGCGATCGCAGGCCTCGCGCAGGCGTTCGCTCGGGAAGGCGATTGCCTCTACCGGCGAAAGCGCCCGCGCGCGAAACTGCGCATGGCCATCTGTCGTCAGTGCGGACCAGCCCATGGCCTCGCCCGGACGCAGGGTTTGAATCCGGACCACTTCATCTCCGGCAACCTTTTCCAGGACCACTTCTCCTGAAACGATGAGACTCAGGTACGCGGATTTGTCGCCTTCCCGGAAGATGATCTCGTCCTTCTCGTACTGCCGCTCCGCTGCGAGCGGGAGCAATTTTCGCAACTGACGAGGATCCAATTCACTCAACAACCGATAGGCGTGCGCCATCTCAAGAAATTGTTCGGGGATCATAGGTTCTCTTTCTACCTCTTCTGCCGTCGGACCGTCTCTGGCAACGCTTCTTCGGCTTCCAGATCCTGTTCGATATCCTGCAGATGACCGTTTCCGCGAAGCGTGGCATACTCCCGGAGAGCTTCGGCCTCTGGCACGACCTCTGTGGCGAAGCCCACCTGGACGCGGACATAGTCTCCGACGTGAGCTTGCGGGACCAGATCGAGAATAATGGGCCGCGATGTATCGCCAAACTGCACCAGCCCGAGCCTGTTGCCAAAGATCGAGCGTACCTTAAGATCGTGCTCTTCGAGAATCTTACCTGGAATCCTGAAGCTCATTCGTTCACCTCGCTCTTCCTGCCGTCGACTCAACACGAGCCAGCGCCATAAACGTTCAAATGATTTGAGTGCCGCCTGTCGTTGAGCAATTTGCCTGCCACTGTGACGGTCCGGATTGTCCCGTGTGCTGCCGCCCAATGGCCCATGCCCCGGCTCCCCGGTTCGGACTCAATATCGAATCGAATCGGCAGATCCCTATGCCTTGAAAATCCCCGCCCAAGGTCAGATTCCACTCTCTTTCGTTGGATTGCGAGATGCCGGTGATCGGCGTTTAGGTGGCCACTCGCCAAATCCGGGACTCGCGTCAGCCGGAAATTCCGATCATCGCCCTGTACGGCGAGCGCCATGTCGTTCGGCCAGCGGAAAGAGGCGGTTGTACGGACGATATAGCTACTGGAAGCGCAGGTATCGGTCTTGTCGCAGAGAGACCATGAGCGTCTCGAATGGCCAGAAAACGGACTCTTGTTGACCGAATCCCAGACGACTAATCAAACGATGCCGGAACATTCGTCCGCTCCCAAAATCCTCATCGTCGATGACACGCCCCTGAATCTGGCCCTCCTCAAGGGAGTCCTCGAAGCGGAGGGTTTCCGTGCCCTCACCGCGATCGATGGCGCTTTGGCCCGGGAGCTATGCGGTAAGGAGAGGCCGGATCTCATTCTCCTCGACGTGCTGATGCCTGGGAAATCCGGATTTGAGACCTGCGCCCTGTTGAAGTCGGACCCAAAAACCGCCGATATCCCGGTCATTTTTCTCTCAGCGCTGGACGACGTCAAAAGCAAGGTGAGAGGGCTGAAAATCGGCGGGGTAGACTTCGTGACCAAACCCGTTCATGGAGAGGAAGTACTAGCCCGGGTCCGCGTACACCTCCGCATTGGGGAAAACAATCGCGCGATCGCACGGCAGAACCAGGCCCGAATTGAAGAGTTGCGCAGCGCGCAACAGGCGATTCTGGTCCGCCCGGAAAACCTGCCGGCGGCCTCATTCGCGGTATTTTACGAACCGCTCGAAGGCGCCGGCGGAGATTTCTACGACGTAGTCGCCGTCGATTCCGGCGTGTTCGGCTATTTCGTCGCGGATGTCAGCGGACATGGTGTGAGTGCGGCGTTTCTCACCTCCGCGATTAAGGCTCTCCTCCGTCAGTACACGGGTCCCATGTTTTCGCCGGAGGACACTCTTCGGGGGATCGACGCGGTCATGCGGCAGATGCTCGGCGAAGAGCAGTACCTTACCGCCTGCTATGCAAATCTGAACCGGCGCACCGGAAGGCTGGTCGTTGTCAGCGCCGGACATCCGCCGGTGATTGTAGTCGGCGCCGAGGGGAAGGCCCAGACGCTCGAGATGGACAGCGATCCCCTCGGCATCTTCAGCGCGCTGGTGATTCATCGCAAGGAAGTCCGGGTCTCCGCGGGCGACAGATTCTTTCTGTACACCGACGGTCTGATAGAGGCATTTCCCGGTGGGTCGCGCCGGGAGGGTCTGGAGCGGCTCATCGAGTCATGCCTGCGTAACCGTACCGCGCCTCTTGCCGAGGATGTACTTCGGATTGCCGCGGACATGCATTCCGGAGCCATCGTCAAGGACGACCTGCTCCTTCTGGGAGTTGAGGTAACGAAATGAGGTCCCCAATGGTGGCGCGAAGCGTCACTGGCAAGGGAGCCGAATGGCGTTTTGAACTCCCGGCTTCCCTCGAAGCGATCGAAGAGGTCTGCGTCCGGTTCCACGAATGGCGGGCTCTCCATTGCGCAGGTCTGGAACCCTTTCCCTCCGAACTGCTGCTCCGCGAAGCGCTGACAAATTCCGTGGTCCACGGGGCCTCCGAAGATCCGGGCCGGAAGATTTCCTGCGTGCTCCGGGCCCGGAAGTGCCGGCTGCTCATCGCTGTTAAGGATGACGGCGAAGGTTTCGACTGGCGCGAAGCCTTCAATCGAAAGGTCGATGCCGGGGATGTTCACGGTCGCGGCATCGAGATCCTGAGGCGGTATGCCAACTCGGTGCGCTTCAACCCCAGCGGCAATTCGGTGACTCTGATCAAACGATTCTCTCCGGAAACAGCGCGCGATCTGACCGCGGGGAAGCAACCGGGCGTTGTTGCCGAAGCCTTGCATTCGGGGTCCCGCGATCTGCGCGCTGAAAGGTAAATGACATGAACAACGAAACGGTTTCTTCCGCAATTGACACTGCCACGGTAAGAACGGAAGGCGATCTGGTCGCGGCAACGCTGCCCATACTGCGCTCCCGGTTGCGATCCATGGTCGAACTGGGAATTCGCCATTTGACGCTGGATCTGAACCTGACAAAAATGGTCGATTCGGCCGGCATTGGTTTGCTGATTGCCGCCCATAACTCTCTAAAGAAAGCCGGCGGGGAACTGACGGTGATTCACGCATCCAAAGACATCCTCGAACTCTTTCGGACCATGCGCATCCAGCAGCACTTCAGCGTTTCCGGAAGCTGAGGTCAGAGCGAACCATGACAAAATTCAGCCTTGACGACGAACTCGTACTCGAATACCTCGCGGAATCCCGCGAGCACCTTACCACCATAGAGGCGGATCTGCTCTCAATGGAACAGTCCGGGGCCGCCATCGACGAACAACTCGTCAACCGCGTCTTCCGGGCCGCGCATTCGATAAAAGGCGGGGCGGGCTTTTTCGACCTCCTGAAAATCAAGGAACTGGGGCATCGGATCGAGAATGTCCTGGACCTGGTGCGATCGGGTCAGATGATCCCGAACTCGGAAAATGTCAGTATCCTCCTGCTTGCCTTCGACAAACTGCGAAGTCTGGTTCTCAACTATACCGACAGCAACAACGCCGATATCTCCGACTTCACCGACGCCTTGAGCCGTCTCGCCGAGGCGCAGTTGAGCCCCGGCCAGAAGAGCTCGACTAACGAGATCCTTGCGATCCCCATCCCCAGGGCGGGGAGAGTGCTGCACTGTTCGGTTTTTGACCTGGAGCAGGCGCGCCGCGGCGGGAAAACCATTTATGTGATTGAGTACGACCTGATTCACGATATCCAGCGCCGTGGCAAAACTCCGCTGGAGATCCTGAACCAACTCATGAAATGCGGAGAGATTCTCGCGACGGAGTTCGATCTCGACTCCGCGGGCACGCTTGACGAAGCGCCGTCGAATCAACTCCTGTTCGACGTTCTCTATGCGACGGCGCTGGACAGCTATTCCGTAAGTCAGATCCTGGAATTGACGCCGGAGAAGATCCACCGCATTGAGGACGGCAGGATGGATGGCAACGGAAAACCGAGGGCGTTGACGGTATTGGACCCTGGAGCCATGGAACCGATGCTTGCGGACTCTGCGTTTGATCCCGGTTTCCGATCCTTTCCTCCCGAACCGGCCCAACATGATTTGCCAAAGGCTTCCCCGATTCAGCCCGCTTCAGTCCACGTTTCTTCGGTTCAGCCGGCTCAAACTTCGCAGGCTGAAACCACGGTTCGCCTGAACATCACTCTGCTCGATTCGCTGATGACTCTGGCCGGAGAACTCGTCTTGGGCAGGAATCAACTTAACGAAGCTGTCCGGAACGGGGATAAACAGGGTATCGGCGCGGGCGCGCACCGCGTCAGCGTAGTCACTTCCGAACTCCAGGAAGCCGTCTCCCTCACCCGAATGCAGCCGGTTTCGAGCCTGTTCGCCAAATTCCCCCGGCTGGTACGGGATCTGGCGGGCGAACTGGGCAAAGAAGTCCAGCTCAAACTGGAAGGCGGCGACGTTGAACTCGACAAGACGATTCTCGAAGGTCTCAGTGATCCGTTAACCCACATGGTCCGCAACAGCGTCGACCACGGGATCGAATTGCCCGAGGCGCGGATCGCTGCCGGAAAGCCCGCCCTCGGGACCATCACTCTCTCCTCTAGGCACCAGGCTGGCCAGGTTGTGATCGAGATTTCCGATGACGGCAAAGGCCTTGCCGGCGAGAAAATCGCGGCATCGGCCCTCGCCAGGGGAATGATCACCGCCGACCAACTCCAGTCGATGTCCGACTATGACAAGCTGGCCCTCATCTTTTTGCCAGGCGTCTCGACCGCCGAAAAGCTGAGTAACGTGTCGGGACGGGGCGTGGGAATGGATGTCGTAAAGACAAACCTCGACAAGCTCGGAGGCAAAGTCGAGATCGAGTCGGCCATCGGCAAAGGTTCGTCGTTTCGCATTAAGCTGCCGCTTACTCTGGCCATTATTCCGTCGTTGCTGGTATCCGATTCCGGGGAGCGCTTTGCCATCCCACAGGTGAGCGTAGGCGAGTTGATCCGCATCCCGGCAAACCAGATTGCGAGCCGGATCGATCGCGCGGGCGACGCGGAACTGGTCCTGCTGCGCGATCGCCTGGTGCCGCTGGTTTACCTTGCGGACGTTCTCCGAAGCTCGCCCGAAGAAAGAAATCTGCCGAAAAAGCGCCCCGTCAGAGCGCTCAACATCGTCTTGGTGGATACCGGCGCCTTTGAATACGGACTTGTGGTGGGCGAGCTTCACGACACGGTCGAAATTGTCGTCAAGCCAATGGGAAGACACCTGCAGGGCCTCCGCGAGTATGCGGGAGCCACGATTCTGGGCGACGGGCAAGTCGCCGTAATCCTGGACGTCGCGGGTTTGGGGGCGCGCGCCGGTCTCGCCCGTCCCGCGAACGCGGCCGTGGCCACGCAGGTTGCAGCCGAGGAATCGTCAAAGGGAGAAGTTTATTCTCTTCTCCTTTTCCGCAACGCACCCGGCGAAGACTGCGCGGTTCCTATAGAACTTGTGACCCGCGTCGAGCGCGTGCGTTTGGAACAGGTCCAGAACCTGGGCGGTCGCCGGACGATGCAGTACGGCGGAGTCAGTCTCCCCCTTGTGGCTTTACAGGACGTCGCGGATGTAGGTGAACTTCTGCCAACCCAGCAGTGGGTGGTTGTCGTTTTCGATTGCGCCGGCCGCACGATCGGTCTGCTGGTAGCCGAGCCACTGGACATGATTGAAACCCGCCAGGCCCTGGATACTGTGACGCTCCGGCAACCGGGCATTGCGGGTTCGGCCCTGCTGAATGGGCGGACCATCCTGATGCTTGACATTTTTGAACTGGCGGATACGGTTCGCCGGAGATGGCCCGAATCGAAAGCGCTCGAGCCGGTACCGCTTCTGCCCTCCGGACACGGCGGCACCGTCCTCATTGCCGAAGACTCCGATTTCTTCCGCGGCCAGATCAGGCGCCTTGTCGAGGCCGTCGGTTACAAAGTGCTGGAGGCCGAAGACGGCCAGGCCGCATGGGAAATGCTGGACCGACATGCGAATGAGATTTCGGTGGTGACCACGGATGTCGAAATGCCGCGGCTGGACGGCCTGGGTCTGACGAAACGCATACGCGCCGATTCGCGTTTCGCCAGACTGCCCATCATCGCGCTTTCTTCTCTGGCCAGCGAGGAAGATATGGCGCGTGGCCTTGCGATGGGTGTGAGCGAGTATCAGGTCAAGCTGGACCAGGACCAGTTGCTGGAAAGCATCGGGAAAGCCGTCAACGGTCAGGGAATCGGCCAATCGCCGGTCGCGGCATAGGCGTGGAATCGCTTCCTTAAGTTTTTGCAGACAGGACACTCAATATGAATCAACGTTCGGCTGGCGCAACCTTCGAACCTTTAAGAGTCTCGAAACGCTGGGACTCACCCGGTCGTTTTCTGTAAACGTGATGTACACCGACGACTGGCTGGACAGCGCCTCAGACTCTCTCTATAACAGTTCGGGGAGTGCGATCTCTGCTTCTAAGAACGGTACCGCAAGCACCCGTGTAGGACAGGAATTGGATTCCTTCGTAACGTATAAGCATGGAGCGCACCTCTTCGGCGCAGGTTTCGGGCATTTTTTCAAAGGCGAGTTTGTGACTGAGACGACGAAAGATATAAACCCGAGGTATTTATATGTATTTCAGCAATACACGTTCAAATAAGATTACGGTCGGAATCCGCCTCGTATAACACGGAACGAAACGCCGAGGCGCCACAGCAATGAGCGGTACCCAAAGGCTGAAATCGATTTTGGCGATTGGCTGTCAGGTACTTGGGCGGAGTCAGTATTTGCAGTTGTCGAAACATTCAGGACAACCGCAGGTCCGTCCGGACCGATAGCCTTGCGATAGCGGTTTAGGAGACCCGGAAATGATCGAAACACAAATCGAGCTCGTGACGCAGACCGTTCTTCTCGCAACGTTTTTCGTGCGGGATGCGCTCTGCGCCCTGGACGCTTCCGGAGTGCAGGAAGTAATCAGGGTGGAATCGGTAACGGTGGTACGGCACGCTCCCGAGGAAGTCGCGGGAGTCATAAATCTGCGGGGCAAGATTGTCACCCTGCTCGATCTGGGAATCATTCTGGGATTCGCCAAAACCGTCATTACTCGCGAGAGCCGGGTGTTTATTCTGGAAGATCGAAACGAGTTTCTCGGAGTCCTTGTGGACAGGGCGGATGAAGTGGTCCAGGTCGAGCCCGGAAAAGAAGAATCTCTGCCAGTTAACGTCCCCGCCTCCCAGGCTCGCTTCCTTCAAAGAGTATGCAGAGTGGGCGGACGCGTCATCGCGGTCCTGAACCCTGGCGAAATTCTGAACGAGAACCGGGTTTGAGCCGCCTCGAGCATATTTCTGAACCATATGGGCATGCACATGCACGCCCGAAGGGGTGCCGGGAATTGGCGGCAAGTCATGTCATTGCTGTCCGGAAGATCTGAGATCGACGAACGAGGGCCACAGGTGATTAAGAAAGCGCCCGGCGGGCCTGCATGAGTACACGAGTTCTGGTAGTTGACGATACTTCCATCTTCCGGCGCATCGTTTCCGAATCTCTTTCCGGTATACCTGGGGTCGAGGTAGTGGGAACCGCTGCGAACGGAAAACTGGCATTGGCCCGTCTGGCGTCACTTCAGCCGGACCTGATGACGCTCGACATCGAAATGCCGGAGATGAACGGCCTTGCTGTGCTCGACGCGATGCGGGAAAACGGCCTCATTCAGAAGACGAGCGTGATCATGCTCAGTTCTCTCACCGTGAAAGGCGGCGAACTGACGATTCGGGCCCTCGAAGCGGGAGCCTTCGATTTTGTCACGAAACCGGAGGGCGGCTCTCAGGAAGAGAACCTGGCTCAAATTCGCAATGGCCTGCGGCCTATGATTCAGGCCCTGGAGCGGCGCCGGGAGATCCGGTCTATTCTCAACGCCAAACCACCCATCCCGGGATCGACCCCGAAATTGCCGCACGCCGTCCACCCGGGTCCTGTTATGGCCACCCCGGCTTCTCCTGTCGGCAGAGCCCGAAGCCGGACGGCATCTCCCATCGTCCTGATCGGTGTCTCAACCGGTGGTCCCACCGCGCTTGCGAAAGTAGTGCCGGCATTGCCCCAAATGATCGGCGGGCCCGTCTTCATCGTGCAGCACATGCCGCCGCTGTTCACCGGGGCCCTTGCTCAGAGACTGGATACCCTGAGCGGGCTTCCCGTGAAGGAGGCGCAAAACGGCGAGATTGCCCAAACGAATTGCGTTTACCTCGCACCCGGCGGCAGGCAGATGAAGCTGAATCCCGGGCCGCACGGCGAAATCGTGATCTGCATTAACGATGATCCGCCCGAGAATGCCTGCCGCCCGTCGGTCGATTACCTGTTTCGCTCCGTCGCGCTCCATTTCCCCGGGCGCTCCATCGCCGCAATTCTGACGGGCATGGGAAACGACGGCACCGAAGGCGTCAGGATGCTGAAGCGGAGCGGCAGCTTCAACATTGCACAGGACGAAGCCAGTTGCGTCGTCTTTGGGATGCCGAGGGAAGCCATTCTTGCCGGCGTCATAGACACGGTCGTGCCGCTCGACAGAATCGCCGCCACGATCGTTCGCGCCATCGCCGAGGTCCGCTCATGATAAAGATCATGCCGGAAGAGCGGCAGAACGTCGCGCAATACATTCACTCCATCTGCGCGATCGCTCTCGATCAATCGAAAGACTACCTGATCGAAAGCCGCCTGAGCGGCCTGATGGAAGAAACCGGATGCCCGAGCTTTACGCAACTCGTGTCTCGTTGCCGCTCGGATTCCGATGGAGCGCTGAAGCGCCGGATTATCGATGCGATTACGACGCAGGAAACGCTGTTTTTTCGCGACACTTCGCCTTTCGATCTGTTGCGCTTCAAAATCGTCCCGGAGATCATCGATCGCCGCGCGCGCTCCGGTCTGACGGTACCCATTCGCG
>Ga0302319_10017501_pt1 | contig 13117 bp, 20 predicted proteins | sample Bog_T0_2_FD_203319 | JGI IMG/M metagenome (GOLD analysis project Ga0302319, IMG submission 203319) | Peat permafrost microbial communities from Stordalen Mire near Abisko, Sweden - Bog_T0_2 | ecosystem: Environmental > Terrestrial > Soil > Wetlands > Peat | place: Sweden: Abisko, Stordalen Mire...
CGCAGCTTCGAAGTGAAACTTATGGAGGAATTTCTGAAATATTCTGAAATCGCCTCGGCTCGACCACCGCGTCCGACTGTCGGCGGTCACCTGCGGCAGATTGCGACCCATTGCGGCGATTTACGGTACCAGCCAAAACCGCGACGGCACTCTGCGGCAGATAACGGCAGAGTCCGCAGCCGGGATCTCAGGGCAAACCGGGAAACTTCACCAGGAGAAATCCATGGAGCGTAGCGGGCGCGTCCAGCTCCGCGTCACCGGGCGGGAGAAGGAGGAGTTCACAACGAAGGCCTCCGCTGCAGGCCTCGGGCTTTCCGAATATCTCCGCAAGGCCGCTCTCGAGATCGGCCTCACCCACAAATACGATCAGGCCGCCCTCCATCAGCTCCGCAAGATCGGCGTCAATCTCAACCAGATCGCTCATCATCTCAACGCCGGCAACGACCTCCGCGGCGACGTTCTTGTTTCCCTCCGCCGCTGTCTCTTCAAACTCGAAAAAGAAATCGATTCCCGCCAGACGCCGGCAGCTGGCCCCGGTTCCGTGCCTCAGGCGGATTCCGAACTGGCGCCGGGGCAGGACCCGGCTGCGGCATGAGCTCCTTCTGCAAGATCACGATCGGCAAGACGCCCGGCGCCACGCGCGCCAACGCCATGTACATTACCCGCGCCGGCGCCTGCGCCCAGTGGGAAACCCGCAACATTCCCGATGAAGAGCACCTCGGCATCACCCGGGAAGACCAGAGGCGCAGCATTGCCGATTATCTTTGCGAATACGCCGAGCAGGGCCGGGGAGAGCGGCGCGATTACCGGGCCGTGCTCAGCTTCGACCGGCCGGTAGAGCGGGACCAGGCGATGCGCCTGGCAAGTGAGTGGCTCGACGCCACGAAGTTCAAATCGAATCCCGCGCTGTATGCCTTCCACACCAATACCGACAATCCTCACGTCCACGTACTGGTCACCGCGCGCGACAGCGCGGGGAAAAAGCTCGATCTGTCCGACCGCCAGTACCAGAGTTTCGATAAGGCCTGGGCGAAGATCTACGAGCGCGAGATCGAGCACGGCGTCGAGGCCACTCACAGCGAAAAGCATCGGGAGAAAAGACAGTGGAAGCAACAGTACGGAGAACAGCGCCGCGAGGGCAAAGACCGATCGGTGATTGTCGAGGAGCTGGGAGCGGTGCCGCGGGACACGCCGAGCATCGTGAAGTTCTACCGGGAGAAGAGGCGAGATGACGAAACCCGAATTACAGAAAGCCTTGGACGAGAGTCTCAGTTTCTGCAGCGAGTACCGGAAGATTATCGAGAACCAGAGCCGGAAGCTGGCCGGCAAGGAGGAGGAGATCCGGCAACTCGAGGCGATGCTGCTCGAACGGGACCAGCAGCTGAAGCGGTTCTCGGAAGCTTACGGGAAGCTGAAGGGAGGGCTGGAGTTTTACATGCCGCAGATCGAGGAGTGGAAGCGGCAGAAGTACAGCCTCAGGAAGCAATACGAGACGGCGCTCGAAGAGCACACGAAGAAGTTGATGGAGGAGTTCGCGGTGCTGAAGCAGGGTTACGAAGATTCTGCGAGGCGGGAGATCGCGAAGGCCGTGGCGAGTGTGAAGGCCAACGAAAAGAGCGCGGAGGAAATCTGCACGAGCTTCGCGCTCGGGTTACTGAGGGACTTCGAGCAGGTGTTGCCGGCCGCGGCGTCGAAGCCTTAAGGCGGGCGGTCTACGCGATCGGGCAACGGCTGAAGCAGATCCCGGACAAGCTGGGGATCATCCGGAAAGAGTTCAGGGAATGGAGAGGGGAGATTTGGGAGAAGGTGATCGGCAAAGCGTACCAGTCGGGGATCGACGATGTAGGCGGCGCGAAGGGATTGGGGGATGGTTCCCCTGGCGGGAAGAAGGGGGAGCGCGATCGTGGAGGCTGGGAACGCTGAAAAGGTCCTTGGGAAAACCGAGCTACTGACAGAAAGTTTCATATCCATTACGCTGAAAAGAGAGAATGAGAATCACCATGCAAATTGATGTTGCCCCCGAAACCGAACGCTTAGTCCGCGAAGAAATCAGTAGCGGACATTTTAGTTCGGTGGATGAGCTGATCAAGGCCGGCGTCGAGGCGCTTCGCGAGAAGAACGCTCCCAAAAGCCTTGTCCAGTTTTTCCGTGAATCCCCATTAGTCGGTCTGGAGCTTCATTTTGAGCGCGATCAGGACGCCGGGCGGGATATTACCCTTTGAGCGGTTTTCTCCTCGATACGAATTGCATATCCGAAGTCGTGAGCCTGAAGCCGGATTCCCGTGTTTTGGCGTGGATGGATGCAGCAGACGAGCGGACGCTTTATTTAAGCGCGCTCACCCTGGGTGAAATCCGAAAAGGCATAGTGACGCTGGTCGAGGGCAAGCGACGGGTCCAGCTGGAAGCGTGGCTGGAGATTGATTTGCGGAAGCGTTTCGAGGGTCGAATTCTGCCGGTTGATGTTGCTGTCGCGGACCGCTGGGGCATGCTTGCAGGCGAGGCGAAGCGGAAGGGCAAGCCCATGCCTATTGTTGATGCGATGATCGCAGCGACTGCGCTCCACCACAATCTGACCGTAGTTTCCCGGAATGTGGATGATTTTAAGAACGCCGAAGTATCGGTGTTCAACCCGTGGGACGCATAAGGGCCCCGACGGCGCGTTGCATCCTCTTGCCGCTTCCGGCATAAGCCATTTTTCGCGCTGGTCAGATCGAAATCCTCTCGACCACATTCCGCGTGATCTTGCGATCCCGCCGGTGATAAAGCAGGGTAGCGAAGTGAGCAGTATCGAGGATGCGCTGAAGGCATGTCAAGATTACACTTTCGACTGCGCCATCGTCGACTACCACCTGCCCGGACAAGATGGGCTGGCTGGCATCAGCGCCCTGCATGAGCGTCTCCCGCACATGCAGCCAGTCAATCCGCTCTTCCAAAAGGCGGGAACCACAACAAAGGAACCTTTTAAAGCCCTCGATCCCTGATAATCAATCGAGGGCTTTTTTCATTTCAGTGCGAAGCGCCGACGAATGTTGTTCGTGCTTCACCAACCCGCGTATACTGCCTTAATGGCTGCCCGTCTCACCCGTATTAAGCTGTATTTATACACGGGCCTCATATGGGTGTTGGCTGCCCTGCAGTGGTTACTGAAATTTGGTCGGTGGGCGGTCACTCTGTTTGTTATCGTCATGTCCATAGTGCGCCACGAAGGCTTTGTCGATGTGGCCATCATCGGTCTGCTCCTCGTCGTTTCATGGTGGGGTTTGGGTCAGATGGTGTCCGGAATAGATGAGCTCGGAGGATGGCTGTCGGTTGAGATTATGAAAATCCGTGAGCCAGCGGCATTGAGAGAGGTCTTCGAAGCGCTCGCCGACCTCGAAGGTGAAGCCCTTGGAGCGAAAATGCGTGCGTTCAATCGCGGGGAACTACCGAAGGCCGAAATGCAGGAAATGAAAGAACGCTTCCGAAAGGCCGGTTTCTAATACTTCGGGTGTTCGTCGATGCGGCGACCTTCCCCAGTGGAACTTTTAAAATAAATCACCGTTCGTCTCGTAGCCACCCGTGGACACTTTCCTCAGCCGCCGCCCGCGCGGCTTCGGCACCCACATTCGGGTGCCATTCTAAAAGATTATTCGTTAAGTCTCGTATGGCTGCAGCGGTATGGTGCCGGAGCAGCCGGTCCCGAAGCAGTTCCGTCGCGATATAGGCGAAGATACCGGCGAGCCAGCCACGCGAATACCAAACGCCCGCCACCCCCAACACGGTTGTCAGAAGACGGGTAATGTTAAGCACGGCCATTTGAACAGGCGTGGCTACTACCCGCGCCCGCAAAACCGGATTTGTGACCGCGTTCCACAGTCCGTACCACATGAGGAGCATCGAAATAATCAGCACGACCAGTGAGTAGACCAACACAAAGCAAGTCCTCTTCCCCGGCCCATGATAACTCTGCGGAGCGCCATCCCTCGAAAGACTGGACAGTCTCAACAAAGGGTAAGCTTTTGCAGCTCTCACGCGCTCACCGTTCGAGCTCGTGCCGAATGAATTTCCACAGCGCGACGAGCAGCAGGATGAGCACGGCGAGCCGAAGCGAGACCGTCTCGATACCTGCGACGATGGCGAGAAACTGTTCCACAGGAATTACCTCCTGATAACAGCATTCGACACTCGGCGCGAATTCTGCCACCCGCAGTTACGGCAGTTCAGGCAATAGCGGCAGGCCGCTTGAGTTGCTGAACAGGAAGCTTCTTACCGTCGATGTAGGCCTGAATTTCCGTCCGCTCAAACCGCCAGCTTCGGCCCATCTTGAAGGCGGGAAGCCCTTGTTGTCCGCCGGATTCATGCCACTCGGCAGCCCACGCGGTGATGGTGCGGACTGAGAACCCGAACTCACGGGCAACGTCTTCCGTGGAGAGATATGACTTTTTGTTTAGCTGATTCAATGCATTTCCCCTCTTGAAAATTTTCCATTTTCGAGAGGGGAACTTTAGGAGGGTCATTCGAGACACACTTCTTCCCCAAATCGAAAAGGCATGCTGGCACTCCTTTGCCTTTCGGCCCCCGATTGCCATGCGGCAACTCATGGCGAAGTATCAATGAGCTTAGCGTCTCGAAAAGGGTCCTTTTCGCCCCACAAGATTCTTAAACAGGCTTGCCTGTAGTTCAAAATTTAGTCGCCCCGTCTCACATCCACCGTGTCGGGCTTTCCTCGGTCAGATTCCACCGAGGCCAGCAGGCTGGAGGAAACGATCCCGGCTTTCCTGTCACAATGATTCGGGGCCGGATACGGGCCGGAGGAGAGTGCATGAAGAAAAGCAGCCGGGCTACCGGTTTAGTGGCGGCGCTGATGGGAGCGACGTTTCTCCTGATGGTTCTGACCAATCCGCGTGTAGAGGCGCTGCGCGTCCCCGATGTCGTGAAACTCGTCGCTTCAGGCATGTTTTTGGGGGTCGGCTTGGCTGGCCTGCTGGGCAGGCTGAACTTCGAGAAGGACCAAAGCAAGCCGCCACGGAACGAGTAGGGTGCGTGGAGGGTCGGTCATAACATTCCGTCCCCCATCGGTGAACTCCGAATATCGACGGTCTGGATTCGATCATCCGGCGGGAACCGCCTTCACTGTCTCATAACGGGTAGGTTTTGAATCATGCGCCGGAGGCCTTTAAACACAGGGCTTCGGACGTTGCAGATGTCTATCCCGAAACTCGAAGCGTCGCGGACCAAGCGACCGTTGCACAAACGAGCGGTTGTGCAACAACTTCGCATCCCTCGTGTTTACTGGGGTTCCTGCGTTGCGAAAAGGTATTGCATTACGATACTGATTGGCGATACATTTGTGCAATGCTGATCGGCTACGCTCGTGTTTCTACCGACGACCAGGACACTGCCGCGCAAGTGGCGGCGCTGAAGTCGTCTGGCTGTGAGCGCATCTTTCGGGAGAAGGCTTCCGGAGGACGTTGGGACCGGCCCGAACTTCACCGGCTGCTCGATCAGCTTCGCAACGGTGATGTGCTCGTCGTGTGGAAACTCGACCGGCTGTCCCGTTCTCTCCGTGATGTCCTCACCATCATGGAACGGCTCGGGGAATCAAAGGCGGGCTTCCGGAGCCTGACCGAAGCCATCGACACAACGACACCGGCAGGCCGGATGATGATGCAGATGGTCGGCGCATTCGCCGAGTTCGAGCGGGCCATGCTCAAAGAGCGGACCAAGGCCGGATTGGATGCCGCCCGCGAAGAGGGGCGCATCGGCGGACGCCGTCCGAAGCTGACGCCTCAACAGCAAGTCGAAATTCACAAGATGGTATCGAAGGGCGACAAGACGGCCGCCGACGCTGCACGGCTGTTCAAAATCCATCCGGCCACGGTCAGTAGGCTTCTTGCCCGGATGCCAGCCTCAGTGAGGACGGCCAAACATGCCAAATAATGTTGACGGAACTACGCCAAATAATTCTGAAAGTGACAGTCACAACTGTGACAAAACATGGTGAAAGAAGATAAGCTGGTTTCGTGCCCCGGAAATCTGAATGGATCGAACAACTTCCCTCAGCTCTGGAAGAGCTGCGGCAGTTCCCTGCTTCGGTGGTGGATCGAGCCATCCTCGAAAAAGTACTGCGCATCGAGCGGCGAACCGCGATCCGGCTCATGAACAGGTTTGGCGGATTCCAGACCGGCAAGACGTTTCTGATCGACCGAGTGCGGCTCATCGAACAACTGGAGCAGCTCGACCGCGGCGAGGCCGTGACCATAGAACGCGATCGCCGGTCCCGGCTCGCCGATGAGCTGGAGAAGACCCGCCGCCTCGCCCCCGGCCGCAAGGTTCGCGTCGATGTCGCGCCCGACGTCCGCGACCGCCGAATGAAAGACCTGCCCGCCGGCATCCACCTCAAGCCCGGCGAGCTGCGCATCGAGTTTTACGGCGCCGAGGATTTACTCAGGCACCTGTTCGAGCTCTCGCAGGCAATGGTGAACGATTTCGGGAGGTTTCAGGCAGCAGTGGAATAGTCCGGAAGGATTCATCGGTATTAGTCTAAATTCCGCCTGTCGGTGGTTTTCGACGACCGTTTTCACTTAATCAATGAGGCTCCTGCGGATACCCCACGAAGACGATCAGCAATCTGGGTTACTTTTCAATGTGTCCGTTTGCGCCTTACAGCACACTGACGCTGGTAATGCTGGGCGCGTGTGTTCGGCGGGTGTGGCAGCATATCAAGGCACAGCCGGAATAAATCGGGCCTCAGTCAGCTACGGCTGCGCTTCGACGAATACCTTATAGAAAGCGGCGATGTCCTTGTCGGCCTGCTCGAAGATCTTGGCCGGGGCCCGGGTATCCGGCATCTTCTCGACGGTATGCGTCGCTTTCTGCGCAGGCAAACCCGTGACATCAAAGCCGATCAGGTGGCTATGCGAACGGCCGCCTTCACGCAGCCACGCCGCTACATCCTGCACGACTCCGAGGATCACCTCAGGGCTATGCGGACCCGAGCCCCAGGGAGTGAAGCTTCCCTGCATGACGTCGCGGTCCACCGTCACATAGATGTCGGCCTCTTCGTCCTTCTTCACGAGTTCGTCCAGCTGCAGTTTTATGGTAGTGGCTTTCACTTTTCTGTCTTCACCCCTCGGGAAATATGCATAGCTCTTCCCGGGAACGGCAAATTTGTTCAGAGTTAAATTTCCGCTTTCCGCGCCTTTCACTCCGACCCACAGAACCTTGTCCACGGTGTGGGTGGCGACGCCGCCAGGCTTGAGAATGAAATCGATCCAGTTATGGCAGCCGATTCTTTCGGCGGGTTTACCCACGTAGTCGTCATGTGCATCCATATGGACCAACAGCTTGACGGGAGTCTTTCCGCCGTGGTTGACGTTGTTGGCTGCGTGATCGGCGAGGGCGTGTTCCACGAGGGGAGCCGACATATTGTGGAAGTTGTCGTGATCGACGATGGCGAAGAGCGGCTTTTTGCCCAGCTCGCTGAGTTTTTCCCGCATGACTTTCATGAAGCGCTCGGGGTCGGCCCAGCCATTCTTTTCTCCCGCGCCGCCGGCTTCTTCCTGGAGAAACGTACCGGACTTATTCAGTTTTTGGTCTTCTTTTTTGACCCACTCAAGCGTCAGGCCATCCGCCTGGTCCACGCCGACAAACGGCCCTCCGGCCCAGTTCATGCAGAGGCCAGAGTCCTGTTTCTGGACGAAAGTCTGGATTGCCTTGATGTAGGGATCTCTGAACTTCCCATCGTCCTTGTACTCCTGGAGTTTGCCGAAGGCTTCAGGAGTGCTGGCGACGTAGCCGGCAGCCCAGCGGGAGGTCTGGAAGTAGGCTGCGGAGATTTTCAGCTCCTGTGATTTCTCGTCGCAGGCCAAGGCTGGGCGGCTTGCGAACAGGAGCGCCACGGCGGCTATGGACGCGAGAACGCCCTTGCATTGGTTACAGCTCATTTGTCACTTTCTCCAATCCGTGATTTGAGAGTTTTTGCAGTTTAACACAGGTCGCCCATCATGTTAGGCACCAAGCCCGCGCTGCTCAGTGAACGGGTTCGATGGGTCTGCGGAAAGAAATAAAATCACCTTGCGGCGGTCTTCTCTTACCCACCGCACGCCCATGGCTCATAGGAAAGGGCGCGGGCCGGTGACTATCAAAATATCCGGGCATAATGCGGCTTTATGTCTGGCGAGCCGGGCCGGGTGAAACGCTCCCCTGCCCCATGAGTCGGTTTCTCTTGACCCCGGAAATGATATAGTGATATAGGGCTATAGAAATATAGCACAGGAGGAATGCAGCCGTGCAGGTGTTAGCTATCATCGGCCAAAAGGGTGGAAGCGGGAAGACAACCACGGCGTTAGGCGTGGCTGTTTCGGGTTCTCTCGCGGGTCGTGCTGTTGCCGTTATCGATCTTGACCCACAGGCGACCGCCGCCAACTGGAGTGATCGCCGAGGTGAGGACGCCCCCGCCGTGGTGTCTTGTCAGGTGGGCCGGTTGGCCCATGTCCTCGAAGTCGCCGAGAAGCAGGGCGCGGAGCTGGCCATTATCGACACGCCCGGAAAGAGTACCGATAGCGCTATTGCCGCCGCCAAAGCCGCCGACTTCGTATTGTTGCCGATCCAGCCGCAGCTATTCGACATTGAGACGCTGGGCAGCGTCAAAGAAATTCTTGCCATAGCGGGGAACCCACCCGCCGCTGTGCTGGTTAATCGTGCCTCCGTTCAGGGTCGCCGCCACATCGAGACGCAGGAGGCCGCGACGGCTCAGGGCTTTACGGTGTGTCCGGTTGTGATCTTTTCCCGCGCCGCACATGGTGATGCGGGAAATGTCGGCCGGACAGCCGCCGAATACGAGCCGAGCGGTAAGGCCGCACAAGAGCTTGCAGGGCTATATGACTATATAAATATAGCCCTATATGGAAAGGACAGCCGCCGTGAAAAAAAGCAGCGCATTAGCCGCAGGGCTTAAAGCCGCCGCCGCCGTTGAGCACAAACCGACGAGTGTGCCAGCGCTAGCCGCCCGCATACCCCAACAGACCGTTCTTATCGGGGGGCATTTCCCTCCAGAGGTGCGCCGCGTTCTGATGCTTGTACAGGCCGAGCCGGAGAACGCAGGGAAGAACCTGAAACAGTTACTCGGTGAGGCGATCAACGATCTATGCGCCAAGTATCGCAAACCGCAGCCTTACACAGGGGAGCCATAGCCGTATATTTATATATTGCTATAGGGCTATAGGAATATAGAAAATGGAAAAGCGCGAACAAAGCGGACTAACCCCGGTCGGTGAACTTATCTCCCCTAAGCTCTTGAAGACCATCAGGGGACCGAGTGCGATTGAACAGCGCTTGATTGACGGGGCCGATATTAACCCGGACGACCCCAAAAGCATTCTGTTTCAGCATACGGTGTTGTGTCAGACATGTTTACCGTTTCGCGACCCCGGCGACGACGCCCGAACGTGGGAACGCCTCAACGGAAACATACACCTGAAAGTTTTGGCAGGGGAAGCGATGCACCCCATACAGAGCTGCTTTGTCCCGGTTGGGTTGCCGTTCGGCCCGAAGGCCCGCATGATCCTTATGCACATCAATCAGGAAGCCATCCAGCAGAAGACCCCGGAAATTCAGATCGAGGATACCTTGAGCAAGTTTGTTCGGCGGACGCTCCACCTCGACTCCAAGGGGCGCAACATGCGGATGGTTAAGGAACAGCTTGCACGGCTGTCCGCCGCCTCTATTCGTTTGGGGCTTGTGAAGGACGGCAGGGCGGTAACGGTCAATTCGCAGATCGTCAGCGCGTTTGACATCTGGTTCCCAAAAGACGAACGCCAGCGCGTTTTATGGCCCTCGACTATCCGCCTGTCTCTCGACTATTGGGAGAGCCTGAAGGCTCACGCAGTACCCCTCGATGAAGGACATATTGCCCGGCTGTCACATAGTGCCCTTGCACTCGATATTTACTCATGGCTCGCTAATCGGCTGCATCGCGTTCCGGCAAAACAGCCCGTAACGATTTCATGGGCCGCGTTGCACGGTCAGTTTGGAATGAACTATGACCCCGACCGGCTGGACAAATTCCGGGCCGTCTTCAAGGTGGCACTACGGCAAGTGTTGACGCTCTACAAGACCGCTAAAATTGACCTGCACGAAGACCGGAAACGCCCCCGCCTTTACTCGCAGGGAGGTAAGACCATATACCGAGAGGAACCGGCCAAAGGGATAACGCTGCACAACAGCCCCCCGCCAGTGCCCGGCCGCATTCTGATTGGTGGAAAACCCTGAGGGTTCTTCAAGTTATCCACGGCCACTTTGGTGGAGAAAGTGCGGCCACTTTGGTGGGAAATACCACGGCCACTTTGGTGGAGAATCCGTTAGTCAGATTCCTATAGTGTTCCGGTAGTCGTCGGCTTCGCCCTGTGGATAATTCGCAGCCGGAACAAGAACCCCTGGGCCGCTAGCGCGGCCATAAGGAACACGCCTAACGGCGTGTAATCTTTTTTTGAAGCCCGCTACGCGGGGAGGGAACCAGTGCGTCCCTTCGGGCCGCACAACCATTTTTTTACTGGCTTGTCGTATGCTGTCGCTCTGAACTTTCGGTGTCAGATTGCAGGAACTCATTACTGGGAAACACGGGGGGCGTTATGGTCTATCTGAACGACGACCAGCTCATGAGGCTCTTTTCAGACGCCAGAACAGAGGCGCTCCGAAGGAACTCAGAGGACATCTGGGATACGCAGTCGACGCCATCAACGCTTACCAGCGCCGTCTGTCCGTTCCCGCAGGTTGCGCTCAACCTACCGTTATGAGCCCATTCAGACCATGATTATGATTGCAAACTGTTGCGACGAATATGCCTTCATGGTTCTTCGAACGTCGCCCGGAAACTTTCAGGCATGGATTGCGGTGAACGATGCGCCGCCGGATTTTGCCCGCCGCCTCCGGAAGGGCGCCGGAGCGGATCCGTCAGCGAGCGGCGCCACCCGGATAAGCGGCAGCCTCAATTTCAAAACCAAGTACGCCCCGGCCTTTCCTCTGGTCGAAATCACCGAAGCAAACGCATGCACGATCACGACCGCCCACGAGCTGGCCCGCGCCGGTTTGGTGGACGAAGCCGAGCGCCCCCCCGCCCGTGTTTCTAATCGTGTTTCTCAGACCCGCAGGGCAGGGAAGGCCCGGAGGTGGCCGAGCTATGCGCTATGCGTTCAGAACGCCCCGCCCGTGCATCAGGGCAAAGCGCCCGGACATCAGCCGGGCGGACTTCACATGATGCATGCTGTCGATTGACTGGGGCCACAGCCCGGAGGACGCCGCGGCCCGTCTGATGTTGGAGAGCACGAAGGCGCAGGAGAACGGCGAAGACTACGCCGTCACAACCGCGACGAACGCCGCCGCCGCAATCGCCCGGCGGACCCCGCCGGTAAAATCGCCGCTACAGCCCTAAAAATCGGTTTCTGGCAAGAGGGCATGGAAGGGGCGACAACCCCCTTGCCGCCCCCGGCCTAAAACGCTCCCAGCGGCTTCCTTATGCCCGGAAACAGGCAGGCCGGAACCACAAATCAATTGCCCCGATGGCCCCCGCCCGGTATGGTTTGCGTGAAACAGAAGGCGCAATAGTGTTTCACGTGAACGAACAAATGGATGCAACTCCATAAGCTTCTTAATTAATCGAGAAAAGCGGCTGAGGTGCCACCCACCTGATCACTATGCGTCGATCAGTTCGATAGTCTCACCCACGGCCGCCCTGCGAAGATCGTCGTCCCGCGTGGCGAGCGGTAATGCCAGTTGCATAGCGAGATCGAGATAAGCCGCGGCAGATCGTCTACAGCCGGAGGAGGGGCAATCTGAAAATTCAGGATGACCAGCTCGGTCAGAAAATCCCTGGCGCGCTCCGTCGTAATGCGGCGGCGTTTTACCGTCACCGCGAGGACATTGACGATTTCCCACAGCCACAGAGCGGGAACGTGTAATTCACTGCCCCGCAGCGCCCAATCCAGGGTTTGTTCGGATGCTGGTGTCGTCTCATCCTCGCAGCACCATGGCATGCAGGCTGAAACGTCCAGAATAAAGGCCTTCTTCAATATTTGTGCCCAACATGGGCCAGATCGCGTATCGACATGCCTTGCAGGTCAAGGCGTACGCCTTTGCGCAGCTCGCGAATCCGCGCGCCCGCGGCTTGCGCCTTTTCGGCGTTGAAAGCCCCGCGCACGGTGCCCATGTCCTCGATCCCGATGTCATGAGCCTTCAGGAAACCCGCGAGTTCGGAGCCGGTCCGTATGCCGAGGAGTTGCTGCAATTCGGACTTCGTGAGCCGCTCATGTTTGTATTCCTCGGCCAGAAACGCTTCCCGCGCCCGCCGCGACAGATCGCCGCCGCCGGCGCTCAGACGGCCAGCGATATCGTCCGGAATTTCAACGGTCAGATTCATGAATACCCTACCTCAAGATTAACCCGGGCCCAAGTGTACGAGTTTTGGGCCAGTCTGTCACCCCACGCGCGTGCAAACGCCCGACATGAAAGCCGAGAGGCGCTTCTAGTCTGGCTCTGTCGATCAGTGTCCTTCAGGCGACTGGGGCTCGGTCTTTTCTCCGCCGTCCCGCGTTGCGGCGTTGGGAGCCTTTTTTGTCTTGCGGAGCTGATTTTTGATGCGCACGGCCTCGGCGAGATCTTTGCTCGCATTGCGGTAAGCGGCGATGGCATCGGCTTTATCGCGCGCCGCCGATTGCATCATGCGGAGCTGGTCGTTATGGGTGAATGTCCAGTATTTTTCCCCTGCGAACCAGAACCCGAGGCAGACGGCAATTCCTGCGATTGCGAGGGCGGCCGACTGAATCCACTGCGTCTGTTGGGCGCGCGAGTCGGAGCGTTCACCGCGCGCGAGTGAAGACCAGTATTGCTGCTTTCTGAGCCAGTCGGCGCGTTCAGATTCCCAATCTTTTTCTCTCTTCAGCTGTGCTGTTTTGAGAGTGAGAAGTTCGGCGGATTGTAGTTGAGAAGCGGTTTGAAGTTCCGCAATTTTGCTCTCCTGCCGCGTGAGTGCGGAGCGCAGATCGGCATTTTCCTGGGCGAGATCAGAGGCACGGATTTCGAGCTGGAGGAGGTGGGCGGGGTCGAGGGGAGGGGGAGAGAAGCGACGGTCGAGGTCATCGAG
>Ga0302319_10017502_pt1 | contig 13117 bp, 15 predicted proteins | sample Bog_T0_2_FD_203319 | JGI IMG/M metagenome (GOLD analysis project Ga0302319, IMG submission 203319) | Peat permafrost microbial communities from Stordalen Mire near Abisko, Sweden - Bog_T0_2 | ecosystem: Environmental > Terrestrial > Soil > Wetlands > Peat | place: Sweden: Abisko, Stordalen Mire...
GCTGGAAGAAACCGAAGGGTTATGGCGTGTCGCGACAACTGCGAATCAAGTATGAAGGGGCGATTGACCATGTGATGAGCCCCGGGGACCGGCGCGAGGGGAAAACTAGACTGCGAATTCACAAGTGATCCACCGTCAAAAGCAGGTAGATAATCATCGCCATGGCGAGCAGGGCCACCGCAGCCGTCACGAGAAGGATCAAACCGCGATCCGCTTTTACTTCACCGCGCTCAATCGCCAGATTAACGATGCGGTAACGCCAGACCGCCAAGAGAGGCAGGATGGCGCCGAACGACATCATCTCAACACCCATCCACAGGGATGTGCCATGGCCGTGTGTCTGAACGGTTGGATCGAGGCGCGCGGCGAACGCGCGCAACCAGACGCCGGATTTCGCGACGACAAAACCGAGGCTGATAATGGCAATGCTGGTCCTGATCCAGGCGAGAAAGGTGCGTTCATTGGCGAGATACTCTGTGGCCTTCTTGTCATCGGGAACTGTGACTTTCATGCTGCTTCACTACGCCGGCGCAGGCGAAATGTCAGGCTTTTCGACTAATGGGAATCCGGCCCCTGCGTTCGCAACGATGGCGCGGGGCCACTTTATGGAACAACCTGTTCCAGAAATCGCTCCACCCGACGCGGTGCGGGGTCAGCGCTTGTTTGCGGCACTGAGGAGAGCCTGTTTTGCGGCCTTTGGAGCGCTCATTGCCGCGCGGGCTGGCGAGAGCGAGTGAGCTTCTTTCTAATCAGTGCGTGCGGCGTCCCGCCGAAGAGCGCTCTCAATCAGTTCGTCATTCAGGAAACACGACGTGGCGCGCAGTTTTTCCAATGCTGGCCGCAAGGAGATCAATCCGTGGGCGGCAGCCGCTTCGAGGAGGCCGAGCGTGCCCATCGTCGCCACTCCCAAGCGGGAGGCGCAACGTCTTGCCTGGCTGTCGTCCATGAGCAGGAACGATGCGTTCAGTTCCAGCGCCAGCGCAATAGCCTCACGGTCAGCCGCAGAAATATTCCCTTCTTCAATTGTTTGCGTGGCGGAACGGACTTCGACCCAGGAGGGAGGATTCGCAGCCCATGTGCGCACGGCAGCCGGAGCGCCAGCGTGCAACAGCTCGGTTTGCACGGGATGACGGCAAGATGACTTTCTCCACGATGCGTGGCAGAATTTCGATTTCCCCAATCTGGATGAGGTAGTTGATCGGGCCGGTATCGGCGACGATCAGAATCATGGAAGCAACTTCGCTGCGGCTTGCCGGTCGGCTTCCAGGTCCTCAATCGAATAGTTGAGCGGAGCTTTGTGCAAGACGCGGAAAGTTTCCGCCGCCCAATAATCACTTCCCACGCCGGCGAGTTCGCCCATGCGGCGCAGGGAGATTTTGCCCTCGCGATACAACTCCAAGGCCAACGCTTCCCGAGCGCGCTGTTCGCGTTCCTGGTCGGAGGAACCGAGCACGTCGGCGAAATCATCGGGAATCGAAATCGTGAGACTCATGGAGAGCCTATACCACAGGAAAGCTCCGGAGTGAACTCCGAACGTTGGAAACAGAGCCATTCATTCAGAATCAGAAACTAGTTAAGCGAAGCGGTGTGGACTCACGGGTCAGATGCATTTTTAGGAGCCGGCGCCGGCGTTCACGAGGCTGCGCGCATGGCGGAGAGTATCGATCTGGCTTGGCGCCTTGTCTCTGCGCCATGCTTTGATGCGGGGGAAGCGCAGGGCCAGTCCGCTCGAGTGCCGGGAACTGGCCTGCACGGAATCGAAGGCGATCTCGAGCACGATCTCGGGGCGGACTTCGCGATAGCGGCCGCGTTGGGCGAGCGTGGTGTTGGTGAAGCGCTCCGTGAGTTCCTCGATCTCCTCGTCGGTCAGGCCTGAGTAGGCTTTTCCGATCGTCAGCAGAGCTCCGGTCGCTTCGTCGCGGACGGCGAAGGTGTAATCGCTGAGCACGTGGCTGCGCTTGCCGTGTCCGCCTTCGGCGCCGACGACCACGACGTCCAGCGTGGCCGCCGCGCGCTTGAGCTTCAGCCACGCTGTCCCGCGCCGCCCGGGCGTGTAGGGACTGTGCCTGTCCTTGATGATCAGCCCTTCGTTGCCGCGATGGCGCGCCGCTTCGAACGCGGCTTCCAGTTCCTCGATGGTCTTCACCTCCTGTTTCGAAATGACTTGCCACGACGCGGGCAGCGGCAGCGATTCGAGCAGCGCGCGGCGGCGCTCGAGGGGAACGGCGAGCAGCGAGGCGCCGTCGAGGGACAGCAAATCGAACGCCTTGAAGACCACCGGCACGTCGTTGACTTCGAGAAAGAGATCGTCCTCGGCGCTGCGACCGAGGCGTTTTTGCAAATCGAAAAAGGTCAGCTTTCGCTCCTGGCCTTGCGCGACGATTTCGCCGTCCAGAATCATCGCGTGTTGCAGGGTCTGGCTGGCGCGCGTCAGTTCCGCGAATTGGCCGGTGACGCAGCGCAGATCCCGGGTGTAAATCTCGGCCCGGCCTTCGCCGGCGTGGACTTGCGCCCGGATCCCATCGAATTTGTCCTCGACCCATGCATTGGCGCCGTGCTCGCCGTGGGTCAGCCGCGCCCAGGCGCCCAGCACTGTCGCTTCCGGGCTGGCGAGCATGCACTGGACGGGATGGAAAAGACGCAGGGTCGCGGCGGCGAGGTTGTTCTGGGACGCGAGCAGCGCCGCTTCTCCCATGTCCCCGAGGAGCATGAGAGCGCCGCGCAGGTCCTCAATGGGAACGTCGAAGGCGGCGGCGATGGCCTCCGCGACCATTCCTTCCTTCAGGCCGATCCGAAGATCGCCGGTAAAAATGCGGACGATGTAGCTGCCTTCGATCGCGGTGACAGCGGCCAGTTTCTTTGCCATCCATTCGGTCTTTGCCACCGGTCCTGTGGCGCGTTGGAGTTGATCGAAAAAATGCGCCGAGTCCGCGAGCGAAAAAGGCTCCGGAGAGGTTCGCTCTAAAAGAGCCTCGTAGGCTGTCTTGCCCGCGTCCGCATGCTGGCGGGAGAGAGCGCGCAGTTCCTGCTCTCCCAGGCCGCTGGCCGCCAGCAGCGCGCGCCGGATCACGGCCCATCCCGTTTGCAAGGTGCGAGGATCGTTCTGCGCGAAGACGCGGCCGGTGAGATATCGCGCGGCCACGGGAAGGTCGGTGCTTTCGAGCGTGCGGAGGTATTCGGCCAGGAAGGCGATTTTTTTTAGCCGGCTCGTGGTGGCCGCGATTTGTTCTCCCAAGCTTGCGAATGAAGCGAATGTGGAGGCTGCGGCGGATTGGGAATCATGGGAATCATGGGAGGGATGGCAGGCAGGGATGCCTGCACCACACGATGAGGTAGCCGCGAGATCGGAAACTTCGGGGGCTGCGGCGGCAGCGGGGGTCGCGCCCAAGCTTTTCCGGGGCGGAGCGGCTTTGGGCGCGGGCAGATCGAGCTCGAGCTGGTTTTCCTGGCTGAGCGCCCAGGCCTCGATCCCGCGCTGGCGGAGATCGGCGGCGAATGCGGCGGCGAAACCGTGCAGCGTGAGGACGCGGCTGGGCGCCACCAGTTCCACGTAGCGCACGAGGTCCGTGTAATCCGCGTGATCGCTGAGCGGAAAGGCCGCGTCGCACTGGTAGCGATAGGCGGCGCCCTGGTCCAAGGCCCAACCGGTCAGCACTGCGGTGCGCCGGTTTTTGATTCGACGAAGCATCAGGGTGCGATTGGCGCTCGGGGGACAGAGGAGGACTTTGCCGGTCACTTCCGCGGCGTCGTAGCGGACATAGCCCGTGGGAAAGTCCGGCTTCAATTCCCGATAGATCTCCGTCATTTGAAACACGGCGCCGTGGAGCATCGGCGTCAGCTTCGCTTCGAGCAGCGCGCACAGGATCTCCTGCGATTTGCCCAGGGAGTAGCCCAGGAGCACGGGAACCGCGCCGTCCTCCAGCGCGTCCTGGCAAAACGCCACCATCCGCGCGACGACCTCCGCGGTGGGCGGCAGCCGGTATTTTGGGAGGCCATAGGTGGTTTCCATGACCAGCGTTTCCGCATGGCGCCACTGCGCGGGTTCCGCGGAAAGGCCGGGCCGGAGCTTGAAGTCGCCGGTGTAAAGAAGAGACCCGCGTTCGCTTTCCACGAGCGCCTGCGCCGACCCGAGAATATGCCCGGCGGACAGGAGCGTGATGTCGAAATCGCGAAACCGCGCTCGTGTCCCGAAATCCAGCAGGTGTTCTTCGCGTTCGGCTCCGAGCCGCGCCCGCATCAGCCGGGCCGTGGCGGGCGTCGCAATGATTTCCTGGTGCTTGGCGATGTGATCGCTGTGCGCATGCGAGACGAAGGCGAATGGCTTCCCTTCCGAGGGATCGAGCCAAAGGCCGTGTTCGGGAATCTCAAGGCCTCGCTCATAGCGGATCTGGATCATGTGGCGTGGATCGACCAATCACGGGTTGTGATTATTTGTGCGCAGCCATCCCGGCTGCCGCGGGCTGGGAAGCCTGCATCACATCGCACATTCCCTGCACCACATTTAATCACACCCCCAATCACGAGGGAGCAAACTTTTCGCTCCGCTTTTTCGGCGGGAAATCGTAACGCCGGGGAGTGAAATCCATTCGAAAAGAACTATGGTTCGATGCTCCCACGCGCCGGAGCTTCACGAACATCACCCCGAACGTCGAGGCTTGCCTGAGGGAAAGCGGAATTCGCGAGGGGCTCCTCCTGTGCAACGCGATGCACATCACCGCCAGCGTCTTCATCAATGACGACGAGCGCGGTCTCCACCAGGACTTCGAGAAATGGCTGGAGAAGCTCGCGCCGGAAAAGCCGCACAGCCAATATGAGCATAATCGCACCGGGGAAGATAACGCGGACGCCCACCTCAAGCGAACGATCATGGGCCGCGAGGTCGTGGTGGCCGTGACGGATGGGCGCCTGGATTTCGGACCGTGGGAGCAGATCTTCTACGGCGAGTTTGACGGAAAACGCAGGAAGCGTGTTTTGGTGAAGATTATTGGGGAGTGAATGGTGGTTGGGGGCGCTAGTCCACGTGCGCGCGCGGCGGACCCGCAGACACCCCCGCCGTGCGAAGTTTAAGTTGAGGCTCCTGCCTCCATGCGGTTGGCGCTCCGCGACGCTTCAAGAAGCGCTGCCGCGCGGTGCATTCGCCAAAGGTGCGGTCCCAAGTAGAACTTGGGACTGAGGGGACGCGGCGCTACGCGCGCGCGAGAGAACTTCCGCATCGGTCGATTTTCCCGATCAAAACTGCGACTCGGGAGTTGCATTTGGAGGTTGCTCCATCATCTTTTGTCCATGTCGAAAGAAGAAGCGATCAAGACGGAAGGCGTCGTGCAGGACGTTCTGCCCGGAACGATGTTCCGCGTGGCGCTTCCCAATGGCGCTGTCGTCCTGGCGCATATTTCGGGCAAGATGCGCAAGCACTTCATCCGCATCGTCCCCGGCGATAAAGTCGAGGTCGAGCTTTCCCCCTATGATTTGAGCAAGGCCCGCATTATTTTCCGAGAACAATAGATTCCAGCCCGCAAGCGCGTCCGGGCGCCGGGGAGCGAAACCATTACAGCCAGATGCCGCGTCGGTCCTGCCGGGCGGTTTATCCGGCGCCCAAAACCCGCAACGAAGAAACGCCATATGTCCGACGAAACGAACCCTTCATCAGCAGCCTCGAATTTTGAAAGCGCCAAGGCGCACGCCAAGGAGGCTATCGATGCCACGAAAGCTCACATCAAGGAAGCTGTCGATAATTCCAGGGAGCACATCAAGTCAGCGGCGGAGGATCTCCGAGCCGCGGCGGAAGCCAAAGCCCGGGAATTTCGCGGAACCGCGGAAGCCAAGGCGAAGGAGTTCCGGGAAACGGCCGAGGCCAAAACCCGGGAATTCCGCGGCCGCGCCGAGCAGACCTACGGCGAAACTCGCGAACGCGTGCGGACCTTCCAGGAGGAAGGCGAGGCCTACGTCCGGGCGAACCCCACCAAAGCGGTGTTCACGGCCGTTCTCGCCGGCTTCCTTCTGGGCCTGATCTTCCGCCGCTGATTCGGCTCGATGCCTGAGCCGAAGAGCGAAGACGTCCACCGGACGGGAGACCACGGGTTGTTCGCGCATCTCGCCGGATTGCTTGCCGCCAATCTCGCGTACCTCCGGGCTCGCCTGGAACTGGCCGGGATTGAAGCCCGCGAGGCGAGCGTCCACTACGCCATCATCCTGGGCCTGGCAATCGGGGCGATGGTCGTTCTCGTGTTCGGCTACTTGTTTCTCGTGATTGCCCTGGCTTTCCTGGTGGCGGCCCTCCTGGGGACCGAGCACGCCTGGATTTGGGTCTTGCTGGGGGCGGCGCTCCTACATCTGCTGGGGGCCGCGATTCTGGCATGGATTGCGAAAGTGAAGCTGTCCGCGCCGATGTTTACTGCATCGCTGAATGAATTGAAGAAAGATCAGGAATGGCTGAAGACGACCGTAAAACAGAATTAATGGCCGAACTGGAGTCTGCCCGAAGACGGGTCACGGTCAATTTCCGCGGCCTCCGGAGGGATCTGGATCTTCCCACAAGGGCGAAGCGCGCCTTTACGCGGCAGCCGCTGGCCTGGATTGGCGGCGCTTCCTTCCTGGGCTTGCTCGCCACCCGGTTTGCGTTCCGAAAGCAAAAGGTCGCGGCTGTTCGGAAGGGAGGCGAGCCCTTGGTTGAAAAAGCGGAAAAGGCGGGGTTGCTCCTGGGAATCTTGAAGCTGGTGTTTGATCTCGTCCGTCCCGCGCTCACCACCTGGGCCACGAAGTTTGTCACGGAATACGCCTACAGGAAAATGGGGACTGGGCGCAGAGTGTAAGCCGATCTTCGATTGAACGTCCGCGGCCAGCATTATCGCACGATCTGGATTCGGGAGTCCGATCCCCGGGTCGTGCAGTTGATCGATCAGCGGCGGCTGCCTCACGAGTTTGTGATCGAGGATGCCGGCTCCGTGGCGCAGATGGCCGCCGCGATCAAGGACATGCACGTCCGCGGCGCGGGTCTCATCGGGGCGGCCGCCGGTTACGGGATGTATCTGGCGACGCTGGAAGCCTCGCGGGAAAGCGATTTCGACGCGGCTTTGGCGGACGCCGCCGGGAGGCTCAAGGCGACCCGGCCCACCGCGGTGAACCTCGCGTGGGCGGTGGAGCGCCAGATGCGGGCGATCGCGGCGGAAACGTCGCCGGAGGCCCGAATCGCGCGCGCATTCCAGACCGCTCGCGAGATCGCGGATGAAGACGCGGAGCACTGCCGGCGCATCGGAGAGCATGGCTTGGGCTTGATCCGGCGGCTGCATCGCAAAAAGAAGGGGGCGCCTGTCCATATCCTCACGCACTGCAATGCGGGCTGGCTGGCGTTTGTGGACTACGGATCGGCCACGGCGCCGATCTACGCCGCGCATGACGCCGGCATCCCGGTGCATGTCTGGGTGGATGAAACCCGGCCGCGCAATCAGGGGGCGAAACTGACCGCATGGGAACTCGGCCAGCACGGCGTGCCGCACACCGTGATCGCGGACAACGCCGGCGGGCATCTGATGCAACATGGCATGGTGGACATGGTCATCGTGGGAACCGACCGCACCACCTACACTGGCGATGTGGCGAACAAGATCGGCACCTATTTGAAAGCGCTGGCGGCGAAGGACAACCGCGTGCCTTTTTACGTGGCGTTGCCGTCTTCCTCGTTCGATTGGGAGATGCGGGATGGCTTGAAGGAAATCCCGATCGAGGAACGCGGGTCCGAGGAAGTGAAATATGCGGACGGCCTGGCCGATGGCAGGCGCGCCGAAGTGTTGATCACGCCGGAGTCGAGTCCCGCGGCCAATTACGCGTTTGACGTCACGCCGCGGCGCCTTGTCACGGGGCTGATCACGGAGCGGGGGATCTGCAAGGCCAGTGAAAAAGGCGTTCTGGCGCTCTTTCCCGAGCGGGCGAAATGAGCGAGACCGGCTACGTCAAATACCGCTGTGAGCATCGGGTGCTGGCGCCGGCGGACTTTCCTGGATTCGAGGAATTGAATGGCGTCCGCAGCCGGCTCCATCAACTCGGATTCATCGGGCGCTATCCGAATGGAATCGGGTTCGGGAACATCAGCATGCGCTGTGGGGCCTCTAACCATTTCTACATCAGCGGCACGATGACGGGCGGCCTGCCTGAACTCGCTTTGGCGCATTACACCAAAGCCGTGGCCTGGGATTTCCCGCGAAACTGGCTTCAGTGCGAAGGGCCAATTCAGGCATCGTCGGAATCCATGACGCACGCAGCGATCTATGAGCAGGATGCGACCGCCCGGGCCGTGCTCCACGTTCACGAGAGGGAGCTCTGGAAGCGCCTCTTGGATCGCGCGCCGACGACCCGGAGGGACGTGGAATATGGCACGCCGGAGATGGCCGCGGAGATGGGCCGCTTATTCCGCGAGTCGGACGTGCGCGAGCGGCGAATCCTCGCGATGGCTGGTCACGAAGAGGGGATCTTCGCCTTTGGCCCCACGCTGGAGGAAGCGTTCGGTGTGCTTCAGGCGGCGGGCAAGTCGTAGACGCCCCGTACTCTTTTCAAACGACGATTGCCATTCCTCGTCACAACCCCGTTGGGGTTGGCGTCGCGGCCCGTTTTCCCAGGGTAGCCCGCTGCGGGCAACCCTGGGCTATTTTGCCAGAACACCTTCGGCGTTCCCGACCGGAAGACGCGCCGAAGGATTGGCAACACTCCGCTGGCGGGAACGGGAAACCGTTCCTGCCAGCGTGGAAACAGGGTTGCGGGAGATGTGCGATGCGCGCCCCCTAGAAAATGAGGACGCGGTCGTTATTTCTTGGGCAATGCCTCGTAAGCCGCCAGCACGTCCTTGGCTTGGGTATCTGTGCTCGCTTTCAGCATGTTCCAGACGATCTTCCCATCCTTGACGAGGAATGATTGGCGCGAGGTCATGGTCCCTTTCATGGTCACCTGGAATGCGGCCGCGACTTTGCCATCGGCATCGGCGATGAGCGCGTGGGGGAATTTGTATTTCTCGGCGAACGCTTTCTGCGCATCGACCGGGTCCTCACTGACGCCGAGCACCTGGATGCCGGCCTTTCTCAGGTCCTCCCAGGAATCGCGGATGCTGCAGCCTTCCTTGGTGCAGCCCGGCGTGTCGGCCTTGGGATAGAAATAGACGAGCGTCGGTCCCTTGGCGTAGACGTCCTTGAAGCTGACGGTTTTGCCATTTTGATCGACAGCGGAGACGTCCGGCGCGGCGGCGCCGACGGCGAGGGGTTCGGCCTGGGCGAAAAGCGTGAGGCTCGCCAGGGCGATAACGGAACTGAGGAGGGTGCGTAGTTTCATCGTAGGGTGAATCCAGACTGGGGCAAAAAGTTGGGGTGTAAATGGCGCGAATTGATTTGTGCGCCCGGCCACTCCCTGCGAGCGTGCGGCTCTGTTCCACCAAGGAGGTCGTATGGCAAATTACCAACCAGATAACGCCCCCTTTTTTCGAGCGCTCCAGCAAGCGCCGTAAAGGGTTCCCATCCGAGACGCAGGTGAAGCGCGGAGTGCGCGTGGTTCACGGCGACAAGGAATTGATCGAGAAACTCGGGCGCAACGACCCATGCCCGTGCGGCTCCGCCCGCCGGTTTCAAGAACTGTTGCATGCGCACCGGCGAGTTCGATGGCGTCGAGCGGGATTACTTTTTTCCGCGAGTAGGCGGCGAGCGTCAGCGCCCGTTTTGCGAAAGCGGCAGCCAATCGAGCACCCGCTGGATCTGCGCGTCCCAGTAGCCCCATTCATGGGAGCCGGGACTTTCCAGGTAGGTGGCTGGCAGACGCAATGCTTCCAGATGCCGGCGAAAAGCGCGGCTGTCTTCGAGCAATTCGTCTTCCGTGCCGCACGCCAGGTAAATTCCCGGCTTTGGCCCGGCCAGGAAATGGAGATCGGAGTCGGTCCCTTCCACCTTTAGCCCAGGCCCGAGGATGCCGATCCATTCGTCCAGGCTGACCCGCGAACCCGGTTTCCCCGCGTCGCGCGCCCGCTTGGGCATATCGAGCGCGCCGGAAAGGCTGGCCACGGCGGCGAATCTCTCCGGTTTGGCCAGCCCGAGGCGGAGCGCGCCGTAGCCGCCCATCGAGAGGCCCGCCGCGAAGCGATCCTCCCGCGCGGTCGAAAGCGGCAGGACCCGCTCGCAGATGGCCGGCAACTCCTCGCTCACAAACGTCCAGTATTTTGGCCCACTGGCCATGTCCTGATAGAAGCTGCGTCCAACGGCTGGCATGACGACCGCGATGTTTTTTGCGGCCGCGTAGCGTTCGATGGAGGTGCGCCTCATCCAGATGGTGTGGTCGTCCGAGAGGCCGTGCAGCAGGTAGAGGGTCGGATATTTCTCCTGAGCAACGCCGCCATCCATTCCGATTTGGCCCGTGGACGGCTGGGGAAGGAGAATCCAGGCCGAGCAGGTGAGCCCGAGCTCGTCGGAGAAAAAGTGAAAGTCGAGAAAAGCCATCGAGAAATTGCGGATTTCGGATTGGACGCCCGTTGCGCGCTTTAGAGTGGAGGAGGCGGGATTTTTGGATCTGCGGGTTTCGAATGGCAATCGATTGGGAGACCAAGCAAGTCGCTCGGCTGTGATTAGAAAAGGGCGGCGCTCACAATCAAGGCTTTATCGGAGTTTGAGGGAAATGCATGATCGGCGGCCCGATGCTTGAAAAGTTCGCTTCGGGCGGGTGAACTCCCACACTTTCCTTTCCCCAATCCCATGCCTCGCTTCTACATCCCGCCCCTCGCCTGGAGCCTCGAAAACCTTGCGCTCGATGCTGCCGAGACGCATCACGCCCTCGATGTCCTGCGCATGAAGGCGGGCGATCGCGCGACGGTATTCAATGGCCGCGGCGCGGAGGCGACGGTGGAATTCGCCGTTGTGGAAAAAGGGCGCGTCACCCTGAAGAAGATTGCGGCGGCAAAATCCGAGCCGCTAATTTGCTCGATCACGCTCGGGCAGGCCATTCCAAAGGGAAAGAACATGGACTTGATCGTGGAGAAAGCCACGGAATTGGGCGCCGCGGCCATCGCGCCCCTGCTGAGCGAACGCACCGTCGTTCGTTGCGATGAGGCGGAGGCTCTGGCCAAGCAGGAGAAATGGCAGCGCGTGGCGATCGAGGCTGCGAAACAGTGCGGCCAGAATTGGGTGCCGGCGGTCGCGAAGCCTCAGACTCCGAAAGAGTTTTTCCATTCGGGCGAGAAATTCGACCTGCTCCTGATCGCATCGCTGCAATCCGATTCCCAGTCGTTGAAGACCGTGCTGGCCGATCACGGACCGAAGAAACCGGCGCGCGTCCTGATCCTGGTGGGACCGGAGGGCGATTTCACGCCCGCGGAAATGAACCTCGCAAAGAGTTCCGGTTGCCGGCCGATCACGCTGGGGCCGATTATTCTGCGATCCGAGACTGCGGCGATTTACTGCCTCAGCGTTCTCTCGCACGAGCTGTTTGCTTGAGGAGGGCGGCCACGGCAGCCATGGAGTGATGGGGTGATGGCATCGACGGAGCGATGCCCTCCAAAGATCAGCGTTCTCTCACGCGAGCTGTTCGCCTGAGAGCGCGCTTTTTCACAAGGTCCCGAGGGGGCTCAGTGGGAGAGATCGAGGCAGACGGCTTCCTTCGTGCTGCGGGCGAAGACCAGGCCGTTGCTGATGATCGGGGTCGTCCAGCACTTGCCGTCGAGCACTTTGGCGCGCGCCACTTCGTGGTAGCTGGCCGGCGTGGCGTCGAACTCCACCAAGTCGCCGTTGTCCGCGAGAGCCAGGACGCGATTTCCGGCGAGCACCACCTGGCCGGGACCGAATCCGGGCTGTTCCCATGCCACCCTGCCGGTGGCGATTTCCACGCACTTCACGGGTCCCGTCCCGTATTCCTTGAATTGAAACATGCCGTAAAGATAACCGTCCTTCGCCACCGGGGTGCTCCAGTGATTTCCGAGCGGTTTGTTGCCACGCAGGCGATAGATCTCGGTGGCCTTCCAGGCGCCGGCCACATTCGAAACGCGCACCGCCCCGGCGCCCACTCCGTAGCCCGCCGAGCAATAGACGATGTCACCGGACACCACAGGCGAAGCCGCCGTCGAGGTGCTATACTGGAAAGGATAGCGCCACAGTTCCTTGCCGGTTTTCGGCTCGATGGAGAGCAGCCCGGATTGAAGGAAGAAAATAATCTGGCGCTGGCCGAGGATGGTCGTCGCCACGGGCGTCGCGTGCGTCATGTTTTCGTCGAATGCTTTCCAGATGACCGCGCCCGTTTTGGGATCAAAGGCCAGGATCGATTGGCCGGGACCGCCGCCCGCCACGTAAAGCACGCCGCCCTCGAGCAGCGGGGACTCGGCGTTTTCCCACCGGATATTCCGGCCGGCGAATTCCTTGATCAGATCATGCGTCCAGACCGGCTTTCCGGTGACGGCGTTGAAGGCCGTAAGGACGAGTTGCGAGGACGTCACATAGACGTTGATTCCGTCCGTTGTGGGCGTGGAGCGGGGACCATCGCCGCCCTTGTTATTCGACGTTCCCGAATCCCCGCCGCCATCGTACTTTGGGAAATTTAGCGGAGCGAACCAGAGTTCCTTTCCGGTTTTCGCGTCGAGCGCCACCACGCTCTCTTGTTTGGCGCCTTCCGAGTCCTTCAGACTCAAGGTGAAGGCGCGGCCATTGGCGACGGCGAATGAGCTGAAGCCGCCTTCGGAAGGCGCCTTCCAGATTTGCTTTGGCGCCGCGCCGCCCATGGGAAACACGATCTTGTCAGGAGAATGGCCATCGCCGCTGGGGCCGCGATATTGGGGCCAGTCCGTGGCATGGACTCCGACGAGGGACGAGAGGAGGATGGCGGGGACGAGCGTGCGGTGGAGCATGGCGTTGTGGTGGCGTGTTCGGATTGGGAAGATGAAACCGAGGCGGGCTGGCAGCCAGGGTGAAGGCAATGCCGGCTGCATAAAGTTCAACCGGGAGACAGCGCGAAAGTTTGGCCTATTTCGCGGGAATTAGCAATAGATCGTCAAATCGGATGGGCAAACCCGAGTAGGGGCTCCCCCAGATCCCAGCGCGGCCAGGCCGGATGGCTTCCTTGTCTTCGGTCGTGATCATCCATTTTTCCGGTTCGGGCGAGCCGGCCGGCC
>Ga0302319_10017503_pt1 | contig 13117 bp, 7 predicted proteins | sample Bog_T0_2_FD_203319 | JGI IMG/M metagenome (GOLD analysis project Ga0302319, IMG submission 203319) | Peat permafrost microbial communities from Stordalen Mire near Abisko, Sweden - Bog_T0_2 | ecosystem: Environmental > Terrestrial > Soil > Wetlands > Peat | place: Sweden: Abisko, Stordalen Mire...
GAGGAGGGTTCCGCTCCCATCGTAGAGCTGCAGCATCGGAGCTGCGAGAACTCCGGTGACACCGTAACCGGCTAAAGTCGGACCGACTCCGCGAAATAGCATGGGTTTTGTCCCGACGCCGGCGATGACAAACCCGGCCACGATGGCATTTTGGACCGATCCCACCTGACCAAAGATCGAAACATTGACCAAGGGAGCGGCCAAACTGACATTGAATGCCACCGTTACCGGGGGAGCGGCCAGATAGGCGGCATTGCCGGCTTGGCCGGCCACTACCGTCACAATTCCGGGCTCGGCCGTCAGCGTCAGGGTCGAACCGCTGAGCGAGGCTGGGCCGCTTAGGAGGGTGAAGGTGACCGGCAACTGGGAACTCGCGCTCGCCTGCAAGACAAAGGGAGGGGAGCTGCCGAAAACCGCCGGCTGGCTGAAGGTGATGGTCTGTGCCAGGGGACCGATCACAAGGGTGCCGGCCGCAACGCCCTGGTAATTGGGGTCATTAACCGTGGCCTGGACGGCATAAGAGCCGGCGGCCGAGGGCGCGGCCGTGCCACCGTTATAGGTCAGAGATACGTTGAGTCCGGTCGGATTGGTGGCAACGACCGCGCTCTTGGGCGTGCCGTCATAGTTCTGGGTGAGGTCACTCAGCGTGATCGGTGCCAAGGCCTTCGTCACAACGAAGCTCTGCGAAAGAAACGCGAACAGATAGTATTCGATGTCGCCGGCTTGGCTGACCTCCAGGGTGACGGAGCCAGCGCCGGTAAGCGTAACGGTGTTGCCCGAAACCGTGGCGGGACCGCTCATGACGCTGAGAACCGTTGCCATGCCTGAACTTGCCGTGGGATTGAGGGTAAATGGGGGGTCGCCAAAAACATGGTTGGTGACCGGCGGCGTCCCGAAGCTCACGGTTTGCGTGGCGCGAAGATCGGGAGACAGGACAAGCGTGGTGGTAGCCGTCCCGGCATAGTCGGGGTCGACAATCGTGGCCACGACCACGTAGGTGCCCGGCCCGGTTGGGGGCGTGGTGCTTCCGTTGAAGGTTTCGATTGTCGTGAGTCCTCCCGGCGTGGTCGTGACAGTCCAATAATAGGGATTGAAGGGTGCCCGGTGATAACCGGAGCTCAAGGTGCCCAGGGAGACGCCGGCCGGGCACTTCGCGGCCGCGAACGTTTGCGCCACGGGTGGGGCGCTCGAGTAAGTGCCGTTGCCCGCCTGGGTGGCCTGCAAGGTGACGCTGCCCGCTCCCGTTAGGGTCACCGTGTCACCCGAGACCGTCGCCGGGCCGCTGGTCACGGCGAGCGTGACCGGCAGGCCGGAACTGGCGGTCGGAGTCACCGTGAACGGCCCTTCGCACAAACCTTGGTCCGGCACCGGCGCGAAGGTGATGGTTTGCGGCGTCATTACGGGGATGCACGCGGTCACCGCGAAACTTTGCGCCAAGCTTGGGGCAGATGCGAAAGTCGAATTGCCCGCTTGGGACGCCGTTAATACGACCGTTCCCGTTAGGCCGGTGAGCGTCACTAAATTGTTCCCCGAGATCGTCGCCGGGCCGCTGGTCACGACGAGTGTGACCGGCAGGCTGGAACTGGCGGTCGGCGTCACTGTGAAGGCTGCATCGCACGCGGTATGATCGGGAATGGGGCTGAAGGTGATGGTTTGCGGCGTAGGCGCGGCTGGGCACGCCGCCACGGTGAACGTCTGGGTTACGGAGGGAGCGCTCGCGTAGGTGGCGTCGCCCGCCTGGGTAGCCAGCAGGACGACACTCCCCGTGCCGGTCAGCGTCACCAGGCCACCCGAGACCGTGGCGGGACCGCTCATCACGGCAAGCGTGACCGCCAGGCCGGAGCTGGCGGTCGGAGTCAGCGTGAACGGTGCGTCGCACGCCGTATGACTGGGAATGGCGGCGAAGGCGATCGTCTGCGCCAATCTGCCGATGCTGTAGAAATTATTTGGGCCGTAGCCCACGTCGGTTGGCGTGAAGGTTAACGTCCGGTAAACGCCGCCGAGGTTTTGGATATCTGTTGCCGTTCCGGTTAAAGGGTCGAGCCAGCCCAGAAACGTCGTTTGGGTGATGGGGTCTTGCCGGAGATAGTAAAATTTGCTGGCCCCGAACCCAAAGCCGAGATCGACGCTCGTGTAGGCCAGGTCGGAAAAGCCCTTGAGCGACGCCTGACCGAGATCCCATCGATCCACCGGGCCGGAACCCAGGGCCGGAATCATGCTGCCGAACCAAGTATGACCGGAAATGGGGTCGGTCCGGAGGTAGTAGAAAAGTTGCGCACCCCAGAGGCCCGGGTTGTCTGCCGCATAGGACAAGGCAAAGTAACCGGTTCCTCCCGCCGTGAGCGGTCCACCGGGCAAGGGCAGCGGTTTTTGATCCGATGCAAACGGGTCGGCGGGAATGTAGTTCTGGATATCCGCGAGGTAGTCACCGATTGTGCTATGGTGGATGGTGTAGAAACCATCCGGCCCCGGCAAAGCGAGATTGTCGGCCACGTAGGTCAGACCTGAGTAGGAATTCGGGGTCAACTCGTTGCCAACGGAGGCCTGCGAGGTCGCTGCGCCGGTCGGTACATAGCTGGTGAAGCCGGTCGGGCTGCCTAACGGCGGAATGGCTGATCCAGTAATAGTAAAGAAATTGGTGGCGGTGGCCCCGGCAAACCCCGAATTCGAATCGTCATAGGCCAGGCCCGACAGGCCGCCGCCGATGACCCAGCGGTTCGCCACCGTGGCGGCGCTGGCCCCGGTCGGAGTTATCGTCACGAAGTTCTGCGCCCGGGCTGGCGTCCCCGCGAGCGTGAGGAAAGCCGACAAAATTAATAGGGTGTACTTCTGCATCTGATATCTTCTTTTCACCTAAAGGATCATACGGCCAATCCCTCCGATTCATAGAGGGGTCTTGTGCCCGGGGTGTTATCCCTAGGCGCGCGGGGGTAACCCCCCCATCGTTTCCACTCGCCGAATGGAGCCGGGAAGGGATTTTATTGCTCCCGCTTTCCCGGTCCTGAGCCCCAACGTAATGGGGGTGACGCGTTGGGGTTTCACCCCATGGCAAAAGGGCCGGTCCCGCGCAATAGTGGTTAGGCGCGCGATTGAGCCAGACCCGCGAAAACAAGCTAACATGACGGCCGAGACCAAAGCAGGGGGGGCAATCCCGATTGGATTTTTGGACGGCTCGCCGAGCCAGCCGACCAAGAAGGCGACGGCGCACATCGCCGAAATGCGGTGAAAAGAACTCTTCAGAATCCCTTGGTTCAGGCCGGCCTCGTTCTCGGGATCGGATTCGGAGGGTTGGCGGACGGGATCATTCTCCATTCGATTCTAGGCTGGCATCATTTGATCTGCGTCGGTGCCGCTGAGTATTGCCAGCCAACATCCATCGGGCAACTTCAGCTTGAAAATACGCAGGATGGTTTTTTTGACCTGGCTCTTTGGCTAGTGTTGTTGGTCGGCACCGGAATGCTATTTCGGGCGGCCCGTTGCGCTCTACCGGCGGGGAATGGCCGGGTCTTGTTCGGTTCGATTCTGGCGGGGGCCGGGCTGTTCAATTTCCTCGAGGGCCTGATCGACCATCAAATCCTGGGGATTCATCATGTGCTCCCCGGCAATCCCCACCAGTTCTTGTTCGACATGCTTTACCTGGCGATCGGGGTTTTGTTCGTCGTGATTGGCGCCTGGTTCATCCGGTCGCTGAAGAGCGCATCCACTTAGCCTTCGCGCGTTGCCTCAAACTCGGAACTCATCAATGCTCTACCCACGCTACCTTGCCCTTTGCCTCTTGCTCTCGATCCCGGCGCTCGCCCGAGCAGCGGCCCCGGATTTGGCGATCGATCCGGCCGAAGTTGATCTGGGCCGCCAACCGCAGAACCACGTCGCGGCCGCTGTGGTCAAGTTGACTAATCCCACCTCGGAACCGATCACGATCGAGCGGGTGGAAGGCGACTGTGGCTGCACGACCGGTCAACTGGCTGAGTGGCGGATTGCGCCCGGTGCTACCACTCGTTTAGTTGTTCACCTGGAAACCAGGGCGGTGGTGGGAAACCTTCATCATCACCTATTCTTAATCACGACGGCGGGACGGCAGACTATCCCCGTAACCGCGCTCATTTATCGCTCCGCTCCTGGGGCACCGCCGCCGCCGTCCAACTGAGCCTCGAGGATTGCGGAGCGGGTGACCTGCCCCCCATCGCTGAGAGTCCTGAGCGGTTCTGTCTACCTTCTGTCCACCCCTTCAAGTTTCCCTCTGAAAATGGCGCCCTCGAGGGGCTATTTGCCGGGTTTCTTCGTTCTGGCCTTTCGCTGGCGAGATCGGCTATTTTTCGCAGACAATCCGCGAAATCAGTCCAGCGCAGGACTTGATCTGATGCCCTCCAATTTACCTTTGGGATCGATATGAAACCAACCCCCATCGCCTTCAGGGCGTTGTTGTTCCTTGTCGCGGTGGGCCCGAGCCACGCCCAAAATCAACCGCGCGGGATCGACCCGCCGGCTCCCTTCCCCGAATACACCACCGTCTTTGAGCACGGTCAGGACGGCTGGCCGGACTACCGCATACCGTCGCTCGTTGCCACGAAGCATGGCGTCCTGCTTGCATTGGCTGAGGGTCGGCAAACGCTGAGCGATCACTCAGAAAATGTGATCGTTCTGAAGCGCAGCACGGACGGCGGAAATTCCTGGGGTCCGATCCAGCTAGTGCACGCCGACCGACCCAATCTTCTCGTCAATCCCTGCGCGGTTGCCCTCGATTCCGGACGCGTCCTGCTGATGTATCAGTGGTTCGGCGCCGGCTACCATTCCCGTCCCATCGGCAAGACTGTCAAACGTCTCCTCCCCGGCATCACCGGCGACAAGGTCAGCCACACCTTGCTGCGGTGGAGCGACGATGACGGCGCCACCTGGTCGGCGGCGAGGGACGTTACCGCTCAAACCAAACGGACCGGCATCATCACCAGCACCGCCAGCGGGCCGGGAATCGGCATTCAACTCCAGCGCGGTTCGCACCGCGGGCGCATCCTGATCCCTACGGGCGAAAGCTGGGGCACCGATCAAGATCTGACCAACAACGCCTACGCCTGCATCTCCGACGACGGCGGCGAGACCTGGCACTTCGGCGAGGCCGTGCCCGGCGACGCAGGACTCGGCACCGAGGCGCAGATGGTAGAACTCTCCGACGGCTCGGTCCTCCTCAACGATCGCAGCGCCGACCAGGGCCACGTGCGCAAAAGCGCCGTGAGCCTCGACGGCGGCGAAACGTGGGGCCCGCCGCACGACGAACCGCAGCTGGTGGAGTCGAAGTGCATGGGAAGCATCATCCGCTACAGCTGGCCAGAGGATGGGACGAGCCGAATTCTTTTCGCCAATCCTGCCGTTCCTCAGGGCCGCAGCAACGGCACCGTCCGCCTCAGTGTCGATGAAGGCCGGAACTGGTCGGTGAGCAAGACCCTCTGGCCAGGGAGCTACGCCTACTCCTGCCTCACCCGTTTGCCCAGCGGCAAGATCGGCATCCTCTTCGAGGCCGACGGTTGCAAAGAAATCAGATTCGCCCGCTTTCCCCTGGCTTGGTTGACCGAAGGCGAGGGCACATCGGGGTTCAATCCGGAGCAGCATAAGCTCATCCAGTCGGACCGTGCCGACGGCCGATACCTCAGTACCCGGGGCTACGTGCAATACCTGATGCGCAACGCCCGTCCGCAATTGGCTTTCAATCCCGAGTTCACCCCGGCTGAGCTGCTGCAGTGGAAAGCCAAGCTGAAGGCGAAAATGATCGAATTGGTGAAATTTCCGAAGGTTCCGCCGCAGCCGCCGCCCAAGCTCCTGAGCCAGGCGAAGCGCAAAGGCTATACCGTGGAAAAATGGGAGATCTACCCCCTGCCGGGCAGCGTCGTGCGGTTCTTCATGCTCGTGCCGGACTCGGCCTCGGCGCGCGCACCGGCTCCGGCTGTGATCTGCTATCCGGGTTCGGACAATACCAAGGAGAACCTCGCGGGGGAGCCGGAGATCAATCGGACCTTTGCCACCCGCCATCATCCCGACCTGAATCATATGGCGATGTTCTACGCCCAACAGGGCATCGTTTCCGTGGCGATCGATAATCCCGGGATCGCCGAGACCTCCGATATCGGGGCTTACGCCGTTCCCAACAACGATCGGGACACCTTCTCCCGCTATTTGATCGATCTGGGATGGAGCTATATCGGCCTCTCCGCGTTCAACGGACACCAGATTTTGAACTGGATGCGCACTCTGGATTTCATTGATCGCAATCGGCTGGCGATCAGCGGCCACTCGTTGGGCACGGAACCCCTGTTAGTCCTAGCGATCGTCGAGCCGGATCTCCAGGCCGTTGTCTTCAACGACTATCTTTCCCGCAACATCAATCGGGCGGTCTCGACAACGAAACCCAATGAGGCGGGGGTGAGGCCCTCGGCCAATGGATTGAATCACTCCATCCCAGGAATGTGGGAGTGGTTCGACTATCCCGACATCCTGGCCAGCCTGGTGCCCCGCCCCCTCGCGATCACCGAAGGCGGCGCCACCGGCGATCTCGAGCTGGTGAAAAGAGCTTACGGCATCATGGGGGCAACGGACGCGGTGCTGGTTCACTACTACACCATGTACCAGGATCCGAAAAATCGGCGGGACGGTGAAAAAATCCCGGAGGGACTGACTGCGCAGAAATATCTCGAATACGTTAATGTGGACGCGCCCAATCATGAGTTCGAGGTTGAGACCGCCGTACCCTGGCTCACTCACATCCTCAGACCATTCGCACCGGTTCGACCCCTGACCGCCCTGCCACCGACTCCCTGACTTTTTGTAAGTTATGGGCCACCAAGTGGCTCTATCAAGGGGACCATTGCGCCCGGATTTCGGTCGCCGCCAGTAATCGCCGGCCTGAAGCGAGGCAGCCTCGAGGAAAGAAATTCCCCAGCCGCCGTTGTCCGCTGAAAGGCAAAATCAGTTCCAGCCGACTACCCCCGCCCGGCGCTTGCACTAGATCGGGGTGGGTGGAATAAGGACTCCATGAACGCCACTAATCCCACGCGGCGGCAGTTTGTTAAGCAATCGATCCTGACCGGCATCACGGCTGCTTTGGCAGCCGAGATCGCCGGAAAAGGCGCAATCCGAGCGGAAGCGGCGGCCGGAGGAGGAGCGGTGGGTCCCGCGTTCCCACCGCACGACCCAGCCAAGAAAACCTACCCGGTCACCCAATATGGTTCGGGTGAACCGATCTATCTGGCTGATTTCGATCGCTGCCAGCCATCATCCGCTTTGGACCGAAGCTGGACGCCGCATCAATGGAGGTTGATCGATTTTGTCTCGAAGCACGCCAAGGGCACCCTGATTGCGTCCAACCAGATCACTGGTGTCCCGGATGTCACTTACTCGATCCGGCAAAGGGGTTGGTACGCCATCTATTTTGGCCTGCTGTCGCTCGATACGGAGTCCCGGGTGCAGGTCCGTTTGAAGCGGGATCCGGTTTTTTCCGTCCTGACGCCGAATGACATGACCGAAACCCAGACCGACTGGGTGGACCTCCAGTTTGGAAACCACAAGTATAGGTCGGATGGAATCGAGGATTTATTTTGGAAATATGCCGAACTAAGCGGCGATGACGCCGTCGTCATTCGCCAGTTGAAGGTTCAGTTTGTGCCGGGCGATCCCGACGCGAATGGCAATTCCTTCACGCCTAGCACGTTGGGATACATCAAACTCGTACCCCTGTCTGAATCCGAGGTCCAGGCCCTGCAGGCCGACCGGAGCCGCCGCGACACGCGCCGGCTATTCGCCACCGATGACGCCAACTCGGTTGCTGGGTTCTTCGATATGAAGACCGAGGATGACATTCGAAGGCAGCTGGAGCCTTATCGGGATACGGACTTTTCCCGCATGTACTGGGAGGCGGGCATGGGCGATCTGACCTACTATCCGAGCAAGATTGGGACCCTCCTCACCTTCGAATGGAGAAAGGGTTTCTCCCGCCGCTACGAACGGCTTATCGCTGAGGGCTACGGTGGTCTCCAGAAGAGGGGGGTGGATCCTTTTCGGGTCGCCTTGGATTACTGCCGCGAGATCGGCCTGGAGTTTCATGCCTCCTACCGGGTGGGCGGCTTTCATTGGCCCTCCCCGGAGGACGAATGGCGGGTCAACGGACTCTACGACCGGCATCCGGAATGGCGCTGTCTTGACCGGCAGGGCCGCTCCACGCCCCGGCTGTCCTACGCCTTCCCCGGCGTGAGGAAGTATGTCCTGTCGCTGTTCCAGGAGATGGTGACGAACTACCCGTTGGACGGGGTGTGCGTATTGTACAATCGGCGCATGCCCATCCTCGGCTATGAGGCTCCGCTGGCGGATGGCTTCCGGGCGAAGCATGGGATAGATCCCCGGACGCTGCCGGAAAGCGATCCGCGCTGGCTCGCCCATAGCGCCGAGGTTCTGACCGGATTCATGCGCGATTTGCGCCAGCTCATGCGCGAGGAGGAAAAGCGGCAATCGCGTCGGCCGATCGGAATCACCACCCTGGTCCTGGGTTCCCGCGAGGAGAATTACGGCTATGGCATGGATCTGGAGGCCTGGGTGAAGGAGGGCCTGATCGATACGCTCGTGCCCTACACCTCGGTCGCCGGAGGAAGCAGCCTTCCGCGCTCGTGGGAGGATACCAGGGCGGCGGAATATTTCATCAACCTGACCAAGGGCACTCCGTGTCTTTTGTCGTTGAATCTCATGCCGCGGAATGTTCCTCCGGAGGAATACAAACGGCGGGCGCACGCTCTCTATCAAGCTGGAGCCGAGTCGCTGTTCCTATGGGACACCTATCAGCGGGCCAATTTCGACCGCTCTTGGAGCACAGTCAGCCGGCTTGGCCATAGGGAAGAGCTGGCCGATTGGCACGCCCAGGGCTCCCCCAAGGTGGCTAAACCGCATAGTCCGCTCACCCAGCTTGGGGATTGGGATATGGCTTATCGAACCCCAGGTTAATCGGGTGTTCCATCGTTAGGCAATGAAACCGAGTTTTCCGCCATGGACGCCCAAATCGCAGAGGTAGTTAAGATGCTGTTGACTCTGGACACAGCCGTACTGGTTGTGATCGTTCCGCTATCTTTCATCGCAAGCGCGTTGGCTTTGAAAGGGCTCGAGAAGTTAGACCTGTGGATGAGCCGTAAAGCCCGGGAGAAGTTTTAGGAGCGCGTCTCTGGTCATTTGTCTCCCTGTTCGGCACTTCTCACTCAGGGAGGCGGAGTTTTGGAGCTCGCTGTCTTCCCCGAGGGAAGCCGGATTTGGAAAGAAGCCCCCCCGCCGGGCGCCTCTGCGACCGAGGCCGTACCTCCGTGAGCCTCGGCCACTGCTCGCACCAGGGTCAGCCCCAAGCCCAGGCCGCGCTGCGAACGGCTGGCCTCGCCGCGAAAAAGCCGCCGCCAGACCGCCTCACGCTCCGTCTCCGGAACCCCCGGACCGGTGTCGCTTACCGTCAGGGTGACAACCTCCGGCTCGCATGAAGTCGCGATCCTCACTCGGCCTCCTTCCGGGGCGTATTTCAAGGCATTGTCCAGAAGGTTAGAAACGGCTTGGCCGATCCGGATCGGATCGCCGATTAGTTCGGCCGAGCCGAGCGCAAGTTCCATTGAGATATTCTTCTCTTCCGCCACTTCCCGGTATAAGTCCGCGGTCCGCCTGGCCAAATTGGGCAGATCGACCCGCTGCCGCCGGAGCGTGAGCAGCCCGGCTTCGGCCACCGAAACGTCGAGCAGCGCCTCGAGCAGGTGCAATACCCGGTCAGTTTCGTCCACGCAATCCGCCAGCGCGCCGCGGGCTTCGGTCGGATCGCCGCCCTCTTGCAGCGCGAGTTCGGCCGTGCCGCGCAACCGGGTTAGGGGAGTCCGGAGATCGTGGGCGAGGTTGTCGAGCGTCTCGCGCAGCACCCGGACATGGTTCGCGTTCCGATCCAGGAGAGTGTTCAACTGGCGCACGAGCTGCGCCAGTTCGCCGCTGCCCCGCGGCGTTGGAATCCGGGCGGCCGCGTCCTCCTCCTCCAGGATGAGGCGGGCGGTGTCGGCCGTTTGGCGCAAGGGCCGGGTTGTGCGCCAGGCGAGAAATACCCCGGCCGTGAGCGAAAAGAGTAGGGCGGCCAACCCCACCGCGGCAAAGTCCGTTCGGAGCGGGGCGAGCAGGACCGCCCGGCTGTCGGCGATGCGGGCCACCTGAAGCAGGCGTCCGTCCGGCAGGACACTGGAAGCCACGGCGAAGTCGCGGGTCGCGTCCCGGGGAATGCGGACGGAGTGAATTTCCTCCGTACTCCAGCCTCCCCAGCCGTCTGGAACCAGCCGCCGTTCGAATTGTGGATCGACCCAGTCGGGCGGGATTGAGGCAAAGACGGTTGAGCCGTTCGGCTCCAGCACTCCGACATACAATGAGCGGGCTTCCGCCGAGGTATCCGCGCGCAACCTGTCCTGGACGGCCAGGACCCCTCCCTGGGCATAAGCTTGGGCGAGATTTTCAGCCCGGAGCTTCGAGGCGTTTCGATCCCGCGCTTCCAGGGTATGGGCGAGCGCCCAAAAAAGGGCGCCAAAAAGGGCGGCGGCCCCGACGGCGAAAACCAAGCTATAGATTGCGGCCAGCCGGATGGCGAGCGATTGGCGGAATCGTTCAAGCATGGGACCGGAAGATATAGCCCACGCCCCGCAGGGTCTCGATTCGGGTGTGGTTGGGATCGACCTTGGCCCGAAGCCGGTGCATGACCACGTCGACCACGTTGGTTTGGGGATCGAAGCTGTAATCCCAGACGTGCTCGAGAATCTTGGTCTTGCTCACCGGGCGTCCAGCATGGCGGAGGAGGTAGGCGAGAAGCGCGAATTCTCGCGGCTGCAGCTCGACCACACGTCCCTCGCAGGTCACCTCTCGCGTGGTCAGATCGAGCGTGACGTCGCGGGCCGCCAGGCGGGTGGCCTCGGGGGCTTGGGTGGCACGGCGGATCAGTGCCTGGACGCGGGCGAGCAACTCGGAAAAGGCAAAGGGCTTGGTCAGGTAGTCGTCGGCGCCGCTCTCCAGGCCGCGGACGCGGTCTTCGACCGCGCTCCGGGCGCTGAGGAAGACGACGGGAGTCTGGTGACGGGCCGCCCGCAAGCGCCGCACTAGGCTGAGGCCGTCGAGGCTTGGCAGCATCACATCTACGATGGCCGCATCGTATTCGGTGCACTGCGCTAGCGCCAGGCCGGTTTCCCCATCCGGGGCATGGTCGACCGCGTATCCGGCCTGCTTCAGGCCGCGCACGACAAAGGAGGCTATCTTGGCATCGTCTTCGACGACGAGGACGCGCATGGCGTAAGGCTGCATGAAGGGAGCCTTTATGCAAAGGTTCGATTGCTTTGAGGCAAATAAACACCGGCTCCGCTTCCGGAGCCGGTGTCCCTCAACACTAACGACACTGATACCCAAGCAAAGTGAACTCAGGGGGCGCTGGGAGACGGCGCCTCATCCACCACCACAAAGGCGGTGTGCCCGTGCGACCAGATTTTGAGCAAAGTCGGCCGATGGGTGGCTTGGGCACTTAGCGCTACCGCGCTTTTGGCGGAATCGACCGAGTGCCGGTTGATTCCGAGGATGACGTCCCCCGGGCTTAGGCCCGCGCGGGCGGCGGCGGAGGCGGGATCGACTTGGGTGATGAGGGCGCCGGCGAACCGTTCGGGAAAGTTGAGGTTGTGTCGGGTATTGGCATCAAGATCCGACACGCCGACACCGTTGAGAATACCCTGGTCATCGCCGGAAGCCGCGGACTGCTCGTCATCGGACTGCTCGCCGGGTTTGTTCGTCGTCGTCACCGCCATTTCGTCGGTTTTTCCATCCCGCGCGACGCTGAGAGTCAATTTGACTGCAGGTCCCATCTCGGCCACGGTCAGGCTGAGGGCGCTGGCGGAAACAATCGGCTTTCCGTTGACGGCGGTGATGATATCGCCGCTCTTCAAACCGGCGCGGAAGGCTGGGCTGTCCGGCTGGACGTCGGAGACGAGGGCTCCGCCTGCGGTCTTTAAGCCGAAAGAGTCGGCCAGGGTGGGGGTTAGGTTCTGGATTCCAATCCCGAGGTAACCGCGCACCACCTTGCCGTGTTCGACCAGATTATCGACCACATTGCCGACCAAGTCGGCCGGGACGGCGAGTCCCACACCCTGGAAGCCCCCGCTGTGACTGAGGATGGCGGTATTAATCCCCACTAGGCGCCCTTCAATGTCCACTAGGGCGCCACCGGAATTGCCCGGATTGATCGCGGCGTCGGTCTGGAGGAAATCCTCGTAGGCCAGCCCCAGGCCGGCCCTACGGCCAGTCGCACTGATGATGCCCGTTGTCACGGTTTCGCCGATTCCGAAGGGATTGCCGATTGCCAACACCCGGTCGCCGACCTCCACCTTTGAGCTCAAAGCGAAGGTGATTGCCGGTAGATTATGGGCGGACACTTTGATCACGGCCACATCGGTTTGGGCGTCGCATCCCACTACCCGTGCCGGCAGTTCGCGGCCGTCGGCCAGGGTGACCGTGACCTCCTTGGCATTGGCGACGACATGGTTGTTGGTTACGATGTAGCCATCCGGGCTGATGATTACACCGGATCCAAGGGCGTTTTCCGGGCCCTGGGGAATCGCTGGGGCTTGATTGCCGAAGAATTGTCGGAGGGTCCCGTCATCCAGGCCCGGAATCTGAAAACCGCCCTCGCCAGGATTCAGCGAGATGCGGCGGGCTGGGATCTGCACATTGATCTCGACGACGCTCGGTGCCACGCGCTTGACGATTCCGGCAAAACTTGAGGGCTCCAGCAGTTGGCGGTTCACCGACTGGCCGTCACGTTTCAGGGCGAAATCCGAGGCAGTCGGCGGCGCCGCTTTGACCGCGGCAAAGACTCCCGTGGCCATGAGTAAGGCGAAAGCGCTAAGGATGGTCGGGCGGAAGAGTGAGGACTGGGAGATGGGTTTCATATGTAGTGCCCAAGAGTCGCATAGCCCCCTTTCTCCAGCCTCTCCCGAAAATGACAAAAATGTAATATTGCCCTCTTCTTGCGGGGCCTTGCTGACCACTCGCTTCCCAATTTGTCGGAAAAAGATGGATTTCACGGGTACGACTTTAATGCCATGTT
>Ga0302319_10017504_pt1 | contig 13116 bp, 21 predicted proteins | sample Bog_T0_2_FD_203319 | JGI IMG/M metagenome (GOLD analysis project Ga0302319, IMG submission 203319) | Peat permafrost microbial communities from Stordalen Mire near Abisko, Sweden - Bog_T0_2 | ecosystem: Environmental > Terrestrial > Soil > Wetlands > Peat | place: Sweden: Abisko, Stordalen Mire...
GTCGGCGCATAGCGATTCCGCCATGCTATCCAACGCGTCGAGGTCGTCATAATTATCGTCGGCGTTGCGGTCAGGGGCGGCCTTGGCGGCCTTGTGATTGGCCACGGCTTCGCGAAAGGACAGCCGGGGGATTTCCTTTTTCCTCGCCATGGTTACGCCTCCCCACGATCGCCGGCGCCGGCGGGAATGAAGGATTGAAGCAGGGCCTTGAGATATTCGCCCTCGCCATCGTCGCGAATAAGCGGGGTTTGCAGTATGTATTCCGCCCGAATTCTCGCTTCCTCAATGGTCTTGCATTGATAAGAGCACAAGGCCGTAGCGGCCTCGTGCTCGGCGTCGTTCGTCGCTTCCCAGCGCCGCTGGACTTCCGCAAGGCCAAAAGCTTCCTTTCGCGCCTCCTCGTCCTCGAAGGCTTTGTCGATAAGCGCCATGTTCTCGGCTTCCTTGGCGTCGATCGCGGCGCGGGCCTTCTCGGCGATGTCCGGCGCTATGTGCGCCAGAGTATCAAGACGCTGGCGTTGGCTTTCGTAATCACGATTCGTCATTTTGCGGCATTCATCGCGATCGAGGCGGTGAACATCATAGCCTCCGCCGATCATTAGGTTGGGCGCGAGATGTTCGCCATCTCGACAAGCGTCGTCGTAGGCGTCATCGATCTTTTCGAGATCATCAACAGCGGTATCGAACGCGGCTTTCGCGAGGCGATGCGCTTGGATAAGCCGATCAAGCTCCGATGCGCCAGCGAGCGCGGGAAGGCCGGCGACGGGCGCCAGCGCGAGGCCAGCGGCGAGGGCGCCGGCGAGCGGGAGTGACGCCTGCAAAGACGCCGGGTTGCTTCCGGACTGGCGCGTCGCCAGGGCAGGAGCGGAGCGGCAGGCCCAGCGCGCAATCGAGCACAGTCGCCTTGTTCCAATCGCGTCGCGCTGCCCGCTCCTTGGCCTTCTTCCACTCGTAGCGCAGGGCCTCGGCGAAGCGCTCGCGATAGGTCTTGCCATTGCCCTCGCGCCAGCGGGCCATGAAGTGAGCGGCTTCCATGATGGCTTTGCGGTTGAAGATGGTGGACATTGGCGGGCCTCGTTTGGGCAAGCCGGGGGCGTTCGCCGAAATCAGGGTTCGGCGTCATGCTCTGGCGTTGTCTCTGTTGCTACGGAACGATTTATCACGCATAATGAGTAATATGTCAATAGGAATGACGCAAAATGAGTAATACTTTTGAGGCATGGCAATGTCGCGCGGCGCGAGCGGCGCTCGATTGGTCTGCTACGACTCTCGAAAAAGAGAGCGGGGTCTCTCGCAAGACGCTCACTGATTTCGAGGGTGGCAAGCGAAAGATGCAGTCCGCGAACATCGAGGCCGTGCTATCGGCTTTCGATCGCGCTGGAGTCTATTTCGATGAAAAAGGCTGCGTATGCCGGCGAACCGGGCCATCGATCGCCACGGCCGCGTCAATACCGCTTGCAGACTTGAACGCTGAGAATGACGAGTAGCGGCGGCGTCAAACTTAGGCAGTAAAAGAAGTGCGAGCCCATTGGAGAACGAGCGATGACAACCGGTGAAATACGCGAAGCGGTCGGAGTGTTTGGCGACGCCGACAACATGCAGCAAGCTATCGATGACCTACTGAGTTCAGGATTCGACCGCGCCGAACTCAGTCTGCTCGCTTCAGAATCGACGGTCGATGAAAAGCTCGGCCATAAATACAAAAAGGTCGCCGAGATCGAAGATGATGCGGCCGTCCCTCGCATCCGCTACGTATCGCATGAGGCTATTAGCGAGGGCGAGTACGTGTTTACCGGGGGACTCGTCATGTTGGGCGCCCTGGGTGCTGTCGGCATCATCGTCGCGTCCGGCGGTGCATTAGCGGCTGCGACCGCCGGGGCGGCCTTGGGCGCAGGGACTTGGGGCCTCGTCGGAGAGATTCTCGCCAAGTTTATCGGTGAGGACCGTGTGCGCTACATCGAGGAGCAATTGACGCATGGCGGGCTGCTGCTTTGGGTCCGTTGTTTGAACTCGGAGCGTGAAAAGAGTGCGATGGAAATTCTGTCGAGGCATTCGGGACGTGATGTGCACATTCACGCTCTGCCACCTTCGGCGTAGCGCATCCACGTGAGGGCAGCAGCTCGCTTTGAGCGCGTCGAGTTCATCGCCGAGAACGGCGGCGGGGCGGGCGTAAGGTTGAGGAAGACGACTAACTCCGCACCCGACGGCGAACAACCATCGATGCCACCGGGTGCAACCTGCTACCGTCAATGATTATTAAGGCTATGTCGAAGTTAACAAGCACGTTTATACATCTCTACTGGACAATTCCGTATCGCTTCCTTTAGTCTTTCATCTTTAGCGACGGTTGCATTAAGCAATAAATTAAGAGGTGCTACACTCTCGGTATCGCCCTGCAGAATTTTTACGCAATACTCTGCTCCGTAGCGTGCATTGGGCTCATTTCCTCCTTTAAGCCGGTCGACTGCTTCTGTCAGCCCGTTTAATTCGCAAGCAAGCAAGGGGTTGACGGTTGCGAGGAACGCAAAAACGTGTAACAAGCAGCGCGGTTTCATGATCGCCTCCATAGCGCCCCTAAGCAATTTCGATGTTTCGAAAAGGAGCGCCCTCTTAGAACGAAAACTATAGGAACTCAGTTCCTCGAATCGAGCTTCGCCCGCGCGCCTAGCTTCACGCCTCCGTCGAGTGATGTCCCAGTGAGTGCCGGGGTCATCGCCAGAGGCTACCGCGCGGGGCGGCGCCACGAATGGAGCGTTCATCTTTGCCCGTTCCCGATGCTGGCGCGGCGCTAAAGCGTTCTGTCTTTGGTTTGATCGGCCGGCGCCTTTAAAGTTCGGCGCGACCTTCTTACCTGTGAGCAAGCTGGAACTGATCAATACGTTTGCGCCCTTACCTCAATCTTCTCAAGGTTTGATTCCACATAACTTATTGAGGCTGATTTCAACGCCATAAATGCTGCCGTTTCCGGTAATAGGCACATTTGGCGACAAATGCCGCCACCTCACACATGCCTCCGGTTCGAGGGCCCGCACCTCATTCCAAGCGCCTCGGCGCGTAGAATCGAGAAATCGCGCCATTACATCGTCGTTGAAGTATGGATGAGCGCCCATGTAATCTGGCCCGATGGATCCGAGGCTCGTTTGAAGTTCCTTGAACGCAAGCCGTGGATCCACATCCGCATAAGGATTCGGAACAAATTCTGTCGCGGAGACCGAGTAAACACCACATGCGATGATGGTCGCAGTCGACACTATTAGCAGCTTCATTGATCCCTCCGAATATTTCGAGTAGTCGGCGGTTGCATGCGAACCTGTTGTGAGCTCAGGCTTCGAGAGTATGATCAACCCAATTATCTGTACATGTTCCTGAGTCGGTCAATTTCGTCAGTCGCACAAAGTGCAAAAGAGCGATCGACAAGCTAAGCTAAGCAGAGCCTAGCCATGCCTTGGGCGTCAACCGCCTCAGTTGACGGGCCATGCTCTCCGCCTTCGCCGCCTTCTCCGACCGTCCCGCCTTCTGTAAAATTCTCGCGTATATCTCGAAGGTGTTCGGGTCCGTCGTGAATCCACGGCTCGGCGGCTGCTTCGTCCCATCCTGGGATTTCGCCGGTTTCGTCGACGCGCTCATCATACATCCTCTCGCCTTGGTCGAACGCTTCAATTATACCGCGCCGGTCTTACCTCTCAATGGCTCTGCGGGGCGCAGTTGTTTCTTATTGCGAGGGTCTGTCTGATTATCGCATCGATCGCTTGACAACGCGGCGACGCCGCCCACCGCCGACAAAAGTCAAAATAGGCGGGGTCGCTCTCCGAGTGGCCTTGTCTAAACCTGGCCGCCCATTCGACAGCCTCGCCCCAGCCCGCCTCGCCGCCGCTCATGTTTTCCTCCAGGCGATCGATCCGCCTCCGCATGGTTGCCGTGGACATTTGCTTTCCTTCGCTATTGTAATTCCGACTAATTCATACGGAAACCCCGCCGTTCAGGTGGGGAGATGTTAACGAGTCTTTCGCCCGATCCTGCCATGTTGTTCCCATTCAGGGATTTAAGGTTTCTTTTGCTTTTACCTCAAGCGCTCGCAAGCGCTCCTCGAACTCGGTTACTTCCAGCGTGCGGGCGAAGGTGTCGATTAGCTTCGCAACTTGTTCGGCTTCGCCCGGCGTCATTGCGCCACCGGCTACGGCATCGAGAACGCTGGCCATCGCTTTTGCGGCGTCCGCTGCGCTTTCAATCTTCGGCAAGGCGATGGTGACGGGACTATCGCGTCGCGCCGGCGCAATTCGATCGAGAACGATCCTCGCCGCCGTCATGTCGCCGCCCTTGGCCGCCGCGATGACCTTTTTCACAACGTCCGCCGCGTCGTCTTGCATCAATTTCTCGGCGAGCAGTGTCGTCTTATGGCGCGCGCCCTTGGGCTTGCCGGGGTTGCCCGGCCCAAAGGGTTTGCCCCGCGTTTTCCGCTCGTTTTTACGCGGCTCGTCAGTCACGGCGCGCCGCCTTTCTTCATGAGACCAGCGACAGCGATCAGTGCACTTTCGGCGCGACCGTCGTCCTTCACGCGAGCGAACAGCGCGGCTTGTCCAGGCCAACGCCGGATAGCTTCCGAGCGCGCCGCGTCCTTCGCGCCATCCTTGCCCGGCGGAATACCGACCGCGCGCTTCCAGACGGGCGGCGTCAGAAAGGCCACAGGAAGGCCAGCAGCGGCGCAAACGCCTTCGATAACCCCTTTCGACCTTCCGAAGCTAAACGCGCCTGTAGGGCCTTCTCCGGGGCGTGCGCCGACATATTCGACGAAGGCATGTGTCGCTCCCCAGCGGCGGATGATATCGGCGAGCAAGGGCGCGTTGACGTTGGGACGATTGGCGGGCCCGTCGCGCAAGATCGGCATGTCTTCGATCTCGAGCAATTCGCCAGCCGGCGAGAGCAGCGCCAGCGCGCCTTTCGAGCCAATGTCGATTCCGATAATGTTCGTCATATCACCTGCTCCGGGTCGAGCTCAGCGAGCGCGTCGCACACAGCGCCGGGTCGCTTCCGCACTTGCGCGAACGCCCCGCCGAAGGCCTGAGCCATCAATGGGGCCTTCGCCATCAGAACGACCCCAGCATACTCGCGCCGGCCCCGCCCGGGCTAAACGCCGTTGCCGCGCCGATAAGCCCCGTCCCAAGCCCCTTCAATTCATCCCCGGCCTGCGCCTGTTCGCCCGCCGCGATCTGGTTCTTGCCCGTCATCAGATCGAGTTCGGCTTGCGCCGTGTCGTTCGACGCCGCCACGCGATAGCCCCAGGCCTTCTCCTGGGCGTTGTTCTGCGTGCGCGTCGCGGCCTGTTCGCCAAGCTCGCGGGCGGAGGATTGCACGTTGAGCGCCGTGCCGCTGTTTACGTCGACCCCGCTCTCCGCCTGCCGCGCCTTGATCGTGCCGACGTTAGCGGCCGACTTCATGCTCACGTCTTGCGTTCGCTGCGCGCCGGCATCGAGCGTTCGATCGGAGGCTTCGTTCGCCAGAACGGCATTGTTGCCGGCGACGACGGCCTGATAGTTGCTCGACATGCTGGCCGCCGTGGCGGACCGCATCACGCCGGCGCCTTGGGCGAACCCGCCAGCAATTCCGGCGATGACTCCAAGCGGAGCTAGAAAACTCATGCGGCCCTCCTTTGTGTCCGTAGTTGCTGGCGAATTTGCTTTCTGGTCAACGGCTCCGCTCCTCGGTGCTTCGCGTTCGGTCGAATGGGTTCAAGTCGGCCTCCAGGAGATCGAGCACGCGGCCGATAATACCGGCGGGCGAACCATCGGCCGCGCGCGTCACGGCGGCGCGGATGGCGGCGGCGGGCGTTCCATATTGCAGGGCGAGACTGAGCATCACCGCAGCGTCGCGCGCTATGTCGGCAAGGTTGGAGGAGGCTTTGGCGGAATGAATGAATACTTCCGCAAGGCGGCCGTCGGGAAAGCGGCTCACGCCAATCGTGTAGCTGCCGCCCTTGAATGTGAGGTCGTTAAGCTCCGCCGCTCGGCGGTTGGGAAGACGGCGACGGGTCATAGCCTGTCCTCCGTTGCTAGTGGGACAAAGTGGGACAGAGTGGGACAATTGTCCCGGCGTGTCCCGCCATTGCCGGGGCGGTTAGTGGGACAAAGTGGGACACACCCCTTTAGGGGTGTCCCGTATGTCCCACCTGTCCCGATGGTCGCCCTCGTCATGGGAGCCATAGCAGTCGCCCCCCATTGCGCTCGGCGGCCATGAGACGTTGCGCCTTGATCGCCTCGGCGATTGACCGCTTGAATGCCTTGCGCTGGCGCTCGAGCAACGTGCGCTTGTCCTCGCCAGGCTCGGCTTGCTCGGCGATACGAGCGTAGTAGCGCCCCCGAACAAGGTTGTCCGCCACGACGCGAACGAGCGGGCCGCCTGCGCCAAATGGATGGAAGGCCTCGCCCGCATCTTCGATCGCCTCGGCAACCACCGACATGAGAAGCCGCTGCGATGGCGGGACCGTTCTCGCGCGGGGAGCGCTCGCCGCCGGCTCCACGTCTTCAATTGCGTCGACAACCAGCGTCGACACCTCGTCGCCGTCTTCGTCGTGCGCAATGACGACGCGCTCAAGGCGGGCGCGCAACCTGACCTCGGATGCGTCGTCTTTGAGTTTTTGCAAAGTGAGCGTCGCGGCAAGATCGCCGTCGACACGCTCGCACAGGATTTGCGCGTCAAGCGCTCCATTTAGGCTCGAATGTCCGCGCATCCTCCTGTCGTCGCCGAGCCCGGTGTGGTGGACGATCAAGACCAGCGCATTGAAGCGACTGGCAAGCGCCCCCGCGTTGGAGACAAAAGCCGTCATGCCTGCCCCGTTCTCGTCGCCGGCGCCGATGGTTTGCGCCAGCGTGTCGAGAACGATCAACCCCGGCTTGATGTCCGCCGCCGCGATCGCCGCGACCAGTGCGTCGAGGTCGCCCTTATCGGTTCCGAGATTCGGCGCGGCGGATATGAGCGCGAAGCGGAGGTCGGCGGGAAGATCGGGTTGTGCGACCTGATAGCCGGCCTTGCGCTTGCGCAGCCCCGCCGAGCCCTCCGCAGCGATGTAAACGACGTTCCTTTGAGCGACGCGGCGCCTGCCCCATGGCCGGCCCAAGGCTATGCAGAGCGCGAGATGCAGCGCCACGAAGCTCTTAAAGCTTCCCGGCTTGCCGAAGATCACGGCAAGGCCTTGGAGAGGAAGGAATTGCTTGATGAGCCATTCGGCGAAGACGACGAAGGCAATATCGCGCCAAGGCTCGAGACTGAATTTCTGATGAGCAGGTGACGCCGGCTCGCCGGGCGGGCGATAGGCCCCTTCCGGCTCGCGCGGCGGCGCATCTTCGTCGAGAGGTTGCCAATCGGTCACGCTGCTGCCCTCGCGTTTGAAGCGACGACGATGCGGGGCGAGGGGATTGTGAGCGCCTGGCGCAGCCTTCGGCCATGAGCCTCACGCGTAACGCCCAGCGGTTCGCCAAGACGCAACAGCGGCGCGGCCCGCTGCGGATCGATGATATAGACGCCGCGCCGCCCGGCGCGCAGCCAATCGAGCGGTGTTTCGTGAACAAGCAGCGGATCGCCAAGACGAGGCGCGAAGATGTTTTCCGCGCCGAGCATCGACGCCGCGCCGCGCCACAAGGCCAGACTGCCGCCGTCGACGTTCCAGGCGGCGAGGTCGACAAGATCGCCGCATTCATCACGCAACGGAATGATGACGCTCGCAACATGCCCGCGCAACTCGCGGACTTCGCTCGAAAAGTCGAACCGGCTGCCGGGGCGAAAGATCACGTCGGCGACCTGCAGCGCGTCGAAGGCGCCGCGCCCATTCACGCCGTCGCCGTGAATGCCGAGCGCGAAAAGACGCGAGTACAGGGGATGCAGCACAAGAGGCCAGCAATCCAGCAGAGCGCGCTCGCAGGCGTTCAATCCGAGACCAACAAAGCGGGAGTCGATCAGAGCGCCGTCTTGCTCGCCAGTGGAATTTGCCGTATCTGTGCTGTCGTCGAACGCGCCGGGAAGCCGCTCGAAATTTTGGGGGTCGCCACCTGCGCTTGCAGGGGCGGCCCTCGCCGCATTGGGAGCCGCCATCCGTTACGCGGCCTCCCCAACGAGGGGTAGAGATTTCAGAAAACTTTCCCAATCATCGTCCAGGATGATTGTCGCCCTCCCGGCCTTGCGGGCTTTCAAATTGCCTAGCCCGATCTGCTCGTACAGGAATGTTTTGCCAAAAGGCCCGCGTCGCGCGCGATCGGTAACGGTTGCTGCGCCGTCTCCAGGGCCGCGCAAGCGCGTGCGCCCGCTTTCTCCGATTTGAGCTTCCTGCATTGATTCCTCTCCGTTCGTTGCCGTAAGTCGGCGAACGCGAGAGGAATTGCGCGCTTTCCTTCAACAAAATAGACGCGGACGATTTAATGGCCGGATGATTTTTTCGGTCGCCCTGCCCTCCCCCATCCTTCAGATGGTGCGATTTGAGCGGCTTCATCCCACGCTGTTCGGAATTGATCCGGACCAACATTGAAGCGCTTTATTGCTTCGGCTTTGTATTTTTCCTTTGTCTGCCTTTGACAGCCGTCGCGTCGCTCAGCAACGAGCCAATCACGGCATTGAACCGCCGCTGATGCCTTCGCAGGCGGGTTTCTCGCTAGCTTCCATTCCTTAAGAACTTCGTCGCGTAGAAATAGAGTGTCGCTATAATTGAGGAGGTCGGCAACTTGAACGCCGCCCCAGATTCTGTGGTTCAACGCCACGCCGTCTCGCGCGGCCGTGACCTTGTCCTTGCTGAGCGCTCGCAAAAGAACCCTGCGGGGGTCCTTTTCAACCGGGCCTTTCGGGCGAATCCTTCCTTCGAAACGCGACGCATGGCCATAGGCGAGACCATGCCAACTGCTATCCGCAATCCGCGTTGGATTTCGAAAGGCGATCCAGTTGAGGACGCGCACCAGCGGCCACTCGTGGTCGTTGAAATAGCTTTCGGTGATCTGACGATTGTTTTCAGCGCTCATCCGCTCCGCCTCTTCGGCGGTGATCTTCGGCCGCTGCGACTCCGACGGCGTCCCCTCAATCGGGGCCGGTCCTTCCCATTTCGGCTCGTTTGCTGTTTCGCGTCTAATTACAAGCTTGTTCATCGCGAGCCCTTCGCTAGCGCCCATGTGGAGCGCTCAGGAAGCGAGCGGGATTGTCTCGCTTGTCGGCTGGCCGGCCTATCCCCGCGCGTTTCGTTGCGTCATGCCGTCCTGATTATAGGCGTCACGTTGGCGCGCTCCGCAGCGTCTTCCTCGCCCGCCAGGATCGCCGTAAGGTGGCGGTTCCATGCCTCAAGGGCCGCGCGCTTTTGTTTGAGCTTGTCGGTTCTGAGGTAATGCCGAACCAACGTCTTCGCTTGCCGGTTGACGGCGGAGTCGTGGCCGACGATCGCGGCGATGAGTTCAATGTTGACGCCCATGCTGTCGAGAGCCGTCGCGAAGGTTCTGCGCAGGTCGTGCGTCGTGAAGTGATCGATCGGCAAGCGGGCGCGCCTCTTATGGAGAGTTTGCCCGACATGGGAGGCGGTCAACGGCGTTTCGGTTTCCGAGGCGAAGACAGGGCCGGCCTTCGGCAACCGCCGTTCCACGATCTCTCGCGCAATGCCGACGAGAGGCGTGATTCTCTCGCGTCCGTTCTTTGAGCGCTCGGCGGGGAGCGTCCAAATCCATTCCATCGAGTCGACTTCCTCGGCCATCATGCCCGCGACCTCGCCGCAGCGCGCGCCTGTGGCGAGTTGCGCCTTGAGGGCGTCAACGTGAGCCGCCGGAATTGTGTCGGCGTCGAGCCATTCCCATAGTGTTCGAACTTCCTTATTGCTCAGTACGCGGTCGCGCGGCGAGCCTGCGTCATAAGCCTTCAATCCAGCGGTGGGGTCGGCGGAGAGATAGTCCTGGGAAAGCGCCCATCGGAACATAGCGCCGACAGTCTGCCGCCGTTTCTCCGCCTCGCGCTGAAAGCCAGCGTCCGCGGCTTCGTCGAAAAGGTCGCGAAGATCGCGGCGCTTAATCTCTTCTGCAGGGGTGTCCAACTTCGGCGCCAGGGCGCGCTTCAAGCGGCTTTCAAGCTCTCTCGCGCTCCGCAGCTTCCCGCGCACCTGCTTCTTGCAATACCTCTCGATCAGCTCCGCAATAGTGAGGCGACTCGCCTTGTCGGCGGCTACGTCCTTCTCTGCCGCGAGTAGATCGACGCCAGCTCGTGCCGCCTTCGTCAGATCGTTGGCGCGGTCGCGGGCCGCGTCCAGGCCAACGTCGGTGAATTTCCCGAGAGAGGTTCTGACGGAACGTCCGCCCTTGATCCTGAAAGCGAGGTCGAAGGTCCTCACGCCATTTATGGCGACGCGAACGGCGAGCCCGGCGCAGCGCGAGTCGGGAACGCGGTAAGGCGCGCTCCCGGGCTTCATGGCCTCGATCGCCCGATGCGTCAGCGCTACCGCCGGTTTGGTCAACCCAGCCCCGCCTTTTGCCACCGCAAATCCCTCCTGTCGCAACATGGTCGCAACAAATTCGCCGGCTCTGGACGAATGAATGCGAACTTCTGCGAACAAGATTGAGTTATATCATATTGATTCTTCGTGCCAAGGCGGCCCACGGCGAATTTGCGCGAACGTTGGCGGTTTTATGCTCAAGGGCTGGATGCAAACCGCGCTGGTGCATTGCCGAAATCCCCACCGTCTCTTCAAGGATCTCGGCGCCCGCCGCGCATTGGCGGTGCTCGCGATGTTCACGGGCGGCTTCGCGGGACCGTTGCTGGCGCCATTCTTGACGACGGTCTTTTGCTATCGCGCGGCCTTTGGCGATTTGCTGACGCCTCGCACGCCCCTGGAAGTCGCGCTCAGCACGATCTGGTGCTTTACGGCGCTATCTGGCCTCGCCGCGCTAATCTGGCCCCCCTTGGTCGGCATGCGCCGTCGAGGTTTGACGCGATTATGGCCGGCGCTGCTGGCGGCGCCATTGTGGCAGCTCATGTTAAGCCTCGCTGCCTGGCGCGCGCTCGCCGAGCTGTGGGCGCGGCCCTTCCTTTGGCGCAAGACGGAACACGGCTTGGGGCCGCGCGCCGATCCCGTGTCAAAATTTTAAGCGAACAGCCACTGCTTGAGCGAGAAGCCGGCGGTCAGCGTCTTGCGGAAATGCTCGTGCAGCGCGAGATGACCAACTCCCGGTTTCGGCAGTTCGTTCTTCTTGAGGCGCCGGAAAAACGGCAACAGCATCTGCTCGAAGTTGCCAACGGTATAGGCGCCGCCGAAACGTTCGGCCACGCGCTCGGCGATATTCGGGAAGAGCAGCAGCAGCGCCTTGAACAGCGCCGGATTGGTGATATTGGCCTGCGCCTCGTGCAACCCCAACCCATTGAGGCAGGCGAGCAGATAAGGGTTCAGGACGCTGTAGACATCCTGAGCGGAGGCGTCGACGAAGGCGCCGTCGATCGATTTCAGCGCCGCGTTGAACGTGACGCGGGAGATCATTCCCTTGCGCCGCTCCGAGGGCGAAAGCAGCCCCTTGAGGGCGCTGTCGTCGCGCGCGCAAAACAGATCGAACACATTATGCAGCAGCGCCTCCGCCTCCGTCTCGGTCTCGGAGAGGCGGCGGATGTCGAGCAACAGCTCGGGAGGCACCGGGCGCTGCTTGGTGTTTATGTCCATGAACAACTGGCATTCCTGCGCGCGCGTGAGCTTGTTGTAGACGACGACGGGGATGCTCACCTTGCGCTTGGCCAGATTGAAGCCATAAATGCGGTGCTGGCCGTCGATAATCAGGAACGAGTTGGGGTTTTTGCGGAATCGGAGCAACTGGCTCGCGCGATCGTAATGCAACTGCGCACGCGGCTGGGCGGAAAGAATGACCGCGCAGGGCGCCGTGCCGAAGCCGGTGTCGATATACTCGGCGATCTCGCGCGCCCGGCGCTTGTCGAGCAGGCGTTGAAAACCGTCGATAGGGTTTTCCTGTCTTGGGTCCACCGTGCAGGTCGCCGCCAGCACGTCGCTTGGCAACACCAAGGAATAAAAGCGATGCTTGCCTTGGGTGACGAGCAAAGCCGTGTCGGTGACGACTTTCTCATCGACATTCACCTCGGCGCGATCCGCGGGAGCAGCCGCGGCTAAAGCCTGTTCGGCGACGGCGGAGTTATCGGGAAGCGTCTCGGCAGGGGCGGAGTCATGCGAAACGGCGACAGCGTCGCTTTCCATGCGCCATGTCCTCTTTGGCGGAACTCTTGCCGTCCGCGAAGGGGCTACGCAACGAATCGACCAAGACTCGCGCGAAGTCTATGGCTGAAAAGCGACGAACGCAAGACGGGTGAAATCGGCGCGGCGGATGCGCGCGGGGCGACGCCCGCGGCGTCAATCGTTGCTGCGCGACGACCAGGTTGCGTGGCGCACGCCGTCCAGCCTGGCGAAATCAGCTGTCACGGCGTCGAGTTCCTTGGCCTCCACGCTGGTCGCCGAAAGCGTGGCCACCAGTTCGACGTCTTCGTCGCGCTCGATGTCCTCTATGTCGCGAACGGGATAATTCGCGGCCTCGAGCTTCTCGACCAGCAGGTCGCGCAGCTCGTCGCGCCGCCTCTCCGCGACCGTCGCGCGCACCTCGAAAATCGCCTCCGTGGCGCTCTCGTCGATCGGCGCGCGCTCGATCAAAGTCACGAGCGGGCGCAAGAACGTGTTTCCGCCCAGGACGAACAGCGCAAGCATCACCGCCTCGCCGGCGCGGTCAGCTCCAGCGAAAGCGCCAGTGACGGCCGAACACCAGATGGTCGCGGCGGTGTTGAGGCCGCGAATATTCATGCCCTCCTTGAGGATGACACCGGCTCCCAGAAAACCAACGCCAGAGGCGATATAGGCCAGCACCTGCACGGCGCCAAGATTGCCGTTCAAGCGCATGCCGAGATCGACGAAGGCCGAGGCGCCGACGGCCACGAGCGCATTGGTGCGCAGACCCGCCGTGCGCTGGCGATATTGCCGCTCGGCTCCGATCGCGGCGCCCAGCACGAGCGCGACGAACAGAGAGATGAAGGTGTTAATGAACTCCTGCGCGTCAAGATGCGCCAGCGCCGCCATGTCGCTTCCCCGATGAAATTCGCCCGCGACCGGCTTATAGTCGCTGGATA
>Ga0302319_10017505_pt1 | contig 13116 bp, 14 predicted proteins | sample Bog_T0_2_FD_203319 | JGI IMG/M metagenome (GOLD analysis project Ga0302319, IMG submission 203319) | Peat permafrost microbial communities from Stordalen Mire near Abisko, Sweden - Bog_T0_2 | ecosystem: Environmental > Terrestrial > Soil > Wetlands > Peat | place: Sweden: Abisko, Stordalen Mire...
GGCTGGAAAACCCTTGGCGAAAAACCCATCGCTCAGCCAATTGACCTCGCCGCCTGACACGTTATGTTCAAATTCTCGGAGGCCGCGCTACGACAATTCCAACCACTTTCCTGACGGCACCAAGCCGTGTCAGTGCGCCCGGTGTTCACGGCCAGGAGTTTGTGACCCTCCAGCTCGAGTTCCTTGTCGGCTAGCGGCTCAGCCACCAATAGGCGGTCCGGAATTTCGCCAGGAAAGAGCCGGCGCCAGAAGTTCTCGATCCACGCCGGCGATAGATGCTCGTGCATGGCCTTGACCACCTCCGGTGTCGCGACCGCTCTGGCCTGCGGGAAACGCTCCAGCAGCGCGGCCAGACCAAAGAAATGATCGCCATGTCCATGGGTGACATAGATCGCGGTGAGGTTCTTGCCGCTCGCAACGACCCAGTCCACCAAGATCTGTGACTGTTCGGTGGTCAGAAACGTGTCCACGAGGACGGCGTCTCGTTCGCCATAGATGAGTGTCGATGAATTCGCCACCCACATCAATTCCTCCTTGCCGGGCGGCAGGTCGCGGCTGAGTCCTGGGCGCTTTATCGTGAGCACATCCCATTGGAGAGTCTTGGCGGTCGTATCGATTGCGGTCATCATCGGATCCTCATTAAGCTGTGAGATGTCTGCAGTGTCCCAGTTGGCGGTCAGTTGGCGGGGGGGGGAGCCCGGCGTCACAAAGGGCTCGCGCCGGGCGTGTTCAGATGGTCGCGAAACCATTCCGTCGCGGCAGATGCGGCGAGCGGAAATTGGTCTAGATAGGGATCAAAATGGCCGCCTGGGATCAGAGCGAGCCGTTTGGGCTCCAGCGCACGCTCGTAGGCCGCAAGCGCCAGATCAGCGACAGTCAGCCTGTCGTCGCGCGCGACAATCATCAGTAAAGGTGTTGGCGAAACACGCGAAATCCAATTGCCGGGTTCATACATGCGTGCAGCCCGCGTCGAGCGCAATGTGATCTCGTTTTCCCACACGCCAGCCGGGATCGGCTGAAGGTAAAAATCCACCGCATCCTTCGATCGATAAGCAGCGGGAACCGACGCGTCGCCGCTGACAACAGCCTGCCGACGCGGTGGCTCCCCCCGCAACTGCGCTCTTTCGTCGTCATTGAAAGCGCGCTCCAGCGCCGGCAGAGCGTCAGGCGAAATCCGCCGCAATCCCTGTTCGTAACCGCTGATCGTCGGGACCTGTGCAACGACGCAGCGAAGGCGCCGGTCGGTGGCGCCAAGCACAATGGCGTGTCCGCCGGCATAGCTCGTGCCCCACAGACCCATCCGGGCCGGATCGACTTCCGGCCGCGTCTCCAAAAAGGAGATCGCACGACGCCAGTCCGCCACTTGCATCCACGGATCGATGTTTCCTCGAAGGTCACCGCCGCTTGTCCCGAAGTTGCGGTGGTCGTGAAGGAGAACGACAAACCCTGCCGCGGCGAAGGCCTCGGCAAAACGCTCGATGCCATGGTCCTTGGTCCCCGCGAAGCCGTGGGCCATGGTGATGGCGGGTCGCGCGCCATCCCCTTTGGGTATGAAAAGCCAAGCGCCAAGTTTGACGTCGCCTTCGACAGGAACCGTCACTTCGATTTTCTGAACCACTTCCACCCTCCTGGACAACCAGTCGCCGCATGACGCACTGCCGCGCAGCGACGATTTGGCGAACTGCCTATGTGGACTCGATCCCTTAAACGGGGGGTTGGTGCCGCGAGCTTGACAGACGTCTCCCGAACACCGATAATTAAAATATGACCGGTCGTCTGTAGTTAGTCAAGAGGAGCTGACATGGAATCTCACCCGGCTGCCCGACGGGGCCCCAAACCGAAGCCTGACACGCGGAACAATCTGGTTCAGGCAGGCCTGCGGATGATTCACGCTGAAGGGTATTCCGCCAGCGGCATTCAAGGCATTGTCGAGCGGGCGGACGTGCCAAAGGGCTCGTTCTACACGTACTTCGCCAGCAAGGAGGCGTTCGGAACCGAGGTGATCGACGCCTACTCCGCGCGTGGTCAAGCCAAACTGCGAGAGTTCCTGTGCGACCCGGATGTTGCGCCAATGGTCAGATTGGAGGCCTACTTTGATGACCGCATCGAGGCATTCAGGGCTTCCAACTATGCGCGCGGCTGCCTGATGGGCAACTTCAGCGCGGAAGCGGCAGACCACAGCGCGCCAATCCGCGACCATCTGGCCAGGCATTTCAAAGCCTGGAGTAGCCTCTTCGAGGCCTGTATTTCGGAGGCGCAGAAACAAGGTGCGATCAGTGATCAGCTACCTGCGCCATTGCTGGCGAGTTTCATGTTCAACAGTTGGGAGGGTGCACTATTGCGCATGCGCGCCGAAAAAAGCGACGTGCCTCTCATCGAGTTCAAGACAATCATTTTTGGGACGATCCTCAAATAGCTTGTCCATCGGCGCTCAATTCTGCCCCCGGATTGGAAAATGCATGGAGATAGTCCGGAAAAATAGGGAACAGAACCGATCACGCAACGTAAAGGCTTGGGTGACGAAACGGGAGACTTCCGTCCATGTACACACCAGCTGACAAGCCGGTCTATCGTCGAAACTGGGCCGTTATTGTCCTTGCGGCCGTGATCTTTGTTGTTGGATCGATAATCGGCAGCGGCGGTGGATATCTCGTTAGCTTGGGTGGTTCGCCCTATTATCTGACAGCCGGAATTCTGATGATTGCCTCAGGCGCGATGCTGGCTTGCCAGCGAAGCGAGGGTGCAATAATATATTATATACGGGCTCCCGTTGCGTCCCTATCAGATCAGCAAGTTGACAGCTGGGATCGCGGTTGTTTTCACACTGGTGGTCGCGATCGGCGCTGGCTTTGGCATCGCCGAGCATCAGCGGGCGCAATATGCCGCGACCGAACAGTTGCCACCGCAGGGGAGCGGCATGGTTGATCCCTCGCCCATGCCGGTCGGCGATAACTGGCCGTCCTATGGAGGCACCTATCCGGGGCGCCGCTATTCACCACTCACACAGATCAAACGCAAGCAATGCATCCAAACTGACGCGGGCCTGGGATTTCCATACTGGCGAACTGCCGGACGCCCGATCGAAGAACGCATACGGCACTGAAAATACCCCGCTTAAAGTCGGCGACATGCTTCAAGTTTGCACCCCAAAAAATATGGTCATCGCCGTCGATGCCGCGACTGGGCAGCAGAAGTGGAAATTCGACCCAAAGGTGCCGGATGCGAGCATTCCCTATACTGCGGACTGTCGCGGCGTTACCTATTACGAAGTCCCGAATGCTGTTCCCAACGAGCTTTGTGCCTCGCGGACGCACATCCATGGCACCCATCGTCGCGCCGCGCGGGTCTCGGCGGAAATCAGGTGCGACGGAGTTGCCAGCGTCGCGGTAAGGATCGTTCTGGCCTGCGCGTCGGTGAAGGCCTTCTCGTCGTCCGCCTTACCCTGTTTAACGCCGCGAATTTTGATCCCAGCGAATGGATTCACCTTGAGCTGTTTTTTTCGATCATAAAGCCGGCAGTTGCCTTCGCGCTCGCGAGCCAAACGTCGCGGACGGATTTCGCGGCGATCTTCTTTTCAAACTGCATGTGGTCGCCGCCGATCCATTGCGCGATGCCGCTCCACGCGCTCATGCCTCGCCTCCATCCGTCATGGCTCAATCCGCCGCCAGCGCCACCGCGCTGACATAGTTCGGGTCCTCGGGCAGACGCGCCTTCTCACATGCGGCGCGATAGGCGCTGGCGACCGATCTCGGCTGCCGCAGATAGGCGCCATAGAAGCCGTCGACAAATTCGGGGATCCGCTTTGCGACCACCTTCCAGCGGAAGCCGACGACACTGCAGCTCTTGGCCAGATGCAGATGCTCCGCGGACGAGATCGAGGCGGTCTGGCAGGCCGCGAGAAACACGAATTCGATGCTGACGGGCAGCCATTCCGCCAGCTCCTTGACCTCGAGCAGGTCGGCATCGGTGGCCTGCTGTCCCGCGCCTGGACGCGGCGGATTGCCCGGCAGAATCAGCCGTGTCTCGCTCTTCACCTGGCTGATGCCATGGCCGGCGAAATGCAGGATGTCGATGTCGCGGTCGCCGGGCATCGGTCGGCGCAGCCGCCGCTCCAGCGCGTCGCGGAAGCTCCTGGCCTTGACGGCGCCCTGCGCGTCGCAGCTGGCGTTGAAGCTCTCGATCGTCAGCTCTTCGAGGGTGCAGAGACCTTGTTGGCTGAGATCTTCCAGGCGCCGGCGCTGATCGTCTGTGCTGTCCTGAATCGAAGGCAGCGTCCTGCGCTCCATCTTCTCTTCGCCCAGGATCGAGAACCCGCCCTTGGCCGCTCCGGCATTGACGAACAGGATGTGCGGTGGCACCACGCCGTTCGCCGGCCGCCCCTTGATGTCCAGCACCCGGCGCGCCATCGGCCGGAGATTGCAGAGAAAGCCGTCGTGACTGTCGTTGGCGACGAGCGTGATGAGCTCTAGCGGCAACGCGAACCTGTCCTGCAGCTGCATCTTATCGATGTCGAACCGGAACTCGATGGAGTCGCTGGGAACGTTGCTGATCAGGGCACGGCCCATCTGGCCGAACAGCGCATTGTAGGCCTTGTAACCACTATTTTTATACTTCTGCCACAGACGACGGGGGTCGTCGAATTCGGCGGGTTCAAGGTCCTCTTTCGCCACGGCTTCGAGGTTTGCGATCTCGTCTCGGCGATGTATTTCGTATCGAAATTGTAGGTCTCGCGGTCGGCGCCGCTGAGCAGCCAGATGATGTCGGAGGTTCTCGTCATGTCTTCGAAGCGCTTGACGCGGGTCTCGACGCCGCGTCCGTTGCGCGGTCCCATGCACAGGGTGGTGTCGGGCTCGCTCAGCCCGGGCAGGCCGCAGCCCTTCACGAAGTCGGCCAGATTGCCGATCTGGGTCTTCTCGCAGTCCTTCAAGCCAAGGAGCTCGCGCGCGCGCTGGTTGGTCCGCAGGATCAGGCCGGCGTCGTCGGTGATGACCACGGCCTTGTCGATCAGGTCGACCAGCCGCTCGTTCAGCTTGTTCTGACGCAGCGCCGCGATCCGCTCAGCCAGACTTTTAACCAGCGGCGCGACACGCTCGCCGTCCTCGTCGATGAAGGCGTTGGGCTGCCGCGATACCGTGTCCAGCACCCAGCGGGTGCGGTCGTTGATCGTCAGGGCGATGGTGGGCGCCGAGCGCTGCGTGTGGCTGATCGACCGGAACCAGTGCGGCGGCTTGCGCCCCTCGGCGTCGGGCTGGGTCACGTCGCTCACCACCAGGATGCCGCTGCCGCCATGTCGCGCGCTGCGGATGGCGGCGCCGAGCATGCCCGAGGCCAGCGCGCGCGCCTCATCGAAGGCCTCGCCCGACTTGGGATCGTACAGCGGCTGCACATAATCGTGCTGGATGGCGAGCGGGTGCGGCGCGCCATTTTCCACGTCCGGATATTGCGCGAATGGCCGCAGCACCTCGCCCGGATCGGCGTGGTGAGCATGATCGCCGGCGCGGTCCGCTCCGATTGATCGATTGCGCCGTTCTGGTCGCCACGACCTCGCTGAATCTGTCTGAAAACACCGGACGAAACTCGCTGGGCAGCAGCTCCGCAAAGGACGCGCCGATACCTTGGGCCGCGCCCCGCCCAGGGAGGAGCCGGGCGCGAAGATGAGCTGAAGGTCTTCGTCGGTTTCCTCGTCCCGGAGAATGCGCTCGGTGAGCTGCAGCAGCCGGCCGAGTTCGATCAGGGCCGGTACACCCGCGCGGATCGGCGCTTGAAAGATTTGTTCGCCGCGAGAGCGGAATCGGAGTGCGCCAAGCCGCGTCGCATCAGTGATGCCGAGCAGATAGTCGCTCTCCGCAAGCGTGCGAACGGCACGGCTTTCGCGGTCGGCGAGGCGGCGTTCGGCGCGCTGCATGAGGCGGCGGCCCCAGGTATCGGGCGCGGAGTCGCCGATGGGTCAGGCAATCATCGATGGAGAAGTGGTGGTGGTCCATGAGGGCCGTACCAATTTTTCCGAGCTACAGGCCGAACTCGCCGCGGGCAAACAGGATCGTCTCGTCTAGTCCGTGCCCATCAGCATAGTGCCGGGGCTGCAAAAAAAACGGCGCGCAAGCTATCGGTCGATCCCGCGGCGGACTGACGATCAAAATCCATGTCGTTGTTGATGCCTTGGGTAATCCAGTCGAACTGATGCTCACGCCGGGACAGGCCCATGATCTGGCTTGTGCCGAGCTGTTAATTGCCAACGTCGAGCCGGGAGCCTTGCTCGGCGACAAGGCTTACGACGCGGATCCGTTGATCGGCACTCTCACACAACGCGGGATCACCCCGGTGATTCCCCCAAAAGCGAATCGTAAGAATCCGAGGGTTTGCGACTTCGTTCTCTGCTGCGAACGAAGCCTCGTCGAGCGCTTTTTCAACAAAATCAAGCATTTTCGGGCCATCGCGACCCGCTACGACAAGCTCGCCAAGATATTTCTGGCCGGAGTTCAGCTGGCTTCTGCTATGATCCTGCTCAACTGCAGACAGCCCCTAACGCGCGGGATGATATTGCGTTCAATACACGCAACAGACATTCAGAGGTTCGGAAATCCAGCGTACATCTCGCCCACTCCGATCTCGATGAAATTGCGTGCAATACGCTACCTTACAATTCCGTTCCGATGGGCCTTCCGCCCCATGGTGGGTCCCAGGGACTCGGGGGCGATGGGGGAGGTCATGGGGTTGCCTATTTTTGGCGATCTCGCCGACAGTCTGCGCCGCCGTGGTCAGCGGCGAGCAGGCATAGCGCGCCAGCGGCTGGTCGTCATGCCCGGCCGCCCGCACATTCTAGGCGGTGTCGCCGCCGACCCGCAGCCCGAATTGGAACAGCGCCGTCAGCAAGCCGAAGGCCAGACGATCAGTTGGCACATATAGCCGCTCCGCCGCTGAGCCGCCAGGCAATAGACCGCGGACATGGGGGAAGAGACAGGACGGCGCGATTGTATTCTGATGTCGGATCGGAACGTTGCTCGCTTTTTTGCGCTGGTGCGCAACAATGACTTTCTCGACAACCCACCGCTGCGACCGAAAGTTGCATTCTGTCGCCTGGTGGCTGGAGCGACCGTCGCCTGTTATGAACGATTGACAGTCTGCGGCGCCCCCAGCATGTTGCATGCGTATTCAGGGTGGATCGAACTTTGGGAGATCGCCGTGCCCTTCGCCAGCGAGATTTTAGCACACCATATCACGTCAACACGCTTCGAAGATCTTCCAGCAAGCGCAATCGAGCACGCGAAGATATTCATCCTCGATTCACTCGGCGTGGGCATTTCTGCCTCGACCGCGGACGGGGCGCGGGAACTGCTGGAAGCGTCGTCCCGCTGGGGTTCGGGCCAGGATGCGCTGGTGTGGGGTACAGGCCGCCGCGTCCCGGCCACGACGGCTGCCCTGATTAACGCCTTCCAGATTCACTGCCAGGAATTCGACTGCGTGCACGAGGCTGCCGTGCTGCACCCGATGGCAACCTTGCTGCCAGCTGCGATGGCCTTTGCCGAGCGGCGGAGCGGCGTATCGGGCCGTGATCTGCTGACGGCTGTCGCGGTCGGCGTCGACGTCTCAACCACGCTGGGCGTCGCTTCGAAATCACCGTTGACATTCTTCCGGCCCGCGACATCCGGCGGGTTCGGCGCGGCGGCCGGCGTCGCCAGGCTCGCCGGACTCTCCACCGAACAGATCGTCTCCGTCTTCGGCATCCAGTATGCGCAGACCAGCGGCACCATGCAGCCGCATGTCGAGGGCAGCGTCGTCTTGCCCATGCAGGTGGGCTTCAACGCACGCGCCGCGCTTGAGAGCTGCGACCTGGCGGCCGCCGGCATCCCCGGCCCGCGCGACACGTTCGAAGGGCCGTTTGGCTTCCTTCGTCTCTGCGAAGGGGAATGGGACCTGGCACCCGGCCTGGCGAAGCTGGGCCGCGAATGGCAAATATCACAGGTAAGCCATAAGCCTTTTCCGTCGGGACGGGCCGGCAACGGCCTGATCGAAGGCTTGATGCTGTTCGGCAGCGAATTGCCGTTTCCCAAGAGCGAGATCGAGTCCGCGCTGGTGATCGGGCCGCCGCTGATCAACCGCCTTTGCGCGCGACCGGACCGGCCGGCGCCCAACGGCAATTACGCGCGCCTGTGTGCTGCCTTCATCGGGGCCAAGGTTTTGCAGCACGACCGTATCGGCCTTGAACATTATCGCGACGTGGAACTGACCGATTCCCGCACGCACGAGCTGGCGAAACTGTTCTCCATGCAGGTGGACGACAACCTGGACCCGAATGCACTCGTGCCGCACGAACTGATCATCCGCTCGAAATCCGGTCAGGAATGGCGTTGGCGCTGCGAAGCAATGTTGGCGAGTCCGTCCCGGCGTCTCTCCCGCGAGAAGCACCTGGAGAAATTCCGCACCTGCTGCGGTTTCTCGGCCCAACCGATGAATGCCGGGGCAGTGGAGAAGCTGATCGTGGCTGTCGATGAACTAGAAGCCGTTCAGGATGTCCGCGAACTCATCGCACTGATGACGTGATCAACTCCGATAGGCGCGCTCCAGCGAGTCGCCCAGCGCGGCGAAAGCGAACACCGTCAGCGAGATCGCGATGCCCGGAAACACGGATGGCCACCACTGGCCTAGCATGATCCCGGACGCGCCGTTTGCGATCATCAGCCCCCATTCCGGCGTCGGCGGCCGTACGCCAGCACCAAAGAAAGACAGGCCCGCGGTCAGCAGGAACGCGAAGCCGATCGTCACCGACGACTGAACGAGTGTCGGCCCCAGCGAATTGGGCATGACATGCTTGAGCGCGAGCGCGCGGGATGCCTCCACCATGCCGCGGGCGCTCTACGTCATGACCTCTGCCGATTTCGTCATCGTCGCCCTGTCCGCATCGCGGTCAAGAATGCGTTCGAAATGGGCTTGCGGCCCTGCCCCGTCCGACTCTAAAACAGATGAATACGTATTCATTCGTCGCGGTTTGATGCCCACGTTGGTCAAGGCGGGGGCGCGTAAGCGAGGCGTGCTTGATTTAAGGGAAATCATCCAACGATGACCGACGACGACCTTGAGGCCAATTACCGCGAGGCTTACGACAACCGCATCGGCTTCGGAAAAAAACCGGCGCTGATCCTGATCGACTTCGTGGAAGCCTATTTCGATCCAGCCTGCGCGCTGTTTGCCGGAGTCGACGATGCCCTCGCCTCGGCGCTGCGTGTCCGTGCGGCGGCGCGGCGCAAGGGCGTGCCGGTGATCTATACCAACGTGGTCTATCATCCACTTGCATTGAACGGCGGCCGTTTCTATCAGAAGGCCCGTCCGCTGGAGAATTTCCTGGCCGGGTGTCCGATGGGCGCCTGGCCGCAGGGTGTCGCCCCCGCCGAGGACGAACTCGTCGTCTCAAAGCAATATCCAAGCGCCTTCTTCGGCACTTCGCTGGCGTCTACCCTGACAAGTTGGGGCATCGACAGCCTGATCCTCACCGGCCTGACCACCAGCGGCTGCGTGCGCGCCACCTGTGTCGACACCTGCTCGCACGGTTTCATTCCGATCGTCGTTCGTGAAGCCTGCGGCGACCGCCATGCCGCCCCGCACGAAGCCAATTTGTTCGACATGAACGCCAAATATGCCGACGTCGTCAGCGAGGCGGAGGTGCTGTCCTATCTGGAGACCCTGGCATAATGGCCAAGCGCAGCCTCAACGAAGCCCTTGCCTCCGGCGTGTTCGTCGCCGCGCCCGGCATTCATGACATGATCACGGCGGTGGTGAGCAACAGCGTCGGCTTCGATTTCGTCTATGCCTCCGGCTATTGGATGACGGCATCCGGTTTCGGGCTGCCCGATGCCGGAATCGCGAGCTACACCCAGATGCTCGATCGTGTCTCCACCCTGGCGCGCACCGTGAACGCTGCCGTCATCGCCGACGCGGACACGGGCTATGGCGGCCTGCTCAACGTCCACCACACCGTCCTGGGCTACGAGGCCGCCGGTGTCGCGGCCATCCAGATCGAGGATCAGGAATTCCCGAAGAAGTGCGGGCACACACCATTCAAGCGCGTCGTGCCGATCGAGGACATGGTCGAGAAAATCAAGGTCGCCTGCGATGCTCGCAAAAGCGCCGAGACGCTGATTATCGCGCGGACCGATGCCCGCCAGACCGATGGGTTCGAGGGCGCGCTCCGTCGCGCCGAGGCCTATGGCGAGGCAGGCGCCGACATCCTGTTCCCGGAGGCGCTCGAGAGCGAGGACGAGATGCGCGAGGCCTGCCAGCGGCTCACCAAGCCGGTCATGGCCAACATGGCGGATGGCGGCAAGACGCCGATCCGCTCGGCCACGGAACTGCAAGCGCTCGGGTACGCGCTGGCGATCTATCCCTCGATGACCGGGCTCGCGGCCGCCCATGCGGCGGATCAGGCGCTGCGTGCCTTTAAAGAACACGGCACCAGCCAGACGCCGGCCGCGCCGCTGTTCTCCTTCGCCGAATTCAACCACCTCATTGGTTTCGACGACGTTTGGGCTTTCGAGCAAAAATGGGCGCGGCAGCAGGGCTGATTGCGGACCACAACCACCGGAAGGCGAATATGCAACCACGCAGTGCTGGACTGGTTTTGATAGTTGGAGCGCTCATGCTGCTCGGTGGCGGTCCTGTTCAGGCGGAAACGCCGATGGAGCCCAGGCGCTCGTCACCGCGCACCAACAACTGCCGGAATTCACACAGCCCGGCCCGGCGTTCGACGCACGCAAATGCATGGCCGACAAGAAGATCATGTCGATCCCGTTGTCGATGACCATTCCGTATGAAGTCGCGGTGAACAATTCCATGGCAGCCGCGGCCAACGACGTCGGCACCACCGACACCACCTGGTCGAATCAGTTGAAAGTGGAGCAGTGGATTCAGGGCCTCTCCGTCGCCGTTCAGCAGGAATACACCCTGGTGTCGTTGCTGAGCCGGCTCAATCCTGTCGTGCTCAGTCCGCAGATTGCCGAAGCCAGCGCCGCCGGAGTGAAGGTGCGCAGCACCGATACGTACGACATCACCCAGACGCCACCTGACATTATTGACGGCGCGGCGCGCTCGCCGCACTCGGCCGCCGCGAAGCTGATGGCGGACTGGGCATTTGTCCGAACCGGCGGCAAGCCGAACGTGATCATCATCGGTTCGGACGAGGTGATCGCCACCCCTGCGATGGTCAAGGCAATGCAGGCCGAACTGACCGAGCTGTGATACGGCAACAGCTTCGTGAGCGGATTCCGCAAACTGTGGCAAGTCAACTGACGACGCCGCTGGCTGCCGCTCCCGATCGGGGAGTGGCCGGCGATGCGCTGGTCTTTCGCAATTTGCGCAAGAGTTTCGCCGGCGCCATGGCGCTGGACGGCGTGTCGCTGACCATCCGGCGCGGGGAGGTCCACGGCCTGCTCGGCCAGAACGGCTCCGGCAAATCCACGCCGATCAAGATTCTGTCAGGTTACCGCGCGCCGGACGCCGGCGCCGAGTTGGAGATATTTGGCCGCCGCGTCGCGCTGCCGATTGCCGCAGGGGAAACCAAACGGCTCGGTATCGCCTTTGTACACCAGCATCTCGGCATGCTGCCGTCGCTCCCGGTGCTGGATAATCTGCGCATCGGCTCGTTCGCGACGGGCACGCGTCTGCACATCGACTGGCGGGGCGAGCGCGCCCGCGCGCGCGCGCTGTTCGACCGGTTCGAGTTGGGCATCGACCCGATGGCGCGGGTCGAGACGTTGGCGCCGGTGGAGCGGGCGTTGCTCGCGATCGTGCGGGCCTTCGAAGATCTGCGCGGCGGCCGGGCCGAGGCCGGCATCCTGGTACTCGACGAGCCAACGCCGTTTCTGCCGCGTCATGACGTGGATCGGCTGTTCCGGCTGGTCGCGAGTATCGTTGCCGACGGCGCCTCCGTAATCCTGGTCAGCCACGATATCGACGAGGTACAGGCGATCACCGACCGCGCGACCGTGCTCCGCGACGGCAGCGTCGCCGGGACCGTCGTCACCGCGCAAACCCGGCGCGAGGATTTCGTGGAATTGATCGTCGGCCGCCGGATCGATGCCTATCGCACAGCACGGCCGCCGGTCCCGACCGAGGCCGCGGCGATCCGGATTGCCGGACTGACCGGCGCGGATGTCACCGGCCTGGCGCTGAAAGTGCGGGCCGGCGAGATCGTCGGGCTGACCGGGCTGATCGGGTCCGGCTATGCCAGTGTGCCTGACCTGCTCTACGGCGAGCCGCGCGCGCAGGCCGGCACCTTGGAAATCGGCGGCGAGACGATCCGTATTTCCCGCCTGCACCCGGCGGCGGCGCAGGAGCGCGGCATTGCGCTGATGCCGGGCGACCGGCTTGGCATGGGCGGCGCCGGCGGGCTGTCGATCATCGACAACATCACCTTGCCGGTGCTCACTATGTTCCAGACCTTCCTCGGGCTGGATCGGCGGCGCATGGCGACGGTGGCCCGGGAACTCGGCAGCCGCCACGACGTCCGCCCCAACGCGCCGGAGATGGCACTGGAAGCGCTCAGCGGCGGTAACCAGCAGAAGGTCTTGCTCGCCAAATGGCTGCAGACCGCGCCGCGCCTGCTGTTGCTGGATGAGCCGACGCAGGGCGTCGATTTCGGCGCAAGGCAGCAGATTTTCGCGGCCCTCGACGGGGCCGCGAAGGCCGGCACTTCCATGCTGGTGGCAAGCACGGATTACGAACAACTGGCGCAGATCTACGACCGGGTGCTGGTGTTCCGGCACGGAAGCGTCGCCGCCGAACTGGCCGGCGCCGACTTGACCAAACGCCGCATCGCGCGGGAATGCTATGACGCAAGCGCAGCGGAGACCGCGTGATGGCAGTTCACGCGTGGAAACCGGAACTGGAACGATTCGGCCTGCTGATCGCGTGGGCGGCGGTGATCGCCCTGTTCGGCGTGTTGCAACCCGGCGGGTTCCTCAACTGGGTTAATTTTGCCAGCATGTTCGGCTCCCAGGCGGTGCTGGTCGTGTTGACGCTCGGCCTGCTGGTGCCGCTGACGGCCGGGGACTTCGATTTGTCGATAGCATCCACGATGACCTTGTCGTGCATGATGATCGCGATCCTGAACGCGCTGCACGGATG
>Ga0302319_10017506_pt1 | contig 13116 bp, 9 predicted proteins | sample Bog_T0_2_FD_203319 | JGI IMG/M metagenome (GOLD analysis project Ga0302319, IMG submission 203319) | Peat permafrost microbial communities from Stordalen Mire near Abisko, Sweden - Bog_T0_2 | ecosystem: Environmental > Terrestrial > Soil > Wetlands > Peat | place: Sweden: Abisko, Stordalen Mire...
GGCGGAGAGAGTGGGATTCGGAACGTATTCCCGTTCGCTGGCTCTGCAAGTTACAGATTACACGTTGCCAACGTTGCCAGATTTGCCATGTTTCCCGGCGCTCCTTGTACCATGTTGCACCACGCCTCAAACCGTCCGATCAATAGCCATCATGAGTTTGTATTCGTTTGGAGCCCGAATTATTCTGATGACGCGAGTAGCTGGCGAATGCTTTCGGACGACATCGGTGACCGCCTCATGGTCGCCCTTGCAGCCCACAATTACCGACATCAGACAGTGGTCAGGGATTGTCAGATAGCCATTGCGCAATTTCAGCGGTTCATCATCAGAGAGAAAAGGACTGGCGATTAATCGAAACTCCTCTTCGTAACACCAGCAGTTAGCTTTCGTGAGTATAACTTTATCAACAGTGTCTCGGGTAAACAGCTGTTCAGGAAGGATCGTTGGGTATTCCGGTTCATAGATTACGGCTTGTGCTTTTGTGAATAGCGAATTACTGGTATGAAATTCGAGACAAATGCCTGAGTGATTAGCCGAGTAGTGCGACCACATCAGGATTGAAAGAGGATCGGGCGTGAGGCAGTATATTCTGCGTTTAGCGACCTCGGCCTGAACAGCAGCGGAAAAGCCGTCCGCTTCCATCGAAAGCCTTCCGCCGCTGGTCTTGCGGCTAAAGCAAGGTTTGCAGTCCCACGGATCATTGAGAGCATCAGGATTGGCACAGAACACCTTGCGCTCACTCAGCGTCGTAGCCAGCCATGCAGGGCAAAATCGTTGGTAGTGATAGAGCCGCGCATTCCATATATCGTCCACGCGCCGCTTAAGAGGTGCCATGAAAGATAAGGATATCGCTTCGAAGTGGCGGCAATGAGGAAAGATCGCCCTATCGCTTTTTCATTGTGGAGGCGAGTTGTTTTATGGGCATGATCTACCGCGCGGTGACGGCTTGCGCTTTCCGGTTTCCTAGCGCCGAAGATTATTTGGATTGACCTCAGGGTTTTTCAACTTCTAGACAGAACAACTTCATGTCAACGCCGAGAGCCTTAGAAAATTTGTAGGCAATCATATAACTAGGCTCCGTCTTTCCTTGGCACAGTTCCCAAATGTACGACTTGCTTGTCCCGATTTTGCTCGCTAATTCTTGAAGAGACAGATCATTGCGGATACGCATCTGTTCCATAAACGCTCCATCGAACTTTAGTTCTCTTTTCTTCCTCATTGCGAATTATCCGTGAAAAGCTTGGCGCGAATCGCGCAATCTTTAGCTTCTAGCAGCTTCCGAAGACAGGTGGACTTCTCGGCGTTTGCTGGAAGCTTTGACTCGATAAAATGTGCGAATTCATAGAAGGGTTTGCTGACTTCTTGCAGGGTTCAACGGCAAATGAGTGTATTGAAAGAATTGGACCAACGGACTTTTCATGTGGCTCTCCATTCGGGATTGTTGTAAGAGATATGTTGTTAGACCGAACGACAGCTAATGACAACAATAATCAGCGCAACAATCTTGCTATTTCTGCGTGGGGGAATTATGGAGAGGGTGGAGGCGTTGCACCAAATTGCACCATCTTGCACGAAGGCACACGTAACCTGTTGATTCTAAATGGCGGAGAGAGTGGGATTCGAACCCACGTTAGAGTTTCCCCTAAACACGCTTTCCAAGCGTGCGCCTTCAACCACTCGGCCATCTCTCCCTGGGAATCGTGTTGCGCGTCAGCCGCCTTTTTTGCGAGGCGGCTGAGGGCAAGACGCTTTCAGTGTAGCAGCAGACTCGCTGTTGTCTACGCTACCCTAAATCGAACTTCTCGTTGTGCAGAGTCGGGTCGCTCTTGACCAGGACGGGACGGGCGAGAATTTCTTCCAACTCCTCCAAATACTGGTTGTCTTTCGCCTTGAGCACCTTCGCGACATCGGGGTGGACGCGTAACATGACGTCTTTGCCTTCGAGCGCCTTCGAGATCTTTTGTGCTTCGACGAGAATCTCGCCGATGACGGTTTGCACGCTCTTGACATAGCCGGCACCTTCGCAATGCGGGCAGGGCGAACAGAGGGTCCGCTCCAGGCTTTGCTTGACGCGCTTGCGGGTGATGGCCACGAGGCCGAAGTCGTTGAACTGCAGAATCTTGTAGGGCGCTTTGTCGGAGCGCATAGCTTCTTCCAAAGCCTGCATTACGCGCTGGCGGTTCTTGCGCTCATCCATATCGATGAAATCGACCACAATGATGCCGCCGAGATCGCGCAAGCGCACTTGGCGCACGATCTCTTTCACCGCTTCAATGTTGGTCTTGACGATGGTATCTTCCAGACGATTTGACTTACCGACGAACTTACCGGTGTTTATATCTATGGCTACCAATGCTTCGGTTTGATTGATGACGATGTAGCCGCCCGACTTGAGCCAGACCTTGGGGCGGAGCGCCTTTTCGAGTTCCTGCGTGATATTGAAGGCGTCGAAAACGGGAGCGCTGCGCGTGTACATTTTCACGCGGTTGACTAGCGCCGGCTGGTGGCGCTGCATGAAGTTGACAACACTTTCGTAGAGATCTTCGTTATCGACCCAGATGGCTTTGAACTCTTCGGTGACCTGATCGCGCAGAATGCGCTGCACGATGTCGAGATCGTAATGCAGGAGCGCGGGGGCGGGTTTCTTTTCAGCTTTCTGACGGATGTCTAACCAGAGGCTGTAAAGATAGGCCATGTCGGCGGCGATTTCTTCTTCGGGGACACCTTCGCCAGCGGTGCGAACGATAAAGCCGCCGGAGGTTCCTTCGCGATGCGTTTGCAAAATGCGCTTGAGGCGGAGGCGTTCTTCTTCGCTCGACACTTTGCGGGAGACGCCGAGGTGCGCAACGCTCGGCATAAAGACCACGTAACGGCCGGGGAGAGCGATGTGCGAGGTGATGCGCGCGCCTTTTTGGCCGAGGGGCTCTTTGGCGATTTGAACGATGATCTCTTGTCCGGGCTTAAGGAGCTCGGAGATGGAGGGCATAGCGGCGCGTTCGGGACGTTCGGTGGAGTGTTCTTCGACGGGTGCCGGTTCAGCACGGGGCTCGCGAGCTTCGCGGGGTGCGGATGATTCACGACGGCCACCTTCGGCACGGGGTTCGCGCGCTTCTCCTTGCGGGGTGGTTGCGGCGTTGCCGCCTTGGTTATTGAAACGACCGCTGCCACCACGACGGCGGCGCATGCGACGAGGGCCGCGGTGCAGGGCACGATTGCCCTGATCGCGCAACACGGCCGATTGGGGCTGCGAGTTCCCGGCTTCACCTTCATCCGGAGTTTCGGCGAGAGTTACATAAGGCTCGTCGAGGCCGTTTTCGAGGGCTTCTTCGATTTCGGGCGCGAGGTCTTCGAGTTCCGGCAGCGAGGCTTCGGCGGCGTATAGTTCGTGTTCATTGGCCTCGGGCAAGTCTTCAGGGTCTAAGTGCGTCGGGGCTAAGTGCACGGGCGAAGGATCGGTAAGGAAGCGTTCGGCGCGGAGGCGTTCTTCTTCGCGCTCATTAAAGGCGGCTGAGGTGCGATCGACGCCTAAATAAGAGGCGGCGCGGCCGAGGGCTTCATCACGCTCGCTGGGCGGAAGAGTGGGTTGATGGGAGAAGACTTGGTCACTGACCGTAATCTCGGCGGCTTCTTCGGCGATGGCGGCTTCGGCTGCGGGGGCGAGGGCAGGCGCAGGCGGTTCGGGTTCAACGGGAGTTGGAACTACGGTTGCTTCGACCACAACGGGTTCGGGAGCGGAGGGGGGCGGCTCAACAGGAAGGGCTGCCGGGGGTGCAGCTTGTTGTGGTTGCACGACGGGACGCGAGCGATATTTTGCTAGCGATTCGCCGGGGAGCACAATCACGTCTTCACGGACAACCGGGGTGAAGGTGGCTGCCGGTTCAGCGACTTCGTACTCAGGGGAAAAGGATGACGGTACTTCGACGGTGGGCAAAGTTTCGGATTGCGAAGGGGGTGCCGACACGCCGGAGTTGGGACGGGCGTACTTATTTTCCGGGAAATCGCGGCCACCGCGACGGCGACGGCGCGAACGTCTGCCTCGACGGTCACCACCACGGCCATCGTCTCCACGATCGCCACCGGCGGAAGGGCGTGGTTGTTGTTGCTGCTCGGACCCCGCACGCACTTCGCCTGTTAGCGTAGGGCTTTGTCCGTCCGCTGGCGGGGGGGTATCGCTTTCCTCGTCTTCTTCTTGATCGCTGGCTGCTTCGTCGGCGCCTAAGCTCTCCATATGAGCTTCGGTGGGGAGGACGAAGGCTTCTTGAGGAGCGCGGTCGCGGTCTTGATTATTAGCGCGCTCTTGATTGCCGCGGTCACGTCCGCCGCCGCGTTCGCCACGGCCGCCGCCACTACTACTACGCTCACTGCGCTCGTTACGCGGAGCGGGTTTATCATCCGTCAGCGTATCGATATCGTCGTGTTCTTCAAAGAAGTCGGAAACGTAAAGGAACGTGTCCCGTTCCAGGCCTAGGTCCACGAACGCGGACTGCATGCCGGGAAGCACGCGGGTCACCCGACCCTTGTGGATGCTGCCGGCGAGCGAATACTCGTTGGCACGCTGAAAATAAACCTCTACCAGCTGATCCTCTTCGAGGATAGCTACTTTCGTCTCGTGGCGATTGGAGCCAATCACCAGTTCCTTACTCATCTCTTCACCGCCTTCTGAGGGCCGATGAGAGAACTCTAGTACTCCGGATATAAATGGCGCTTCTTATTTCTCGACAAGGGAAATAAGGGCAAAAAATTTAGATTTCTCAACGCGAATGGAGACTTGCTCGGTAACATTCGCGCTGTCCTAACTCACAAATCCTGTCACCTATCCGAAATCTTTCGTCTCCCAGTTCGACTCCTCTGCCGAACCGGCTCCCGCGTGGGAAGCCGCTCAAAATTAGTTAACAAACCTACGCAACCTGACGCCGTTTACCAAACCCAGCATCAAGAAAATCGACCACGTATTCGATCCGCCCGAACTCATCAGCGGAAGCGGAATTCCAGTGATAGGCATTTTCCCCACCACCATTCCCACGTTTACCAACACGTGGAACAAGAGTAAAGCAGCAACGCCCATACACACATACAACCCGGCTCTATCGTTCGCCGTTTGAGCGTTCTGCACAACCTGCATAATCAGCAGAAAATACAACACTAACGCGATCACAATTCCAACAAAACCATGCTCTTCCGCGAAGGAAGAGAAGATGAAATCCGTATGCGGCACGGGCAGAAATCCCAAATGTGTCTGAGAACTCTCTTTAGCACCACGGCCCCACATCCCGCCGTTACCGACAGCGATGCGTGACTGGATCACCTGAAAACCTGTCCCTTTCGGATCTCGCTCGGGATACTTAAAACTCACCAAACGATCCCGCTGGTAAGGCTTAAGCAAATTGTAGCCGATCGGTAAAGTGACAGCGAGGGCCGCACAGATAATTAGGAGTTGTTTCCAGCGTAAGCCAGCCATCAAAACACCCGCCACCAGGATGGGGACATAGGTGAGGGAGGTTCCCAAATCGGGCTGTTTCATGACTAGAGCCATGGGGAATCCGACCAGGAAACCGAGCTTTCCGAGGTCGCCCCAGGTCAATGTTGTGCCGGGGCGCACAAATTCGACGAGATAGCGCGCGATGGCCAAAATCAGCACGATTTTGACAAATTCAGAGGGCTGCAGGGTGAAGCCGCCGATTCTGATCCAGCGGGTCGAACCGAAAACCTTGTTGCCGATGAGCGTGGTGGCAAACAGCAGACCGATGACGCCCCCGTAGAGGTAAAGAACCTTGCCCATGAGCGATTGGTAACCGATCACGGCGATACCCCACATCATGATGAGACCGGTGATGACCCAGATGATTTGCTTCTGCCAGGCGCCGTCCCACTTGGTGCCGTTGGTAGCGCTGTAGACCTGAATGATTCCCAACCCGGAAAGGATGAGAGTCACGATGATGAGTGGCCAATCTAATTCTTTGAAAGCGCGGTAGCCCATTATTCTTTCGGCTTGGCCTCCGCGAAGTGCGTCGGCAACAAGGTAGTGGCGGAAAGGCGGTCTTGGATCTCAGTTTGAAGTTCGAGACCTTTGGCTTTGCGCTCTTTTTTGTCGAAATAGGCTTTCATTACGTCGCGCACGATCCAGGCGGCTCGGTCGCCGTGTTCACCATTTTCAAACAAAGCAACCACGACGATCTCAGGCGCTTCTTCGGGGGCATAGGCAATAAACCAGGCGTTATCTTTCATGGCGCGGCCGGCCGCGGTGCCTTTTAGAAACTTGTTGGAGGCGAGTTGCGCGGTGCCGGTTTTGCCGCAAACCTTAATTCCGGGCAAGGCCGCATTGTGTCCGGTGCCGCCCGGTTCGTTGACTACCGCGTACATACCATCAATCACTTTTTCGACGTTCTCGGGGTTGAAGTGGCCGGTTCGAAGCACTTTGGGCGCGGTGCCGAAGGTGAGATGCGGCTGCATCCATTTGCCGCGATTACCCAAACCACCTTCCGCGACTGCTAGTTCTAAGGGCGAGACGGTGATGGCACCTTGGCCGATGCCCACCGAAATGGTTTCGCCGGCGTACCACTTTTGCCGTGACAAGCGCAGTTTCCATTTAGTGGACGGCATGGTGCTCTCGCGCTCGTTAGGCAAATCGATGCCGGTCTTGCTGCCGAAACCCGCCATTTCGGCATACTCGGCGAGGCGGTCAATACCCAACTTGTTTGCCACGTTGTAGAAAAAGACGTCGCAGCTTTCTCTTAAAGCTCGATGCAGCGAAATGTTGCCATGCCCGGTGTGTTTCCAGCAGCCATAGTAGTTGCCGTAAAAAGAAGCGCCGCCGGAACAGTGAAATTCGGTTTCATCATTGATCGTTCCGGTTTCGAGGCCGGCGAGAGCGGTGAATGGCTTGAAAGTTGATCCGGGTGCGAACTCGGCTTGGGTAGCGCGGTTCAAGAGGGGCTTGAACGGATCGTTCATGATCTCGTTCCAGTCTTTGCGGCTGATCCGGCCAGTGAACTTGTTGGGATCGAAGGTGGGCGCGCTCATCATGGCGAGCACTTCGCCGGAGCGCGGATCTAGCGCCACGACAGCGCCGTGCTTGCCTTGCATTGCCAACTCGGCGACGGCCTGCAAATCAAGATCGAGGGTCGTTCGCAGGTCTTGACCTGGCTGCGCCGGCTGGGTGGTTTCCATCTGACGCTCGTGGCCGAAATTGTCCACCTGAACGCGCTGCTGACCATCGATCCCGCGCAGGGTCTTATCGTATTCTTTTTCGAGGCCGTCTTTACCAACGATATCGCCCTGATGATACTCACTGAACTGCGGCAGATTCAGATCGTTTTCGCTGATTTCACCGACGTAACCGGTTACGTGGGCGGCGAAACCGTTTTGTGGATATTGCCGGCGCCAGGATTGAATTAGCTGCATTTCAGGATAAGCGCTTTCGTCCTGATGAGCTTCAATCCAAGCGATTTCATCGCGGGTCAATTGATCTTTAATAATAATTTGCGGACGGGTGTTGTGACGAATGGCCACGGCGAGATCGCCATAATCGAGCCCCAGCGCCGAAGAAATCGCCGGTAAATGTTCGGCTTTGATTTGGTCGCGGTTCAGGAGCAACGAATAGGAGGTGCGGTTATCGACGATGACGCGGCCGTCCCGATCAAGAATCTTGCCGCGGGCCGCTAAGAGTGGAGTGCTCTTGATGCGATTTCGCTCGGCTGCTTCGACGTACTTTTCGGGGTCTTGCACCTGCAACTGCCAAAACCCGGACACGAGGAATACGAAAACTAAGACCGTTAAATATTGGAAGACGGCGACTTTGCCGGCGAAATCTCGCGGATCATCTCGATACGCAACATCCGGCGCGGAACTTTGTATGCGGGCTCGTTCGTTCTCTGGTGCCACTTGTTACATTTGCCTTAGCGTTCGTCGGATAACTTCATTCTATCGAGAATCAAATAGAGGGGTAGCGCAACGGCCACATTAAAAGCGCCGTGCAGGAGTGTGAGCTGCGTATCGAACGGAACGATTTGCTGGAGCAAAGCGCGCCGCATGACCCAATAAAAGAATGCATGAAAACAGTAGAAAAAGAAACAGAGCACCAGGCGGATGAGCGAATTGCCAACGTTAAACCGCTGGCTGACGGAAGCGGCAAAATAACCGACCAACGTCTTTGTAATGCCATACATGCCGATGGGCAAATTGGCGGGCGAAAGAGAATCTTCGGAAATACCGACGAAAGCGCCAAACAGCAGCGCGGGCACAGGATCGGGCCGCATGAGACCGAAATAAATGGTAAGCAGTAAGGGAACTTCGAGCCAGACGGCGCTTGGAATCAGCCGCGGCAGATAGAACTTACTAATAATCGCTATTAGCGTCAAAACCACCAGACCCGCTACTTGAAAGCGGCTGAAGAGGCCATCGGAACTGCGGCGTGAGCGGAGGAGGTGATCGCTGCTTTCGTTCATTGTGGCTGAGTGGCGTTCGGGTTAGAAGCTGACGGCTTCGGGGTTACGGGTTGGGTGGCGGTTGGGCGCGGCGAACCGAGCGGAAGATTTGGCTTGGGTGCCGTGGGACGAACGGCGGGCGGATGCGTGGCGGTAGCGTGATTGGGGGCGCCGGTGGCCGTTGAATGGACCACTGGAGCACCTAGAACCACAGGTCCAGTTTGGGTTGGCGGCGCAGTGGCGGTTGGCGGAGGAGTTGAAGCGGGACTGCCGGGGGTCAGACCCGCGGGAGCTACAGGTTTGGGCGCGGGCTTAACGTTGTAGTTCGGCATGTTCGAATACATTGCGCCATAAACGTGGTCCTGTTGTTTGCCTAGCTGTTCGTACTTCTGAATCATCTTGTCGGCTTCAGTTTGGCCCGGGCCCGCCGGGACGCCGGTAAGATCTTTGCTATCTGGCGGAGGCGGCACGAGTGGCGGCGCCATCTTTTCCTCGGGCGGAACGGCCGTGGGTATGGGTTGGTGCACACCTTCCAAAACCACCAGGACTTCCTCCACGCCACCCGGCGCACCGCTCAGATTGAGGCGCACATCTTTCATGCCATTGCCTTGGGCCACACTCAGCGTTGTGCCGACGGGAAATCCGCGCGGGAACACGCGATCCTCACCCGACGTATAGAACCATTCGCCAACGGCTATGTCTTCTTCGTTCTGAATCTGCTCTACAACGCAATGCCCGCTGCCGCAGTTCAAACTGCCGTGAATATGGCCGCGCTGCGATTCCACGCCGACCTTAAAAGTGGAATCGGTTACCAATAATACTTGCGATGCCAGCGGATAAACGGCCGCCACTTTGCCGACAATGCCGTTGGGCGTCACCACCGCCATACCTTTTTCGATGCCGCTGGTGGACCCGCGATCGATGAACACGGCCTTTGCTGTGGATACGGTGCTATCGCCGATCACGCGGGCTGCCACGGTCTTGGATGGAGTCTTCGCCTGAAAAATAGTCAGGGCGCGTGCATGTTCAGCAGTCGCCAATTGATTGCGGTAAAAAACGTTCTCCATGCGCAGCTTGTCGTTGTCGGTCTTTAATTTGCTGTTTTGCTCGCGCACGTCCAGCAGCAGAAAGTAATCCTTCATGAAGCCGACTGTATTGTGGCGAATTGCCTCGAAAATGCCAGAAAAGGGGGTTACGGCGCTGACGGCCCAAACGCGAATCAAGCGCTCATCGCGGCCGGTTTTCACTTGGTAGGCCAAATAAAGCACCTGCACCATGACAACAACCACCAGCACAACGAGACTACGGTAGCTTCGATAGCGGTTAAATATCGCGTCCATGGCTATTGATACCTAGAGGCAGTTCGGGGCTCGGCCTTGCAACCGGCTTGCCCCAATACACCGTGGGCCATTTACTCGATCGCGATCCGGCGCAGAAGCTTGAAATCCGTGAGCATCTTGCCTGTCCCTAAAACGACCGAAGCCAGGGGATCTTCAGCAATCGATACAGGAAGCCCGGTCTCCTCCCGGATTCGCCGGTCTAAGTTCTTAATCAGCGCGCCACCGCCCGTCAACACAATCCCTCGATCACTAATGTCAGCACTCAATTCCGGCGGGGTCCGTTCCAGCGCCACGCGGATGGCATTCAGAATAGTCGCGATGCATTCGGAGAGCGCTTCACGGATCTCGCTGTCTTCAATTGTAACGGTTTTCGGGACGCCTTCAATCAGGTTGCGGCCTTTGATTTCCATCGTCAATGGCCGATCGAGCGGATAGGCTGAACCAATCTGAATCTTGATTTGTTCCGCCGTCCGTTCGCCGATCAACAGATTATATTTGCGCTTCAGGTAATTCATGATGGCATCGTCCATCTCATTGCCCGCCACACGTACGGATCGCGAATACACAATGCCAGAAAGAGAAATTACTGCCACGTCAGTGGTGCCACCGCCAATATCCACCACCATGTTGCCCGAAGGCTCGGTAATGGGCAAGCCAGCGCCAATGGCAGCCACCATGGCTTGCTCCACCAGATGCACTTCACTGGCCTTAGCACGATAAGCAGATTCGCTCACCGCGCGTTTTTCCACTTGCGTGATCTCGCTGGGAACGCCTATGACAATGCGCGGATGCACTAGCATCTTGCGTCCGTGCGCTTTGTGAATAAAGTAATTCAGCATGCGCTCAGTTACTTTAAAATCGGCGATGACGCCATCTTTCATAGGGCGAATGGCGACAATGTTGCCAGGTGTGCGCCCCACCATATCTTTGGCTTCTTTACCGACTGCTTCGATCTCTCCGTTATTCTTGTTTATGGCAACAATGGATGGTTCATTGACAACAATACCCTTCCCCTTGGCAAAGACAAGGGTATTGGCCGTTCCGAGATCAATGGCCAAATCGGACGAAATGAGGCTAAATAAGGACCTATAATTCATGGATAACCGGAGTGTGAATTACTGCGGATTCACTCCGAGGGTAACATAGGTATACACTCGTCCGCAGTGCTCCACAAGAACTTTATTTTCAAATGCTTGCGATTTCTTTTCTATGACTAGGCGAGACTGCCTCACCATTGGGGCGGCAATGCTTTCCGCTGCTTGTACCCCTATTAAACGAACGGGCTATCTAGGATATGCCTTGATTGCCACCTCCGGCGACAATTCGCTGGCTGTGGTGGACCTTGCTACCTTCCGTCTCTTCAAAACAATTCCGCTGAACGGCGCTCCTACGGCCGTTATTCCGGCAGCTCACCGGAACTATGTGCTGACCCCGTCTACGGATAGTGTGCATATTCTGGACCGAAATCTCTCTCTTACTTCCTCCCATCGGCTCAGTGAGGGAATTAGTGAGATCAGACTTTTCCCAGATTCGTCGGCTTTGGTCGCCTCCGCCCGACCGTCACGGGAAATTCTCGTGGCCGACCCCGCCTCGCTGAAAGTGAACCGCCGCATTAAATTGACTGCTGAACCGGTCGATCTGGACCTATCCACGACTGGCCATGTGGCGGTTTCCACCGGGGCGCACGGTACGTTGGAGTTGCTGCATGCGGCCAGCGGCCAACGCTATACCATTGATACGGGGGGCCCTGTTGGTAGCGTCCGTTTTCGCGCTGACGGACAGCTCATCCTCGCGGCTCGGCCCGACAAACGCACTATCCTTGGCATTGACGTGGCTACGCAAAAGGTCGTGGCTGAACTTCCGCTGGCCATGGAGCCCGAAAACCTTTGCTTCAACGCCGACCAAGGCCAACTCTTTGTCTCCGGCAAAGGCATGGACGGGGTTGCCATCATCTTCCCGTACGACACGATGGAAGTGGAGCAAACCTTGCTGGCCGCGCGCAATCCCGGCGCCATGGCCACTTCGGACGCTCCCGCTTACCTATTCATCGCCAGCACCAACGGCTCCGATATCAGCATTTTGAATATAGACACCCGCAAGCTTGTGGGGGTGGTGGATGTAGGCGGGCAGTCTGAATTTATCGCCATCACTCCAGACAATCGCTTCGCTCTCGTACTGAATAAAACTTCCGGCACCATGGCCGTGATTTACATCCCAAGCATAAAGGCGACCCGCGAAAAGAAAGGCCTTTCGCTATTCACCTTGGTGGATGTGGGCGCCAAACCGGTGCACGTCGCGGTTGTGTCACGCGAAGCATGAAAGCCCGGCGCAGTTCCTATAATGGTTCTTACCTCCTTCTCAAAGTTGCTGAATGCTGAAACCTTCTGTTAAACCCAACAACCCTTGCTTTTCCTCCGGTCCTTGCGCCAAAAGGCCCGGCTGGTCTCTCGATGCGCTGAAAGAGGCGACGCTTGCCCGCTCACACCGCGCTAAAGGCGGTAAAGCGAAACTCGCCGCCGTGATCGAGCAAAGCAAGGCGCTGCTCGAAATGCCGAAAGACTACCGGTTAGGCATTGTGCCCGCTTCGGATACCGGCGCTATTGAAATGGCGCTGTGGTCGCTGCTGGGAGAACGTGGGGTGGACGTCTTCGCGTGGGAAAGCTTTGGTTCCGCCTGGGCGAACGATTGCCAAAAGCAGCTGAAGCTCAAAGATGTGCGGACATTCAAAGCCGATTACGGGAAGATTCCTGATCTGAGGCAAGCTGATTGGACTCGCGACGTACTCTTCACTTGGAACGGCACCACTTCCGGCGTGCGTGTGCCCAATGGAGATTGGATTTCCGCGGACCGCACCGGCCTTTCCATCTGCGACGCGACATCCGCTGTTTTTGCGATGCCTATGCCGTGGAGCAAGCTGGACGTTGTCACTTGGTCTTGGCAAAAAGTCATGGGAGGCGAAGCCGCGCACGGGATGATCGCGCTTTCGCCGCACGCCGTGGAGCGTTTGGAATCTTACACGCCGACGTGGCCGCTGCCCAAGATTTTTCAGATGACCAAAAGCGGCAAGCTGGTGGAAGGCATCTTCCAAGGCGAGACAATCAACACGCCGTCGATGCTGTGCGTGGAAGATGCGCTGGACGGATTGAAATGGGGCCAGCAGATTGGCGGGCTTACAGCGCTTATCGCGCGTTCGGAAGGCAATTTAGAAGCGCTGGAAGAATGGGTGGGGCAGGCTGGTTGGATTGGCTTCCTTGCTGAGAAGAGGGAAACGCGGTCGAATACTTCGGTATGTCTCAAGATTGTTGATCCGTGGTATGCGTCACTTCCGGCGGACGAGCAGGAAAAAGGCGCGA
>Ga0302319_10017507_pt1 | contig 13116 bp, 8 predicted proteins | sample Bog_T0_2_FD_203319 | JGI IMG/M metagenome (GOLD analysis project Ga0302319, IMG submission 203319) | Peat permafrost microbial communities from Stordalen Mire near Abisko, Sweden - Bog_T0_2 | ecosystem: Environmental > Terrestrial > Soil > Wetlands > Peat | place: Sweden: Abisko, Stordalen Mire...
CAGCCCATTTTTAACGCTTAGGCACCAAAAGCGAAAGGCGGATGAAAGGTCAAGGCCGAAGCACCGCTAAAAAACAAACAACCTGCTTCGTTTATATAGCCTTGAACTTTTAGTCCGCCGGTCGGTAAATTTGCCGGATGCGGTGAAATGGGTATTTTCTAATTTTGGATAGGAAAGGGCAAGTGTGTTGTGAAGGTTCACTCTTGCCGCGTGTCGGGCAAAGCGGGTGAAGTAATGACCCCCGGGATACCGGGGATTAATGGATGAACCTGCTTTGCCCGAATGGCTGGCTTTATCAATTAGACTGAATTTTTAGTGCCTTTAAACTATCCGCTTCTCTTTCAAGTTGTTTAATGCGTAATTCCGTTGCCTGTCCTTTTTGATACCTTTCTATGCTGTCCGTCCTGTAGCTGTTAATATCGGCCACCTTAAAACTATCAAGGTCATTAATCATATCCAGTTTGCCTGTTTTATCCTGTTTAATATAATTCCAGTACCACAAATTACGGTAACGGGTGTTTTCGCTATTCATATATCCCGATGTTCGTAGATTGTATCTACGAATTGGCTATGCTGGTAGTCTATGACTACCGTGCCATGCTTATGTTTGCCCGCCCGGGTCCCTAAACCGAAAATTAATCCTCAAGTGTAAACTTTTTTCAGGACGAGGCACATATCTTAATTAACACAAAACTGAAACACGCTGATTATAAACAAAATATAGCGATGGAGTGTAAAACATCAATTTTAAAATAATTGATTATTAGATACTTACATTTATTTAGCCATTTGATTAAAAGCAACACACTTGATAATCAGCGTGTTTCATTTTGTTCCGGGCGTTCCATGTGCAAAAATGGAACACTTGGTAGCAGCCCCTCAGGAGCCAAACCCCGTACCTGGCGATCTTGGGTATGGGATTTTTTATGCCTTTAACCCAAAACCGCACGCCCCAATGCCCTCCGCCGGTTCAACATACGCTACACCCGCCTCCACCGCTGCCGCAAGCGTCCTCGCTTGTGGCCCGCATGTTTAGTAGCCGCCATACCAGTCGCCGCAATTTCAAAATGCAGCCAATTTTGTAATTTTAACCCATGAGCTGTAGGTATCGGTTTATTTGCACAGTTAATTACCTGAAGGCGGGCCACCCCGATAAATCGGGGCGGCAGCGGGGATTGCTACTATTTATCATCGGTCAATCCATTAAATTTTCTGTCGCACAAACCATTCAACATATTGCGGCAGTGCTGTGCCGGCATAATAAGGCAGGTTCATCAATAAATACGGTTTTTTATTAGGTGTGATGGCTTTCTCTACCTTGAAGGCACCTGCGTACATCCGAATGGCATAAGGATGGTCTGCGGCTTCTATGAATTGATGGAGTGATTTTAAACTACCTGTACTGCCTGATTTTATTTCTATGGGAATAACAAACTTGCCATAAGCGTACAACAAATCAACTTCTGCATTGGACTGGGCTTTTTCTCTCACCCAAAAATTCGGTGTGTGCGCCGAAATACTTTGGAGGGAAATCAGTTCCTGTGTTACCAAATGGGGTATAACCGCCCCTTTGTAAGCGCTGTTCAAATCATCCATAGCCAGCATTTCTGCCTGGATGCCTAAAGAATAATTGACCAGGCCGGTATCCAGGAATTGCAAACGCGGCGCTTTCCTCAAATCGGCCTTCAATGGTGGGTGCAGGTCTGTGGTTGGATAAATCAAACGCACAATCTTCGCCTCGTCAAGTGTCCTGAATGCTTCTCCAACCTCCCGTGACCGATAGTTGGAATTTCCAAAGCCCTGAAACTTTACACGTTCGTCCAGGTAGAGCGGTGCAGTATCCATTAAATATTTAATGATTTTCCTTTCTGTATCGTTGGATGTATATTTTTCTACATCATTTTTATAGGTAGCCCAAATGCTCTCATAAATAATTGGCAAATCTGAAAGGCTATGTTTCTCAATGTCTGTTTTTATTACTTCGGGCATTCCTCCGATAATCGCATAGCGATGAAAGGCATCCATTAAGGTTTGATGTGCAAAAGGTTTTACCGGTACCTGCTGCAATTGTTTTAGCAAAGCTTGTTTTCCGGTGGCATCCAGGTATTCCTGGAAATTCAGCGGGTGGAGATATAAGAATTCCACACGGCCTACCGGGAAGCTATGCACTTTCTGCATGGCAAATTCCAATAGTGAACCTGCACTGATGACATGAAGCGCTGGTATTTCTTCATAAAAAAAGCGCAATAGCTGGATGGCCTTCGGGCTCTCCTGTATTTCATCGATGAATAAAAGGGTATTTGTGACAACCGATGAAGGGATATTATTTGCTAAAAATAAAGCTTCAAAAATGGTTTGAACATCATCAAAGTCATCAAAATAACGGCGGTCTGCCGGTTTTTCCAGGTTGAGTACAATAGTGTGTGTATACGTTTCGGCAAAATTACGTATCAATGTGGTTTTGCCAACCTGACGGGCGCCCCTTATAATAAGCGGTTTACGGGCGGCACTTAATTTCCAGCGGTTAAGATGATTTTCAATGCTTCTTTTAAAAGCCATAATAGCGAAAATTGCAGCAAATGTAACAGAATAAGTGCAAATTTACGTTATTCTTGTAATAAAATAAGCCCTATTATGGCATATTTTTGTAACAAAATAAAGTCAGTATAATTTAATTTGTAGCAGAATTTAAAATCCACCCCGATGTCTGAAGTTTGACCTCCCCCCTGCTGGCCGCAGCATATTGTCCGAATGTCCCCGGTCGCGGATGGCTTTGCCTATAGTTTACAAAACATTACCAAATTAATATCGCCATTTTGTCGCCCGAGGGGCTCTTGAAAAGGACGCTGCAATGGCATGCTAATGTGAAACATAGGTTTCGTCGGTGGCTATAATTGAAGATATTCTTGCCTTATTAACAGCATTGGGCAGCGCAGGGCCGTCTGCGACAGACATTACGGAGACTCAAAAAAGGTACCAGGTGTTCGATCCGGGTACCGTTAAAACACCTTTTATTTACCGTTAAAACACCTCGTTTTTTATATATTTTTGAGATACCTTAGTAACGGGATTTACCTGTACAATACTTTATCGTTACCAAATAAAATTAAATACCAATTCTATGAACCCGAGAAAAACTGCCGGTTATGGCTGGACCCCCGACCTACCCGATCACCGGGACATTAAGTACGCAGCTGTAAGACCGACACTTGCCGTGCTGCCCCCCCTGGTTGACCTTCGTCCGCAATGCCCCCCGGTTTACAACCAGGGACAAATCGGTTCCTGCACCGGCAACGCAATTGCAGGCGCCGTGGAGTTTGAATTAAAAAAGCAAGCCACTAATGTATTTATGCCTTCGCGACTTTTCATTTATTATAATGAGCGGGTTGCTGAAGGTGATCCCGGGGTAGATAAAGGTGCAGCTATTCGCGACGGCATGAAAAGTGTAGCCCAACAAGGTGTATGTGATGAAAATCTCTGGCCTTATACCAGTGATGTATTTACCGCGCCGGCTGGCAATTGTTACCAGGCCGCGCTTGCCAACAAGGTTGAACAATATCTTTCGCTGGATAATACGGATGTAAACCAGCTTAAATCGTGCCTGGCCAATGGAAATCCTTTTGTTTTCGGCTTCACTGTTTATGAAAGTTTCGAAAGTGCGGCAGTAGCTGCAAGCGGTGTTTTGCCGATGCCTGCACCCGCTGAGCAAACCGTTGGCGGGCACGCTGTTCTTGCAGTAGGCTATGACGATTCACGGAGCGCTTTTATTGTTCGCAATAGCTGGGGGACGGGCTGGGGCAATGCCGGGTATTTTTATATGCCGTATTCGTATATAACAAGCGCTGACCTGGCCGATGACTTTTGGGTAATTAAGCTGGTGGAATAACCAACGTCCCAAAATGTCTATTAATGCCTGTTTTTAAATGTGATTAAACCATTCCTGGGGAATTAAGGCGGGGGCGTTGCCGTTTACGCTATAATTTAATTTTAGTGTAAAACCACCGCCGCCCTCTATAAAATTTAGCAGAAAAGGTTGCAGTCCTTTACGCAAAGCTACCTGCCCGTTTTTTTCAATGGCCGAATGTAAACCATCATTGTTAACTACTTCCCGGTTTGCTATGTAAAGCACGCCGCCGTCGTCGCAGGTTAGGTAAAAGCTATAAATACCATCAGCCGGTATGTCAATGTAACCATTATAGCTCAACCCGAATGACGGGGCTTTTACGGTTGCCGGCACGGTAATATCAGCGGCGATAAACGTACTGTCAACGTGTGCATGGGCCAACAAGCCTGTTTCTTTAAAGAAGTCTTTGTAATAATTGCAAATTAAACCCGGCTTTGTATTCCCTGCTGCTACCGGCGCGGCATAGTCCTGCTTTGAATAGTGGAGGGTATAAATATCACCCCTTAAACTATTCGGCGTAAAGGCAGCCAGCTTAATGGTTGTAGACTGGCTGATTACCAATGACTGTTTTAATTCTGTTGAACTGGTTGCGGGGAGGCTTCCGTCCGAAGTATAAAAAACACGCATTCCGGGCAGGGGCTTGTTGATTGTTAATGTATCCCTTGAGGTGAAAACGTTTTCGGTTATTATGCCCGGCAAATCCGGTAGCCGGTAATGAACGTGCAATGCGTCGAGCCGGGGATATTGTTGTTTGAGGCGGCTCGAATAAGAATCGTAAAGGCTTGCGTTGTTTGTCCACAGTAATTCTGAAAGGGCGGTCATCCTGGGCATATACATATAATCGGCCCGATTTTCCGACGGTATCCTTTCCGACCAAAGCTGGGCCTGCGCGCCGATTATCGCTTTAGCTTCCCCGGTATTTAACTTTGCGGGAATAGGATTAAAATGGTAAATTTTATAAAGGGAATACTGGTCGGGTTGGCTGTCGAAGTATAATGGCTCACCTGGCGCCATAATTACGGTGTTCCCATTTTTTGCCGCTTTAACCGGCGCGTCGGGAACCCAACCCCGCCAGTACATTACAATTGCAGAAGAACTTATACCCCCTTCTAATATTTCGTCCCATCCAATCAGTTTCCGGCCTTTTGAATTGAAGAATTTCTCCATCCGGTTAATAAAGTAACTCTGCAGCGCGGGTAAATCTTTTATACACTCACGTTGCATTAATGCTTTGCAGGCGTCTGATTTTGCCCAGTCTGACCGGTCGACCTCATCGCCGCCGATGTGGATATACTTCGACGGGAAAATATCCATAATCTCCGAAAATATATTCTCAGCAAATTCAAAGGTGCTTTCGTTGCAGGGGCAAATGGGTTTTGAAAACAGTTCGCCAAATTTATTGACCCCATTACAGGTTAAAAACGGATAAGCGGTAATTGCCGCCATCATATGGCCCGGCATATCTATTTCCGGGATAATATCAATGTACCTCTTCGCGGCGTAAGCCACCAGGTCTTTCATTTGTTGCCGGGTATAAAATCCACCGTAAAGCGTTTTGCCGTCTTTATGGATAATATGCTCCGGGTCAATCGCGAAATCGGGGTTATCTTTCGCGGCTTTCATCGCAGCGCTGTCATTTCTGTCGAAGGTTCGCCAGGCGCCTTGCTCCGTTAATTTCGGATACTTTTTTATTTCAATGCGCCAGCCCTCATCATCCGTTAGGTGCAAATGAAGTTTATTCATTTTATAAAGGGCCATAACGTCAATAAACTTTTTGAGATATTTTATAGAGAAAAAATGACGGGAAACATCCAGGTGCATACCTCGCCATGAATAAGCTGGCTGATCGGCAATGGTTACCGCCGCTAAACTTATCTTACTAAATCTTGCATCGTTGTGTGCTTCTAAGCTTAAGGGCAGCAACTGCCGTATTGTTTCAACTGCCCTGAATATGCCCGCATTTTCACCCGCCGAAATTGTAATGCCGGTAGTTGAAATGTTCAGCTTGTATCCCTCGGGCGCGGTAATTGAAGGATCATATTTAACAATAATCCCCCTGCGGCTTGTTTTTGCGGATATAACCGACAAAACATGCAAGTTTTTCCCAAACAACGCGTTTAAGGCGGTGATTTCATTTCTAAATCTGCCGCCATCCTCTGGAATAATAAGAGTACTATTTGAAACAATAAATACCCCGGTACCTGCTGTAAGCGACGAAGGATAGGGAATTAACGGAAATCGACTACTGTCGGTTTGCGCCTTTACTGGTTTAATAGCAAAAAAAACAATCAATGCAGTTAATAAAAAAAGCTGTAAAAACTTGCTTGTTAACCGGTTTATTCTCAGGTGCTTGCCTATTTCATTAATGAAACTAAGGTATTTGTTAACCATGGGTTTTGATGCAAGTGTCGCGGTCATTTATTTTGATGTTTTTGTAATTACTATTTAGCTGCCGTGAATTTGAGCATTTTTTTCAATACACTTACACTATGCCCATATTTTTCGCATCGATTAGGCTAATGTTTCAATTCAGCAAAATTACACCAGTGTCTCTTTCCGTTCTGATTATTAGCAGTCCGCCGCAGCGAATCAGTACGCAGGGACATCCCCGCCCTGTATTTGTTTCAAAAATCGGTTTATATTCAAATATAGCTATCCGGGCTCTGACCTGGCGGGATACTGGGCCGGGCGGGTTATCTTATTGTTATTCTTTTGGCCGCCCAAAAAACAAAACATAGCCATCTGCATCCTTTACTTCAAACCCGCGCAAGCCGTCACTATTGTCCCGGAGAGTTTGCTGAAATGTTACACCTGCCGAATTGTATTCCTCAAATAAAGCATCCGGGTCAACCGCGGAAATATAAGCGTCCCAGGCCGCCCACTCATGCCGGGTATGATTGGGAATGGGTTTTATATCTTTAGCAATTGCCTTTAGCATAATGGAAACTGGGCCGCGGCCCACCATAGCCCAATAGGGGTCATCTTCGGGGCCTATATGCAACACTTCAAATCTGAGTTTATCCACATAAAAGGCCACCGAATCTTTTAAATTAGAAACAATAAAAAAAGGGGAAATGAAGTTTAGCTCTGACATTGTTTTTGTTTTTATGACAGGAAAAGCAGCGATACAATCTATTTCGAATTTAAGCAGTTAAAAGAAATAAGGCAAATAACGGAGGAGAAAAATAATTGCCTTTTTCACGAAAACAAAATACCTGGCGCATATTGCCCGTTGCATGTCCTTTTGATAAGCTTTTCGTTTATTCGGAAAGCCAGTAGAAAGGACCGGCCCGCTTAATTTTTTCCACCAAGTAGTTTAGCCAGCATCTTCTTACCGTTTTCGCTCTCCGGATTTAGGGCCAGCGATTTTTGATAATATTTTATTGCCAGTTCGTTGTCGCCTTTGTCCATATATCCTTCGGCATAACTATCCCATGCATTCCAGGACCCGGGAAAATCATCGGTGTTTTGCTTGAATACTGCCAGGGCATCGTCCAATTTTTTTACCCGGATAAGTGCGTAGCCCACGCCGTTCATGTCCTGTTCTGCTATCCGATTTGTGCTGTCGCTTGTTCGTTCATTTCTGTACCTGTCAAGCGCTGTAGCTGCGCCGCCCGCAATAATCGCTTTGAGCAACAAGCGCGAAGGCGCATTGTATCGTTCATAACCCAGGTTATCCAGCGAAGGATGGCTGCCGCCAACTGCATCAGCCAGTATTTCGCGGGCAATGCCCAGGCCGTTTGACCCGTTGGCAAAATAAACCACGGCATTTTTGGTCGATACCGATGCCATAAAGAAGGCCTTCGCATCGCCGTTATCGCCCCAATGCCAAAACCAGGTTCCATCGGGCGTGGTTTCCAACCCTACGCCAAGCCCCCAGGCCAGTGCCGGGTATTTTTTAGTAACCCTGATACCGGGGGACAGCATCTGCGCTATCGTACTTTTTTTAAGCCCGGTTCCGTTCAGCACAGCGATAATAAACTTTGCATAGTCGGCTGCATTAGTTGTAAGACTTGCCGCGGCATTTGCTTCTTCTGTAATGGCTTCAAGTGCGCCGCTTACTTTTTCAGTTCTCCCGGTCACCTTTCCGAATTCGTCGTGACGGTAGGCTTTGATACCTTCAAATTTTGTGAGCCATGTATAGCTGCTGGAATTCATGCCCAATGGTTTTAGTACAGTTTGTTGCATAAAATCCTCCAGCGGCATGCCGGTTATTTTTTCGACAACCTTTGAGAGATAAACAATACCCTCGCCTGAATAACTCCACTTTTCACCGGGGTTAAAATGTATTTGCAGAACTTTGCTGTTATCAAATTCGCGCCAGTTCGGAAATCCGGACCTATGGGTAAGCACATGCCTGGCCGTTACAAGGTTTATCCTTGGGTCGGGGACATTATAATTGTTGCCCAGGTATTTAGTCAGTGGTGTATCGAGGTTGAGTTTGCCTTCGTCCACCAGTTTGAGCACGCCATAGGCAAACACGCATTTACTTAGCGACGCCGCCTCAAAAACTGTTTGTGCAGTGACGGGTTTGCGCGTATCAGCGTTCATCACCCCAAAGGAACCCGTCCAAACCAGCTTGCCATAGCGGACAAGCGCAACCGACATACCGGGAATATCAGCCTTTTGCATTAAGTCGGGAACGTCTTTTTGAAGTTCTTCAATGGCATGTTTTGTGGTTGGCGCCTGCTGCGGCTTCGCATACAGACCTGTCAGTACCAGTAAAACAAAAAGCGGAGTGGTAATTTTCAAATTCATTATGTTTTATTCTGTGTAAATAAGCAACCCTGCATTGCCAAAATCTATGCCATTTGGCTAAGTGATTGAGAGTTTGTTATTTAACCTATAAATTCGATTTTCAACTGTACGTATTTGAACATTGCTGTATCAAAAGCAATCAGCTAAGGTATTTTCCCGGCCTACCCTGCAATCCATACGTTACATCTAAGGATACACTATGTTTGTCGTCGCCGGTTACAGAAGTCTTTGTTCCGTCGCCTGGTTTGCAGACAGAGAGGTTCTGTCCCTCAACAAGCTTTTCGTCCCAATTGCTAACGGGATTCCAGCCAAGTAGCGCGTAATTCCGGGCGGGCGTTACGCAAAAAGGCGGTTATATTTTGATACCCTTTTTCCATAATCACTCCTCACTTGTTTTTTTGAGAAAAGCAAATACTTCGGTCACAAAGCCGTCTGCATTTTCTTCGGCGACCCAATGGCCCGTATCCGGGATGCGTACAGCCGTAACATTTTCCGCCACCTTCTGCATCATGTCGTTCATAATGGGGCCGCTGGTGCTGATCTCACCACCCACCGCCAGAACAGGAACAGAAAGTTTTCCGTTTTTTTTTAAGACTTTCCCGTTTATTGACATTGTCCTGACCAAAGGCGCGGTATACATCCAAACCGGCGCGCATAACTCCCGGTGCAGAGTAGTCGGCTGCAAATATCTCCAGGTCTTCATTACTGAAAGCCCCGGAGTTCACCAAAACACTGCACCACAAGCGGACGAGTAACCGGATGATTTCTGCATTGCACACTAAAACCATTTGAACCTATTAATGTTCATCTTTCAACCGACGATAGTGAAGGGTCATTTGATGTATGGCGGGATTTCCTTTTAGGATAGCCCTGCCTTTAAAATTGTTCACGGCATATACTTTTGCGTTTGGCAGGCATAGTCAGGGCTTTGCACCGGCAATCCGTTTAAAACATCCACAAAACCTGTCGCTTGGCTTGCAGATTATAATACTTAACTATGGAACACCATTCCAACGGCGTTAAGGCTTTAAAAAAGAAGCCGGCACCGGTTGCTGCTACAAAAAACGATTCGACATCCCTTCCGTCACCGGAAGCGGCGAAAAAAACGATTTTATCACCTAACGGCCTTACGGGTACAGAGGCACAGGGCCGGTTGGAAAAATACGGGCCTAATGCAATGGCGGATACAAGCGTACATCCGCTGCAAATGCTATTTGAAAAATTCTGGGCGCCCGTTCCATGGATGCTTGAAGCTGCGATTGTGCTTGAATTGGCGCTTGGCAAATATGCCGAAAGTTCGATCATCGCTTTTCTGCTGGTGTTTAACGCCGCACTCGGATTGCTACAGGAAAGCCGCGCCCAGGCCACGCTTGCCGCGTTGAAATCACGGCTCGCCCGGACGGCATCCGTTCTGCGCGATGGCGTATGGAAAACCGTGGCCGCAACCGTATTGGTACCCGGCGATGTGATAAAGCTTTCTCTTGGCGGCGTGGTCGCGGCCGATGTAACGCTAACGGGCGGCGAAATTCTGCTGGACCAATCCATGCTCACAGGTGAATCAGTGCCCATTGAAGCCGGGCAGGGCGTTCAAACTTATGCCGGGGCTTTGGTGCGGCGGGGTGAAGCGGAGGCTGAAGTTACGGCAACAGGCCCCCGTACCAAATTTGGCCGCACTGCCGAATTGGTACTCTCTGCCCATGTAGAAAGCACACAACAGAAGTCGGTAGTGCACGTAGTGCGCAACCTGGCCATCTTTAATGGTTTCATGATCGTGCTTATGGTAGTCTTTGCATGGTTCATTAAAATGCCTGTTACTGCGGTCATACCGCTTGTGCTGACCGCTATACTTGCGTCGATACCTGTGGCGCTACCTGCCACCTTTACCCTGGCTTCCGCGATTGGCGCGCGTGCCCTCGCAAAGCTGGGTGTTCTGCCAACCCGCCTGTCGGCGGTGGACGAAGCAGGATCGATCGTTGTTTTGTGTGCTGATAAGACGGGCACACTGACCCAAAATGCATTAACCGTTACAACCGTTCACCCAATGCCCGGTTTTGATGAGGCGCAAGTGTTGTCGCTGGCGGCATTGGCAAGTTCTGATGGCGGAGATGATCCGGTTGAGGTAGCTATTCATTCGGCCGCTGCAGGCAAAAGCTCCTCCGATACGCCAAAGCTCGTGAAATTCACCCCCTTTGATCCTGCAAAAAAGATGTCGGAAGCCACCGCGACAGATTCGTCAGGTAACCAGCAATATATTGTAAAGGGGGCCTTTGCCACTATTGCAGCCCTGGTAAAGCCATCATCGGACGCGGCTGCTTCGGCAAATAAACTGGAGGGCCAGGGTTTTCGCGTGCTGGCGGTTGCTGCCGGGCCGCCTTCGGCAATGAAGCTTGCGGGGCTCATCGCCCTTAGCGACCCGCCGCGCAAAGACTCGGCGGCGCTCGTAACCGAATTACGTGGGCTGGGCGTAGGCATGGTAATGGTGACCGGCGATGCACCGGCTACAGCCGCCATCGTGGCAAAGGCGGTAGGGATTGACGGCGCCGTTTGTCCGCCCGGACCCATCCCAGGCGCCATACGGCCCGGGCAATTTGCTGTGTTTGCGGGTGTTCTGCCCGAAGACAAGTACAAACTTGTGAAAGCGTTTCAAAACGGCGGTTTTATTGTTGGCATGTGCGGCGATGGGGCCAATGATGCACCGGCATTGCGCCAGGCGCAAATGGGAATTGCGGTTTCTACGGCGACCGATATCGCCAAATCGGCCGCTGGCATGGTGCTGACCAAGCCCGGACTTTCGGGAATAGTGGCCGCGGTGAAGGAAGGCCGAACTACGTTTCAGCGTGTGCTCAGTTATACGCTGAACTCTATCACCAAGAAAGTAGTGCAGGTGCTTTTTCTGATAACAGGCCTGGTTATCACTCATCATGCGATACTGACGCCGTTGCTGATGGTCATCATCATGATAACCGGTGACTTCCTCGGCATGTCATTAACGACTGACAATGTACGCCCGTCACCGGCCCCGAATGCGTGGCGCATCGGCAATCTGACAATCGCCGGCGTAACTATGGGGCTCGGCGAGCTGGTTTTTTGCCTTGCCGTTTTTGCCTTCGGCGTTTATTGGATGAAATTAGATACCGGGGCGCTTCAAACGCTGGCCTTTGTTGCAATTGTGTTCGGCAACCAGGCCACTACTTATACTAATCGCGAACGCCGGCACCTATGGTCATCACGGCCCAGTAATTGGCTCATTATTTCATCAATGGCCGACCTGCTCATCGCTTCGACGCTGGCTATCGGCGGCATTGCAATGAAACCTCTGCCAGCACTGATGGTAGCAGGCACACTTGCAGGGGCCATAGTTTTCGCATTCCTGATGGATTTTGTGAAGGTTAGCGTTTTCCGTCGTCTCAAAATTACCTGACAGCACAAGGTAATCAGCTAATTTCCGGATTAGGATATTTGCCGGTATGGGCCTCATAAATGAGGGACGCGGGGCGATTGCGAGGCTCTTGACAAGCTTATTGTTTATTCGGGAAGCCCGGAACTCCGCCTACAGCCTTTTGTGCCGAAGATTCCGATACCTAACAAAACAGCTTCAAAGGAAAAAACAAGGTTTATTTATTCAGTTCATTACGATTTTACGAATGATATTATTCCCTGAGTCGGAGACATACAGGTTACCAGCCGCATCAGCAACCACGCCCCAGGGCCTGTTAAAAGAAGCGCTTAACAGCGCACCGTTCGCCGCACCTGTGGCGCCGCTACCGGCAATGGTAGTAACTACGCCATTATAGTCTACTTCGCAAACAAGGTTATTCGCTGCATTAACAGCATAAACATTGCCCGCCGGATATACCGTTACCCCAGCGGGGTAATTCAAATAAGCAAGATTAGCTACTGTGCCGTTTGTATTTATGTCCTGTACCTGATAAAAATCAGCAACAAAAAGTTTTCCGGCAGGTCCTACGGCTATGCTGGTGGGCGCAAAAAAGTAACCGGCGGTTGCGGTACCGGTTGCGCCTGCAATCGTAGTTACAACGCCGCCTGGGTTTACCATCCGGATCAGGTTATTTCCATAGTCAGCAACATAAACGTTACCGGCTCCATCCACAGCTACGCCCATCGGGTAGTTAAAGGTAGCTGCAGTTCCCGGGCCGTCGGCTGCACCCGTGGCGCCGTTACCGGCAAGGGTACTCACCAGCCCAGCCGGGGTTATCTTACGGATCATGTTATTAATGGCATCGGCAACGTAAACATTTCCGGCGGCATCTACGGCTACACCTCCAGGTTCACAAAAAGAAGCGGCCGTCCCCTGCCCATTGGCTGCACCCTGCGCCCCGCTGCCAGCAAGCGTGCTCACAACCCCGTTTGGACTTATCTTGCGGATCATGTTATTGCCCAAATCGGCAACATATACATTACCGGCTGCGTCTATAGCCATGCCCTCCGGCTCG
>Ga0302319_10017508_pt1 | contig 13116 bp, 9 predicted proteins | sample Bog_T0_2_FD_203319 | JGI IMG/M metagenome (GOLD analysis project Ga0302319, IMG submission 203319) | Peat permafrost microbial communities from Stordalen Mire near Abisko, Sweden - Bog_T0_2 | ecosystem: Environmental > Terrestrial > Soil > Wetlands > Peat | place: Sweden: Abisko, Stordalen Mire...
GTCGAGGGGCTCAAGGCCCTGAGTCTGTCGATGGGCGCCTCTCCCCGATAGGCTCGCTGGATTCGTCATTTCCCCTTGGCGTCCACTGTCCTCGCAGCGTTTGCCAAACGCCGCAAACGTCGCTATAACTCCCGTCCCCTCGCATGGATCGCCTCCTGCTGGTCATTTCCACGTTCTGTTTCCTCTTCGGGCTTGCATACACGATGCACGCCTTGGGCGCCCGCGTGTACAAGCCGTCGCGGCTGAACTTCTTCGCCATTCTCACGGGTTTTCTCTTTCAGACGGGTTTTCTCTATGAGCGCGGGAAAATCGACGGACGGTGCCCGCTGACGAGTCGTTTTGAAGTGATCATCTTTCTCGCTTGGTCAATGGTGCTCTTCTATCTGCTTATCGGGCCCACCTATCGCATTTCCCTTCTGGGAGCTTTCACTTCTCCGCTGGTTTTCCTATTTCAGGTTTGCGCGCTGCTCCTCCTCAAAGACGCCCCCGTGAAAAGTCACGCCATCCCGAACGCCTGGCTGGAACTGCACGCGGCGCTCTCGGTTGTCGCCTACGGGGCTTTCGCGCTCGCGAGCGTGGCGGGATTTATGTACCTCGCGCAGGAGCGGCAGTTGAAGACCCACCACATCCATTCGGTTTTCTATCGTCTGCCATCGATCCATGATCTCGCGGTGGCCAATCATCGGTTGATCATCACGGGATTTATCCTTCTCACTGCGGGGCTCGGCGCCGGATTCGCCATCGGTAATATCTTTGCGCATTCCGCGCTCACCCGTTGGTCGATCGGAGTCTGGCTGCTCTATGGTTTCATTCTGGCCGCGGGCCTGCGGCATCGGATCAGCCCGCGCCGCGTGGCATGGCTATCGGTAGCCGCCTTCAGCGTGATCCTTCTCTCTCTGGGCGGCCTCAATTTCATCGCCGACAAGACGGCGCATTAGCGATGGAAATCCTTTGCCTGGGACTCAGTCATCACACCGCGGGGGTGGATCTCCGCGAAAGATTCGCCATTCCCGACGGCGAAATCGCCGCCGCGGCGGCGGAACTCAGCCACGCGCCCGGCGTGAGCGAGGCGGTGATCGTTTCCACGTGCAATCGCGTGGAGTTCTACCTGGCCGCCGAGCAGGCCGCGGAGGGATTCGCCGCGATCAGCCAATTCTCGGCCGCGCGCGCAGCGGCGCCGGAGGGAGATGCCTTTTTCCGGTTGCCGACGGCGGGAACGATCCGGCATTTGTTCCGTGTCGTCAGTGGATTGGATTCAATGGTCCTGGGTGAAACCGAGATTCTGGGTCAGGTGAAAAAAGCGTATGCGGCGGCGAGCGGCGCGGGCGCAACCTCCCGGCGCTTGAACAAACTCTTTCAACGCGCATTCAATGTGGCGAAAGAGGTGCGCACGAAGACCAATATCACACGCGGCGCAGTGAGCGTGGGATCGGTGGCGGTGGAATTGGCGGAAAAGATTTTCGGGCGGCTGAACCATTGCAAGGTGATGATTCTCGGCGCCGGCGAAACCGCGGAATTGACCGCGGGAGCGCTTCATAGCCGGGGCGTGCAATCCATCTTCGTGGCCAACCGGTCTTATGATCGCGCCGCAGCGCTCGCCGGCAAGATGAATGGCAAGGCCATCCATTTCGATGAGTGGCAGCGGGATTTCCACGATGTGGACATCCTGATCGGCTCAACCGCCGCGCCTCATCACGTGCTCACGGCCGCGCAACTGACACCGATCATGCGCTCCCGCCCGGATCGACCGCTCTTTTGCATCGATCTCGCTGTGCCGCGGGACATCGACCCGGGAGTCGCGAAGCTGGAGGGCGTCTATCTTTATGCCATGGATGAACTTCAGGAATTCGCGGATCATTCCATGAACACTCGCCGGCAGGAGATCGTGGTTTGCGAGCAAATGATCGAACGTCATGCCGTGTCCTTTCTGGAATGGCTGGCCGGCGGGTGGTCCGCGGAGGGAGGCCGCTATCGCGGCCCGGATCCCGGCGATGCGCCGGAGGGAGCCAAATCGTGAAGCCATTCGTGCTGGGAACGCGAGGTTCGGCGTTGGCGCTGGCCCAGGTGGACCTTACTCGCGCGGCTCTGGCCGCGATTCTCCCGGATTTGCCGGTGGAGCAAAGGGTCTTCGTCACGCGAGGAGATCAAAAGCTCGACCTCAGTCTCCTGCGCGCCAATGAAGCGGGAGGCAAGGGGCTCTTTACCAAGGAACTCGAAGACGCGCTGCTCAGCGGCGACATCGACGCAGCGGTGCACAGTCTGAAAGATCTTCCCGGCCACAATCCTCCCGGGCTTTCGGTCACGGCGGTGCTCAAGCGCGCTGCGACTGACGATGTCCTGATCGCGCGGAAGCCCCACACGTGGGCGACTCTGCCTCACGGGAGCGTTCTGGGAACCAGCAGCGTGCGCAGAGCCCGGCAATTGCGTTGGTTGCGTCCGGATTTTGGAATCGTGGAATGGCGCGGGAATGTGCAAACCCGCCTGCGGAAGCTGAGCGAAAGCGAGCAAGCGGCGGGCATTATCCTGGCCCGGGCGGGCCTCGAGCGGCTGGGATACGACCTGCGGGCTGGCGCCCTCGGTAATGACGAAACCAGAATGGCGAATGACGATATCTCGCGGATCGGTACGCTGGAGTTTGGCGAATGGCGATTTCACGTTTCGTCGCTTGAAGAGCAGCTTCTTCCGGCCATTGGCCAGGGCGCGATCGCTTTGCAAAGCAGGGCTGATCGTCCCGACATCACCGCCATTCTTCAAAAGATCGACGATCCCGAAACGCATCTCGCCATCCGCGCCGAGCGGGAATTGCAGCGGCTTCTGTCGGGCGATTGCGCGATGCCCGTGGGCGTGCGCACGCGGATTTTCGAGTCCCGTCTGCAAATGGAGGCAGTCCTCTTCGGCGTCGAAAGCGAGCCGCCCAAGCGCTCAAAAGCGGAAGGCGAAGCCTCTCAACCGGAAGTCGTGGCACAAGAGGTGTTTTCGAGATTGGAATGAGGCCGACGGTATGTGGCAAATGACGAAATCAGAATGACGGATGACGATCCGGAGAGCGTCTCCCGAATGCGCCGTTTTTCCGATGCAATCGCCACAGTCAGAAGGCGCCTTCCGGGTCGTCATCCGTCATTCTGATTTCGTCATTCCCCCTTGGCTGCCTCAGTGCCTCGCATTAACGTTACGGCCCCATTTCTATGAAACCCGCCGCTGCCGCCAAATCTCAAGGAATCTGCTTTCTCGCCGGGGCGGGACCGGGGGACATGGGATTGGTGACCCTCAAAGTGAAAGAGGTCGTCGAGCGCGCCCAGGTGATCGTCTACGATTATCTCTGCAATCCCGAGATTCTGGCGTGGGCTCCGGCAGGTGTGGAGATCATCTACGCGGGAAAAAAAGCGGGGCAGCATACGCTCCGCCAGGAAGAGATCGACGCGCTGCTTGTGGAGAAGACGCGCGAGGGAAAGCGCGTGGTGCGCCTGAAGGGAGGCGATCCGTTTTTGTTTGGCCGCGGTGGTGAGGAAGCGGAAGCGCTGGCGGCCGCCGGCCTGGCGTTTGAGATCATTCCCGGCGTCTCTTCAGCGTTCGCCGCCCCCGCCTATGCGGGCATCCCGGTGACCCACCGGGAGCATGCCGCGCAGCTTACGATCTTCACGGGGCACGAAGATCCCACGAAGACCGAAAGCGCGCTCGATTTCCAGCAGCTCGCCACGGCGCCGGGCACCAAGATTATGCTGATGGGCGTGGAAAGGATCGCAGGGATCACCGCGAAGTTTCTTGAACACGGCGCTTCTCCGGATACGCCCGTGGCGCTCGTGCGGTGGGGAACCACCGGCCGCCAGCAGACACTGCCTGGCACGCTCGGAACCATCGCTCAAAAGGTGGAGGAGTCCGGATTCAAGGCGCCGGCGGTGGCGGTCATTGGCGGAGTGGTGGGGCTGCGCGACACGTTGAACTGGTTCGAGACCCGGCCGCTTTTCGGAAAGCGCATTGTGGTCACGCGCACCCGCCGTCAGGCGGGCGCGTTGACTTCGTCGCTGCGGCGATTGGGCGCGGACGTCCTGGAACTGCCCACGATTCGCATCGAGCCGCCGAAGGATTTGTTCGAGTTTGGCCAGCTCGTGCAGGACTCGCATACCTACGACTGGCTGGTCTTCACCAGCCCGAATGGGGTAAACGCTTTCTTCGAGATGTTTTACAAAATCTTCAACGATGCGCGGGAGATTGGCGGCGCGCGCATCGCGGCGATTGGCCCCGCGACGGCGGCGCGTGTGCGGGAGTTTCATCTCCACGTGGATCTTCAACCCGAGGAATACGTCGCCGAGGCGGTCGTCCAGGCCTTTAAAAAAGATGGCTCGATCGAAAACCTGAAGATCCTGCTGGCCCGGGCCGAGCAGGCCCGCGATGTTCTGCCCGCGGAACTCACGAAGCTCGGAGCCATTGTGGACGAGGCGATCGCCTACCGCACTGTGCCCGAGACGGAGGATATGAGCGGCGCCCTCGCGCGATTCAACGAGGAGGGCGCGGACTTGATCACCTTCACCAGTTCTTCCACGGCGGAAAACTTCATGGCGTTGAAGCTGGCTCTGCCCGCCGGCATCAAAACGGCGTCGATCGGTCCGGTCACTTCGAAAACGATGCGCTCCCTGGGGCTCGCTGTGGACGCGGAAGCGAAACGATATGATATTTCGGGACTGGTGGCTGCAATTTGCGGTTTCTACGGCGTCCGCCCGCCGGTCTGAAGGCGCTCCCGGCCACTTTCCCTGAAATTGCAACGACCTTGGCGTGAATTCCGCTGAATGAATGGCGTCATGCCGAATCACGAAGAAATCGATGTGGAATCGCAATTGCGCGGGCTTTTTCAGGAAGCGGAAGATCACCTTGCACTGGCGAAGCGTGTCGAGGGGGGGAGACCCCCCCTTCATGCCCCCGAGGAGAAGGTCCATCGGCAGGCGTTGAACCCGGCGCATGTTTTACGTCCGGTGCTGCTTGGCTTGGAAGCGGTGGTGCGGGCTTCCGGGGAGAATGCCGTTCTCTTGGGAAGGCTGGACGACAAGATGGAAAAGGTTTCGGAAGGCGTTTCCGAAGCGCACAAAGCGATCCCCGGATTAGTCGAGAGCCTTCAGGCATTGCTCGATCAAAAGAACGGCGTGAATCAGCGGATGTTCGATGCTCTGCACGAAGAGTTGAGAGGATACAAAGACGGCTTTCTTCTGGAATCCCTTCTGAAGCCCGTTATTTGCGACCTGATTTCACTCTACGACGATCTCTCTCTCATTCACGGCCAGATGCAGGACCTCGTGGCGAATGCAGCGGGGATGTCGGACCCGGTGGACAAATCTCTGTTTGATCATCTGAGAACCATGGACACCAACCTCCAGCACAATTGCGAATTCATTATCGAAGTCCTTGCGCGCCTGGAAGTCAGAATGCTGCCCCCAAGCACGGGAAAACTCGATAAACAAAACCAGCGCGCCGTGGCGCTCGATCCCGCGGACGATCCCCGGGAGGATGGCGATATCGTGCAGGTGAAGAAGCGCGGATTCTTTTGGAAGGGACGCGTTCTGCGCGCCGAAGATGTGGTTATCAAGAAATGGCGCCAGACGCCTTTCATCCTGCCGATTCCTGCTCATTCTCAAAAATGAGCGCTTCCGTAGCATGGCACGCATCGTGCATGATGCCGAAAGAATTCTTTTTTAAGGACCCCCAATGAGCGCTGATGAGTTAGCCAATCTTCCAAGAAAAGCGGTCGGAATTGACCTCGGAACCACCTTCTGCGCGGTGGCGCATATCGACGCGTATGGTAAGCCGCAGATCATACCCAACGCCGAAAGTGAGCGCATCACTCCGTCGGTGATCCTTTTCGACGGCACGAATGCCATCGTGGGCTCGATGGCCAAGCAGAACGCCGTGGCGGAGCCGGAGAAAATCGTCGATTTCGTCAAGCGGGAGATGGGCAAGAGCAAGGCCCAGTTTCATCGCGATTTCAATGGGAAGATCTACTCCGCCGAGGAATTGTCGGCGCTCATCATCAAGAAACTGAAGAACGACGCCGAGAAGTATTTGGGTGAACCGGTCACCGATGCGGTCATCACGGTGCCTGCGTATTTTAATGACGCCGAAAGGACGGCCACGCTGCACTCGGGGCAACTTGCCGGCCTCAACGTCCTCCAGGTCATCAACGAACCCACATCCGCGGCGCTCGCCTACGGCTTGGACAAACTGGATTCCAACCAGAGCGTGTTCGTCTTCGATCTTGGCGGCGGCACCTTTGACGTGACGATCATGCGGATCGAATCCCATCACATCCGGATGCTGGCCAGCAATGGAGATCATCGTCTCGGGGGCAAGGATTGGGACGACATCATTGTGAACTGGGTGGCTGACGAATTCGACGAAGTGCATGGTGAGAATCCTTTGCTCGACTTGCAGAGCTACCAGGATCTCTACAGCCGCGCGCTTACCGCGAAGATTCAGCTCTCGAGCCGTTCGAGGACGACCATCGTCCACAGCTACAACGGCAAGAGCGTGAAGCTCGAACTGACCCGCGATGAATTCGAGCATCGCTGCCGCCACCTCCTCGAGAAATGCAAGACGATCTGTGAGATCGTGATGGCGGAGGCCAATCTCCAGTGGCAGCAGATTGACCGCATCCTGCTCACGGGGGGCATGACGCGTATGCCTTCGGTGCGCGAAATGATCCGCCAGATTTCCAATGTCCCTGTGGCGGACGATGTCAGCCCCGATGAAGCCGTGGCGGTCGGCGCCGCGGTCCAGGCCGTGCTGGCGATGCTCACTGAGGAGGACGAAGGGGGCCAGCGGACGCTTCCCCAGGAAGTGCGCGACCGATTTTCGAGCGGCGACGGTTCCCTGATCAAGGTCACGAATATCACCACGCATACGCTGGGGGTTGTTCTGTGGGACGACAGCCGCGTGGAGGAATATGTCTTCCCGATGATCAAGAAAATGACGCCGGTGCCCGTGGAGATCAAAAACTCCTTTGGCACTGCCAAGGCCAACATGAAAAACGCCATCGTGCGCGTCGTGGAAGGAGAAAGCACCGTTCCGGGCGAATGCACTCCGCTAGGAATTTGCGATATTGAATTGCCGCCGTTTTTGCCCAAGGGTTCGCCTGTGGAATTGACCTACAGTTACAATGGGAACCAGGTGTTGGAGGTCATCGTGGACGCCTACGGCAGGCAAAACCGCGTGCAGATCGCGCGTAATACCGGGCTGTCGGACAGCGAAATCGAAATGGCGACGGCTGATTTATTGCAAATCAAGGTTGTCTAATAGCGCGAGACGCGATTTTTTAAGCGCGTGGCGCTTCCGAACCCTATCCCCGACAACCCGCTCCGGTGGGATGCCTGGAGAAATTACAATTCCGAGGACTACTACGCCCGGCTTTGTCTTTCTTTCGACACGCGTCCCAGCTCGGAGCAGATCGAAGAGAATTGCCGCCAGTTGCTCATTTGGTGGCAGAAAAAACTGCCGCTCAAAAATCAGCCGAGCAATCCTCTGGCGCAGATCCTGCGGGCCGGGCTCGACGAAGCCCCCGCCTATCTGGCTGAGGCGCGCACCAAATTGCTCGATCCGAGCGCGCGCGCGGCATTCGATCAGGAGCTTCAGAAGAAGATTGTCGAGGATGGGCTCATGGAATTCAAAAAACTCCTGGCCTTCGCCGTCGGAGACAAGAAGCTGCGGGAAGAGGATGAGGCGCGGCTTTTTGAACGCGGGCGGCAATGGGGGCTTTCGCAGGCGTCCATGCAGGAGACCATCGAAGCCGAACTCACCAATCTTGGCGCATCCCGCGTGACGGCGCTCAGCGAGGCGCCATCCCCCGCCCCGCCGCAAGCCAGCGCAGGCTCCGAAGCGAAAGATCCGTTCAATGAATTTCGCCGCATGTTGCGGCTGGCGAAATCTCTCGATGGCGAGGATATGACGGACGATCGGCGTGATATGCTCTGCGACATGGGAGAAAATCTCGGGCTGACCGGCGGACAGGCCGAAGATTTGATCGACGAGTATCTCGAAGAGGTCAGCGGGACGCCGATTTCGGCGCCAACGCCTTCTCGACTCTCCCCGTCCGCAGGCGCCGCATCCGCGAGGGCGACGGCATCGGGGCCCGCCCGCCCGCTGTCCAAACCGGTGAAAAAACCGGAGGCGAGTCCGTCGAAGCCGTCGGCGCCCAAGGAGCCCACCATCCAGCCTTCTCCCGTCAGCCGCGCGCATGAGCGGCAGATGTATCCCAATTTCTCCAACTCGATCGGAATGGAAATGCGCCTGATCACGTCCGGCTCATTTCAGATGGGGAGCGCGGAGCCGGACGCCGCGCCCCAGGAGCAGCCCGTGACGCCGGTGTCGATCTCATGTTTTTTCATGGCGCGTTTCCCAGTGACCAACGCGCAGTATGAGATATTTGATCCCAGCCATCGCACCAAGCGGGCGCCGTGGGCCAATGAAAATCATCCCGTGGTCTACGTGAACAGTCGCGACGCCGAAAAATTCTGCGGCTGGCTCTCTTCCAAACAGGGAAGGAAATATCGTCTGCCGACGGAGGCCGAATGGGAATACGCGGCGCGAGGGATCGATAATCGGATTTTTCCGTGGGGTGAAAAACTCGACGCGGGCCATCTCGCCAACTTCGCCGATAAACGCACGAGCTTCGTATGGCGGGATGCGGTGATTGACGATGGTTTTGCGGAGACTGCTCCGGTCGGAAGCTACCCGCGGGGAGCCAGCCCCTTTGAGATCGAAGACATGGCGGGCAACGTTTTCGAATGGTGCCTGGATTGCTTTGAGGCTTACAAAGGCAAAGAACGCGTGAATCCCAGGGGAGTCGCCGCCGCGCATAAGCGCATGTATCGCGGTGGCAGTTGGAAATCCAGAGCCGGAAATCTGCGCACTGCGGCGCGCAATTTCAATCTTCCGGAGTATTTATCCAACGATGTGGGCTTCCGCGTCGTCTGCGAGTGCGAGGGCTAAAAAGCGCAGCCCCAGGGGTTGTGTCCGAAAAGCAAAAAGCCAGCCGAAACCGGCTGGCTATTGCTTGGAGGTCTGAATCTGAAACTGCGAAATCGCTTAGGCGGGATTGAAGCGGAACTTCGCTTTCGCGCGCTTGGCGTTGGCTTTGGCTTTGCGGCGCGATTTTTGTGTGGGGGTCTCGAAGGCGCGGAGACGGCGCACTTCATCCATGATTCCCTCGGCGTCGAGCTTGCTCTTGAGGCGTTTCAGAGCGCGGTCGATAGGCTCTCCTTTGCGAACGATGACTTCAGGCATGTGGGTTTCCCTTGGCTGTAAAATTGATTTTTTTGAAGGTGTAGAGGTTTGCGACCATAAGGATCGATTGAGGGTTCGTCAATCCCGGGTTTTCCGGAAAAATACCGGCCACGGGGCCGCAGCCCCTCACAGGGCGTCAATTTTCTTGTTCAGCCGCGCTTTCAGGGAGTCAAAATCCGGCGATTGAATCTGGGAAAGACAGGCCCGCGCTTCCGTCTTTTCCCCCAATTTCATATGGATGCGGGCCAGACTTAGATACGCAAAATCCTTATGGGGAGCGATTTCGAGATAATGTTGCCATGCGGTGAGGGCGGTCGTCCAATCGGGCGGCTGACGATAGTAAAAAGTATCCGCGTACGCTTTTGCGTACTCGATATTCAGCGGTTCCAGCCGGGCGGCCTCCTCAAAATGGCTCAACGCTCGCTGAATCATGCTGCCTTCATCAGGCGCCGCAGTGTCCAGGAGATCGTGGCGAAACATAAAAATGACGTTGGCCAGGTCAAAATGATAAGAAGCGTTGGTTGGTATGCTTTCCGAGGCGCGGGTAAAACAAGCCGCGGCACGCTTGATTTCTCCCATTCCCAGATAGCCATTGCCGAGGCTGCTCAGGGCCGGGGCATTTTTTGGATCCGCTTTCGTCACCGCTTCCCATTTGTCCATGGCGCGCCGGTTTTGACCCCGATCCCAGAGATATTGGGCCCAATCGCTCTTCACCGCCACATCCTGAGGATATTTAATATCCATATCAGCATATACTTTATCGAGCTTGCTCCATTCCTGGGCATCCGCGTTTTTCGCGGCGAGATTGAACTCCATCAGTTTCGCGGCGCGCAATTCGGCGGCTGCCGAAGTGGAAGGAAGCGTCTGGCTTCGCGCTTCCGGGAGGAGCCCTGAAAGGAACGCCACGGCAACTAGAGCGGGGAGTTGACGCTTCCCGAGATCGCGCTTAGCATGGCCCGGTAGTTTCAATGCGTGATTCATCGCTGCTGCTTTGACCTTATTCGCCCGAAGGAGCAGCGCCAGCGGTCTTTTGAATGAACGCCGCGAAATGGCGCCAAAAATATGCAGAAATTTGATTTTTGTGAAAAACTTGAGCACATCGTCCAACAGGACCCCCGATTTGATCGCGAAGCTTATCACTTCCTTCGCGACGCGCTCGATTTCACAATCAAGGCGCGGAAGAAAGCCCGCGAAACCGATCCGCACGTCACGGGCCAGCAACTCCTCGAAGGGGTGCGCCAATACGCGCTGAGGCAATATGGTCCGATGGTGCCGACGGTCCTCCACTATTGGGGGGTGCGCCACTGTGAAGATTTCGGCGATATGGTTTTCAATTTTATCAGGGCGGGCGTGTTTGGGAAATCCGAGACGGATTCGGTGGACGATTTCAAGGGCGGGTATTCTTTCCATGAAGCGTTCGTTGCTCCCTACCTGCCGGAAAATCCAGGCGCCCATCGGCGGGTCGTCTCCGACTATCCAGCGGAAGAACTCCGCTGAATTTACCGGCGGCTGCCGGTCGTTTCTGAACTGATGGACACGTTTTCCCACACCGCACGAGTGGCCGAGCCAGGAGCTGCAATGCAGTTTCCCACGGTGACCGCCCGCGCTTTGGAACTGCCGGATGGCCTCGGGATCATTGTGCAGGAGGATCGCAGCGCGCCGGTCGCCAGCGTGCAGGTCTGGGTGGAGGCGGGCAGCATCCACGAGGACAGGCATCTGGGAGGAGGAATCTCCCATCTGCTCGAGCATATGCTTTTCAAGGGAACGGAAAAGCGTGGCGCGAGTGAGTTCGCGCAGTCCATTCAGGAGGTGGGTGGCTATATCAATGCCTACACATCATTTGATCGGACGGTCTATTGGATCGATATTCCCGCCAAAGGAGTAAAAATTGCGCTGGACCTCCTTTCAGATGCAGTCATGAATTCCACCCTGCCCGTGGAGGAATTTGTCAAGGAGCAGGAAGTCATCCGACGCGAGTTTGCGATGGGCAATGACGATCCGGATCGCGTGAGTTTTACGACGCTCTTTGACACCGCTTTCCGATCGCATCCGTATCGCTACCCCATCATCGGCTATCTGGATGTATTTAACCGGATTACCCGTGATCAGGTGATGGCCTATTACAAGGCGCGGTACATTCCCAATAACATGTTCTTCGTCGTGGTGGGCGATGTCGATGCGGCCAACGTTCACGCCCAGCTTTCGGAGATTTTCGCCGCGCATCCCCGCTCCAGCCTGCCGCCAGCTTTCATTTCGCCGGAACCGCCCCAGCTCGGCCGGCGGGACAGAAATATCGAATTTCCGACCGAACTCACGAGGCTGCACCTCGCGTGGCATGTTCCGGCGGCGTCACATCCGGATATACCGGCGCTCGATGTGGCGGCAGTCGTGCTGGGCGGAGGCCGGAGTTCCCGCCTGTATAAACGCCTGCGAGAAGAACTCGCTCTCGTTCATTCCGCCGACTCCTGGTGTTACGCCCCGGGGCAGGTGGGATTGTTTGGCGTCGATGCGCTGCTGGATCCGGACAAGCGGCAGGAGGTCGAATGCGAGGTTGTTCGGCTGATCGAGGAATTGCGCGATGGCGGCGTGACCGAGCGCGAACTCGCGAAGGCGCGCAAGATGTCGCTCAGCCAGCAACTCCAGTCCGTCACAACCATGCGCGGACGCGCCTCGGATCTTGGCTCGAATTGGCTCCTGACCCGCAATTTGGATTTTTCCCGGGATTACCTTGAGTCCATTCAGCGAGTGACGGCCGCAGACATCCGCCGCGTTCTTACCACTTATCTCACGGATCGCTGCCTCACCTCGGTTTCCCTGAATCCCAATGGCTCGCTGGCGCGAATCCAGGCGCCGCCTTCCACCATCAAAGCCGGGGAGATCCAGCGCTTCGATCTCTTGAATGGCCTGCGCCTGATTGTTCGGGAGGATCCGCGGCTGCCTTTGGTTTCGATGAATGCGGTTTTCAAGGCGGGCCTTCTCGTGGAGACGGCGGAAACGAGCGGCATTTCGCGGCTGTTTTCGAAGGTCGTTCTCAAGGGCACGAGGCGTCGAACGGCCGAACAAATCGCGGATGAAATCGAGGAGCTCGGCGGCGCGATTGGCAGCGAATCGGGCAACAACAGCGTCAGCATCTCCGCGCGAGTCATGAGGCCCGACCTGCGGGTCGGCCTGGAGATTCTCTCCGATATTCTTCAGCATGCCACGATGCCGGCAAAAGCCGTGACGCGCGAGCAGGAAGCTCAATTGGCCTCCATCAAGGCGGAGGACGAGGACATGACCTCCATCGCCCGGCGTCTCTTGCGCGAAAACCTCTTCGGGTCGCATTCTTACGCGTTGCGGAGCTCCGGCACACCCGAATCGGTGGCCGCGCTCACCTCGGAAGACCTCCTGGCTTTTCGCGACCGGTATCTCGTCGCGCGCAACGGAGTGCTCGCCGTTTTTGGCGACGTGCGCGCGGACGAAGTGAGAGATCTCGTCGAAGAAATCTTCGCTGCACTGCCTTCCGGAGAACCGGCGCTGAAAGAAGTCCCGCGACCGCTCAAACTCACTTCTTCTCGTGAAGCGGAGCAGATCAAGGAGAAGGAACAGGCCATTCTGATGGTGGGTTTCCCGGGGATCGATTTGTTCCATCCGGACAGCGCGGCGCTCGAATTGATCGACGAGGCCTGCAGCGATCTGGGATCCCGTCTATTTCTTCGCATCCGTGACGAGATGGGCCTGGCCTATTTCGTCGGCAGCAGCATCATGTCCGGGCTTGCGGCGGGGATGTTCGCTTTCTATCTCGGCACCGCGCCCGAAAAGCTCACGGAGGTGAAAGCGGCTCTCGCGGCGGAAATCGAAAAACTGGCGTGC
>Ga0302319_10017512_pt1 | contig 13115 bp, 12 predicted proteins | sample Bog_T0_2_FD_203319 | JGI IMG/M metagenome (GOLD analysis project Ga0302319, IMG submission 203319) | Peat permafrost microbial communities from Stordalen Mire near Abisko, Sweden - Bog_T0_2 | ecosystem: Environmental > Terrestrial > Soil > Wetlands > Peat | place: Sweden: Abisko, Stordalen Mire...
CTGTTCCTCGGGATAAGACCAATGGGCAATCACTGTCGCTGTTGTCGCGGCTATCCGATAACGGCCGCACACTTTGCAAGCAACACGGATCGTGCTGGAGCTACCGCCATCAAACGTTATTGTCTCCAAGCAGAAGGGACATTTCCCGCTCTTAACTATGTCAGTGCCGGCGCGTTCGTGCATGGCGACTCTAGATTCCCAATTCTTATAACTCAGTAAATAGAAAGACTCACCGTTTGCCGACACGCCCGAGTGAACGAGCCAGCGCGCCGGGTAACCATCCGACAAATAACCAAGCGGTCATTAGCGCCAATGGCAAGGTAAGCTGTGGTCCGAAGAAAAGGTTCCACCCGTTAACGAAAACGCCATCATTGAAAATGAAGGGTGGATTTATAACGTAGCCGACGACAGCAATCCAAAAAGTTAGCAGCACTGCACCTGAGATCAACAATATTCGACTTCTTGCCTCGAGAGAACTGCGGCAGAAAAACGCCCAAGCGGCAACCCAGCACGTTACGAGGTATGCGGGTCCATAGAAGAGAGACTCAACGGGGTGGTAAACCTCTGATATCCAGTCACCGAAGCTGTATGGATTATCAACAACCGTCTCCCAACTGCCGTCTGCATTCTTTGTCGGAGGTGGAGGGTGTCGCATGTACTCTTCGGCGGCTAATCTTTCCTCTCGATCGAACGCTTGATGCATTGGGCGTTCGAGGGTCTTGTGTGCAAAAGGAAAGATCCAACCTAGCGCTATTGCCAATATGATCAGGTGCCAGGCCCGAAATTCTGGATTCCTGAACCGTTTGCGCACCATGAGCGGGATCAGTAGCGTAAAAAGGACTACGCACGCCAGTCGCAGAACCCAGAACACTACGCCCATTCTGTGATATCTCTCATCCTTGACCTCCCGGCGCCAGCCCAGAGCCTATGACCGGTTGAGTGAGCTTCGACGGGTCCATCGAATCTGCGCAATGGTTAAAGCCGCTACCGGGCCTGTGAAAAGTAAACGTCCCAGCGGCTACAGGGCCCCGCGGGACTTGACGGATAGGTCCGGACCCGGGTATTGCGACGGGGATGACGGACCCCGAGGCTCTACAACTGGCGACGATCGACTGGACCCGCGGCAAGTGGTCGCACGTGAAAGGCAAGTATGCGCGCGAGCACACCTGGCATCTGGCTGGCGGTACAAAGCTCAAGGCCACCGACACCGACGCGATGCTGCCCCAAGGCTTTCGCGACAAGATCAAGTTGAACCCGGAGAACCTGTTCGTGGCGACGGTGGCGAGCGCGCACATGCTGTCGTGGTTGCACGTAGCCTTTCAGATGGGGATCGAAGTCGAGACCTATCGTGATCCCGCCGCTGGGGTGCTCACGCAGATCTCGGATGGGGTGTATTGGGTGAGCGAAGTGATCTTGAGCCCCGCGATCACGTTTGCCGCCAGTCAGGAAGTGATGCCGAGCGCGCTGACTCAGATCCACAAGCTCGCGAACGAGCAATGCTTCATCGCCAACTCGATCAAGACGAAGGTGACGGTTCGCAGTCCGTGAGGGTCTCTGGCGGCGTGTCTTCGCCGGTGTCCTCCTCGTCGTGCTCGGTCAAGAGCGCATAGTCGTGCGGCAACAGACCCGTCGCGGTCTTATTCGTGGCTGCTGCCAACTTCGGCAGCACCCAGGCGATGTAGTTCTCGGGATTCACGCCGACGAGTTTGCAGTTGGCGACGACGGTGTAGACCACCGCGGAACGCCACCCGGCCGCCGGGTGCCCGATAAACAGGTAGTTTCGTAGCCCCACTTTCGTCGGCCGGAACTTGTCTTCCATGCGGTTATTGTCGATGTGCACGTGACCGAAGCCCGCTTTCGCATAGCCCGATAAATGCGCCCAGCGGTTGTTGGCGTAGGTGACCGCCTCGCGCAGGTTTCCCGTCGGCGGCGCCGTGTGTTCGAGCTCGCGGAACTGCGCCTGTAGGCGCTTGAGCACGGGCTTCGCCTTGGCGTGTCGGAAGTAGCCGCGCTGCTCATCGGTGAGCCCTCGATCCTTCGCCACGCGCTCCAGCCGGTACAGTTCAGAGATATCCTTGTACAACGGCACCGCTTGGCGTTCATCGGATTTGAGCGCATCGATGACATAGCGGCGCAGATGCGCGACGCATTCGATGTGGGTGATGTTCGGTCGATGTTTGAACACGCTCGGATACATCGCCGCGCCGTCGGTTTGCACGACGCCGCTCCACTTTTCGGGAAAGAAGTCGTACACGATCGTGCCGCTGCGAGTAGGCGTGAACTCGAACACGACCACCTTCTCGTGCGGGGCGTGATAGCCCCAGAGGTAGGCATCGCGGGACCGACCTCGACGGTCCGGGTCGATCAGCTTGGTGAAGGTTTCATCGACCTGCACGTAGCGGCTACGCAAGATCCGCTCGATCAGCTGCGCACGGATCGTGATCAACAGATGCGCCGCCGCTTCGACGTACCGGCAGCGGGCCTGGCGGCCGATCCACACGCCGCCGCGCGCGTCGATGCGCTCCTGGCGGTACAGGGGTAAGTGGTCAACATACTTCGCCGTCAAAACGTGAGCGATGAAGCCGGGGCCGACGCCGGCCTGAGGGATCACTTGCGGCGGCAACGCGGCAACGACCGGCGCGTGCGCTTTCTTCGGATGCGCATAAACCGGGCGCACCAGCTGCAGCCGGTAGAAGCGGCTCGGGCGGTACTCGATTTGTTCGGTGATCTCCTCGCGGATCTTCACCAGACCTTTCGTTTGCTCGGCCGGCAGATCGATGACCCGACGGCGCACAGGTAGATTCTCCGGCTTCGGCCGGCGCCCGCCACCGCGCTTCTTGGTCAGTCCCGTCGAAGTCTGTTTGTCGTTCGACGCTGTGCTCGTCGCCGGGAGTTCGATCGGTGCCTCATCGAGGATGCCGAACAGCAGACGCTGCGCGGGATTGAGCTTCTCCGACTTCGCATCGTAGATGCGGCGGATCAGATCGCGCATCTTGTACTCGAGCCGTGCGCAGCGCAGGTTCGAGATCTTCAGCTCCGATTGCAGGGTCCGCACCATCGCTTGAAGTGCAGTGACGTCGGCGGGAAGTGAGTCGGTGAGGTGACTTTTTTCAGTGATCATGCGAGCACGGAGTTGGATGCTCCGTGCTCGCAAAAGTTCGCCCGAGTGTGATTATTTTCGACTGATTTTCTTCAGTAATTTCAGCGCCAATAGCGACGCGCTGTCGTCTGTTCGACGGGCGTGAACTGCGCTCCTTGCAGCAGCATCTGCAGTTGCGCGGCGCTCATGCACACTGCCGCCGCGGCATCCCGTGGCCAGTGCACCGTGCCGCGATCCATGCGCTTCGTCGCCAGGTATAAACCACCCGAGTGATGCCACAGCAAGCGCACACGATTTTCTCGGCGGTTGCAGAACGCGAACAGATGACCCGCTCGCACGTCTTGCTCGACCACCTTGCTGACCAGTCCTCGTAGTCCCTCGAAGCCCACTCGCCCGTCGGTCACGCCGGTCTTCAGGTACACGCGCGTCTCGTTGGTAATCCCGAACATGGTGTTACTGCTTTGCGGGCGTCAGCGCCCGCACCAACGCGCCGAGCCACTGCGGATCCGTGCCGACCGCCACCTCAAGTCGGGCAACGCCGGCGATCTGCATGCTCACCGCCGCGCTCCTCGCCTCCGGTACGCGCAGCGCCGCCATTGGAATCTCCACCAGATCGCCCGCGCTCGCCGCCTCTTGGCCGCTGTGCCGGTCGCGCGCCAGCCAGCGCCACAAGGATGACGGACAGACATGGTTCTCGCGGCAAAACTCCCCAGCACTTTGCCGGCTGCGCCTGTACAGGCTCATCAGTCGTTTCCGGTCTCGAGCGGTAAATCGGCGACGCCGTCGGGTCTCGGGCTTCGCATCGGGGGATTGATCAATCGTCGTCATGGCGCAGGTACCTCGCTGTTATAACCAGCGTCGCCATTTATCAGCAGATCGGGGTTCCGCCTATCCAGTCCCCGCTGGGACGTTTACGATGAAAATGATCGCCTGAAGGCTGCCATGGACCAAGCGAGTAGCCAACTTGAATTCGCTCAGGCGTTGGGATACGGCAGCAAAAAGGACTTCGACAAAATATACCAACAGCTTGCCGAAGTTCGTGAGAAGACCGCGGACAATCAATCCGGAACGGGGTTGTTCGCAAAGATAAAGGCTTCGATTGCTGACTTTTTCAAGTCAGAACAGCCGAACAAGAGCTAGGTTCAAGCGCCCGGCCTCGGATTGTCGAGGTCGGGCGTAATTTCGGCGAGTAGCCGGCGCCACTCTTCTCGCGGTCTTCTAGGAGCCGAAGAACGCGCGGGTTGGCTGATCGAATCTACTGGTGTACCGATTTCGACATCAATGCGCATAGCGCCGCGGGAATAAAATCCGAAAAGTCGTCCCAGTGCTCGGCACTGACTGCATCTCGATTGTCGCGTCCAGCATTTCGCACAGGCGTTTGACGATCGACAAACCGATTCCTTCACCCGATTCCACGCGCGATTGGGCGGCCGCGCCACCCCCCGATAAATTGCCGAGGGCAGTGGCAAGCGCCGTCTGTCCAGGGGTTGCCGCCACCGACGAAGATAGGGGTTCACTGGTCTTGTCGAGGACCGCGGCCAGCGGTTGGGCAGAGTCACTCGGAAAGCCGGGGCCGGTATCCGTAATGCACAAGGCCCACCGTTTAGGATCTTCTGGCCCGCTGTCCGCCCAGGTGACAGTAATGCCGCCAGCCTGGGTATATTTCACCGCATTGAGCACCAGGTTTTGGGCGATTCGCCGAATTTTTACCGCGTCCCCGTCGACGGCCAATCCCGCTGGCCCTTCACACTTCAGATACAGTCCGCGCTGCGTGGCCAATGGACGAATTCCTTCGCACAGTGGCTCCAGGATCGTCGTTACGTCCAAGGCTACAATTTGACGTGACTCGCGTCCCGCCTGTAGGCGCGCGAGACTGGTTACATCGTCGAGCAAATGATGAAGCGAGGTGACATTTCGCATCAAGATGCGAACAAAATCCTCCCGGGAAGAGTCTTGTTTTCCATGGCGCGTGAGACCGACCGTGACGTTAGCGACAACGCCTAGATTTCCCCGCAGGTCATGCGCGGCCTGCTGCCACAGATCCGCGCGCTGCCGTTCCACCTCCCTGATTTCCTCGAGTGCATTCTCAAGGTCCTTGACGTGGCCGGCCGCCTCCTGTTCCTGTAGCGCAAAATACTCGTGGACGCTTGTTTCGATGCCAGTGCTGCAGAGACTTGTCCACACTTGCCGCGCGCGGGTCATCGCATCCTGGGAGACTTCGGGGTTGGCTTTTGCGTAGCGGTCCAATTCTAAAATCACACATTCATTGAGCTTTCCCCATTCCCTCGTGACTTCGCGGCAATCGTAGCCCTGTTTCCAACGCTGCAGCCCATGCGCGGCAGCGGCGTCTTGTGTGGCCTCCTCTTCGGTTTGCGCCTCACCCGCCGACGCTGCGCGACGCAGTTCGCGCTCGAAAGTTTTGAGTAATGCCGGAATGTGATCGTATAACTCGGAGCGTGGAAGCGAGTCGCCACTGGTGAGTTCCGGGTCTTTCTTAATGGTGCTGCGCCAAGCCAGAAGCAACGCCTCCTGGCGGCCCCGCAAATAGTCCGCGAGCACAGCGATCTCTTGTTGAATCATCCCTTCTAACCCTTTATTTGGACGGACGAGCACGCGGACCTCCGGCGACCATCATCAGCCCCGGCTCATTGCCAGGGAGTGAGAAACTTCTGCAAGACATTTACCACTAAACACTTGACCTTGCAGCACTGGCTTCCTATCGGGACTCAAGGCGTATTGATCGATAGCCCCTCATCGATTGGGGGATTACCGCCCGCCGCGCCCGCGTGCGTCGGTAGCGTCGTCAACAACAGCTCGATCGTGGAAATGTCGACCGGTTTGGTCAGGTGCCCATCGAAGCCTGCATTCTTGGATTTTAGCCGGTCCTCGGGACCGCCCCCGTGACGGCGACCAAAACTGGACGGCCTAAGTCCGGCATCTTGCGCAACGCCCGCGCGACCTCAGAGCCGTCCACCGTTGTGAACAATGTAGGTCGTATGCCCTCGCAAGTCTAACAGCAAGCCCAAAGAGGCAGCCGCATCGATGTTGTCATCAACGATGAGGGCGCGCACTTTGCACGGATATCCGCCTGGGGCGACACACTCTCCGCAGCCGCCGGCTCACCTCGCACTGGCTCGCCGAGGGGTAGTGAAACCACAAAAATGACTTCCGCGCCCACGCCCCTCGCTTGTCGCAACAAGCGTGCCGCCGTGCATCTCGACCAATCGACGAGCGATATTGAGGCCAATGCCAAGTCCCGCGTGCTTGCGATCGGTGTCCCGTTCCACTCTTGTGAACATCTCGAAGATTCGATTTTGTGCCTCACGTGCAATTCCCATTCCGCCATCGGCTATGTCGATTCGTAGAACTTGGCCGTCAATGTCGGCACGTAGTGAGATCGGTCCGCCGGGAGCACTGAACTGGGCGGCATTGTTCAGACCGACACAGTTACGCAAGGCCGATGGTGCCCGCGTGCAAAAACTGAGATCGACACAAGCTGCAAGGTCAGGGGCCGCGACACTCATTGACATGCTTTAACACGAATGACATATTCCAAGCGATTTCGTTGAACGAGCTGGAGCTTTCAGAATTTCGAGCGATCGCCCGATGATCCCATCGCTTGCGTAGGGAGGCATAGACCTTCCGGGAAATCGGCATTTGGGGATGAACGTTTCAACGGCGGTTTCGTCGAGCGCGCGGCGCTTGGCGAAATGGAGCCTTTGCGACTTGCAATCCTCGAAGGGAGAACTCGATGCGGCCTTGCTCAGCTTTTACCCCCAAAGTCACCGTTTTCCTTGTCTTGGTCGCAGCTTGCGCCATGCGCGCAGTGGCCGATCCTGCGATCAACCCATCCGCCGCCAGCACTGATTCGTTGCAGGAGATCCAGGTCGTTGCGCAAAAGCAGAATATCGATCTGCAAAAGGCGCCGGTCGCCATCACCGCCTTGGCCGGCGACTCGCTCGCACAACTGAACATCGTCAATCCGATCGACTTGAACGGACAGGTCCCGGGACTCGTGATCACGCAAAGCGAGGGCTATAACCGCAGCGTGTCGATCCGCGGAATCGGCTTCAATGTACCGCAGGACGATTCGGCGCAAACCTCGGTGTCCTATCATGAAGATGGCATCTATATCGCCTTCCCCGTAGCGCTCGACTCGGGATTTCTCGACGTCGATCACGTCGAGGTGTTGCGCGGGCCACAGGGGACGGTGTTCGGCCAGAATGCGGTCGGCGGCACGATCAACGTGATCAGCAAACAGCCGACCTTCGACGGGATCGACGGCTTCGTCGACGCCTCCGGCGGTTCCTACCACCTGGAACACCTGTCGGCAGCGATCAACGTTCCGCTCTCGAGTACCTTCGCAATTCGGGCGGCGGTCGATCAGATCACTCAGAAGGGCTACGTCAAGGCAACCGAAGTGCCGGGCGACCCGAACTTCGACTTAAACAACCAGAACAGTTGGCATGCACGCTTGCAGGCGCTGTGGCAGACCACTGACGATCTGTCGGTGTTGCTGCGCGCCGAATACGCACGCGCCAACCAGCACGAAGCTTCGGGCAAAAACATCAACGATCCGAATCCGGATCCGTACCAGCAGACTTCAGACTGGCCCGGGCAGATGCTCTACAACCAGCAGCTCGCCGCCGCCACGATTACTTACAACCTGTCGGCTGCGACCTTGAAACTCCTCTCGAGCTACCAGGAAGTGAACCATCACGGATCGGTCAACGAGGATGGCGAATCGTTGGCGCTGATCACCAGTCAAGGTTCACCCCACGATGTGGAGTGGTTCGAGCACAATTCAAAAAGTCTCACCGAGGAAATCAACTTGGGTTCCAAGCCGGGCGGTGCGCTCGATTGGATCGTCGGAGCGTTTTATCTTAAAAGCACCACCACCGTCGCCTACGATCAGTACAATCTTTTCGGCGGCGAGCCAACCTTGGGTGGCACGGCGGCGCCGAACCTGCTGACGGTGCCCGAGTCGACGGTCAATGATCCCAACAGCGCGTTGGGTCAGTACATCGTCAATGCCATCTATGCCGGAACGCTGTATTTTCAAAACTTCGGCGTCGAGCATCGCGACTCGACTTCCGTTTATGGGCAGGGCATCTGGCATGTCTCGGATGCCGCGCGGCTCACGGCCGGCGTGCGTTACACACACGACCACAACACCACGTGGTTCGACGACTACTACGACCTGTTTCCGCCAGGCCATCCGATCTTCTACGAACAGACTTCGGATAAGCCGACTTGGCGCGTGGCGCTCGACTACGACGTGACTGCTACAAATCTGGTATACGGCAGCGTGTCGACCGGTTTCAAGCCTGGCGGCGGCAACATCTCGAACTGCCCGTCGGGCGCACCGGTCGGCAGCGGTTGCCCGATCACCGCGTATCCGAACGGCGAACCTTATCAGTTCAAGCCAGAAACGATCACGGCGTACGAGATTGGTTCGAAAAATTCCCTTTTCGACAGGAAGCTGAATCTGAACGTGGCGACGTTCCTGTACCAAGACGAGAACATGCAGTTCCAGGGCGACGACTTGATCCCCTACCAGGGCGGAGTCGGCAACATTCCCAAGGTACGCATTTACGGCCTGGAAGCCGAGATGGCGGCGCTGTTGCCTCTCAATCTGCGCATCGACAGCAATGCCACCTGGGAGCGTGGCAAGATCACCACGCATTTCGAGGCGCTTGATAATTATGCTGGTAACGCCGCGAACAACGCATTTCTCGCCCTGCCGGGCATCACCTACAACGATTTCCTCGACGCCTACTCGAATCCAACCGGCACGAACGGCCAGCTACTGCAGACGTTTCGCAAAAAGGCGTACTTCGATGTGTACGGCAATGCGCCGCCCAGCCTGCCTTCGCTGATCGCGACGATCAACTTGAGTCACACGCTTAGCGTGGGCAGCGAGTCTTCGTTATTGTCGCGTCTGAGCGCCCAGTATCGCTCAGACTATGCAACGACCATCTTCGGCAAGACGCCGATTTATACGGCACCGTCTTATGTGATGTTCAATCTGTACTTTGACTACGTCCTGGCGCCGCACAGCTGGGACTTTTCGCTCGCCGTGAACAACGTCTTTGACCGGGCACAGGTGTCGTCGCGCTTCACCAATCAGTTCGGCGCCGAGACGACCCAAGTTTATGCGCCGCCGCGCGAATTCGTGGCGGGCGTCCATTTCAAATTTTGAAGGAGCAAAGCACCCCATGGATCGCGACCTGGATCATCTTCGCGCAGCAATCGCCGTCGCGGCGAAGGCCAAGGCAAAGGGCAATCATCCATTCGGTGCGGTTCTCGTGGACGCCAATGACAAGGTGATTGCGGAGGGCGAAAACACCTTCCTGACGGACGGCGGGCCGGGTCACGCGGAAACAAATCTGGCGCGCTTCGCCGCGCGAACCTTTGCCGCCGACTATCTTGAGAAATGCGTTCTGTATACGTCGGTCGAACCGTGCTGCATGTGCGCGGGCAGCATTTATTGGGCGAACATCGGCGCCGTTGTGTTCGGGATGACCGAGCATCGGTTGCTTGAGATCACCAGCGGCCACAGTGAAAATTTGACCCAAGACCTGCCATGCCGGGTGGTTTTCGCCGCGGGCCAACGCAAGGTCGATGTGCGTGGCCCGTTCACCGAATTGGCCGAAGAGATAGCTGAGGCTCATAGGGGATTCTGGAACAGTCGAGGCAGCGGTTAAGAATGGGGGGCATGGAGGATCCGGATCTCGCCCATCGGTGGTTCCCCATCTGCAATCGCGACGATTTGCAGGCGATGCACATTGTCGAGACCGAACTGCTCGGACGTGAAATCGTCGTGTGGCGGGGAAGCGGCGGCGGTGTGAACGTGTGGGCGAACCGATGCCCGCATCGCGGCATGCGCCTCTCGGTCGGCGCCATACTCGGCGGAGAACTTCGTTGCGCCTATCACGGATATCGATACGCGGAAGGCTCAGGGATGTGCACGTCGGTTCCTGCGCAACCCGGAAGGACTCCGCCCCGATCGTTATGTGTCAGCATCTACCCGGTGTTCGAAGCCGGGAATCTGATCTGGACCCGGCTCGCAGGCGAGGATCCATCCGGCCCTGCGCCGCCGTTGCTGGCGCATGATTGCACGCCGCTCTATGGGTTGGCGGTCAGATCCCCGGCGATCGACGTGGGCGCGTTTCTCGCCCGCTATCGCTTCAGGCCGTCCGCCGCGCTCGCGGCAGCGGAAACAGCGGACGAGCTTTGTACGACGTCGCAAATCGATGCCTACAGCTTTCAATCGGTGGCGCAGAAAGGGTCCATCACGTCGGAGGTGCGTTTTTTCCTCCAGCCCGTCGACGCACAGTGCGCCTTCGTTCACGGTATTCTGTGCGGAGAAAGTGCTGCGCAATCGCTGATTCCGGCGCTGCGGCATCATGCGGAGCGGCTTGCCCGATTACGCGACGCCTGCGAACGCAACGGACGCAATCTGTGATCACACTCTATGACTACGAATTGTCCGGAAACTGTTACAAAGTAAGACTGCTGCTCGCGCTCCTCGCGGTGCCTCATTCCCTGCACCCCATCGATTTTTATCCCGGTCGAGAACATCACAGCGACTGGTTCTTGGCGCTGAACCCACGCGGGCAGTTGCCGGTGCTTAAGGATGACGGCTACATGCTGCACGACGCGCAAGCGATTCTCGTATACCTTGCGAGCCGCTACGATACCGCCGGACGCTGGTATCCAATCGCGGAGCCCGCTCTGCTGGGCTCGATCACCTCCTGGTTGCTGTTTGCGGAGGCCATTACGAGCACCGCTTCGGCAGCGCGGCTGCACGACGGCTTCTTCTACGATATCGACATAGCGCGGTGTCGCGATGGAGCGCATCGCCTATTTCGGATTTTGGACCAGCACCTTTGGTTTTCGGAGCGCACCGCCAGCGGCTGGCTGTGCGCAAGCGCGCATCCAACGATTGCAGACATTGCCGTATTTCCGTACGTACAGCTGTCGGAAGAAGGCGGCATCGCACGACGGGACTACCCAGCGGTCCGCCGCTGGCTGGATCGTGTGAAAATGTTGCCCGGTTTTGTCACCATGCCTGGAATCTTACACGTGCCCTCTCGTGCCTAACTCCGGATCGCAGTCTCACGGTTCGGACATTGGACGGGTGCTGCTCGGTGCACTGCTATATACAGCCGGCTCGGCGATCCTATACGTACTTCCTGCCTATCTGGGCGAATTGTCGGCACAACTCGGCGTTAGCGAGGCGCAAATGGGGTCGATCACGGCCGCCGAGAACATTGGGATCGCGCTCGCGTCCGTCCTCAGCGCGGTGTGGCTGGCACGCTTCGATCGCCGGAAAATTGCCGCGATGGGAGTCTTGTGCTGCGTCCTCTTCAATCTCGCCGCCTTCTTCAGCCGACGCTTCGAGTGGCTGGTTGTAACGCGATTTCTCACCGGAGTATTAGGCGAGGGCATTCTGTTTTCGCTCGCATTCTCGGTACTCGCCTCAACCCGAAATCCGGATCGCTCGTTCGGCATCGGACTGACCACTGTCGTGATATTTGGATCGGTGGTACTCGGAATCTCGACATATCTGGATCGCGTACCCTACGGAACGGGCGCGCTACTGCCGTTGGCGATTCTGCCCTTGGCAATTTTCATCGCGCTCAAATGGATGCCGCACGTGCCGGCGCCGGTTTCGGGCCAGAGCGCCGCCGTCGCTCCGCCGACCGGGCGTTTGGCGATGCTCGCCATTGCGGGGATGGCCCTCTGGTTCGCCGCGCCGGGTGCGTTCTGGACCTTTGCCGAGAGCGCAGCAGTGGCGCGCAAGATTCCCACGCAGAGCATCAGCATCGCGCTCGCGGTTGGCAACGCGGCGGGCCTCCTCGGGTCGGTGGTGGCAGCGTGGCAAATGGATCGATGGGGCCGACTTTGGCCGATAACGATCGCGAGCGTTTTGTTATGTCTGTCGGTGCTCATCTATGGGCACTGCACGAGCGTCGTTGCACTCGCCGTGGCCCTGTCCGCGTTCAATATATTTTGGAACTATGCGACGGTCTATGAGATGGCTCTGGTGGTTGCCCTGGACCCCGCCGGGAAAGCCGCCGTCGGCATACCCGCGGCGCAGGTGATTGGCTTTGCGGCGGGCGGATTCATCGCGGGTCTGGTGATCACCGGGGCGAGCTATGCCGCTCTGCCGGCGCTCGTTGCCGTGCTTGCCGGCGGCGGGCTGTTGACGCTGGTGCCGTGTCTGTGGGCAATCAAGCGGCGGTTGCGGCAGGATTGACACGGCCGTCCCAAGGAATGGTGCCGTAGCGAATCCCGCGCTCATGCAGCCATCGCCGGTAGGCCACCGACATCCGGTCCGCGCGCACTGAGGTTTCGGCGATCGGATCGAGGGGGAGCCGCCGCGGGCGCTGATTTTCGAGGATTGGCTTGTCCTGGCTGAAGATCATCTGCTGGAAATGCGTCAACCCAATATCCGGGCTTTCGTCATCAATGAGCGCCATGAATAGGGTTGCGCTGATGCTTTCCTCGGAAATCGGGCGCGCGAAGATCGCGATGACATCGTTGCGGCTGGGATCAGAGGCCGCAGACTTGTAGAGCACGGCGCAATACGGATGAGGCACGCGGTAGACGTACTCGACCTCAAGGCCAGTTTTCGCGGACAACGCCGACAGAGGCTGATAAAAGCGGCAACCCCGCGCAACGACTTCGCGCGCATCGTCGCTCACATTGACTTCGTAGTCTCCCACCGCCGTGTGCGGCTCGACGCCGAGAACGTCCGTGTGCACGAAAGGAAAATGCGCCATATCGAGAAAATTCTCGACTGCGCGCGGCGCCGACACCTGCACTCCGAAGCTGCCGCAATAAACCAGGCGTCGATCAGCCTCAGAAAACTCCGGAACTTCAAACAGTTCATGCGAGGGCACCCCGAGAGTGGTCCACAGGTGCCCGCAGTGACGGCGCACCGGAAGGTGGGGGCCGCGCTCAGCGTTACCGGACCGCCTCACCGTTATCGTATTCTCGGCCGAAC